>Ga0307478_10001321_pt1 | contig 21667 bp, 21 predicted proteins | sample atmos_gasesECM4C_2_FD_203713 | JGI IMG/M metagenome (GOLD analysis project Ga0307478, IMG submission 203713) | Hardwood forest soil microbial communities from Morgan-Monroe State Forest, Indiana, United States - atmos_gasesECM4C_05 | ecosystem: Environmental > Terrestrial > Soil > Temperate... | reverse complement strand
GACCAGGCGCGCACCCGAATGCGCGATACACTGTGCCGGCGCGGCAATCGCCTAGCATTTCGCCAAAATGGGAAGCTCCAGAGGGAGTGCCGATTTCCGCGTTCATCTTTGGCGGGCGAAGGGCCCGAGTAGCGCCACTCGTTTACGAATCCTTTGACTGGCAACATGGCGTCTTCGTGGGCGCGACCATGGCCAGCGAGACGACCGCGGCGGCCACCGGCAATGTGGGCGTCACGCGGCGGGATCCCATGGCCATGCTGCCCTTCTGCGGCTACAACATGGCGGATTATTTTGCGCACTGGCTGGAGATGGGAAAGAAAATTCCGAAGCCACCGAAGATTTTCCACGTGAACTGGTTCCGCAAGGGCGGGGATGGAAAGTTTCTGTGGCCGGGATACGGCGAAAACGTGCGCGTATTGAAATGGATATTGGAGCGCGTGGAGGGCCGAGGGGCAGCGCAGGAGACACCCATCGGTTACGTTCCAGCAAAGAAGGGGCTAACGATGGATGGAATGAAAATTTCAGAAGAGGCCGTAAACGAGCTACTACGCGTGAATCCGGAAGATTGGGAAGCGGAGATGGAAGATGCAAAGCAGTTTCTTGGGAAATTTGGCAAGCGCCTGCCGCGGCAACTCAGTGCAGAACATGAAAAACTGGCGCGCCGATTTCAGCGCGTGGTCTCGGCCTGATGAACGGCACTGAGCTTCAATGATGACCACCCGCCCGGCGCACCGGCGGGCTAATAGGCGGCATGTCCTCGGAATCAAAAGCGGAAGGTCCGCGCTCGAAATGAAAATCGCGCCGGCTTTCCAGCAATCGAACGCAGCGATTCCATCGCAGAATACTGTCGTCATTACCGGCCGGACGAATCTTTTCCGCCTCCGCGAAGCAGCGCATAGCTTCTTCCACCAACGGCAGGAGAGTGTGCGGGGGGTATCCAACCAAAAGTTGCGTCTTGGCATGGCGTTCGTGCAATAACCCGGTGTAGTAGAGCCGTTCGTAGGGATCGCGCAAGCCCTGAAAGGTAGACTGAACCTCGAGATAGCGATCGCTCGCGGCGCCGATAAATTGGTCGGTGATGGCTAGACCGAGCATCCTTCGAGCCAGCTGATGCTCGGGATCCACCGCGAGGATATCCCGGCAGATGGATTCGGCTTCTTCGGGCTCATTGAGATAACGATAGAGCTCGACTTTAGCCAGGGCCTCGGGAATGCCAGCCTTGGAGATCGATTTAAGTTGATGACCCATGGGGCCTCCTTCGTAGCCCGTTGCTCGAACCTAAGAAATCGTTGCCGTGACCTTAGCTTACCCGGTACGGCCTAAACGCGTTGCTACTGACCACGAATCTTCCGAAACAGCATGGTCAGGGGATCATAAAACTCGTCCACCACGCGCTCCTTGAGCGGGATAATGGCGTTGTCCGTAATGTGAATCTCCTCGGGACAAACTTCCGTGCAGCACTTGGTGATATTGCAATAGCCCAAGCCAAGTTGATCTTTCAACAAACCCGCACGGTTGCGGCCGTCGAGCGGATGCATCTCTAGCCCGGCGACTCGAACGAAGAAGCGCGGGCCCGCGAACTGCTCCTTCTTGTCGTGCTCGCGAAGAACGTGACATACATTTTGACAAAGAAAGCATTCGATGCACTTGCGAAACTCCTGGACACGATCCACGTCCAGCTGGGAGATTTTCCATGCCACTCCCTTACGCGGCTCGAAGGGAGGGATTTTGCGGTTGACACGATAGTTCCAAGAAACGTCGGTGACAAGGTCTTTGATGCGAGGGAAGGCTTTCATCGGCAGGACGCTGATGGGCTGGTCCTGCGGGAGGTCGTCCATGCGCGTCTTGCAGGTCAGGCGGGGGCGGCCGTTGACTTCCGCAGAGCAGGAGCCGCACTTCCCTGCTTTGCAATTCCAGCGAACCGCAAGATCCGGAGCAAGATGGCCTTGAATGTAATGGAGCGCGTCAAGGACCACCATGCCAGGTGCGACCGGGACGCGATAGTCAGCGGTTTGCCCGGCGTTTGCATCACCGCGAAAAACACGTAGGGTGGCTTCCTTCATGACGCCTCCCCTTTTTTCGATCTCGCCATTGCTTCCTCCCAACGCAGCGGCACAGCCGAACCCATTATCTCCCACTTGGTAAACTTCGTCGGTCCCCGGTGACGCATCATGGCCTTCATCGCTTGCCGGTGAGGAATCTTCCCGACGAAATCCATCAGCTTTTCGTCAGTGCAAGCCGAAAAGGTCCAAAAATCGCGGCTCCATGGCTTTGCATGAAGTGCGTAACCGATGATTCCCGGAGTCGAGCGCAACTGTTTCTGAAATGTGAACTTGAAAAATGCCGGAATCGCTCGGTACTTATTCAGTGGCAAGTAAGAGAGAAGAGCAAAATACTCCCGGTTCGTGTTGGGCGCGGTGCATTTGTTCCCGGGAGAATCCATATCCTTCATTCCTCCAGTCATTTGACCTGGCCACTCGAAAGACGTGTCATACCTTGTCCTCGGCGAGAATCTGCTTTAGTTCTTCGGGCATGGGCTCGACGGGAACTTCGCGACGGCCCATGCCTCCCGATTCCCTGACAATGATGTTGTGCTTTTTCTCCCAGATTGGATCGGCATGGGGGTGATCGATGCGGCTATGCGCGCCGCGGCTTTCCGTGCGCGCCAAGGCACTGAGCGCGACGGCTTCCGAGACGATGAGCATGGCCTGCAAATCATAAGAAAGATGCCAGCCGGGATTGAAGAGACGTGATCCTTCGACGCCGGCTTTTGCCGCGCGAGCTTTCAGTTTTTCCAGTTCGGAGAGTGCTTTCTTCAAATCCTCGTCGGCACGGAAGATGCCCACAAGATTCTGCATCACTTCCTGCAAATCGCGATGGACGGCATAAGGGCTTTCCTTGCCGGAGTTGGAAAAGGGCGCGAGCAATTCCTTTTCGGCTTGCTCGATTTGTGCGATGTCGATGGCAGGAGCCGAAGACCTCTTGGCATGCTGCGCGGCTGCTAAGCCCGCACGCCGCCCAAAAACCAAAAGATCGGATAGCGAATTGCCTCCCAGACGATTCGCGCCGTGAAGGCCCGCGGCAGCCTCGCCTGCGGAGAAAAGACCGGGCACTGTAGACTCCGCGGTTTCCGCATCGACGCGGATGCCCCCCATCATGTAGTGGCACGTCGGGCCCACCTCCATAGGACCCTTGGTAATGTCCACGTCCGCGAGTTCCTTGAACTGGTGATACATGCTGGGAAGTTTCTTCTTCACATATTCCGCGGGCTTGTGGGATATATCGAGATACGCGCCGCCGTGTTCGGTGCCGCGGCCTTCTTTCACTTCGGTGTAGATGGAGCGGGCTACCACGTCGCGGGTGGAAAGTTCCATGCGCTTGGGGTCGTATCTTTCCATAAAACGCTCACCCGCTTTATTGCGCAAGATGCCGCCTTCGCCGCGCACGGCTTCAGTAACCAGAATTCCTTGCACGCCGGGCGGCCAGACCATTCCCGTGGGATGGAACTGCACGAACTCCATGTCCATGAGTTCTGCGCCTGCTTCATACGCAAGGGCCATTCCGTCGCCGGTGTACTCCCAAGAGTTGGAAGTAACGCGCCAGGCTTTGCCGATGCCGCCAGTGGCAATGACAATGGACTTGGCTTTGAATACGATGAACCGCCCGTTCTCGCGCCAGTAGGCAAACGCCCCGGCAACGCGGCCGTTGTCGGTCAAGAGGCGCGTGACCGTACACTCCATGTAAACGTCGATGCCCTGCTGGACGCCGCGGTCTTGCAGCGTGCGAATCATTTCGAGGCCAGTGCGGTCGCCGACGTGGCAGAGGCGCTTGAAGGTGTGGCCACCGAAGGCGCGCTGCAGAATTTCGCCCGTTTCCGTGCGGTCGAACAGCGCCCCCCACTGCTCAAGTTCTCGAACGCGGTCAGGGGCTTCCTGGGCGTGAAGCTGCGCCATGCACCAATTGTTCAAAAGTTTTCCGCCGCGCACGGTGTCGCGAAAATGCGTTTTCCAATTGTCAGCGGCATCCACGTTGGCCATGGCTGCGGCGATGCCGCCCTCCGCCATGACGGTGTGCGCCTTTCCCAGAAGAGATTTGCAAACCACGCCCACGGAAGCACCTTGCGCAAGGGCTTCAAGGGCGGCGCGCAGTCCGGCCCCGCCGGCCCCAATGATGAGTACATCGTGTTCGCGGGTCTCGTAATTTGAACTCACAAGAGCCTCAGGTCACGGAAGGTCCCGCAAGCCACCATGCGAACGTAAAAATCCGCGAAGCCGACGGACACGAGACTGCACCACGCAAAGAGCATGTGGTGCTCGTTCAGGAAGCTAAAAAAGCTCCAAGCTTCAAAGCGTGATCGGCCGAACGTCGCGCAAGAAAAACAGTCGAGCTTGCCGCCGGCGAGGTGACGCAGGGAATGGCAGGAAAACGTGTAGAGCGAAAGTAGCGTGACGTTGATTGAAAGGACCAGCGTGCCGACGCCAATGCCAAAATGGCCGTCGAAGAGGAACGACCGAATGGCGTCGTGCCAAAGGAACGCGATGAAGATAATCGCGAGATAAAAAAAGTAGCGATGGATATTTTGCAGGACGAAGGGGAAAGCGGTCTCGCCTCGATAGTTGCGACGCGCTGGTTCTCCGACGGCACAAGCGGGCGGGTCGAGCAAAAAGGCTCGGTAAAGCGCTTTTCGGTAGTAGTAGCAAGTGCCGCGAAAACCGAGGGGACCTGCAAGAATCAAAAGAGCCGGTGAAAAGGGCCACCAATGATGCAGTGGGTCGATAAGCGGCGAGTAGAAGGGCGAAAGGTACGGCCCCCAGGAATAGAATTTCCCCTCGAATGCACGCCATGTGGCATAGATGCTGAAGCCTCCCATCATGATGATGATGGGGATGATTTCGATCCACCAGGCGTCACGGCGCAGAGTACTTCCGAGCCGCGACTCCGGCAAGAGTGTAGGAGAACTAGCCATTCGATGACCTCCGGCGTGGCTGTAGGGTAGTCAAAACGCAGATTATTTCAAGCGAAAATTATAGAGGGCCACCTCAGAGAATGGTTTGGATTTCGCCGTCGATGGAGACGTGCGAGGCGGGAACTCCGTTAATCGAGTATCTTTCCCCGGCAGCTTCGGAAAATTGAAAGAACCGGCTGATGTGATAGTCCTCGTCGTAACCGGAGAAGAGGCGTTCTGTTTCCGCTCTCGTCAACGCAAAAGCCGAAAGCGCAACCGGCACACGGTATTTGCCGGCCCGAGAGAGGTATAAACGGACCAGTTCGCGCAGGGGCATAATCGGAGCGCGGCCAGCAGCTTCAGCGCCCATGGGCTTCTCCTGAGCAAAGTGTAGCGCGCCGGAATAAAAAGTAGGAACGAAATTAAGAACCAGAGAGGCAGAAGATGGAAACTTGGTGTGAAACGTAAGGATTGGGTAAGATGCTCCAGTGAGATTTGCGAGACTAGGAGGTAGGTATATGAGCATTGCGGTAGGTCAATCGGCCCCGGACTTTACGCTGTTGAACCAGGACAAGAAAGAAGTAAAGCTTTCAGACTTCGCCGGGAAAAAGAATGTCGTGCTGGTGTGGTACCCGCTGGACTGGAGCCCCACGTGCACCAACGAGCACGCTTGCTTCGTCAATGAGATGAAGGCCTTCGAAACGCTGGACGCGGAAGTGCTCGGTATCAGCGTTGACAGCGTGTGGTCGCACAAAGCCTATGCCGACAAGATGGGGATCAAGTATTCGCTGCTGGCCGATTTTCATCCACGTGGGGCGGCCAGCGAAAAGTATGGCGTGTACCTCGCAGACAAGGGCATTACGGGCCGCGCCATCGCCATCGTTAATAAATCCGGCAAAGTGGCTTGGTTCAAGAACTACGACATTCCCGTGGTGCCCGATTTGAAGGAAGTTGCGGCCGCGCTCGGCCAGGTGAAGGCAGCTACCGCGTAAAAGACCGTCGTCTTAGAGCCCCCATTAAGTCGACGCTGCATTGCTACTTTTTCTGGCCGGGCTCGACTGGCGGCTTTTTGTCTTGCGCTTGTGACTTTTTGTCTTGCGATGAACCCGGGACGGCGAAGGAACGGACCAGCAGAACGAGCCCCCAGCGCTGCTCTACGGTCAACTTTTTCTTGAATGAAGGCATCGGTTTTCTGCCCTCGCTGATCTGGTAAAAGATTTCGCCGTCGCTGACGGTATTCATGCGCTTGGAGTCGCTGATATCGGAGGGCGAAGGGTTGTGCATCGCGGCCTCCGGGCCATCGCCCTTGCCGCGTTCGCCATGGCACTGGGCGCACTGGTCTTTGTAAATTCCCCGGGCAGTTTTCAAAGTAGATTCTGAGGGTGCGACGGGATTTTTCATTCTTTTTACTTCCTCCGGAACAACCCACGGTTTGTTGTTCTGGAAGGCGGCGTAAACGAGAACCAAGCAAATCAGACCGAGGAGCGAAGCGAAAAGGATTTTGCGCGTGTTCAAATTGGGCTGCGCGACGATGGACATGGTGGCCGAGAAAATTCTCGCACAACGGACGTGTCAACGAAAGCAGACCGGGCGCGACAGTGCGCTGCGGCTCTCGTCAAGAACGGAAGATGAGCCAGACAATCTCGGCGTTATAGAAGAGGTGCCACCGCGGTAGCCCAGGCCTACCGCGACCCGGCTAGCACTTGATAGATGACCACGGTGACCATAAACAGCACATAGATTCGCAAAGACCACAGTAGGAACTTCTCGTATCTCCGTAGGTGGCGCCGCGGAATTGGTTGCTTCCTGACACCCGCCAACTGGTCCAACTCAAGGGAGGACAGAACGAGTTCTTGATCGGGAGAAGCCGGCGAATCTGGTCTTAGCTTTTCTGGGCGCATTGGCAATCCCCTACTTTCCGCCGATGAATGAGAACAGGTTCGGCGCAATTACACTTATGCCGAACAGGATTCCCGCCAGCGTCAGAAAAATCACCACGCTCGTAGCCAACACATTTATCCATCGCGGACTCACCAGATCACCCATGATTTCGCGGTCATTTGCGAGCATAAAAAGGAAGACCAGCGCCGGAGGCATGGCCAGCACCGCGATTACGTTGACAACCAGGACGACATATACGAGAGGAAGCCCCGGGATGAGAACGATGGCCCCGGCGGCGGCAGCGCAGAGGAACAGCACAAAATAAAACGGCTTACCCTCCTTAAGCGGAAGGTTCAGGCTATGCGGCCTATGAGCTACCTCTCCAAACGCGTACGCGGAAGAAGTCGAAATGGTAATACAAGCGACCATCCCCGCCTCCACGATGCCCAGGGCGAACAAGGACGCGCCGAATCGTCCGATCAGCGGCTGCAGGGTTTGCGCGAATTCAGCCGCTTGAAAATTCTCCGCTGTCATGTGGTGAGCGAAGAGCGGGGCCGTCGCCAAGATTGTCGCGACTGCGGCGGTGGCGGCCAGAACAGCGCCGAGTGCCGTGTCGATACGGCCAAACCGGACGTCTCCCCGAGTGAGTCCCTTGTCAACGGTGGCGCTCTGCTGAAAAAACAGCATCCAAGGAGTTACTGTCGCGCCAATGTCGGCCAACAAAATGAGCACCGTGTCTTTCGTCAATCCGCCGGGTAGCGGCGCCCAGGCCATTAAGGCGTGGCCGACAGAACCCCAATCGGGCCGCGCCAGCAGTGCCACTGGAACGAAGACGAGATTGAAGATAGCCGCTGCCAAGGTAATTCGCTCCCAAGTCCAGTATCGGTGGGTTACCAGCGCGAGATAGAGGACTGAAAGAGCGCTGAGCACGGCGGCCCACGGCGGCACGCCAAAAAATCCCAGGCCGGCGCGAATGGCAATAAATTCGGTGATCAGCGTAAGGAAATTGCCAATCCCCAAATCAATCATAGAAAACCAGCCCCAGAACGGTCCAAACCGGTCAAAGATTAATTCCGCGTGGCCACGATGTGTAGCCGAGCCGAGCCTCACCGTCATCTCTTGCACGACCAGCGCCATGAAGAATGTAAGCACCACGAAAGGAATGAAAAACCCAATGCCATACCGCGCGCCCGTCGCCGCGTAGGAGAGCATACTGGGGCCGTCGTTTTCTCCCAGCATCACCAGAATTCCGGGTCCCACAAGAAGCCACAAGAGACGAAATCGAGAGAAGAGCCCGCGCCGGGCGCGTGCGGCGAACACACGCTCGCGGTCGTGCGCACGATCGATGTCCTCGTGGGTGATGACGACGCCAGTGGTCGGCTTCGATGCGGGGTCTGCGCTCACCGGGGTTTCCTGGCAGGACCTTCCTTCCCTTTGCTCCGTTCGGTGCGGGGCGCAGGCAGTTGCGCTGCGCCCGGTCCGGTAACGCATATTAACTGCGGTAAATTCAAATAATAAACTACATTTAATACAGAAGTATGTCAATGGGACCTTCGGCGTCTTCTTGAACGCAGGGGCTGAAGACGTCCGAGCCTGAGGAGCCGAGCGTAGCAACGGTGGTTGTGGTAACTTCAAAGTCAGTCTTTCCGGAGAGAAACGCAATGGGTCAAGAGCAGCCGGTGCAAGGCCAGGTGCAAATCAAGGCGGACGAAAAAGAGCTGCAGGGACAGTACAGCAACCTGGTGATGATTCATCACAATCTCGAAGAATTCACCATGAACTTTATCTATATTTTCCCTAATGGCGCGCAAGGGAAACTGCTGAACAGCATGATCCTCAGCCCCGGACACGCGAAACGGATCTGGCGCGCGCTGGGCGAAAACCTCGCGCGTTACGAAGCGCAGTTTGGGAACATCAAGGAGTCCCCGGAAGGAAGCACCCCGGCACCGAACGTCGGCTTCGTGCAATAGAAACTTAATTTTTCGCCCCGTGAATCCGCGGAGCGGTTGCAGTTGTGCCGGGCCTTATCCGCTTATTAGAATTTCAAAGTTGTTCTTCGATTTGGGCTTGTAGCTCGAGAGTCTGTTGTTGATTCTGCGTTGCTTAGGTCCGTTTTCAGGCCCTTCAAACCCGCCTTCTTGTACACAAGACAACTGCGAAGCTCGCGTCGTTCTTCGAGCTGGCCACTCCTCCTCCAATTGATCGCATCAAAACCGTTCAATGACCGTGAGAAGAAGCACGGTAGGCTTGAACTTTCGGCTGCCTAGCAACCTCCATTGGGTTACCCGAATAAAGCCCTATTCCTTTCTGAATGAAACTTAAGCACAGACGATTGAAAACCAAATCGGTCCTCGCTGGCATCGGCAAGCTCGTGCGCCCAAAAAAGAAGGTTTTGCTGCAGCTTGCAGAAAATTCTGCTGGGGAGCCTGTGAAGATGAAGTTCAATGGCCGCGAAATTGGGTGTGAGTAACCTTACAGATATTCTTGAACCTGCAACAGAAGTAAGCAGTTTGACTTGTGCAGAGGTGCTTAGACTTGGTAGTCTCTCACGGCCAGCAACCATTCTGCGGCTTGCCCTTTGGAGCGCGCACTTGAATTCAACGCTCGAACATCTGAAGAAACTGCGGCAGCACCTCCTGACTGGCGTCTCTTACGTAATTCCGTTCATCGCTTGTGGCGGAATCATGATCGCGTTTGCCATTACCTTTGCGCCCATGACGGCCAAAGGACCAGACTTCTCTCAGGCGCCCACCCTGCAGTTGATTCTGACGATCGGCACAGTCGCGTTCAACCTGATGATGCCCGTCCTGGCTGGTTACATTGCCTATTCCGTCACCGGCAAGCCAGGTCTCGTGCCCGGCTTTATTGGCGGATACCTTTCCGGAGAGGTGAAAGCGGGATTTTTAGGCGCGCTGCTTGCGGGGCTTCTGGCCGGTTATGTGGTCGAGTTGGTCAAGAAAATCCCTGTTTCCAAGTATTTGCGGCCAATCATGCCGATCCTTATTATCCCGGTCCTGTCGTCCTCCATCATCGGCGTCTTCATGCTCAAAGTGTTGGGCGTGCCCATCGCCCACCTGATGACCGCCGCGAGCAGTTTCCTGCGGACTATGAGCGCCGGAAACAGCGTGGTGCTGGCTGTGCTCCTCGGAGGAATGATCGCCTTCGATATGGGCGGGCCGGTCAACAAGACAGCTTTCTTCTTTGGCGCCGCTATGATTCAGGAAGGCGACTTTCACATCATGGGGGCTTGCGCCGCGGCGATCTGTACACCGCCACTCGGCATGGGATTAGCGACGTTGTTGCGCAAGAGCCTGTGGAACGACGATGAACGCGAAGCAGGATTGGCAGGGCTCGCCATGGGCTTGATCGGAATCACCGAGGGCGCCATCCCTTTCGCCGCCTCGGACCCGGTGCGCGTAATCCCGTGCATCATGGCGGGTTCCATGGTGGCCTCCGTCATTGCTATGCTGGGGGGCGTCGGCGATCACGCTCCCCATGGCGGACCAATCGTGCTTCCCGTCGTGAATCATCGGCTGGTTTACGTGGTCGCCATCGTCGTGGGTACTCTTGTTACCGCCGTATTGAGCAATTTCTCGAAGTCGCGTGCAAATTGGAAGACTCCCAGCGCTTAAGGAGTTGAACTGAAATGAAGATCGTTGCGTTGACTGCTTGTCCGACAGGTATTGCGCATACTTATATGGCTGCCGAGCAACTCGATAAGACGGCGAAGGCTCTGGGGCACCAAATCAAAGTGGAGACCCAGGGCGCCATGGGCATTGAGAATGAATTGTCGGAGAACGACATCCTCCAGGCGGATGTTGCGATCTTTGCCGCGGATATTGAGGTAGAGAAACGGGAGCGCTTTCAGAAAATCAAGATCCTCCGCGTCTCAGTTCAAGAGGCGATCAAGAATCCGCGCGGCGTTTTTGCGAAGTTACAAGGTTGAACGATGGCCCCGGAAGTCGGGAGGTCTCTGGAATTTTCGTTTTCCTGCCGCTTGGCGGGCGGGTTGCACGCGCGGCCCGCGAGCTGCCTCGCTGAGGTCGTAGGCACGTTCGCTTCTGAGTGCATGCTCACCAACCACCGCAACCGGGCGAAGGCAAATTTGAAAAGCGTGCTGGCAATCATCGCCGCTGACGTGCGGCAAGGGGACGACTGCTGCGTGCGCGTGGCGGGGCCTGACGAAGAGTCTGCTCGAGCGGCGCTCTGCCACTTCATCGATCACGACCTCCCGCTCTGCGACGAGCCGCCAGTTGAAATTGCCGCCCCGGACACCCAGGCTTTGCCGCGAGCGCTGCGGCAAACCGGAGTGCGTTGCTACTTCGGCACCGCGGTCAGCCGCGGCATTGGGCATGGCGCTGTGGTACTGACAGGCGGACTAGCCTTGCCCCGAGCATTGGCGGGGGAAAGCGCGCTGGATTCAAACCGCGAACAACAAAAGCTGGAGCGAGCGATTTCGGCGGTCCGCGGACGGATTGACACCATGCTGGCAAGGCAAGCGTCGGCTGTCGAGGCTGCCATTCTGCGAGCGCATCTGGCGATCGTCGGCGACATCTCCCTGATCAACGACATCCAGGCACGAATCGAGGAGGGCCGATCGGCCGGACAGGCCATCGTCGAAGCTGGCGAATCGTTTACCAACATGCTGCGACGCTCCGACAGCCAGTACATACGAGAGCGCGCGCTGGACATGCAAGAAATTTGCCTGCAATTGCTGGAGCGGGTCAATGGGGCCCGGTTTCGCCCGCTGACCGTGGAACTGCATGCTCCAACCGTCGTCGTGGCCGAGACACTGGCGCCGCAGCAACTTCTGGCTCTTAATCGTGAGTGGGTGAAAGCGCTTGTGCTTGATAACGCTGGCACCACCTCTCACACGGTGATTCTGGCCCGCTCGCTGGGCATCCCGACATTGGTGGGCGTGAAGGACGCTCCGCGTTTGTTACCCGCAGGCCAGGAAATCGTTGTCGACGCCAACCGCGGCTGTGTCCTGGCGCAAGCGCCTGCATCCGTTCGCCGGTTCTATGAGCGCGAAGCCGAGGTTGCGCGTCGGCGCCAGAAATTCCTATCGCATTATGCACAAGCACCCGCCGTCACCGGTGACTGTCGCAAATTGGAAGTAGGCGCCAACGTTTCCTCGCCTGGCGAATTGGCCGCCGCCCTTGAACGCGGGGCGGACGGTATTGGGCTCTTCCGCACCGAAATGCTGTTTGTTGGCGGCGACGGGATGCCTTCAGAAGAGAAACAGTTCGAGGTTTACCGGCAGGCTGCGGGCGCGGCTCCGGGACGACCCGTCCTCATCCGCACGCTCGATATCGGCGGCGACAAGCCGCTCCCGTACCTGAATCTCCCTCGGGAAGTAAACCCGTTCCTGGGTTATCGGGGCGCTCGCCTCTACGCTGATCATGAAGATCTGATGCGCGAGCAGTTCCGCGCTATTGTCCGGTCTTCGGCGTTCGGCAAAGTCCAGATGCTGCTGCCCATGGTTTCCTCACTGGCAGAGGTTCGCTGGGCAAAGACGATGCTCGCGCGCGTACAAGCTGAGCTCGCCGCCGAGAACATAGCTTTCGACCGGGGCATGCCGCTGGGAGTCATGGTGGAAGTGCCGGCGGTCACTTTTATCCTCGATCAATTGTGCCGTGAAGTGGAGTTTTTCAGCATTGGCACGAACGACCTAGCGCAGTATGTCTTTGCGGCGGATCGTACCAACTCCAAGGTTAGCGGACTGGCCGACGTGCTTCACCCCGGTTTTCTGCGTTTGCTGAGACAAATCGTCGACACCGTGCACCAGGGCGGGAAATGGGTTGGGATCTGTGGTGAGATGGCCAGCGATATTCGTTATCTGCCGCTGCTCCTGGGCATGGGGCTGGATGAAATCAGCGTTCCCGCTTCGGAGATCCCGGCGCTGAAAGAAAGAGTGTCACGGCTGTCGAACGCGAACTGTGAAGAACTGCTGTCGCGCGCGCTCCTCTGCAAGGGTGCGGAAGAGGTCCAGGACTTACTGCGGCACAATTTGCCCATCGACAAGGCCTGGCCGCTGTTGGACCGCGACTTGCTCATCCTGGACAGCGAAAGCGAGACCAAGGAAGAAGCCATTCGCGAGCTCGTAAACGCTTGTTATGTCACCGGCCGCACCGACGACGTGGAAGCCATGGAAGAAGCTCTTTGGGCGCGCGAGTCCCAATACTCAACGGGGTTCGGGCATGGCTTCGCCATCCCGCATTGCAAAACCACAGCAGCTCTCGCCGGTTCGCTGGCGGTGCTGAAACCCAAGAAGCCGATTGACTGGGGAGCGACAGACGGCCAACCCACATCCGTCGTTGTTCTGCTGGCACTGCGTGAGAGTGCTTCCGGGACAGAGCACATGCAGGTCTTTTCTCAATTGGCGCGGAGGTTGATGCATGAAGAGTTTCGCAAGAGTGTGATGGGGAGTGCGACCTCGGACTCTCTCATGCGGTTTCTGGCGGGCGCGTTGAGCGCTAACAGCCCTCAAGCATCCAGCTGACGGCGCTGGCAGCCACGACCAATCTGCATTGGGACGAAGAATCTGAGCTGGGACTTGGTTCGTTTGGAAGTGTAGCGGTCTTCGTAATTAATCTGGGGAGAGTTCCTACATGAAGAAGATTGTGCTCTATCCGTTTGCCGTCTGTCTGCTGTGTCCCATATTGGCGATCGCGCAAACTCCCTCGGGGAAAGCAAAGCAGGAAGCTAAGCTCAAGGAAGCGAGTGCCCAGGCCGCCGCGCCGAAATCGGCCGCCAATGGCAAGCCAGCCCAGGGAACGCATGGCGTGGCTAAACTGGGCGCTGCACCAGACCTCGCGAAACAGCCCATACTCTACGTGGTCGCTTATGCCCACCTCGACACGCAGTGGCGATGGGAATACCCGCAGGTCATCAGCGAGTATCTGACCAAGACTATGCGCAACAACTTCTCCCTCTTTGAAAAATACCCGCATTACATTTTCAACTTTACGGGAGCAAACCGCTATCGATTGATGAAGGAGTATTACCCGGCCGATTTCGCGCGGCTCAAGCAATACGTGGCCACCGGACGCTGGTATCCCGCGGGATCTTCGATGGAGGAAGGTGACGTAAACGCGCCCAGCGCGGAAGCCATCATCCGGCAGGTGCTCTATGGCAACAACTGGTTTCGCAAGGAATTCGGCAAGGCCAGCGCCGAATTCATGCTGCCGGACTGCTTTGGTTTCCCAGCATCGTTGCCAACCATTCTGGCGCATGCCGGTATCAAGGGTTTTTCCACGCAAAAGCTTTCGGCCGCATGGCAACCAGCGCCCCACGTCGGCGGGCCGGATTCTCCCGAGAAAACACCTGAGGGCATCCCTTTCAACGTTGGCGTTTGGGAAGGCCCCGACGGCTCAACCGTTCTGGCCGCGCTCAATCCGTTGAGCTACGGCAGCAACGTGGACTACGACCTAAGCAAAACGCCCCCGTCTCCTCTTGCGCCGCCGGCGAATGCGCCTGCCAATTTTCGCGTCCGCCCTTTTGAAGACTGGACCAAGCGAATCCAAATCAATGGCGACCTGACCGGTGTCTTTGCTGACTATCACTACGTCGGAACTGGAGACACGGGCGGATCGCCCACCGAAAACTCGGTCAACCTCATGGAAGCGATCGAGACGAAGAGCACGACGGTGATTCCGCCTATACGCTTCAACTTCTTCGGGCGCGGGCAGCAAGAGGAACCACCGTCGCCTCCGCCAGCCCCGGTGAAAGTCGGCGACGGTCCCGTGCACGTCACGTGGTCCAACGCAGACCAGATGTTTCTGGACATCTTGAAGTGTTGCAAGATCGATCGCATGCCTCGCTACAAGGGTGACTTGGAGCTGATCAATCACTCCGCTGGCTCGCTGACGTCGGAGGCATATCACAAGCGCTGGAATCGCAAAAACGAGCTTCTTGCCGCCGCGGCGGAGGAAAGCTCAGTGGCCGCTGATTGGTTGGGCGGCCGACCGTATCCGCAAAAGCGTCTGACCGATGCGTGGACATTGGTAATGGGTGGCCACTTCCACGACAACATGGCCGGCACTTCCACACCGAAGGCTTACGAGTTCACCTGGAATGACGACGTCATCGCCATGAATCAGTTCGCCAGCGTGCTTACCAGTGCTACCGCAGCGGTCGCATCCGGCATGGACACGCAAGCCAGCGGCACCGCAATCGTCGTATACAATCCACTGAATGTGGCGCGCGATGACGTGGTTGAAGCGGTGATTGAAGGCGCACCGCCGACAGTACGTGTCATCGGACCTGACGGTAAGGAAGTTCCAGCGCAGGCGGAGGCTGGTGGCAAAGTATTGTTTGTCGCGCAAGCGCCATCCGTGGGCTACGCGGTGTATGACGTACAGCCTGGGACCTTGTCCGCAGCTTCAGAATTGCGCGTCAGCGAGTCATCGCTTGAGAACGCCCGCTACCGTGTGCAAATCGACCAAAACGGCGACGTCTCCGGCATCTTCGACAAGAAGCTGAATCGTGAACTGCTATCAGGGCCGATTCGCCTGGCTATGTCAACCGACAATCCGCGGCAATGGCCAGCTTGGAATATGGATTTTGAGGATGAGCAGCGCGCGCCACGCTCCTATGTTTCCGGTCCGACAAAAGTGCGAGTGACCGAAAATGGTCCTGCGCGCATAGCAGTGGAAGTGACCCGCGACACCGAAGATTCACATTTCGTGGAGACCATCCGACTTTCCGCGGGCGACGCCGGCAATCGCGTCGAGTTTGCCAACGCCATTGATTGGAAGACGAAGGAAGCCAACCTGAAAGCCACGTTTCCACTAGCCGCCAACAACAGGATGGCGACGTACAACTGGGATATCGGGACGATCCAGCGTCCGAATGAGGACGAACGGCAGTTTGAAGTCGCCTCGCATCAGTGGATTGATCTGACCGATCAAGGCGGCGCGTTCGGTGTCACAATTCTCACCGATTGCAAAAACGCTTCGGATAAGCCCAATGACAATACTCTGCGGCTCACGCTCGTGCGCACACCGGGAACTCGGGGTGGATACCCCGACCAAGGGTCGCAGGATTTGGGACATCACGAGTTCGTCTTTGGCCTGGTGGGACATGCGGGCGACTGGCGCGAAGAACAGACAGACTGGCAGGCGTACCGGCTCAACCAGCCGCTGATCGCGTTCGCGAGCGAGAGACATGGTGGCCGACTGGGAAAACAATTCTCGCTGTTGAAACTCAACAGCGATCGCGTGCGTTTGCTCGCTCTGAAGAAGGCCGAGCTACCCGATGAGGTGATCGTCCGCATCGTGGAACTCGACGGCAAAGCGCAGCCCAAGGTTGCGATCAGCTTCCCCAGCCCGATCGCGTCGGCCCGCGAGGTAAACGGCCAGGAGCAGCCAGTCGGCAGCGCTACGCTGCACAACGCGCTCATTACTTCGCTCGGGGCATACCAGCCACGATCGTTTGCTCTCAAGCTGGGACCTGCACCGGCTAGGCTGACGGCTCCGCAGTCGCAGCCGATTCCGTTGCAATGCGACTTGGCAGCAGCGACGACAGACGGCCGTCCCGCGGAAGGCAGCTTTGACATTCTTCCCAACAATCCCTCGACCGCGCAGGGGCGCGCTTTGCCGGCGGAGATGTTGCCGCGCGACGTTGAGTTTGCGGGCATTCATTTCACCCTAGCCCCGGCAGGAAATGGTCGGCCCAACGCTCTTTTGGCGAAGGGCCAAACAATCAAGCTGCCGCAGCAACACTTCAACCGCGTTTATGTTCTGGCCGCGGCCGTCGGCGACCAAGTGGGGACGTTCCGCGCGGGTGACCGGCCGGTGCAGCTCAACATCCAGAATTGGACGGGCTTTATCGGGCAATGGGATGACCGCACTTGGAATACGCGCCAGGAGCTGGTGCAGTCACGCCCCGGACAAACCCTGCCGCCGAACGCGCCGCGCGTGCATACCGTGGAAGAATTCTCGGGAACGCTGATTCCGGGCTTCATCAAGCGCGCGGACGTGGCGTGGTATAGCTCGCATCGCCACGCGCCCGACGGGTCCAACGAGCCCTACGCATACGCGTACCTCTTCGCCTATCCGATCGATCTCCCTGTGGGAGCAAAGACGTTAACCTTGCCCGACAACGATCGCATTCGCATTCTGGCCATTAGCGTGGCCGACGAGGCTGGCCGCGTAACTCCGGCGCAGCCGTTGTATGACACATTGGAGCGGACGGACAGCGAAACCGTGCGCCCCGGCACCGGGAATGCGAAAGTCGCGAGCAATTGACGGCGAGCCATTATGGTTGTCACTTGGAAAGAATCGGGCGCTTGGATTCCATGACTCTTTTCTCTGATTCGTGTATAGGTAATCGCAGGCTCGCCATCGAAGAACTTTGTGTCCTATCGTGGATCCAACAGCTGCGAATTAGGTTCAAAATCGACAATCCAAACGGGCCGTCAAGCAAGGTGTCACAAATCTGTCTACAGTGGGATAGATACCAAGAACGCCGTAGTGTTGACTGGAGCTTCGTCACTCCCGGTTTGTCGGCAACCCGGAGTTACCGAGTGGGCCGGTCCCAGTTTCCGGTTTACCTATTAAAGGCACCAGCGCCCACGTGTGACGGCGGTAAGCATGATAGTCAGCTCCAAAAGCCTGGGCCAGGATCTGATCTTCCAGCCGCGTTTTTCGTAGATAAGCGACCACCAATAACGCGAACCCGACGAGCGCATGAACCTGGCTGGAAGCGATCGCCGTTCCCAGGAACATGCCGAGCATCGCCGTGTAGATAGGGTGCCGCAAAAAACGGTATGGGCCGGTGCGTATCAATTGATGGTCCATTGCGATTCTGACTTCTGCGCTCCAGTTGCGTCCCAGGTGCCATCGCGCCCAAACCGCCAGCAGAAGAAATCCTGCTTGGACGGTCGCGCCCGCGACAACGAGAAAATGAAGCCGCTCAGGCAGAAACCAGCCGTTCAACCCCGGCACGCGGAGTATGAGCAGCAAGAGGGCTACGCCGAGCATGAATTGATGGAAATAGGTCGACGCCCAGGATTCGGAGCTCTTGGTTGGCGCAGAGTTCCGTCCCGCGATACCCCAATACAGACTGAATATTATCCAGAGCACGAGAGCGGGGATCAGTCTGTTGTCTAATGACGGTGGGTGCCACCCAAGGTTCTTCAACCCGAACCGCAAGATGCCGCCAATGACAACCACCAACACCAGTTGCTTGATGAGTTTCGTCTTCGCCAAGATGTCCGGCACGCTCCTTTTTTTGGCTTTTGTAGCGGCCTTCTGTTTGCCCCATTATTTTCTAGACGCACAGTCATGCACTTTTATTCCAGTTCGAGCTCTATTTTGTCTCTTCTTAGCATCGGTTACCCAGCCGTTCGAAACGGCTATCTGTGAAGTCTCGGTCTGCAGCGAATCTGCCGATTCTGGACGAGCGGTCGGCAACCCTTCCTTTACAGGATTGGGAAAGAGTTGCCCGTTATCCGCCCGGAATGAGCAGGATCAGGAACTTCGCTACAAGCGGTCGCCCTGCTTCACTCGCATACTAATCCTCTTCACGTTAATGAAGTCCTGAATCGGATTTCCTTCGAGAACCAGGAAATTTGCTTCGTAGCCGTCTTGCAAAGCTCCGGTTTTGCGCTGCGGAAAGATCAACTTTGGCGTGGTCTCCGACCACATTTTCAGCAACTCGAGATTCGAGAAAACATTAGTGTCTTTAAGAAAGTCGATTTCGGCGAGCACGCCTGCTCCCGGCATCGTGTCGCTGCCGACTGCAAGCCTGACACCAGCTTCTTTGAGATGCCGGATATTCTGGGTCATGATCTTCCGGAAACGCTTTTCGTTCTCGTTCAAAGCGCTCAAAGGGTTGGGCTTTTCGAAGTTCTCGGCTGAGAGGGCGGCCGCCGTCATCACAACGGCAGCGTCGCGTTTCGCAGCGAGCTCGATATCCGAGCTCGGAATGGTAAATTCGATTCTGGGCGTGGTACACACGAGGTACGCAATAGCGATGTCTAAGACTGTCTTGCAATGACCTAGGATGCCGTCCGTGCTCTTGTAAGTCTTTGCAAGTACTTATGAATCGCTCACTGTCACGGCAGCCGTCTAGCGGAGTTGCGCTTTCACCTTGACCAGCAAGTCGCCGGCTACGTCACCGCCGGGATGCCCCCGAAGCCCGCCGCCGCGCTCGCCTCGAATTGGGAGGCCTCGAACGCGTCAAATAAGAAGTCCGCGATACGCACTGGGAGACGCATCTCGACAACCTGTTCCGCGATTTTCGGTACGCGATTCGGAATTTGCGCAAGGACCCGCGGTTCGCGCTCGTGGCCATTTTCGCATTGGCGCTCGGTAGAGGAGCGGCCACGGTTGCGTTCAGTGCTTTTTACAATCTTTTGTTTAACGCGTTTGCGGCAAGAGACGCGAGGCGCTTGGTCGTTCTGTCCATGCAAAACGCGGAATCCGGGGCCGCTCTGAGCTTGATCTTGTGCCACTAGAGGGTTCGCTATCAGACCTCGATGCTGTTGTTACCTCCGTCGGAAATAATGAGAAGCGCCCGCTTCGCATGGTGAGCTCTTCTCATCTCACTCAGGCCGAGATAAATGGCATCGAGCAATGCAGTGCGGCCTTTCGAGGAAGCCGTGAGAATGCAGCTCTGTAAATCCTCGATGTTATCTGTGAACGGACTAAGGAGTTCAGCGTGCTCGTTGAAACCGATGAGAAAGAATTCGTCCTGGGGATTGGAGGTCTTGAAAAACTGGATCGCAGCCTCTTTGGCCTTGCCGGTTTTGTTGGATTATTAAGCTCCGATTAGTAAGAAAATTTCTGGATGTCTTGGCGACCGTGGTGGGGAATTCGATTGCCAGCGCGATGAGCGAGCCAAATAACCCACCTAGTACGGCAGCACCGAGGTTCTGGACTGTGTACGAGAACGTGACTCCGCCGATGGTCAGGGCATGGAGAGCACGGAGAGAACCAGCTGCCAAGGCGTGGTTCGTGGCCATCCCCGATCTCAGAAAGCTCGGAACTACGATACCTGCGATGAACAAAGTGATCACCACCTCGCTAAAGAGCTGCAGGACAGAAAGAGCCCTTTGTATCTTCCTGTTGTCGCCTCCATTTTCCGGCTGGACGGTTGGGTGGTGTTGATTTTGCTGCGCTGCATCGAACATAACTGCTCCTTTCTGGATAGCTCGCCTTCCGTTCGTTTGGTTCTCCCAAGCACTGAGATCGCGGGGTATTGCATTTCGTTCATCCAGACCGTCGCGGTATTTCATTTATTCCAAACTCAGAAATACTTTCCTCTATTTGTCCTTTCATCAGTAATCCACGACACAGAATAAAACCGTGCTTGAGATGGTTCCTCATGATGAATCTGATTTGAGCGGGGTGAAGTTTGAGCGAGTTGGATCCCGAGGACCGGATGCGCTTTGAGCAGCTTGTGCTGCCTCATGTCGACGCCGCCTTCAACCTAGCACGTTGGCTATTGCGCAGGCGCGAAGATGCCGAAGATGTCGCCCAAGAAGCTCTCCTCCGAGCCTACCGCTTCATCCGCGGATTTCACGGCGGGGATGCGCGCGCTTGGGTCCTGCAGATTGTGCGAAATACCTGCTACACGTGGCTGGAAAAGAATCGTCCGAGGGAGCTGAGCGTGGAATTCAACGAAGAATTGCATCAACAATCAGATGCCACGCCGGAAAGCCTGGCCATCGCTGGCGATGAGCGAGAGCGCCTTACACGCGCCCTCGAGACGTTGCCACCCCGTTACAGAGAGGTCCTCGTGCTTCGGGAACTTGAAGGGTGTTCCTACAAAGAGATAGCTGCCATCACCTCGATTCCCATTGGCACAGTAATGTCATCGCTCTCCCGTGCTCGGCGTCAGTTGTTTGTCGTTCTCGATGGCTCGCCTGGTAGTGAGGAGGCTAACCGTGAGATGTGATTTTGCTGACTCTCTTCTTCACAGCTACTTCGACACTGAGTTGAGTTCCGTAGACACAGCGGAATTCGGAAGGCACGTCCAAAAGTGTTCCGACTGTGGCTCTGAGCTAGTCCATCTGGATCTGTTAAGGGAAAGGCTGCAACTCGCTCAAATCTATGATCCTGCACCTCCATCGTTGTGTCGGAAGATTAATGCACAAATCCGTCCGAAGGCGCAGACCACTCTTAGGTCGCAGCCGCTCCTCTGGCATTGGCTGGCTGCGGCCACGGCACTGCTCTTCGTTGCGATCGTCCTTTGGAGAATGAGTCCCGGGCTTCGCAACGATGACTATCAAGCGGAGCTTGCGGCAGAAATTGTCGACGCCCACCTGCGCTCGCTGCAGCCAGGCGACGTGACTGGCATGGCCTCCAACGATGAGCGGGCTGTCAAGGGATGGTTCGACTCCAAAATCAAGTTTGCTCTCCCGGTCCACGATTTCGCGAACCAGGGTTTCGCGCTGAAGGGTGGGCGCCTGGAGCTACTTGAAGGCCGCTCTGTCGCAGCGCTCGTGTACGAGCGCAATGGACGCCTAATCAATGTATTCGTGTGGCCGACACAAGGACCGGACAAATCAGCCCGCACCGGGTCTCAGCGAGGCTTTCAATGGGTTGATTGGCGCCAGGACAAAATGGAATTCTGCGCGGTCTCCGACACAGACCCCGCGGACCTTGAGCAGCTCCGCCAGCTAATTTATTCCAATACATAAACGAATTGCGAGCAGTGTGAGGCAACGCTAACACAAGCATCGAATTCGAGCGCCATTCGGCGCTTTGCAAGCACAAAATCCAAAACTCATGCATTAGGTCTTTCGTTTCGTGGTGCGGCCGCTCCTCACTCCCTGGAATAGAACACTCGTGTCACAAGTATTCAGAGATGAATGGAATTTGAAGGGTTCTA
>Ga0307478_10001320_pt1 | contig 21670 bp, 23 predicted proteins | sample atmos_gasesECM4C_2_FD_203713 | JGI IMG/M metagenome (GOLD analysis project Ga0307478, IMG submission 203713) | Hardwood forest soil microbial communities from Morgan-Monroe State Forest, Indiana, United States - atmos_gasesECM4C_05 | ecosystem: Environmental > Terrestrial > Soil > Temperate... | reverse complement strand
AGACTTTGCCAAAAAGTTGTGCTGACTGCGCGGAGACGACCGTGCTCGAGCAAAGGAAGACGAGAGCTGCTGCTGCGAAAGAGAAGAAAAGGTATTTGGGCTGCATAATGAAAGGACTCCGGCAGAGATTAAATAGAAGTCATCATCTAATGCTTGAGGAACCAGCCTTTTGTCAATACTTATTGCGTTAGGGAAAGGGCCACTTTTCTAGTCCCTGGAACGCGCACGGGAGAAATACAGCAAACTAATCACCAATAAACTGACTACGGTACCTACAGGCGCCCGCCTAAAAGAGCGCCCAGCCGAAAGCAGCCAAGCCAATCCGAGTAACATCGCGGGTGGCGCGCTGAGGCCTAACGAGAACAAGATGAGCGACGGCCGCCGAGGGCGAGCGCCGAGCGAAGCGAGAGTGTCCGACTTAGGCGAAGTGCGAACGCGCGGCGGGCGGCGGTTCGCTCCATCGCTTGGTTAGACCTATTGGTCGCGCTCGTGAATAAATGCATCTAGCTGCTTCTCCCACTGTTTCAGTTCGGCGCGCTTAAACTCTACGTACTCTCGGTAAAGAGAGACGAGTGTGTCTGGCAAAGACTGGACCTTCAGTGAATCAAGGTCTGTGCGCGGCGAGAGAGGAAAAGTCGAGCCGGCACAGTTGACGTTCTCATATGCAGCTTCGACTTCTGGCCTGCCTTTTGTCAGAAAGGCGATCCAACGGGAAGATGGTACAAACGGCTGAAACCGCTCTACGAAGCCAAAGTAGCGAGTGGTCGGCGGCGGCGCTGTCGGCCGAGGGGCGGGGCTACGAAACAACTCCGCCATCTCCGCCTCTGGAATAATCTCGAGGTAACGCAAATAAGCGACAGACTGCCTGTCTGGCGCGGCGCCCTTGAAGACTTTTTCGAACTCAATCTTGTAGCGTGCGGAGCCGCCCATATCTTCTTCGGAGAGCTTATCCAAAATTGTGATGGCGGCGATGACCTCAGCCTCTTTAATGAGCGAATGCAGACCGGGATATGTGCCATAGATCGGAGCATACGCTTTCGAGCAAACGAAGAGTGCACCAGCAAGAATGGCGATGACGCGGTGCGACACGCTCATAGGCCTAACGAGGATGGAACGGACTGCCAAGCCGTGACATAGACGGGCAACCCGAAGGGTGAACGAAATAGCGTGAGTTCATCAATTGGACGTCATAATGACGGGAAAAAAGGCGTCATTCGGCCGCCTATTTAGGGCGGTGCCCGGGGAGAGTGCCTCGAAAGGCGTCATCAAGTCATTGAAAACGCTCTTTCAGAGCGACACAAGCCGAAACTGGACTTGGAGACCGGGATCACCCGGCCGCGCGTAATCCAGCTAATGCACGCGACCGGGGCTTGGTTCCCCCCCGGAACGCATCGGCAGCGTCGTAAATACGCCGAAGAGCGTATGACGGACCTTTTCTGGGACGGCGAACATCCGTCCCGAAACCGCATCCGGCGAAAGGTGTCGGCCAAATCTGCTTGCGTTATACGGTCGCGATGCGGTATCACAAAAGAGTTCTGGGGGGAACACGCGATTGGGTGCCGATTCCCTCGGTTTTGGCGCCCAGTCGCTATTCCTCCATCTTGTTTCCGCCATGACATCTCTCCTCCAAGCTGACCCCGTGATAGACGAGAAGATGTCCGCCCTTAATTACGAACTTTCGCCTAATTCTCGTTACGCGATTTCGCGCTTGCACTAACAATAAACACCCAACACCCGCTATCCATGATTGATCCAGCTACCGTCGTTCAAGTCGTCACCGCCACCAAGACCGCTCTCGATATCTTCGACAAGATTAGCGGTCAAATCAAAAGCGTTCTGCTAAAGCGCCCGAAAGAAGCCGAAGGCGACGAAGAGCGCTGGCGCTACAAGATCACCGGCGAAGGCGACAAAATCGTTGTCCGTCAGCAGACCAACACAATTCAGACACTAACGCGCGATGAACTCGCTCAGAAGCTCAAACCATCAGACCTGAGCCTAGTAGAGACTTACGAGGAACACATGGAGAGGGGCTTTCGTATCTGGCAGAAGGTGTATCGGCAGAAAGACGCGTCTCCCGATCCACGCGTGAACGCACAGGTCGATGAACAGCTAGTTGATATCATCACAGGTATGAAGAAGGATCTCACCGGAATCATCGAATTCCTCCGACGACTTCAGGTTATGCTGGATGATCATTATGAGCACGTCCGACAGTTAGTGGAGGAGCTCGATGGCGGCAAGATTTGACCTCAACCAATCGCCTAACTATGCGATGGAGCGAACGGCTGGCAGCTTTGGTTCCAGACTTTCCATGAAATCCCACCCTCAACTCGCAGCGACGCGCCCTCCCGCCAGTCGCAGACTCGCCGTGGTGTGCCGTCGCTCATCTTGTTCTCGTTAGGCCTAACTCGCATTTTTGCCAGCAATGAGCGAATTAGATTGGAATCGAATTGACGATTATAGCTTTGTAAAGCTCGTCGGTGAGTTATTGAGTCGCTTCGGATTTGTTGACGTTGATTACCAAGGCGACGGGCCGGACGGTGGCATTGATTTGTTTGCAACAGAACTGCTGCCATTCACAGTTCAGGGCCGCACACCATTTCGATGGGCTATTCAGTGCAAGTTTTCAGTCAAAGGCACCGTGACCTCCGTGAATGATACAGAGGTCAGAGACGTAGAGGGCATCCTCCGCTCCGACAGATACCAGATGCAGGAGCCACGCGGTTACATGCTAATTACAAATCGAAAGATTGTTCAGAATGTTGTTGAGAGACTACGAGGCGTTGACAGGCGATCACAATACAGGACTGCTCGCATGGATGGTTCTCACTTGGAGTCTCTGCTGGCCGAGCACCTCGAATTACTTGAGCGATATTTTGGAGAGCGGAGATATGGTCCGTCGGGATTTGGAAAGCCTGTGGTCATCGTATCACCACCGGCAGGAGACTCTCGTTTCTCACCCCCTTCGATTTTAGTCGAGTTGAGCGGACCAACAGGCACGCCGACGCTATCAACGAAGGTCCGCGCAATTCTCGATACCGGTGCCTCAATGTCAATTGTCCCGAAAAAGATGATTGATGCTTTGGCTCTTAAGCCTACGGGGTATTTACGTATAGCCTCCACAGCGGGAGAGATGCAGGCGGCGCAGTTCGGCGTGCAGATCGGCATTGAGCAGGTTGGACGATTCCAAGTGGCAATTGTGGCTGCTGATGTGGATACGGTTATTCTCGGACGTGATATATTGGGGAGATTCGGCACATTTATTCGGCCAGACGGTGGCCTGGATTTGTATAAACCATGAGTTCGACCGCGTGGCCTAACCAAGCGATGCAGCGAACCGCAGACTGTCCTTATGCCTAGATTCGATACGATGCGAATGTCATTTCTCACTCGCGCGATCGCTGATCTTCAGTCTCGCTAGGCCTATCGCGTATCCCGCATGACGAACGACGAACGACTAATCAAACTCCGACGGCAGCGTGATTTCCTCCGAGGCCCTGAGTTTCGCACCTCAGTGCAGGCGCGGCGTGATATTCTTTCCGTTATCGTGCCGCTGCTAAACTTCAACGATGTCTATTACTCGAACGCTGTTCCTGTTGCTGACGTGCTTGGTCGTCCCGGCTTCTCGTCAACTTTCTATGATCAGGTTCACGCACAAATCGACTCGATCGTCAGTCAGGCGATCAACGAGCTGGAGTTCGGGCTAACACCCGCATCACCTCCAGAGAAGCCACTTGTCCCTACCGATAACAACGAAACCGGAACTAAGTGGTGGATACGCTATGTCGTCGTTCCCATCATTGGCGGCGGCGGAATCGTCGCGATCATCGTAGCGCTACTTTCTGGAGGTCCCAAGCCCGACAATCCCATCCTGCCAATTGATCGCCACGAAGAGATTCCGTTTACGCGTTCTTTTCAGGAACCGAAACTTGATTTCATAGCGAAGTGGATGGGCTGGTCTGTTTCCAAGGATACTGGCAATATTCCATTCGCAGACTTTAACATGAAGGTGGGCAAAGAGTCGCATGGCGTAGACTTGGTTGAAAATGAAACTTATACATTTACATCGCACAATGGGGTTTATGCATTCTCTTGGACCTTTATTACTTCGGATCAGATCACTCGTAAGAAGTGGCACTCCCCGTGGGTGCCTGATTCGTGGAAGGATGCCAACTGGGGTTCCGATCCACTATACCCATCGCCATACCTAAAGTTATGGCTCAGAAATGCGGACAAGAAGTAATGCCTAACCTAGCGCTGGCGCGAACGGCCACCCGCCGTGCGTTCACGTCTTCGACGATCAAACCACTTTCGCTTCGGGCCCCGCTCGCTCTCGGCGGCCGTCGCTCATCTTGTTCTCGTTAGGACGTGAAGACTCCCCGCCGCAGGAAGAGACTTTCGTCAGCAGCGATATATCGCTTCGTGAACCGGTGTAGGACTGAGATGAAGACCTGCGAGCAGTCGAAGGCTTATCTCGCGGGCGTCGTTCTGACCGGCGCCGGTATCGAATATATTTTGACTGCTTGGATTCGTGCCTTCGACATTCTAAAGCACGTTAAACATCCAAAGAAGCTTACCGATCACTGGAGTCTCAAGGAGTTGATTGACCTCGCATATCAACAGGGGCTTTTCGACCTCGAAGCCTTTTGCGCAGCTGAGAGGATCAGAAAGTTCCGAAATTTAGTTCACCCGAATTGGTTTGCTGGTCGAAAGGCAGTGAGATTTACTAAGCACCTGCTGGAAGCGCGGCATCGAGATTATGACACCGTTATCGACAGCATTCAGCGCTACATATGAACCGCGCGTCCTAACCAAGCGATGGGAGCGAACGGCGGACCGCCGTACGCTCCTTTGCCAGCGGTGGCTTGGAGCGCGTCGCCTCCTGCCTTTACTTCGGCCGAGTCAGTCGAGACGTTCCGCGTGGCGCCACGTTATGAGAAGCGGAAGACGACGAAACTTATTCGGCTGTTGAGGTCGGCGTCAACGCGCGAATGCTTCGACTACGCCAAGACGCCTCGCGCTCAAGCGCGCGTCGCCGCTTACATCCGAGAGCGGATATCCACGGTGAGCGGCTCGGCGGTCTCCAGGGTTTTGATCACCGTGCTCAGATAAACGGATTCCGGATAATACGCTTTGTATTTCGTGATCTCGGCCCGGTTCAGAACCTTGAACCCGTAACGCTCGAACATTTTTTCGCCCCGGCGGTCCTTGAAGGTTGCGATCTGGCCGTAGACGTGTTTTTCGCCGCTGCGGTAGAGATAACTCAGATACGCGCTCATCAACGCGCGCGTCGTCGACATCTTGCGCGCGTCCGGCAGCAGGTTGATGTGGAAATGCGGCGTGCGTCGCGGCGCGGCAGGGACTTCACGCCAGCCGTGGGTGATCATCCAGCGAATGAATCGGCGCGACCGCTCATCGTAACGCGGGTAACGGCAAAGCGCGCGGACAAAGAGGCGGATGTTCTGGCGGAACGAATAGAACTGGTTCCAGAGCGGCTTGCGCGAACCGAGGAGGTAGCCGCGAATCTCGCCGTCGACCTCGAGCACGAACGAAGACTCCGGTTCCTTGTCCGTGTAATAGGTCGTCAGGAAATCGGCGAAGAGCTCGTGGTCCTGATAAACCGGGTCGATCGGCTCGCCGAGAAATCCGGTCTGGCAACAGAGCCGCCGGACCGCGCCGCGATCGGACGCGCGATAGCTGCGGATGGTGAATGCTTTTTCCGACTTCATGGCTTTGCCTGGGTGTAGTTTGCGCAGACATCGCGGTAAATGCAAAACAGGCGTTCGAATACCACGGGCCAGGCGTAGTCGGCTGCCGCCCTTTCTGCCGCGGCCCGGCCGAGCGCCGGCAAATCTCTCGCGCTGAATCGCTCGATCGCGTCAGCCAGCGCGTCCGGATCATTTTGCTCCGCCCAGCTTTCCTGATCGTGCAAAATGATCCCGTCCAGCCGCGACCCACGTATCCCGACGACCGGCGTTCCGCAGGCCTGGCTCTCCAGAGCGACCAATCCAAAAGTCTCCTGCGTTCCGGGATGAACAAACAAATCGGCGGCGCGATAATAACGCGCGAGCTCCAGCGGGTCGGCGCAATACTGCCGCCAATTCACTCCTTCCGTTTCTGCTTCGAGCCGCTGCAACAGAAAGCGTTCCGGGCCGTCCCCAATGATCAGGAGCCGGAATTCCCGCGGCCGCCGGCCCGCCAGGATGCGGAACGATTCGAAAAGGACCTTCGTGTTTTTCTCCGGCGCCAGTCGGCCCACGTAGAGGAGGAATTGTTGTCCCGGCTCAATCCCGAGCGCTGCGCGCGTTCCCGCTGCCTCCTGGAGATCGGGCCGGAAGTCGCCTGGGTTAACGCCCAGCCTGACGAGTCGGGTGTTTCGCACCCCCCACTCTTCCAGGATCCGCGCCAGTGGCTCGGAAGGAACGAAGGTCGCTTCGAACCGGTTATACATTTTGCGCACGTACCGGCGCGCGGCCGACATGAGCGATCGCCCGGCGCGATGGCCCAGCAGCTTCGACGCGCCCCGCAAATAGGCTTCCGGAAAATGCGAGTGGTAGAAGGCAACCACAGGCACGCCCGCCGATTTGCCAAACGCGATCGCTTTCCAGCCGACTTGATACGGATCGCTCGACTCGATGATGTCGGGTTTCTCGCGCTCCAGGATTTCGCCGACGGTTCGCAGATCGAGGAGCGCGCGATAACGCGCCGTGCGCGAGATCAGCGGTGAACGAATCGAGTAAACCCGCGAACGATCGCCGGCCATTCGCTCCGTTTTCTCGCCTGGAACAATCAGCACATGTTCGTCGTTAGTCCCGCGGCGAATGTAATCCGCCTTTTCGTGGACGTAACGTTTCACCCCGCCGCTGAGCGGCGAGTAAAACTGGGTGAGATCGCAGATCTTCAACGAATTGCCGATTGCCGATTGCCGATTGCCGATTTTCGCGACGCTGCCATGATCGCGATCAATTCGCTCGCCTCCTTCCGTAAGGGACCGATTTGCTTTTCGGTCCGAATACCGGAATCAACGATCAGTTCTAACCAGAAGGCGGTTTCGTCTGCTTCTTCTTCGACAACTCCAATCTTGGCAATGAATTCAGCGCGAGATCGAGCGCGACATGCTGCACGGTAGTTCGCCGCGATCGATGTCCCGCTTCGCATGATCTGATTTGCAATCGCACGCCCCTTAACGGTGTTCGGCAACGCATCCACTAACCGAATTACACGGAGCGCAAATTCCTTGGTTCGCGCTTTGAGCTCGTCAGTGGTCATCAATCGACACTTGGCAGTCGGCAATCGGCAGTCATCACTTCCCCAGCGCTCCCAAATATTTCTCCGCTTCCAGCGCCGCCGCGCAGCCGGAGCCCGCCGCCGTGACCGCCTGTTTGTAAACGCGGTCCGCCACGTCACCGGCAATGAAAACTCCCGGATGTTTGCTTTCGGCGAGATGCCGGACGAGCAGATACCCATCCGGATCGGTCTCCAGTTTGCCTTGGTACGCTTTCGTATTCGGATCGTGACCGATCGCAACGAAGACGCAGGCAACTGGCAGCTCGCGCTCTTCGTGCGTTTGCACATTCCTCAACCGCACCGCGCTCATCTCGCCCTTTTCATCGGGAATATAGCGAGTAACCACCGTGTTCCAGATCGGCTCGATCTTTTCGGAAGCCAGGACGCGGTCGGCCATGATCTTGGACGCGCGGAGCGTGTCGCGCCGATGGATCAGATAAACTTTCGAAGCGAACCGGGTGAGAAAGAGCGCTTCCTCGGCCGCTGAATCTCCACCGCCGATCACGCAGACCGGCACATTCCGGTAGAACGCGCCGTCGCAGGTCGCACACGAAGTCAGCCCGTGGCCGACGAGCTTCTCTTCGTTCTCCAAACCAAGCCAGCGTGCCGATGCACCGCTCGCTACGATCAGGGTGCGGGTCTCGAGCCACTCGTCGTCCGCTTTGATCCGAACATGATCCGCGCGGGGTTCGTAATCGGTCACCTCGGAGTAAGCGAACCGCGCGCCGAATTTCTCCGCCTGCTCGTGCATGTTAATAATGAGCTGCGGGCCATCGATCCCTTCGGGAAACCCGGGAAAATTCTCGACCATCGTCGTTGTCGAAAGCTGGCCACCGGGTTGCCGGCCTTCGAGCACGAGCGGACTCAGGTTCGCGCGCGCCGCGTAAATCGCGGCGGTCAATCCCGCGCAACCGCTGCCCACGATGATCACTTTCTCCATGCGTAAACCTAGCACACGCTGCAAATCGACACACCCGCGGGGCGACGTAAGTTTCGTCATGCCCGAGCTCGCCGAAGTCGAATTCTTTCGCAGACAATGGGACCCCGGGCTCGGCCAAAAGATCGCGCGCGTGGAGCTGCATGCGCGAAAAAGAATTTTCCGGGGCGCGAACGCCCGCGCGATTCAGCGCGAGCTTACCGGACGCCGACTTCTCCGCTCGTTCGCCTGGGGGAAACAGATGTTGTTCGAATTTTCCGGGGCCAATTGGATCGGCATTCATCTCGGGATGACCGGCAAGCTGCGCGTCGAGCCTCGGGCCTTTCGCCCGGAAAAACATGACCACCTCGTTTTGCACCAGGCAAAGCGCGCTTTGGTTTTCCGCGACGCGCGACTCTTCGGTCGCGTCCGATTTCATCACGGAAAATCCTCGCCGCCCTGGTGGCGCGCCGGTGGTCCGGACATCGCCTCCGAATCGTTTGATCAAGAATTCGTCGACGCGTTTCTCAGTCGCCATGCGCGGGCGCCGGTGAAATCCGTGCTGCTTTTGCAAAGTGGTTTCGCCGGCATCGGCAACTGGATGGCAGACGAAATTCTTTGGCGCGCGAAGATCGCTCCACTGACGCCAGCCGGCGCACTCACCGCCGCGCAGCGAATCCGTCTGTTCCGCGAAACGCGAATTGTTGCCTCCGAATCGCTCCGTATCATCGGGCCCGACTTCGCCGATCCGCCACGCAATTGGCTGATCCATCAAAAATGGAAACGCGATGGCGTCTGCCCGCGTCATCGCACACCGTTGCGGAAACAAATGATCGGCGGCCGAACCACCGCCTGGTGTCCGCGCTGCCAAACTTGAATGCGGTCAGCTCGACGCCGTAGAACTCACTACCTAGCCCTGGCTGGCGTTCCTCATACCCGATCGGTCAACCCCTTCTACCGAACTCATTCAGCCGCGCGCTCACGAGCTCGGTTGTGCCGTCCCAAGTCCTGAGAAGTTTAGGATTTACGATCGCGCGCAGACAGGTTCTGCCGACGACCAGCCGGCTATCCAACACCGCTTGCCGGAAGGGCACAGCTGCGGTCGCCTTTCTCGACGCCATGCACTCCACAATAAGTAGGATATCGAATGTTGCTGTATCCTATATTTTGTGCTTGCATTGCCTGAAGAAAGCCGTAAGAACGGCTTTGTGGCGCGCCAGCGTAACGACCTGCCAACGCAAGAACTGCGCGTGTCTACGACCCCTCAGGTAATCGCGTTGCTGCGCAGCCTTGTAGCGACGGGCCTCTACGGGAAGAATCCTGCAGAGGCTGCTGAGCGGATTCTGGCAGAAAAACTGCGCCAGCTCAGGGCCGAAGGTGCAACCGAAAAAAAATGAGCGCTCGACCAAAATACTCTTACCCGTTTAACTCCCGAAAATCATCGCAGTCTGTTTCCCATGAAAATCACCGTTGCTGACTTCTTTACTGGCTTTTTCTCCGCCCTCGCACTCTCGACCGACCACCAGAAAAGAACTTTTGAATGCGGCGAGCACTTCAATGAGGCGCTTCACGCCGCTTACGAGAAATTTTCCGAAGCCGCGGAGAATGCAGGATTACGACTAAACTTTCTGATCCATCTGGATCCGTTGCATGGCGACTCAAGAGTAATCGAGGAGGGAATTGGAGGCGCCATCCGTCGTGATCTGATTAGCTTGGACAATCCTAACTTCGAAAAGGTGCGTCTTACCATTCCTATCGAAGAGGCGCGCGAGAACATTGAGTCGGTTTTGGGCGGAGCGGAACTTTACCAGAATCTAGTTGCAGAGTTTTTAAAGCACTTCGATTCGACCCCTGCGACGTCGTAGTTGCTGATGGCTGAACGCGAACAGCCGCTCGAGCAGGTAGCAGCTTGGGCATCCGATTACTCCCAGAACGCACTAAGCGCGTATATCGAGGCGCTTACCCACCGACAACTCGTTTCCGACACGAGGGAAGTGAATGATCCTATTTGGGCGACGATTTCACTCACCCCGTTTGAGACCGTCATCGTCGACAGTCCGCTATTCCAAAGACTTAGACGAATTCGCCAACTTGGTGTTGTTCACTGGGTTTATCCAGGGTGCGTTCATACGCGCTTCGAGCATTCCCTCGGGGCACTCCACCAAATTCAAGAGTTGATTGATGCGATCAATCGGGATACGGCAGATCAGCAATCCACGATTGACGCTGAACGAGCAGCGTTGCTTAGGTTTTGCGCTCTGTGCCATGACCTCGGGCACGGAGCGATGTCGCACGTGCTTGAGACGGCTGTGAGTACGTTCGAGGCTGTCGAAGATATACGTCTTGCGTTCGGTAAGACTTACGATACTCAGCCGCCGCTTAGCGAGATCTTAGCATACTATCTGATTGGTTCGCCGGCGTTCCGGCAGATGCTGCAGCAGGCGCGCACTATTACTAAGGGGCCGCATCCGCCGCAGGACGCAGTTGATCGTGCTCAAAAAGCCATTACTGGCCGGCTCGTATACGAAGATATGCCGCTGTTCCAAGAACTGATTTCGGGACCATTCGATGCCGACAAACTCGACTATATGCAACGCGATGCCGTTATGGCCGGTATTCCTGCAATCACCGACGTTCCTCGCTTGGTCAGGAAGGTCCGGGCACGATGGGTTGGACGGATGGACTTGCCGTCGCGCGTCACCAAATGGGTCGGGCAAGCTCAGCGATGCTTAATTTTCGGAATTGCCTTCTCTGGCTCACGAACGCTGGACGAACTGTTGATAGCCCGAGTCCTTCTTTTTGACAAGGTTTATCGGCATCAAAAGGTGCGTGCGCTAGAAGGGATGATCGCGCGGCTGATTTCGGCGTTAGCACTTGTATACAAGGGTCCAGTCTTCCAAATCCCTTTTCTCTTCGTCGACGACACTCTATTGGAGGCGGATCGGCTGTTACCGAGCCGGGACGACTTCGATTGCTCAAAAGCGAAGCAGGATACGCTATTGGTAATTGCTGATATTTGTTCGAGGCTCCGAGAGCGTCGGCTGTTCGTAAGGGCTTTTGTCTTTTCAATGCATTTTCCTGAATTCGACAACGACCGCGCTGCGCACCGCGGAATGGATAAGTTCGTCGCTGACGTGGAAGGCGCCGGTTTGAATGACTTACTAGAGATAATCACTAGCGAGATCAGGGCAGTCGCCAGTGTCTTGAACGAACCGTTGGCCGACTTGGCGGACCGAACCTTACGGTCGTACGTTTGGCTGGATCCGTCGACAAAACGTGATCATAGCGAAAAAGTTTCAAACGCTTTCTTACTTAAGAAGAACAGTACCTTAATCAGATACAGCGAACACTCAAAAGAGGTTCCACGATGGGCGCAGGCATACTTAGCCAAGAAGGACGTTGGATTCCTCTTTTGCATCCCAGAACTCCAACTCTTTGCCTTTTTGGCTTTGGAGAAGATACTCGCCGAAGGCAAATACATGTTACGAGTGCCGGAGTCGTCACTGGCGTATTTAAATCTGGATGATAAAGCAATCGCCTCAGCGCGCGATCGCCTACATGATGACGGCTATTACAAGGCAGTTCCTTTCACGACTAGACCTTGGCGATCGTTATTGAAGGGTGCCGCGGTCGAACAGGGTTGCAATGCAGTACGGCAGACGCTCCGCGAATACATCGGCCCGCCAGGTGAAGGAGACAATCAACGGAACTATCTAACCAGCGAGAGGATCAAGCTTTGGGCGTCGCAATTCGAGGAGCAGCCGCTTGTCGCGCATGCGATCCGAGTGGCTGAAAAGATCAAGATCATCGGCCGCACGGACTTCTCCGCAGCGGTTAATCAGTTCACAGGGGAGAATGTAGAGTTCAGGAATGGCGTAGTTGTTCCTCTTGGAGATCCAAAGGATAGCGGTTCCGTGGTCGCTTACTTTACTCAAGACACGGGCCTGGAAAGCGTAGATTTGGATAGAGCTCTCTCTGAAAACCGGCCCGTCATTTTCGTTGATGATTGTATTGGCAGCGGCGGCCAAAGCGAAAATATCCTTAGAGACTGGTTCGGTGAGCCGAAGCAGTCGGCTCTCGGTGAAGATCGACGGCAAAAATTAAGCACAGAACAGCAGGCAACGCTCAGAAAATTACCCGTCGCGTTTGTTTTTAGTAATGGGTTGTCTGTCGGGGCCTGTCGGCTCCGGGAATTATGTGCGGAATATTCGATCAATGCACGCGTTCACTTACAGCTCACCGAAACAGACGTTCCGACCTTGTTTGATAATGACCTTCAAACCTATGAATCGCACTCTGTCTTTGTTGAACGGTGCAAAGCTATCTCGCGGGATCTTTTTAAACAGACACATCCAGATTGGAATCAAACAAAGATAGAAGAAAGGTTGCTTGGTTACGGCAATAAGGGCCTACTCGTTACTTTCCCTTATAACACGCCAAGCCAGACTCTGACGTGCGTGTGGTCTAGGGGAACTTGGCGCGGCTTGCCTTGGACGCCGTTATTGATCCGGAGACTAAAAAAGTAGTTGTGCGGCGGCAGCGGATATTTCGTGCCGAAATCCCGCCCCGACCGGCGACAACAACCGTCTACTAGGAAGCGGTCGCGTTTTACATCTCTATCTTCAAGCACCGAATTCATGCGACGACGGTGACCCGAACGAAACCCGCGCGGCAGGATGTCCACCCTTGCCGCTTTGGCTAGAAATGCGTCTGGCTGATTACGATGTCGGCGGAGTCGGTGGCGGGGGCCGCGGCGGTTGGGAGCCAGTGTCGACGATGCGGCGGGCTTTCTTGTAGTCGGAATAGAAGGTGGTGCCGCTGTTTTTGAATTGTTCCGTGAGGCCGTCGATCCGGTCTTGCACGATCATGTCGCCGCGATCGAACTCGGCGGCGAACATGTCGGTGGCGGTACTTTTGCCGATGCGCGCGCCCGACTATTTCACGAAACGCGCTTCGTCGGGAGCGAATCGCTCCGCATCATCGGGCCCGACTTCGCCGATCCGCCACCCAATTGGCTGATCCATCAAAAATGGAAATGCGATGGCGTCTGCCCGCGTCATCGCACGCCACTTCGAAAGGCGATGATCGGCGGGCGAACTACGGCGTGGTGCCCGCGCTGTCAGAGATGATTTCGGCGGATTTGCTTGGTACTGTTGCTGGCGAGACAATCTTTTTCGCCCGATCCTTTTCCAATGCGTCGATTGCGGCCACGGGATCAGAATCGCTGATGCTTGCAAAAAACTGATCGGTTAATTTTGACCGTCGGTCGCCAATAATCGTCCGCGCTTGGCGAAAGAGATTTCGCAGATCTTCTGTATTGCGCGCACTTTGTTCAGCATCGAGGTATGCCAAGAATTCTTCCGGCGAACCGCACTTCGCAACGCCCTGCCTGAGCCGTTCAATCGCCCGATATGCGTACGGCACGAGCAGTTCTATGGATATTATGCGCAACAAAGGTCGTATCACTGCAACCCATAGAACAACGCTTGAGAATCCGATAACCCAACCCAAGCGTTCGATTCCAAGATATCCAAGAACCGTGTTGGCAAAATCTGAAATCGCCCCCAACGAATACCCGGTATTCGCTGCGAAGGCTCCATATGTTAAGACAATCAACCCGAGACCGAGCGCTACGATAGCAGTTCCCATAAGCATGAGGACGAAATCGTGCACAAAGCCATACGGATACTGTGTGAGGGCTCTGATATAGGTCGCCGATAACACCGCGATCCGTCGTTTTGTGGGACGACTTTTTAACCGATTGATGAATTGGTCGCCCTTCCATTGCAACAGGAGGCCGGCAACGAGACTTGTCGCGAGGCTAATTAAGACAATACCTAAAGTTTCCAACATTGAGAATGAGGATGAGGAGCTTCGAACCGCTCTGAGGTTACGTCGCGGGTAGTCAACCGAACAGCAAAAAAGGCTTTAGGCGGTTACGTACACGAGGATCTTGTGGAATCCCGTCGTGCCTGATTTGAACGGGCGCTCTTCATCCCATTCCTGGACTTCGCCCTCGCCGTCAGTCGCGCGCACGACGAGCGTGTAATTGTCCGGACCCGATGGTCGCCAATCGTAGCTCCAGAGGGCCCATGTTAGTTTCGTTCCGGGATAATCGAGCTTCGCTTCCTGCCAGTTAGCGCCGTCATCAAAGCTAACTTCGACGCGCGAGATGCCGCGATCGCCGCCGAAGGCAACGCCGCGCACCGCGATCCCTTTCGCGGCAGCGTCGCTACGGAAAGTTGAATAATTGTCCGGCTCGTCGAAGCGCGAGCGCGTCGGCACGATGAAGTCCGGGCCCCAGCCCTGTTTCTCATAGAACCCGATCGCGCTTTCATCGGCCACCTCGATCCGCGTGATCCATTTCACGTGTTTCTCGCCGAAGTAACCGGGCACGATGACGCGCGCCGGGAAGCCGTGGCGATCCGGCAAAGTCTCGCCGTTCATCTCGTAAACAACGAGTGTGGTCGGGTCCATCGCCTTCTCGAGCGGAAAAGTATCGGTGTAATTGTCGACGCCGTGGAGCCGCACTTTCGTCGCGCCCGCGAGGGGCGAGGCCGCGGCGAGCAGCGTGCTCATCGGGATGCCTTTCCACTTCGCGTTGCTCATGAGGCCGGCATCGAGTCCGTTGCTGATGCACATCAACGTTGTCTCCTGTTCCACCGCGGCGAGCGACTTGAGCCGGTCGAGCCGATACGTCTGGCGGGTCTGAACGAGCCCGGTCACCTCGAGCCGCCACAGATCGGCATTCACCTTCGGATCGACCACGTTCTTCGTCACGCAATAGAACTGGTCGTTAGGCGTGATCGGTTGAACGACGCGTCCTTTGTATTGCGTGCCGTCGTAACTGAACGTGGCGATGCGATAGAGCCGGCGAAGAAGTTCGGCCCCGCCCCCCGCGGCCAGCAACGCAAGTCCACCGGCGATCAAGGCGCGGCGTCCGATCGGCGGACTGAATTCCTGGTCGTTGATCTGCACGCGCGGCCGGGTGAGGAAACGGAAGACGAGGACGAGCGCGCGTTCGAAAACGATGAACGCTGCGAGCAACCCACCGAGCGTGACGACCATCGCGCGGTTGATCGGCAACCCGTGATAATGCGTGCCGAGCACCGGCCATAGGAGAGTGCCGACCGCGGCGAGCGGCAGCAAAATGAAGACGATCCCGGTGACCTTAAATCTGCTTCCGTCCCGCCGCCGCATCCCCAGGCCATAAATTATTCCACCAAGCCCGCCGACCAACAGTTGGCCGGCAAGGACCGACCCGACGCCGAGCTGCTTCATGTTGTTGTAGCCGCCGATCCGGCCCATCAGGGAAAGAAATGTGTCCGCCGGAATAAAAACGGAGAGCCGGTCGCCGAAGATGACGAGCGGAGTTGCGACGCCGAACAGCCAGGCGAGCAAGAGCATCGTCACCGTCATCAACAGACCGGCGGTGAGGCCGGCGAGAAATCCAGCGACGAGAGCGCGACGGCGAGTCATGCCGCAATTGTACCGGTTCAGCGCTCCAAAGCTACGCGAAAGAGCGTGCCGAGGATGCGGATGCCGGCGACAAATGTTCCGCGCAACGTTCCCGATACTTTGGATTCGCCGCCAGCGCGGCAGCGATGATTCACCGGGATTTCCAGAATGCGCAGGCTGGCTCGCGCGGCGCGCATCTGCATCTCGAGATTCCAGCCGTAGGTCGGTTCCTTCATCCCAAGCCGATCCAGCGCGGAACGCCGAATAGCGCGGAAGGGGCACATGTCGGAATAACGAACGCCGTAAAGCACACGAAGAAGTAAACCGGCGGCGCGGCCCGCAAAGACTTGCTGAAAATTCATGCTGCCCGGCTCGCGTTTCCCCCGCGTGCGCGAACCGATCACAAAATCCTGTTCGCCGCGCCGGATCGGTTCCAACAGTCGCGGCATGAACTCGGGACAATCGCTGCCGTCCCCGTCGAGGAAGACGACAATGTCGCAATCCGGCGATAGGGCGCGAATCCCAACAGCGCAGGCGCGGCCATAACCGGGCGTCGGTTCCGAGACCACTTTCGCGCCGGCGGCTTGCGCCCGCGCCGCCGTCCGATCGCTGCTGCCGTTATCCACGACGATAACTTCGCCTGGTAAACCAGTCGTTAGGCAGTCGCGCACGACCGCGGCGATCGGCTCCTCTTCATTCAAGGCCGGAATGATTACCGAGGTCATCCCAAGACGAGCCAAGCGAGCGAAAAGTAAAACGCCAGCGCGCAAAAATCCGTCACCGCGAGCGTGACCGGGCCGGCCGCGATTTTCGGGTCGAGTTTCAGCGAATGCAAAAGCGATGGCACGCTGAACCCGAACAAACATGCCGTGACAAGCGAGACCGCGATGCTGCCGCCGATGACTGCCGCGCCTTTTGGATCCTGCCGCCAGACCCAGACAATGGCGCCGACCAAAGTGCCGCAAGCGATGCCGAGCAAAACCGCAGTCGCCATTTCCCGCCGCAGGTTGTGCAGGAACCACTGACGCGTCAGGGTGTTCGCGCGCAGCGCCTGGATTGTCAGCGTCATCGATTGCATCGAGACGCTTTCGTTCAGGCCCAGCACCATCGTGAGAAAGAAAGCGATCACGAGACTGCCGGCGAGGGTGGTTTCAAACGCGCCTGCGAGCAACGCGCAGGCGGTGCCAGCACCGACGGTCGCGAGCAACCACGGGAAACGATAACGAAAGACCCGCCAGGGCGAGGCTCCGCGCACCTGCGCCAGGCGAAAACCGAGCGCTTCGAAAACATCGTCCGCCACCTGCGCGACACTTCGCCGCTCGTCTTCCCGCTCACCCATTTCCAGCATTTCTTCGGCGAACAAACTCACATCAACGACGCCGACCACCCGCCTCGCGCTGTCCACGACCGGAAACGCAAAGAACTTGTAGAGCACAAAGAATTCGCACGCCTCCAGCACCGTCGCGCTCGCCGGAATCGCTACGACCCGCCGCACCATGATTTCCTCGAGTCGCGTCTCGAGCGGCGCCGTCAGCAACCGGCGCGTCGGCAACACGCCAACGAGTCGTTCCTCCACGTCGACCGCGAAGAAATAAATGACGCGCTCGCCCACGCCTTCGCGCCGGATGCGGTCGAGCGCTTCGGCCACGTTCATCTTCGCGTCGAGCAGCGGAAAATCTTTCCGGGCGTGCTCAACGATCGACGAATTGAAATCGGGGATCTTAACCGCCTCGCTCACCGCGCGACTTTACGCGATGAACGATGCCTTTGCTGCGAAGAATGTTCGCGGCTTCGCTGAAATAATCGCGCACGTCGGCCTGCTGGCGGATCCAGTCGAGATAACGCCGGATGCCCGTGGCGAGATCGACTTGCGGCGCGTAGCCGGCGGCGCGAATGCGTTCGGTGCCGCTCGTTAGGTGACGCATCTCGCCGGGGCGAAAATCGCCGTTCATTTCCGGCGCGATGTGAATGTCAAGCGCGTCGGAGATTTGCTCGGCGATTTTCCGAATGCTGACGCCTTCTCCGCTGCCGACGTTGACGGGCAAGCCGTCGAGCTCATCGCTCTCGGCAGCGAGCAGGTTCGCGAGCGCGATGTCTTCGACGAATGAGAAGTCGCGCGTCTGCTCGCCATCTTCGTAGAGCACCGGCGGAAGATCGTTCAGCAACCGCGTGCAGAAAATCGCGATGACGCCGGTGTAGGGATTGAAGATGGATTGGCGCGGACCGTAAGTGCAGGAATAACGCAGCGCCACCGTGGGAATCCCGATCTGTTTGCCCCAGAGCAGCACGAGCTTTTCCTGGTCGACTTTGGTCAGGCCGTAAACCGTTTCGCCGCCGACTGGCGCGCGCTCGGGAGTCGGCGCGGTTGTCGTCACAGCGCCACAAATGGGGCAGTGCACATTCCAATCGCCAAGCTGGAGTTGAGCGATCGGACGCACCTCGGGGAATACAAGTCCGTGCTCCGGGCAGGTGGCCGCGCCCTCGCTGTAAACCGCTTGCGAAGAAGCCACGACGACTTTTCTAATCGGCAGATTTTTTTCGCGAATCAGCTCGAGCATCTGCGCGGTGCCGAAGCTGTTGACGCGAACGTATTTTGCGATCTCCGGCATGTAACCGCCGTAGGCCGCCTGATGAAACACGAAATCGATGTCGTTCAGCGCGGAGGAGATTGTGTCGCGGTCGGCGACGTCGCCCTCGATGAATTCAACCTCGCTTCGGATCCAGGCCGGTTTGCCTTTGCGATGCGTCTGGGGCTCGAGGTTGTCGAGGATGCGCACGCGCCACCCTTCGCGTTGGAGCAGATCCGAAACATGCGACCCGATGAGGCCAGCGCCGCCGGTGACGAGAGCGCGTTTCCCGTGCGAAGTCATGGCTGAGACTCGTTAGGCCAAATTCGGGCGCGACCTTCGCGTTCGAGCAGCTTGGAGAGAAACTCGCGCGTCGCCGGCGCCGCGAAACCGCCGGAGCTGCCATTCGAACCAAACAATTCGTGACACAGTTTTGAAAGCGTCGCACGATCATCGACGTCGTACCACGTAGGCAGAAGATGCACCGGCACGCCAATCTCGCGTGCCGCCTCGGTGGTCTGCTCGAGAACGCGTTCCGTACTCCAGTCGATTCCATCGAAGAAACGCCGATGCAGTTTCTTTAACCCGATCAAATAATAGCCGCCGTCATCTGATGGTCCGAGAACGACCGAGTCCTCTGCTCGCGCCAGGAAATCCACCGCTTGCGCGAAAGCCGTCGCGGGCACCGTCGGGCTGTCGGAATCGATCAGGCAAAGGGAATCAAACCCGAGGCGGATGAGGTCCTCTGTCGCGGCCGAGAGCCGTTCGCCGAAGGCTTCGCCCCGTTGGGGCACGAGCCGGAAGTCGTCTCGCAAAATTCCAACGTAGGCGTCTTCAGCGCCGACCGGCGTGTAAACCGCGACACCCTGTGCGTTTTTTCCATTAGCGGTTCGCGCGATCGCCGCCGCGGTATCGCGAAGGAAACAGATGTTCAAGGCGGCTGCTTCCTCAGGCGACAACGGCGGGGTGAGCCGCGTCTTTACTCGGCCGGCCTGCGGCGCCTTGGTCATGACCGCAAGCGCACACAGACCGGCCGGAACCCGCTCGTCGTTATTCGGATCGAGGACACGATGGACCGCTTTCATGCCGGCGTGCTGTCTGCGTTCCAGCGCAGAACGTCAACCCTTTTCGCAAAGGGCGTATTGATAGCGCCCATCCCGCCAGGTTTCGATTTTCCGCCAAGGCTGCGTGGCAAAAAGACGATTCATCTCACGGGTCGACAACACCCGCGCTCGGCTCGGCTCGCGATAGCCGTTTCGAAAATGGGTCAGGCCGGCGAGTAGCCACATCGTGAAGAGCGGGATCGACGCCCAGAAGGCCCAACGCGGCTCTGCGATAAAACAGCGGCCGCCCGGGCGAAGCACGCGATACATTTCAGCGACTGCGCGACGCCTGTGAGGTAGAACCGTAAAGAGCCGCGACGCCACTAAGACATCGAAAGTGGCGTGGGGATGTGAAAGCTCGAGAACGTTATCGCTTTGGAATCGGCAGTTTTTGAGGCCGAGCGTGTTCCTCTTTTCGCGGGCCCAGCTGAGTTGGCTCGGCGAACGATCCACTCCGAGGACCGAAATCTCCCGGAACCGTTCCGCCAAGCCGCACGAATAAAATCCCGGGCCACATCCCAACTCGATAACCTTTTCGCCCGGCGCCGGTTTCTGGTTTGGCCAAAGCGCGCCGATCATCCGCTCGGTATCGTTACGAAAAAGTTTTTCACGGCAGAAAATGTATAGCCACGCGAAATGCTCGAATAAACTGTCAGCTGAACCCTCGTTCGTTTCTTCTGCCGTTGCCGGTCTGCTCGCTGCCGAGGTGGAGGCGCGGGCGAGTGGCAAGACCGCCTGTTCGGTGAGCGCAGCTGCCTCAGATTGGAAAGTTTTTAACACCTTCTTTAAGACTTAATTTTAAATAGCGGGACAGTTCTTAATCTTATCGGCGCGGACAACTCGGTTGGACTCGTGAGTTCACCTTCCAAGGAGATCGCACATTTAGCTGTTGATAACATCGAGCCGAAGGGCCGACAAATCCATCCGCGCCAAGGCAGACGGGAATTATTGGGCCTTATTCGATCTTGTTGGCTTCTTATGCGGCGATCATTTAACAACGCGAAATGAAGATTGTTCTTCGGCCCTGGCTCGGCGTGTTGGCTTGCGCATTTCTTGGAACCGTCGTCCGCGGCGAGCCGTCACTTCTTGAAATTCAGAGAATCCTGGCCGGCAAAAAACTCGTAGATCTGACACACGCCTTTGGTCCTGGTATTCCGCACTGGCATGGATTTCCCGACGAAAAGCGCGAGACGGCCTACTGGTATGAAAAAGGTCGCGGCTCGCTCGGTGAAGGTTTCTTTGCCGAAATTTACGCGCACGTGGGACAATGGGGAACGCACGTGGACCCGCCGGCGCATTTCATTCGCGGATTGCGCACCGTGGATCAGATCAGTCTTCAGGAAATGATTCTGCCGCTGGTGGTGATCGACGTTCACGCCGAGTCAGCGAAGAATTCCGATTACGTGCTAACGCTGGATCGCGTGAAGAAATGGGAGGCGGCTCATGGACCGATTCCAAGCGGCGCGTTCGTTGCGATGCGAACCGATTGGTCGAAAAAATGGCCGGATGGCGCCGCGATGGAAAACAAAGATTCGGCGGGCGTTTCGCATTATCCTGGTTGGAGCATGCCCGTGCTGAAATATCTTTACGAGGCGCGCAAGATTACAGCGTCAGGACATGAGACAACCGATACCGATCCGGGAATCGCGGCCGCTAAAGATGACGCCACCCTCGAGACTTACATTTTGAGCACCAATCATTATCAGATCGAGCTCCTGGCAAATCTCGACCAGGTGCCGGAAAGCGGCGCGCTCGTGATCGCGACTTTTCCGAAACCAAAAGGCGGCTCTGGTTTTCCCGCGCGCGTCTTCGCCATTTGTCCGCCGTAGCCGCAACTTCAGATGGACTTGCTGGACGAACTCAAGGCACGGATCGTCTGTGGCGATGGGGCGATGGGGACGCGGCTCCTGGATACGGGCGTGCCGATCGAGCGATGCTTTGAGGAACTTTGTATCTCGGAACCAGAACGCATCCGAAAGATCCACGAAGAATATATCGCGGCCGGCGCGCGCGTGATTGAAACAAACACCTTTGGCGCAAACGCTGTTCGACTGAGGCGCTTCGGACAGGAGAAACGCGTCGGCGAAATTAATCGTTCAGCGGTCCAGCTGGCGAGAGCCGCGACGAAAGGCAGAGATGTTTACATCGCAGGCAGCGTGGGCCCGTTGGGGATCACCGCCGATGAAGCCAGGGCTGGCGGGATCGCTCGGGAGAATTGTTTTCGCGAGCAGATAGGCGCGCTGCTCGACGGCGGGGTCGACCTCATTTTTTTTGAGACGTTCACGGACTGCGAAGAAATCGAGATTGCATTGCGCGCTAAGAAAGAACTGAGCGACGCG
>Ga0307478_10001319_pt1 | contig 21680 bp, 17 predicted proteins | sample atmos_gasesECM4C_2_FD_203713 | JGI IMG/M metagenome (GOLD analysis project Ga0307478, IMG submission 203713) | Hardwood forest soil microbial communities from Morgan-Monroe State Forest, Indiana, United States - atmos_gasesECM4C_05 | ecosystem: Environmental > Terrestrial > Soil > Temperate... | reverse complement strand
GTCCCCGTGCGCGAGTGGCGGAATTGGTAGACGCACTAGCTTGAGGGGCTAGCGGGAGCAATCTCGTGCTGGTTCGAGTCCAGTCTCGCGCACCATCGAAGCCCTTGATTTTCAAGGGTTTTCGTTTTTCTTAGGCCAGGAGCGCCGCTCGTAGACGCGGCGCCCTTCAAGATCCGGGGAATCATCGGGGAATCATTCCTGGAGCCTTGGAGCGCCTTTGGGAGCCATTGGCGGACCGTTCGCTCGAAAGACATCGCCAAGGGCGCCTGATCGCTGGGAAGGTACGCCGCGTAGATGTCGAGCGTGGTGCTGACCTTCGCATGCCCCAGCCGCTTGCTCACGGCCGGCAGATAGCACCCGGCTTTGAGCAGATTTGTGGCGCACGTGTGGCGGATGGCGTGGAAGCGCCGATACGGTAGCTGCGCTCGCGTCAGAAGTCCACGATATGCATTGAGGAAATCGTGCCGGTTCCAGGGTCGATCGCCATCCTGAAATAGCAGGGGCCGCGGAAACTTCTCCAGATGCCGCTGGACCAGTTCGATCGTTGCTGGAGAGAGTTCAATATCGCGCAGGCTTGAGTCGGTCTTCGCGTAGGGCTTTTCGATCGGAACGCCCCGGATCGTGTCCATCGTTCGCCGGATTTGTACCAGGCGACGATCGAAGTCAAAGTCGATAGGCCTTAAAGCTAAGAGTTCGCCTTCCCGCATTCCCGAGTCAAGATCGAGTACGATCGCCAAGGCCCAGTCGGGCTCCGTCACGACGTAACGGACAAGCGTCGCTTGTTCGTCGGGCGAAAATATCTCGACGGCGCGTTTCTTATTGGGCCGAGGCGCGTTCTTATATTTCGCAGGGTTCGAAGCAATGAGCCCGTCCTCGACGGCCGCGTTAAACGCAGTCCGAACAAGCTTGATGATTCGTGCCTTCGTATTCGTCGTCGCGGAACTCGATAGCCCCGCCATCCATTCCTTGATCTGCTCGCGACTGGGCGGGAACGAAAGACTGCGCAATACGTCGCTCTGTAGCCATTTATCGAATGTGTAGGAATTCGTGGTCCGCGTCGTCTGTGCCCAATGCGGACTTGCCTCTGTCCACCAAGCATCGAGAAATGCGCCAACCGTTGGCTTCGGCTTTGCCGGCGACGCCGGCAGCCACCAATTGGGGTTCTCCTGTTCCCACTCGGCAAGGGCAGCGATCGCGGCCGTCTTGTTGCGGCCACGGCACTTCCGGCTTTTTAGGAGCTTCCCGTTAACCCGTCGGGTCTTCCACGCTCGAAATGACCCGTCGCTTAAGGGGCCTTCCACGTGCCCCGTGCCCTTCTCGCGCATCAGTTATTTCCAGCCGGTGAGCGAGAGCTCTTCGATTTCGTGACGATCAAAGTACGCCTTTCGACCATGTTTGATGCGCAGCCTAACATAGTTGGGAAGCAGTACCTTGTAGAAGTGCGACTTGGAGCAGCGCAACATCTGACACGCTTCCTGCGCAGATAAAAGGCATTGCGGAGTTTGAATACCGGCGATGCGAACTTCGTGACCAGCCGCGCTCCGCTCAGTCGCAACCGCAGTTTGCGGCATATGATCTGGACTCATCGTTGGTTATCAACCGAGAGCGTCTTGATGAGAGTACCGTAGCGTCGAAACTGACGCGAGGACTCTGATCTGAACTCTTTGGAGCGCCACTATGCGTTCCTCGAGTAGCGTGCAATGGTATGGCTAATGGCATCGTGGATGCTCAGATGTTCAGGCAGCGAGACTGCGAAATGCTGACTTGGCAAGATCGCATTATCGATAGAGTTCTTTTTTATAGCTGGGTGTTTTAGAAGGAGCGCGAAACCTAGCGCGGCGCGAAACATGCGTTCGAGTTCTCGTCGAGGAGGCGGAGAAATCGTGCGTGCGCCGTCTATCGAGACGTTTTCGGTATAGCGCCAATTCAATGCACCCGTTCCAAGGTCACAATCAAGACCATATACACGCAGTAGCGGCTCGGGAAGCCCGCCTCCGCGCCAGGCCATGCTCTCGATTATGAGTGCTTGATTGCCGAGAAAGTCGACGTAGAGATAGTTGGTTTTGACCTCGGACGTGTTGTCGTCGATCGCTGGAAGCCACGTGTCTCCATCGACATGGATCACAAACCGTTCGGCAGTCGGAATTGCGGATGGCTTGATCTGCTCCCAATTTCCAGCTTCGACCGCAGCATAGTGCTCGCTGCTGACATGAAACGACGTCGTAAGAGGAACGACTTCTTCACAGATCTCGAAGAAGGATGGGTGCGTATAGTATATGCGCTCGTTGCTCGGCCCGGGCAGTTTGCGTAACAGCCAACTACGAAGTGAATTCCATTCCTTGCGGTTGCTGCTCTTTAGGGAATGCCCATCGGGCAAAATCGAGTACTGTCCAAAGAACTCAATCGTTTTCTCGCCGTTCCAGGCATCTGAAGCTTTTGATGTAGTTGAGCGGATCTTATTTTGAAGTCCGACTAAAAAGTAGCGGCCAATGTCGACGCTGCGACGATCCTGATAGTAGATGCTATCAATGGTCGCGCCAATTAAGAGTAATGCACGTCCGGTAGAATACGCCGATCGAACATCTTTAAGGCCTTCCACATTCTGGACGGCTTCCATGAGACGTTCGCACGGGCCGTCGGTGTCCGTGCAAACCGTGATATCTTCTAGACCCAAGATGTCGATGAAGCGTTTTCCCGTGATTCCCATGCGAAATGCACGCGCAACAGTTTCCGGAGCGCTCTTAACTGTTCGATCGATTTCTGAATCCCACTCACGATCTTCCACTGGCGACCTTTTCCTTTTCTTCGAGTTCGGTAAGACGCGCCAGCAGTTTGAAGGCCTGACGACGCACGTCAGCGATCTCGCCATTGTCTGTGGGCGCTGACACCGTGCTGGGTGCGTCTGTCTCCGAATCACCTTGGCACAGGAGCGCGAGAAGGTCATCCGCGGGCACGCTCAAGGCTTTGCCGAGGTGATACATGAGCTTCGATCCCGGGTCAGCGATGAGGCCATTTTCCAGACGAGAGATGACCGCTTGATCGGTGCCGCCGCCGATTTTCTTGGCGAGCTCTTCTTGAGACCACTGGTTCAGCTGGCGCTGCCTTCGAATCATCATGCCTAACAGTGCTGCGCTCATTGCTATCCCCGCTAAGTCCCGGACGCGATTTGCGGACGGTTACGTTGGCGATACATGGCGCCCCCTTGCTACTAACTTACCACATGGAGTATGATAAATCAACATAAACAATGATGAAGGCAGCCAATGAAGCAAAGCAAGCGGTCTGACTATCGACCCCGGCTCTCCCGAGCTGAGTCCGAGCACGCCCTGAGCCTAATCCGCCTGCTTATGAGCGGCGCCGGCATTCGCTCCATCTATGCGCTTATCGAGTTGACATCGGAACTCAACCCGTCGACGCTTTATCGTTGGTTTGAAGGTGCCGAGTTGGGGCGAATCGTTGAACTGCCGATCGACGCCGTTCGAGAACTTGCCGCCGCCTTGACGGTAGCGAAACCCGTAGACGCGTCAATCCATGAATTGAACTTGCTCCTCGATAATGCCGAACGAAGAGAAGCTAGCACGGCCGGCTTGATCGTGGAATTTCGCGCTCGCCGCGTGCCCTATTGCCGCGCTCTGGCCGCAATTCGCGCCGCCCACTATCGCCTCGTCGCTATCGAAGACCCGTCGCTCGAGTAGCGTTCGCAGCTAGCCTACCGTAGCCCATAGTGCTCCGGAATGGCCGTCGTTAATTTGTTCGCAGGATCGAGGACACCGAGCGATACGACGTCCGTAATGGTGCCCGCGTCAGTACGAATAAAGGCGATCGCCGTGGCGAACTCCCTTTCGGCGTGCAAGCTGCGCCATATGCTGCCGTCGATGGCATCTTCGCGATGTTCGCTCGCGGATTCCGAACGGGTTGTCGCCGTGGAGTGATGCGAGCCTCCACTACCGAGGGCCGCGCTTCCTGACGTGCCACTTGTCTTCGATTTTCCTTCGCTTGCGCTGCGCCGCATCATTGTCGTCTTCCCAACGAGTTCGTTCGCGAGATCGCGTGTTGCCTTGTCGTCGCTTTCAAAAAAGATTTTGTTGGCGAAGTTGCCGATGATCGAATTCGCGCTTGATGGCTTGCCAAGCTGGTCGGTTAGGGCGCTAATGCTCGTAATGCCGATCGTCGAAACGAAGTTCGACTCGCGAATCGTGTTCCAGACCTGAGCGTGACCCGGTGCTGCGTAGTTCGTGTACTCGTCGCAAATTAAGAGGATCGGATCGAGGTGCCCCACGCGATCGCTTGCGGTTCTCTCGCGCGCCATTTGTGCGACACGTCGGAAGACCATGCGCACGACCGTCCCGACAGCGCGGGGATGCTCAGTCTCGTCGATCTCAATTATGATGACGTGTCCCTTTTCAAGCAACGATAAGTCGACGCCGTGGCTATCACAGAAAACGTGCCGGACGCCCCCACGGCCGAACGGTTGGAGTTGTGGGAGGACAGACTGCCTGAACTCTTCACCGAGCTTCGCATCGCGTTGCAAAAGCGGAACGAGGCGTTCCTTGATGCTGTGAAGGAGTGCGCGCAGTTCTGCGGCCTTCGCGGGATTCTGGGCGGCGAATCCCTTCGCACGGTCGAAGCCGTGGGCGAAGACGGCATCGAGCCGGCGCCCGTCGAGAGAGATGAGGTTGAGCAGAGTTGGTAGCGTGTCGCCGATTTCCATGTCGTACGCCTCGCCGCCAGGCTCCACGTTGCCGTCGTTGTTTGTCACCGCCGCGACATGGATCGTGGCCGGAGCGAGGGCCTGAATCAATTCGACAAACCCCTCGACGAACGCGGAGGGGCCGTGTTTCCAAAAGTCGCTTTGCGATTGTCCGATGCCGTCTTGGATGGCGTCGCCGATCGACTCATGCGTCATGCCTGCGGTGATGTCCATCGTGGCGCGTCCCGTCCCGATGCCGACGACGTGTATTTGGTTCTCAGCGCGGAATCCACGCGCAATCGTGAGGAAATCGTTCGTCGCTTTGCGCTTCGTGACGAAGGCCAGGGCGCCGGCACGCGGTGAGGTGCGCAGGCCCCAACAGAAGTCCGGATAGACCTTGCAGCGTGTCTTCGACGAACCAGGTGCGCCAACCGCGAGCGTGCCACGATTCGCGCTGCGCTCGCCATAAAGAAGCAGAGCCCCCTTCGTAGGTGCGCCGTTGACAAGGTTACGTTCGCGAAACACACCGTGGGCGAGGCCGGCGCAGAGCGAAATCTGCCCAGTGAGATTGTCCCAGCGAGAGCGATTGCTGGCTTGGAGCAGCGCGCTCTTGGTAGTAGTGAAGATCGCTTTCCATGCCGCGCCTACGAAATCATAGGCACCGAAGACTAATGCCGCACCTGCCAAGATCGTCAGGATGGCCGTTCCCGTATAATCGGGTAAGGGATCCTGGCGCTCGAGCCACGACGTGGCAAGCATATTGTGCGAGATAAAAACGAGCGCGGTGCCCGCCCAGAATGCGACGTGCCGCGGCCGCGTCTCGTTGAAGACCGCCTTTGGCACACCCAAGCCCTGTGCAAGGAGAGAGAACGGTGCCATCACGTTGGCGGCGATTAGTGCGACGCCGACATACAGCGCTACGGCCCAGGCGTGGTAGTGCAGCGGGTGCTGTTGCATCCACGATTCCGCGATCGGGCGCAACTGGAGTGCGAGCCAAAGACTAGCGACGACGGACGCGAGGGGATCAATGAGGGCGAGGCAGAGGGCCACAATGCGATTCCGCGACTCGCGGAGGTGGTAGGGAATCATCTATGACTCCTTTCATAGAGAATGCCTGCGCGGTAGCCGGCTCCGTAACCCAGGCCGTAGCCGTAGTCCAAGCCGACGCGGTGAGCGCCCCAGATCACCGCACAACACACAGTCAGTCCGAGGGCAAAGGCGAACGCGAGCGAGGCGAACGGCGCTGCGGCGCGTCGCCTCGCTACGGTGTGGAGCGAAGCTTCGAGCGAACGAATCGCTCGCGTCGCCGCGTCGTGGATGCGCTCAATTGCCGTTGATAACGCCGCAACGATGCGCTCGTCACGTGCGATGCTTTCGGCTACGGCAACCGAGAGGCGTTGAGCAAATGGCTCGTTTGTCAACGCTGCATTAGCGCCGTTGATGACCTCGCGAACCGAGCGTTGCGTCTCGTGCATGAGCAACCACATGGGGTCGTCAGAGGGAATGTGAGAAAGTTCGGCAAGGCGGCGTGCGTCGAGTTCGTTCTTCGCATCGAGCGAAGAGAGGTAGAGCTCGCGAGCGCTAGCGCTCATTGCGTCGCCGATCGCTGCGGAATGAGGCCGTCGATCGCCAGCGACGTTCCGCGAAACGCCGCCTCGACCGACGCGAGGTAGATTTCTACTCGCGTCGCGTTCAGGCGTCCGATAAACTCTGCTCCGGCCGCGCTAGCAGCGACGCCGAGGCGCAAGCGTTCAGCGTCGACTTGTGCCAATAGACGTGGCGCCAAGCAGGGCAAAAAGATCGTTTCTGCCCCGACGCTTTCCGCAAGATCGCTGGTGGCACCGTACCGACGTTTCCCCGCAACTTCGAGGCCGTCGTAAACGATGAAGTCCTCGGCATTTCCGAAGCGTCCGTTCTTGAGGATGACGACGCGGGCGTCGGTCTTCGCGAAGGCATTGAGCACGACTTGGGCCGTTACGGTCTCGGCGATGGTCACGCCGATGGGGTTCACGGCGATCAGCTCACACCCAGAAGCACGCACCGCGGAGACCAGCGCGTCGACGCTGTTGTCTCCGAATATTCGAAAGAGATCTTCGATACGACCGCCGGGCACGTCGATGAGCACGTCATCGATATTGGCATCGTGGCAGTCGTCGAGCCAGGAATGCGTATCGCGCGAACCGTTCAGGTCAAAAGTCTTGATCGCGTCGTCATAGACGGCGAACGTGCCGGTTGAGGCATCAAGGTCCCAGGCAGTGACTCGCCGTCCGTGTCGCTGGAGGAGATCGTACAGCGTTTTCGCGGTATGGGTCTTGCCGACGCCACCTTTGGGCGCGAGCGTCGCGATCGCACGGCGCCTGATCATAGCTTCAACCCCTTGGCGCCGAAGCTCGCATTGCTACTCCCGGAGGGCGGCGTGTCCGTTGGCTTGGGCCTCGTCGAAGTCGTCGTCGTGACGTTGCTTGCCCGCCGCACTTGCCGACGTGAAGGTCGCTTTGCACACGCTGTGCGCAAAAGATCGGCGCTTATATTCTCGCCCGTTGCGGTTGAGAGTTCTCGGGCCAGGGAGCGCCATGAGTACCCGCGCTGGTACAGCGCGATGATCGGCTCTCGGGCACTCATGAGAAGTTGACGCTTCGTGCTCACGCGCGACGACGGGGGCGCCTCGTTGAGCTGTTGGAGAATCAGTTGAAGTTCCGCTGCTGTCACCGTGTACCTCAGTCACATGAAATTAGTGAGTGGCGACAGTCTACCTGAATCGCTGGACCGAGTGAGTCCCGCGCTGCGCTGCAGTGTGAGAGTACTCTCACCAAACGCACACTCGTGGGATGCAGCTCCATCCAACGCCGTGCAATAATCCACGCCATCAGCGCATTCGCTGGCTGACGCAACGTTCAGGAATCGTGCGGATCGCAGTCACAAACCTGTCAGATGAGGATGCAGGATGGTGCCCAAGGGCAAACACGTGAACTCGAAAAGACACGGCGGACGCGTTGTGCTGTCGCTCGACGTGGAACCGCGCGTACGCGACGCTATTCGCGAGCGCGCGGCACTTGCGGGTGTCTCGATGGCGGAGTACATAAACAACGCCGTCGCGCGGCCGGCGCGGTCGTTCGCGACGGCAGCGGCTGAGATCGCCGCGCCCTTGACCATGCTTTCATATCGAATCGCGCGCGCCCGAGAGGCGCTCCGCACGGGCGATGCCGCCGCGCTTAGCCGAGAATTGGACGATGCGCAGCGCGACGTCGCCGAGGCGCTTCGTCCGCTCGCCAGGCCTCACGCTGAAGAGGTACGGCAACACGATCGCCGTCGCACCGGAGGTTGGAGCGGCTAGTGCTCGGCAAGCTTTGCGCGCCGCCGGCCAAAGGGGGCTCGGCATCCGGCCTTATCGAGTATCTCGTCGGATATGCCGTGGCCGAGAAAGGTGCAACGCGGAAGCAGATCACCGAGGCGCTCGACGGCGTGTATGCAGAGGCGGCAGACCGCCCGGACCTCGGTGTTAACATCGTCTGGAGTCCGGAAGCCGGCGGCGGTACACGGCCGTCGTCGATCATCGTTCGGAACTGTGCCTCGTTCTCGACAGCCAGCCTGGAGATCGACGCCGACGGCGCTCGCAACGAAGGCATCCGTTCCAGCGCGATGCACTTCGTCTGGTCGTGGAACGAGCGCGAAACCGGATTCCTTACCGACGAGCAGGCGCATCGGAACGTCGGCGAAGTTCTCGGCAAGCTCGGCCTGAGCCATCATCGGAACGTCGTTGTTGTTCATCGCGACACGGATAATTTGCACGTCCATTGCGCTGTTGGGGCCGTCGACCCGGGAACTGGCCTTGCCTACGACCGAACCGGCTTGCACCGCCGGATGGCCTGGGCCGAGCGTGAGGTTGAACTTGCCAACGGTCTTGACCACGATCGCGGGCTCGCTGTTGTTCAAGATGCGGGACTGGAGACGGCGCACGTGCGCTGGGCGGATCCGCACGAACTTGCCGCCTGGCGCGCCGAGCGCCGGGAGGAGCGCCTCGTCCGTCAAGAGCGTCGGTCCTTCGAGGGCTACCGCGAGCGCGATGGCACCTTCGAGCGCTATGTTGATGCTTCACTTGCGCCGCGCTTAGTCACCGCGCTTGACCTCGACAAGCATCGCGGCGTCGAGCCATCCTGGGCAACGCTGCACACCGTAGCCGCGCGCTACGGATGCGAGTTAGGGACCGCCGAGAACGGTCGCATCGGCGTGCGCGACGTTGGCGTTGGAGAAATGCGCGTTGCACACGAGCAGCAGGTGCGTAATAGGCGATCCGCGCTCGTAGCGGAGGGGCGCGATCCTGCCGACGTGGATGAGGAGATCGCCAATCTTCGCGCGCAACACACACTCGAAGAAACCCAAGCGCGCGAGCGCAAACAATCCGGTGCCTTCACCCAACTGCCCGCGTCGCTACAGGTACGCTTTGAGGAACTTTCGCCGTTCCAAGATACCGAACGTTCAGAGCAGGTTATCATCGAGCGGGTTGACGCTGACCTACAGATCGTGCTCTCAAGTGTAACGGCACAAAGCAGCACCTTTACGCGCGAAGATGTGGACGAATGGCTTGCGGCGCGTATTTCGGACCCGGAGGCGATCGAGCGCCTTGGCGATAGGATCGTTCGCTTGAAGTCGGTGCGCGTGCTCTCCGTCGATCCGATGCATCCGTTGATGACAACGACCGAGATACTGTCGATCGAAAACGCCCTGGAAGCGGACGCCAAGACCTTGGCCGCGACGCCGTCCGGTATTGGAGCATTTGAGGTCGACAACGCCATCCGAGCTTACGAAAAGCAAGAGGCGGAACGGCGCGGTAGGGACTTCCGGCTATCGGGCGAGCAACGCGCCGCCCTGGTTCAGCTTTCGCGAGGATCGCTTATCACGATCGAAGGCTTACCCGGTGTCGGCAAGACGACAATCCAGGGCGCAGTCCGCGCCCTCGGCGAGCAACTCGGGCGCGAGGTCGTAGGCCTGACGCTCTCGCAGTCGGCGGCAGAGCGTCTCGAATCTGAGGCCGGCTTCCGCTGCGTCAACACCGCGCGGGCAAGAATCCTCGAAGAAGGCAACTCCCCCGTCATTCCCACGAACGGTATCGTCGTTGTGGACGAGGCCGCAATGGTCGATTCCCGTGCCAACGCCAAGATTCTACATCTCGCCCGCGAGCGCGGTAGCATCGTTCTGGAGATTGGCGACCTGCGGCAACTCCAGCCAATCGACTTCGGAGCCTCGTTTCGAATCGTTCGCGAGGCTGCCCTAGATTCCGGCACGTACTCCGAACTACGCGAAATTCAACGCCAGGAACGGGCGTGGCATCGAGAGGCTGTCGTGGAGCTCGCGGACGGGATCGCCGAGCGCGACGAAAACGCACGGCGCTCCAAAGTGCTAAGCGCTCTGCATCTGCTTGAAGAACACGGTGCTATTACATGGGCCGAAAATCGCGATGCCGCGATCGACACCGCCGTAGGGCTCTCGCAGGTCCGACGTGATGCCGGGCTCGATACCCTCACGCTGGCTTCGGATAAAGACAGCGTCCGGCATCTCTCGGAGGAAGAGCGCCGTCGTAACGGTCGTGAAGGCCTGGGGCGCCGCTACACCACGGACGGCGGCATCCGCGAATTTGCCGCCGGCGACCGACTGATGTTCATGGAGAATAGCCTCGGACGTAAGGGCCTGGGGGTGCGGAACGGCGATCGGGGCACGGTCATTGCCGCGCATGCGAATGAGATCGCCGTTCAGCTCGACGGCACTAACGCGATGGTCGTGACCTTCTCACCAACGGCGTACACCGACTTCGATTACGCGGACGCTTGCACCGTTCACAAATCGCAAGGTGCGAGCGTTGATGCCGCAGTCTCTGTGATCGACCGAAACGCTTCGGCCGAGCTACTCTTCGTCGCCGCCAGCCGCTCAAAGCGTGAACTCGATATTGTCGTTCCACGAACCGCGTTCACGGACATCAACGACTTCGCCCAGCACGTAGCCGAACGGATCTCCCTCAAGACCACTACGCACACGTACGACGAGCTATTGGAGCGAACTGGCGGTAAACAGACGATGCGAGTCTTGAACATCGAAGCGCAACGTCAGGCGTTGCCGATGCGCCGATTGTACGAAGCCGACATTGTCGAACCGCTCCATGCTCTGCAATCCGAGCGGGTAAGCCACGCCAGGGAGGCATACCACGAACGCAAGCGCGATATCGAAGCATCTGTGGTGTCGATGGAAGAGCGTCTCGATGGCCGGCGGGAGGCCCTTCGTGAGATGCGCTCCGCGATAACGGCCGCTTACCGAGAGCTTCGACCGCAGCCATTTGGCGAGTGGCTCCAAGATCGGGAAGAGCGACACGTACACTCTCGCCCTTCCACCCAACAACAAGAGCGGTCGGTAAAGCGTGAACAGAGCCGGGAGCAATCCTTCGCGCGCGCCGAGCAATTGGCACAATCCGAGAACCTCGACCTGAGACAATGAGGCGGAGTCCGCCTGATACTACGACGGATTGCCAGCATTCCGGAACGTGTCGCTAACGCTCGTAAAGGCATCACAGATAGGAGGGTTCTCGTCTGCCCTTTGAAACCGGTTCGTAATGCGAGATTGGGGTGGTGTCTTAGCCTGGATTGTGGTGGCGTTGATGTGGGCGTTTCTCGGAACTAAGCATATCTGGTTTGACCACATGACTTATGACGGCAAGGGCACATTTTGGACAAACACTATTGTCGGTCTCGGAACGCTTGGGCTTGCCGGTATCACGTTGTTCAACGTTCGACAGACGCGCGACGTAATTGCTGCCGAAGATAGGCGGCATCAACAAGGATTAGCGCCGATGCTCGGCCTTGAATTGGTTCAAGAGTCACTTGAGGATGAGAGAGAATATGGATTTCTCATTTACAACGTGCACAACTACGGCATGGGCATCGCATTAAAGATAAATCTGGTGCTGCGGCATTCATACGATACGCGCGTAACGGAGAAGCCGCGCACCGACGATGACGAGGGTGAGTCATCGCATGTCGATGAGCGCCTTGAATTTGCTATTTCTGCTCTCGCTCCAAACATAACTTATGAAGTAGCTCGCATCCCTTGGAATGTTGATTATCTGGAATTTGAGCAATATCCAACGAGCGATGTGGCCGTACCCTACGCGCGAATGACGTATTACGACATGTTCGGAAATCAATATGCTACGCATTATACCGATGAGCGCTTGGGTGAGTATGATTGGGAGCGCCCCTCGCGCTTAGGCTTTGCCCAGCCGGAGGATTCATAGTGGACGACTCAGCAGGCGATCCACGTGACATCGAGGGGATGACTTGGGCGCAGATGATGCGCGCTACGGGTTATTCTGAAGCTAGCGCAACGGTGATGCGGGAAGGACTTCTTGAGCAGCGTCGATTCGATGAGCATATCTATGCCGAGGAAGACGACCTCGGTGCTATTGTTCGTGGATTGCTTTATGTCGAACATGACCTGCGCAAAATCTTGACTGAAGGACCGGTTGTGAATGCTTCCGCGATTGGACTTGATAAAGCGGGTGGTCCGCAGATGGCAAGCCTTGCGCTAGCGTTGGGATTGATTTCGGAAAAAACTGTTCGTTCTGTGAAAAAACTGGCCGCGATTCGGAACGAATTTGCACACCAATTGGACCGCAACCTGACGCCGGAAGAGGTCAACGCATTTATAACGTCGCTTCCGGAACGCAACGCCGGCGCATATACTCGATTCCTGCGGATCGCTTCTGCTGCGGGGACAAATGATGTGCTGAACATTCATCTACAAATGCGGGTCGCGATTCAAACCTTGCGTTCGGAGTTGAACCTATGTGGCTGGGATAACTGGGCTGTGAGAAACCCCGATATCTTCAATGCTAGCTCTGAGGGAAATGATGGCGCTGCTGGATGAGGCGATTTCTTTCGGCGACGAGCTGCGTGCGAAACTGCATGATTGGGCGGTGAAGCTTCATACTCAAAACAACCCTAATCTGACCGATGACGATGAACTGAAGTCCGTTTTGCTTTGGGTAAAGTCACTCGTAATGATTTCGTGGGATATCTCGGGATCGGTGTTCGTGCTGGCTTCGGGCGACAATCTGCGAGCTATGAAGATATTGAATCGTTGTATGTTCGAGTATTGGGTCCGTATCTTCTACTACGTCTGGAATCGGGATGAAGCTGTTGCTCATGCAAAGTTAGTGAATTCGACCAATCGCAAGGGCATACGAGCGAATCGCGACTGGTTTGACCGTTCCGTGATGACGCCGGAAGAAATCACCTATCTTGACTCAGTGTTGTCGTCAAACGACGAATCGGTGCCCATTCCGAGATTTCGCAACATCTTGAAGGCTGTTGTAAAAGAGTTGAAGTTTGACGATTGGGAAGCAGCCGAGAAATGGATGTATGAGAACTACTATCTTATTGCCTCGGGATTTGTGCATGGTTCGCCCGCACTGGTGCTTGATATGTATCTGTATCCGGACGAACATACGGTGGGCATGCTGGACAAGTCGGACCGGCAGCATCCGATTGAGGGCGTTGGGGAATGCATTTCTCATCTGCTTTGGACGTTAAAGGCATTGTCTCTCGCGATAGGTCGTGATGAGTACGCGATGTATCAGCGATTTTATGAATTGAAGTTCGATGGCGCCATCAAGGCTGAGGCCCTTTGCCTTAATGCCGAGCGCGCGGAGAGGCGAAAAAGCGATAGGGAGGCCGGGAACTCGCAGTTCTAATTGGTGCAGAACCGCCCCTTAGGTCAGTCACGTGCCATTTATGCGCGCTTCGAGTTTGGCGAGGCCTTGAATGATTTCATCGAAAGTTGGGATCGTGCCAAAGATCATGGCAGACATTTGGGCGTAGTCATCTTCGATGGCGTTGCGGCGAAATGCCGGGGGAATCAAACGCAGTGAGCCAGGTTTGGCAAGATCGTAGCGAGCGCGATTCGATGCGAAAAACACGCTCTTGAAGCGGACGACCGCTTCGAGTAGCGCCGTGTTATGTACCGCCGAACTGCCGATATCGGTGCGATCGAGTCGCGCGAGGTCGTAATAGTGGCGTGAATACCTGAGCGGGAACGGAATGAGTTCGTCGCGATGAGCGATCTCGTGCAAGATCGTCGCTTTCTCCCAAAACGTTCGCTGAGGATCGAGAACGCGCACGCTAATTGACCCGATGACGGGTTCCAGCGCCTCGACGAGATATGGCGAGATCGTGACGTCCGTAGCGGGCCAGCTATCAGCATGGCCGAATTCGATTAGGACGTCCGGGTTGATGTAACCGATTGTCCCGATCTGCTCGGTCGGGTATTGAAAGCGAAGACTTCCCGGGTCGCCGGATTCCAGAGACCACGCGCCTTGGATCTTACCAGCCAGTTGATCGCGCAAAGCCGGCAGTAGCGACTCGACTGCGTACTGTCTGACCACGTCGCGAATCTGTTCGACGCGACGCTTCGTTTCTTTCGCCGATGGCGTTTCGTAGAAGTATTTCTCGTCTGGAAAGCCGAGCGTGGCACGGCCGATCGAGATGTCGATATCTTCCGAGAAGCGTTGGATCGCGCTGAATCCCTTGGAGAGCGACGTGCCACCCTTGAACGTGAAAGGACCGACCGCTGATGAGAGAGCGAAAAGTTGCTCAAGCAGCCAGACCACCCAAAAGTCTTTCTCGACAATGAGTTCGCTGAGGCCTGATTCTGCGGCAGCGGTCCGGATGTAGTCCGAGCGCTCGTCAATTGCCAGTAGCGCGAGGTCCTGGAACCTCATACGACGGCGATCTGCCTTAGGTATGGCTGCATCCAGACCGGGGCATCGCCGAGGTGTTGTCTCAAAGCGGCGCGGTCGCTATCGGCAATAGTTGAACTAATCGTACCGATCGTCTCTTCGGTGACTCGATCATGTCCGAGCGTGCGGAGTGCTTCAATGATGAGGCGCACGGCACGGTTCTGGATGCGGAAGCGCCGTGTCGAGGCGTTCTTCAGGCGAATCGGGAGGTTACGGATGTAGATCGTTCGGCTAGGGCCAGCCGTGAGAAACTCCGGCTTCGCAGGCACCTGCGTCGAGAGATGGAGGGCGTTCAACGCCAGCGCGCCGGTGGGAGTTACGGGCATACCGATGCTGCGCTCGACGGCAGCGACGATGTCGTCGGCGGCCGGCGGTAATGGTCCAAGATTTGCATGCATCTTCGGCAGGCTGAAGAAGCCCCGGCTGAGGCGATGGAGTTCTCCGCTGCGGACCATCCGAGAAATGACCTGATCGACCAGCTCCCGCGTAGCCTCGGGGATGGCGTTCAAAATATCCCTGGTCGTGAAGACGCGGTCGCTGGAGGCCCGGATTGCCTGGCGGACCTGTTCAGACGTCGAAAGATCCATGTGTGTCAGAAAATATACTCGTTTTTCTGACAAAAAGCAAAGCCGCCCATTTACGGCTTGTGCCCTCGCTCGGCGGATGGCCAAGAGGCAGGAGAGACCTTTGGCGCACGAAATCGAACTCCTGTTCGATTTAATGTGAAGTCGCGCCGAAGCTCTCGCCTCGTGACGAGCGTGGTACTCTGAACAACTTTCCTGACAAACAAAAAGGATGGCCGCGGCAATACAAAATTGCTTGCCGCCGAAGGGTGAATTCTGTGATTCACGACTCAACGGGTGTTGATTGGTCCCAGTTACAGCCGGGCAGCCTTCTGCTTGGGGTCGATGCCCACGCCCCCGTCGAGGTGATCGCCTCCTCGCAGATAGCTGGGACGAACTCGCACAACGTCGTTTATCGCCGCAGCGACGGCAGTACTGCCGTCTTCGTTGCCGACGACAAGACGCAGAATATCTCTCTTCTCGACAACAACCGGCGCTGGACGTTCGACGCAGATCCGGCGCTCTTCCGCCTCGTAACCGAGGCGCAGCGCATCCGACTCGCCCACCTTTTCGATCCGCTGCTCGCGGTGCACACTTCGCTTGTGGAGCCTCTGCCGCACCAAATCACGGCGGTCTATCACGAACTGCTCACGCGTCAGCCACTGCGCTTCATTCTCGCTGACGATCCTGGTGCCGGCAAGACGATTATGACCGGCCTCTTCATCCGCGAACTGATGGCACGCGGTGACCTCCAGCGGTGCCTCATCGTTGCTCCCGGTTCGCTCGTCGAACAATGGCAAGACGAACTTGAAAGCAAGTTCCATCTGCGCTTTGCGATTCTCACCAGCGACCAACTCGAAGCGAGCGGCGGTGCGCGCTGGTTCGAGGAGCATCCGCTCGCGATCGCTCGCCTCGATAAACTTAGCCGCGATGAATGGCTGCAAGAAGGTCTGCGCCACGTTACGCCGTGGGACCTCATCGTCGTCGACGAGGCGCACAAGATGTCGGCAACCGTCTTCGGGCGCGAAGTAAAGCGGACGAAGCGGTATCAGCTCGGCCAACTGCTCGTGGATCACACGCGCCACTTCCTTCTGCTGACCGCGACCCCGCACAACGGTAAGGAAGCCGACTTCCAACTCTTCCTGAGCCTCATCGACCCCGACCGCTTCGAGGGCCGTTATCGCGACGAGCACGGCCGTCTCGACCGTAGCGCAGTCGCAGACATCATGCGACGCCTCGTGAAAGAAGAGCTGTTGCGCTTTGACGGTCGCCGCCTCTTCCCGCCCCGCGATGCGACGACGGTTGGGTTCGATCTTTCCCCGATGGAGCGAAAACTCTACGATGAAGTCACGGCGTACGTCCGCGAACAGTTTAATCGTGCGGAGAATCTCGAAAGCGACCGACGCAAGGGCAACGTCGGTTTCGCACTCACAATTCTGCAGCGCCGTCTCGCTTCGTCGACAGCGGCGATCGCAGCCTCACTGACCCGCCGTCGCGAACGTCTTCAGGTAAAGCTGGATGCGCTTGAGAACGGCGTGCTTCAAGCCGATTCGGAACTCGACACCGATGAGATCGACGAGATCGACGACCTGCCGGGCGACGAAGCAGACGAAGTCGTTGAAGAAGTCGTCGACCAGGCGACTGCCGCGCGTACAGCTGAGGAAATGCGGGCAGAGATTCTCATCCTCAGGGATCTCGAATCACTGGCCGAGCGCGTACGTCGCGATCCGCAGTCCGATCGCAAGTGGCAAGAGCTTGCGAAAATTCTCAGCGACGGCGAGATTATGCTCGACCGAAATAGGCGCCGCCGCAAGTTCATTATCTTCACTGAGCATCGGGATACGCTCGATTACCTCGTGCAGAATCTGCGCAAGCTTTACGGTCGCCAAGAATCCGTGGTCGTGATCCACGGCGGGATACACCGCGAGCAGCGCAAGGCGACAGAAAATGCCTTCCGCAACGATCCGGACACGGAAGTCCTCGTCGCGACCGATGCCGCCGGTGAAGGCATCAACCTGCAACGCGCGCACCTCATGGCAAACTATGACTTGCCGTGGAACCCGAACCGCATTGAACAGCGCTTCGGACGCATCCACCGTATCGGCCAGACAGAAGTCTGCCATCTGTGGAATCTCGTCGCGCTCGACACGCGCGAAGGCGATGTCTTCGCGAAACTCTTCGAGAAACTGGCACGTCAACGGGAAGCGCTTGGTGATGGGGTCTTTGACATCCTCGGGATGATTTTCCATAACAAGCCGCTCAAAGAATTGCTTGTCGAGGCAATCCGTAAGGGGGACAGCCCAGAAGTCCGCGCGCAGTTCGAGGAACGGCTAGACAATTTGTTCGACGTGGAGCGGGCCCGGGCGTTGATGCGCGAACGGGCTCTTGCTGCTGATTCGATGGACATCAGCGACGTGTACGAGGTGCAGGCTGAGATGGAACGCGCTGATGCTCGGCGCTTACAGCCGCACTTCGTTCGGAGCTTCTTTTTGGAGGCCTTTCGTCGCGTCGGCGGCTCGTATCGTAAGGCCGAGACCGGACGTTACGAGATCACACACGTACCGCCCGAAGTGCGAGAGCACGCGCGGGCCATCTACGGTAACATGTTGCCGCGTAAATACGAGCGCGTTACCTTCGACAAGGCCTACACCGAAGGCCCACCGCTCGCCGAATTCGTTTGCCCAGGCCATCCGTTGCTCGATACAGTCGTCGACCTGCTTCTGCGGAAGTTTGCCGAGCAGATTCGCGCCGGCACGATCCTCGTCGATGAAAGCGATCGTTCGTCCGAACCTCGCGTCCTCGCCATTTTCGAATCTGCCGTGCAAGATGCTCGACCGTCGCGCACTGGCGGCAATGAGATCGTCTCGCGCGAGTTGCACTTCCTAGAAGTGACCGCATCTGGAAAGGCCTGTACGGTCGGCTACGCGCCGCATCTAGATTATCGTCCGCCTACGGCCGACGAGCATACGAAGATCGATGCTTCGCGCGAACAATGGTTTCGCGACGTGAATATCGAGCAGGTCGCGCAAGCGTATGCCCTGGAGACGTTGCTGCCGCGCCAGCAGACTGAAGTTACCGATCGCACATGTGAGCGGTTGGAACGCACCCGCGTCGCCGTACGAGACCGTTTAACTAAAGAGATCATCTATCGCGAAGGTCGCGCGGCACAAATCCAATTGGACGAGCGTGCTGGAAAGCAGATCAAGACCAATTGGCTGCGCGAGCAGAACTGGGCAGACGAGCTGAGGCAACGCCTGGACAAGCGTATGGAAGACCTAGACAACCAAGAGCGCCTGACGGCGCTCCCTCCTCGGCTTATCGCCTGTGCGTGCATCGTCCCGATTGGATTCTTCGATTCGGCGACAATAACGATGAATCAACCCGACGTCATGGCTCGTGCTGCTGCCGAACGCGCCGCGATGGAGGCTGTAATGCAGGTGGAGCGAGATCTGGGCTTTGAGCCGCGCGACGTAAGCGCCGAGAACTACGGATATGATATCGAATCAGCCGTCGCAAGTTCTGGGAAACTCCGCTTCATCGAAGTAAAGGGACGCAATGCGGACGCTCCGACGGTGACAGTGACGAAAAACGAAATACTTACTGCACTTAATAAGCCCGATGATTTCATTCTTGCCCTCGTGCCGCTATCGCCCGGCCAAGTGGCGAATCCGCGCTATCTGCGACGCCCGTTTGTCAACGAACCCGACTTTAGCGCGACGAGTGTGAACTACAACTTCGACGAGCTGCTCGGACGAGCGGTAGAACCCTCATAGCCTGAAAGACAACGAATGCTCGATACAACTCCGTCGGTAAGCGCCGAAGGCACCGCGCCGGTTACCTTCAAGAAGAAATTAATCGAAGTAGCGCTACCGCTGCAAGCCATCAATGCAGCGTGTGCGAGAGAGAAGAGCATTCGTCACGGGCACCCGTCGACGCTCCATCTTTGGTGGGCACGACGGCCGTTGGCTGCATGTCGTGCCGTACTATTCGCTTCTCTCGTCGATGACCCGTCCTCGCACCCGGAAGCGTTCCCAACCGCTGCGGCCCAAGAGAAGGAGCGCGCACGATTATTCGCGCTCATCGAGCAACTTGTGCTATGGGAGAACTCCCTAAACGAAAACCTCCTCTCGCAAGCGCGTGCCGAGATCCGAAAGTCGGTCGGCCCTGATCTTCCGTCGATGTACGATCCCTTCTGCGGTGGCGGAGCGATCCCGATAGAGGCGCAGCGTCTTGGATTGCCGACGATCGGCAGCGACCTCAATCCTATCGCGGTACTGATCACGAAGTCGATGACGGAGATCCCCTGGCGCTTCAAAGGCCAGAGGCCAGTGCACCCATCACTACAAGGCCCAATCGCTGAACGGACCTGGGAACGCGCAACCGGTCTTGCCGCCGATGTTGAAGCTTACGGATTAGCTATTCTCGACGAAGCGCGTCGGCGGCTTGTCGCGAGCTACCCGACTGTTCGTTTGGAGAATGGGCGCGACGCGAAAGTAATCGCCTGGATTTGGGCGCGAACCGTGAAGTGCAATAATCCTGTTTGCGGCGCAGAGATGCCGCTCGTGAAATCTTTCGCGCTCTCGGCTCGCGCGGGAAAGGAGTGGTCAATCAATCCGATTGTCGATCGGGAGAAAAAAGCCGTATCGTTCGTGACGCGCGCCGGCAAGCCGCTGCGTAGTGGAACCGTGAATCGCCGTGGCGCCGAGTGTATCGTTTGCGCCGAACCCGTGACGCTGGCCTATATACGAGAGGAAGGAAAGGCTAAGCGAATCGGTTCGCGTCTCATGGTTATCGTCGCAGAAGGGGATCGTGGCCGCAACTTCCTCGCCCCGAGCGAGGAGCACGTTCGAGTTGCGGAGAGCGCCAAGCCGGGATGGGCACCGGATACGGACCTACCGCTTCAGGCGCTCGGTTTCCGAGTCCAAGGCTACGGCATGACTAAGCATCGTGACTTGTTCACAGCGAGGCAGTTGCTGGCCCTAACGACGTTTTGCGATCTCGTCCGTGAAACACACGCTCGCGTTCTTGCTGATGCGAAAGCGTCGGGGCTCCCGGATGACGCCGGAATCGAAAGCGACGGCTACGGTGCCAACTCGTACGCAGATGCCGTCGTTACGTATCTAGGATTGCTAGTTGGGCGCTTGTCGGATTATCATTCGTCGCTGTGCAGCTGGGATAACTCACGCGAGAATGTCTCTCATGTGTTCAATCGACAAACGCTGAGTATGAAATGGGACTACGCAGAGGGAAATCCTATCGGGGACTCAGGCGGAAACGCGGCTGGCGCGATTGAGTGGATCAAAAAGGCACTAGCTAACGCATCCTGTTCCGCGAAAGCCACGGTCTTCCAGCAAGATGCGAGTTATGCGGACTTCTCCGGAAAAGCCGTTTCAACTGACCCTCCGTACTACGACAATGTCCCATACGCCGATCTGTCGGACTACTTTTATGTGTGGCTTCGTACAAGCATCGAGCACTCGTATCCCAATCTATTTTCGACGGTACTCGTTCCAAAGGCGCAAGAGTTAATCGCTGAACCAAGCCGTTTTGGTGGAGACCAAGAAAAGGCGAGGGATTTCTTCGAAGCGGGTCTGGGTGCGGTGTTCGCCAGTATTGACCGCGGCGCTCGACGAGATGTGCCGACGACTATATTTTATGCCTTTAAGCAGACAGAGCGGGATGATGATTCCGACGATAGCTCGGCTGAGTCCTCAGTTGGCTGGGAAACAATGCTCTCGGGCTTGATTGCGGCGAGCATTCAAATAGTCGGGACTTGGCCTATCAGCAGTGAGCTGGCAAACCGCATGCGCGGGCAAAACTCGAACGCTCTCGGCTCGTCGATTGTTCTGGTATGTCGCGCACGCGAAGGGGCCGCGACTTGTTCTCGCGTCGATTTTGTACGGGCCTTAAGAATCGAGCTTCCTGCGGCTGTGCAGCGGCTGCGGGCTGCAAGTTTAGCCCCAACGGATCTTCAACAGGCTGCTCTCGGCCCGGGAATGTCAGTTTTTTCGCGTTACGAGCGAGTTCTTGAGCCCGATGATTCACCCATGACCGTCCGTTCCGCATTATCGCTCTTCAACGAAGAACTCGGGCAGATTTTGCTTGGAGAAATTAGCGGCGTCGATGCCGAGACGCACTTTGCGTTGTCGTGGTTCGACGAAAATGGATATTCTGTCGGTCGATATACCCGAGCTGACATAGTCTTGAGAGCGAAGAACGCAAGCATAGAACCACTCGTTCGATCGGGCGTTGCCGTATCCGCTGATGGGCGTGTTCGACTTTTGCCACCCCAAGAGATCGCCGCTGAGGCGAGCATCGAACTGCGCTCTGCTCCGGCGTGGTCGCAAGCCATTCACGTTGTCTCGGCGCTCGTAGGCGACGATGGCAGCGACGAAAAGGCCGCCGCCATCCTGCGAATTCTCGGCCTTGGCAATGTCGACCACATCAAGGACATCGCCTATCATTGTTACCTAGTCTGCGACCGCGCGAAACGCTCGACCGACGCCCGCGATTTCAATGCGGTCGTACAGGCATGGCCGGATCTTCTGCGCCTAGCTAGCGAACGCGTCGGGGATATGCTTCTGTGAATATTCGAGAGAAGATTGACGCTGCGCTAGAGGCTTTGCGATCGGGACTAAACCCGTAC
>Ga0307478_10001317_pt1 | contig 21694 bp, 37 predicted proteins | sample atmos_gasesECM4C_2_FD_203713 | JGI IMG/M metagenome (GOLD analysis project Ga0307478, IMG submission 203713) | Hardwood forest soil microbial communities from Morgan-Monroe State Forest, Indiana, United States - atmos_gasesECM4C_05 | ecosystem: Environmental > Terrestrial > Soil > Temperate... | reverse complement strand
GGCGGCCATCATGGCGTAGTTGCTGTCAACCTGGAAGGGGAGCTGGCCGGTGACCATTTCGTAGAGCGAGACGCCGAGGGAGTAGAGATCGGAGCGATTGTCGGCGGGTTCGCCTTTGACTTGTTCGGGGGGCATGTAGTTGAGAGAGCCGAGAGTCGTGCCGGTCATCGTGAGGCTGCGATCGCTGGCGGAGCGGGCGATGCCGAAGTCCATGAGCTTAACCGTGCCGTCGGGGGTGACCATCATGTTGGCGGGCTTGATGTCGCGATGGATGATGTTTTGTTTGTGCGCGTAACTGAGGGCGTCGAGAACTTGGTCAATGTACTTCACCGCGAGCGTGGGAGGAATGGCGCCCTGATGCAGGCGAGAGGAGAGCGTGACGCCGTCGACGAACTCCATGATCATGACAAGTTGATTGTCGAGCGTGAGAGCGGTGCGGAGCGCGGCGATATTTGGATGATTTAGGCTGGCAAGGACTTTGATTTCGCGAAGGAAGCGGTCGGCAAGATCTTTTTGGCCGACAAGGTCGGGGAGGAGAATTTTCATGGCTTCGACGCGATCCGAAATGGTGTTGCGGACCTTGTAGACTTTGCCCATGCCACCGGCGCCGAGTATGCCTAGAATTTCATAGTCACCGAGCTTCTGACCGACTGAGTAGTCCTGGCTCATGGTGTGGCTCCCTTCCAAAAAGAAAATAGGCGAGGAAGTTTAAGAGGCTGCCTCGCCTATTTGAATCGAGCACCGTGAATTTCAAAACAGAGCATGCGTGTGCCGCAAGCGCGGCGGTGTCTCAGGTTACGGAGTGCTGGCGGCTGTGCTGGCCGCAACGTCACCGACTTTGGGAGGAGTTGCACCGTTGTAAGTGACCGTGGCGGAGTCCGCGTCGACGTCGGTTACAGTGGCGCTGCCGAGTTTATTGGTGACGGTCTTGAGCACTTTGCCGGTCGTGGGATCTTTGACAGTTCGAATGGCGCGGCTGATGTCGATGGTGTCGCCGACACGCACGCCGACCTTGTTGCCGATGTTGATGATGAGGGTGGTTCCGCTGACGTCGGCCACCAGGCCGGAATAGGTGGCTTTAATGATGGGCAATGTTCCGGCGGCGTTGTCGAGTTGCGTGGCGCAATCGGTGACCGCTTTGTTTACGGCTTCCCCGAGGATGGTTTGAGCGAAGTTGCTGCTGCTCATGTCAAACGCGCCGCCACCACCCCCAGCTCCGTTGCCTCCGCCGCCACCGAGAAACATCCCGGACCGGGCGGATTCGCCGTTGCCGGTGACGGAAGCGAGGATTTCGCCGGTGGTGGTATTGACGAGGCGAGCCGTGATGGCAACTACGGCTTTGGATTCTTTTTTGCCTGCGCCGGCAATCATTCCGGTCCAGCCACTGCGGCCTCCGCCTACGCCGCCAACTTGTTTGTCGTCGCGGCCGAACTTGGTGATGGAGCCGAGGATGATGGTGTCGACGCCGAGGATGCGGCCAATTTTGGAGGCGCTGGTGGGATCGGCGCGGTCGCTGTTATTAAAATTTTGTTCGGCGATAATTTTGTCGAGAGCGGCGCGTTCGATGACGCGGTACTTGCCGTCCGTAACGAGCTTAGAAACCATGAGGTCGGTGATGCCTTTGCCGACGTCCTGATCGGTGCCGAAGATGGAAGCGACGACCGTTCGAACCGTGCCGTAGTCAAAATTCATTACGGCGACAAGGCGCTTAGGCCCTTGCGGCTGCGGGGCTGCAGCTGGCGCGGCCGCGGCTGGCGTGGCAGACTGCTGCGCCGCGCACGGGGCTACTACCAAGAATGAAGCACAGAGAAGGCGAAAGAGTCGTGACATAAAAAAGTGCTCCTGACACGCAAAGAATTTGTGAGCGAATGTTGCGATCCGTTTCATTTGTGACTAAGACCTCTTCGGAATCGAAGACCGGGAGCCGCAGCGAGTCGAGAGACCCGCTTATGGGGCGTATCGTACACTGCCAAGGCGAGGGAGGCAACGGCGGTGTTTCGGAAGGGGAAGGGCGCGACGCGAGGCTTGACGAAGACTTGGACGAGACAAAACTGGTAGGATGCGGCGAGAAGTCCCAGGACTGGAGTGTCCCTGGAGAATGAAAAAGGGGAGCGAAGATAATGTCAGAACCGAGTAAGGAAGAATTGCTGGCGCGGATCGCTGAACTGGAAAAGCAGGCGGGGTCCAGAAAGAAAGGGTCGTTGGAATTTCGCGTGGGGGAAAAGGGCGGAGTGAGCGTGTACGGACTCGGACGATTTCCGGTCACGCTCTACTATGAGCAGTGGATTCGCCTGCTGGATGTTTCGGCGGAGTTGCGGGCGTTTTTGGAAGAGAACAAGAGCAAGCTGAAGTTGAAGACGGCGGAGTAGGCGGTAGAAGAAAGAAGCGGAACGCGGGTGCCGTTCGAATGTCTCACAGACTGCCGAGTACTTTCCCGGGATGAGGGTAGGCGGCACGGATTTCCGTTGAGGACAACGTTGCGCAGGAGTATTCTATGAACTGAAAGATATGCGCGAATCCTATTTCATAACTACGCCTTTTGTTACGCCGGAGGAAACGGCACGGATCTTGGGTGTGTCTTCGCGCAGAGCCAAGCAACTGATCAAGATGGTGGAAGAGAGTCTCGCGAAGAAGGGTGTTCGCGGATCCACAAACGGAAAGAGCGCTTCTGCGAGCAAGAATGGCATGGGAACCCGCGCGGTGCACGCGACTGGTGCGAAACTGAAAGTCCGGACTAAGACGACGGGAGCGAATCCTCGCAGTGCTTCAAAAAGGAAGCTAGCGCGTGGGAAAGAAAAAACCTCGCGCTGAAGTTTTCCTCAACCTGCCTTACGATTCCAAGTTTGAAAAACTCTATCTTTCTTATATTTGCGCGATATTCGCGTTTGGGATGGTTCCGCGCGTCACGCTGGAAATTCCGGGAGGGGCGCGGCGTCTGGACCGGATTTTCAGTCTGATTCAAGAATGTGCTTTCTCCGTTAACGATTTGTCCCGAGTACAGCTCGACCGGAAAAAGCCGCGAACGCCGCGCTTTAACATGCCTTTTGAGCTTGGACTCACGGTGGGATGGGAGAAGATGCGCAGAGGCCGTCATGTTTGGTTCGTGATGGAGGCCGAGGATTATAGGCTCGAAAAGTCGCTAAGCGATTTGAAGGGAACCGATCCGTACATTCACGGCGGGACCATCGAGGGCGTTTTCCGCGAGATCGGAAACGCCTTCGTACGTCGAGGAATGCACCCGAGCGTCCCACAAATGTGGAGTATCTATCGGCATGTGAGAGGTGGAGTTCCGGAAATCCTAAGGCGATGTGGGGCGGGATCCGTGTTTCAGGCCAGAGCGTTTAAAGAGATCTGCATTGCGGCTAGCGCCGCTGCCGGTGGAATTGTCGGGTGAGTAGCTGGGAAAGACCAATCTGCACAAAGGAAAAGCCCACCTTTTCAAAAACCAAACTCGAAAAGGTAGGCCTCCCGCCTGTTCTCTTGACGGCCAGTAACCGGTCTATCTTACAATCGCGCCATGCCACGAAAAGTCATCCTTGGATTCGGAATCAGCCTGGACGGTTATATTGCGCGCCGCAACGGCGGCCTCGATTTTCTGGTCATCGGCAAAGAAGGCGAAGCGCTGATGGCCGACTTCTTCTCCAAGATTGATACCACCATCATGAGCCGTAAGACCGCGGAGGTCACAGCGAAATTGCGCGAGAGTGGCGAGATGCCCGAGACGCCGGGCATGGCGAATTACGTAGTCTCCCGGCGATGGAGGCCGGGCAAGCGCGAGGGATTCGAAGTGGTCGGCGGATCTCTCGCCGCCTTCGTGAAAAAGCTGAAACGCCGCCCAGGCAAAGACCTCTACCTGGGAGGCGGCGGCGAACTATGCCGCAGTTTCCTGCAAGAAGATTTGGTGGACGAACTCTACATCGGCGTTGCTCCCATTCTATTGGGCGATGGTATCCCCGGCTTCCCCGGCAAGTTCCCGCAGCGCGACTTCCGCCTGACTGAATGCAAGTCCTACGCGAATGGCTCGGTTGGCCTGCGCTATGAACGGATTCGGACGAAAAGGAGCTGATAAGCGGGCCCTGATGTGTGTGGAATTGGGGATCCTGTCCCCGGGTTCCAACGAAGAGTCAAAATGCCCACGTAGGAAAGCAATACGTGGGGCACCGCAACGGAAAAGGGTGATAGGACGTCGTAAGGGTAGGTCCCGGTGCGGACCGCGGCGGGAGGTGGATATGACGAAGCGAGTGAACGCGATTTGGACGGCGGTGGTGGTCTTGGCGGCTTGGACGTGGGGAGCAGGGCTGATTTGGGCAAAGAAGAAGAGCGCGCTGCCGCAGGTTGTGTTGAATGCGCAAACGGTCTTCGTGATGATCGACCCAGATGAGGCAATTGCAGTGAATGACCCGGGCGGGAATAGAACGGCGCGAGAAGATGTGGAGAAGGCGCTGATGGAATGGGGACGGCTGAAGCCGACGATGACGATGAGCCAAGCGGACTTGGTCATTGTGGTGCGGAAGGGAGATAAGCAGGCGATGAATCCCACGGTCGGGGGACAGCCGCCGAATGACCGTCCGGTGATTGTGGAGGGGACGGACAACACAATGCGCATCGGTGGTCAACAGGGACGGTCGCCGGACGCGGCGCAGAATGGCGGGCCGCTCTCCCCGAAGCCGGGGATGGGAGGAGAGATTGGGCCGACGGAGGATTTATTTACGGTGTACCTCGGGCGGACCGAGGATGCGCTGAAGCGGGGGCCGTTGTGGCGTTATGCGGGGAAAGATGCATTGAAGTCACCGGACGTGCGTGCTGTGGCAGAGTTTAAGAAGGCGGTAGATGAGGCCGTGAAACAGCAGCAGAAGCAGGGCAAGCCGTAGGGAAGAAAAGCGCATTTCATGGCGCAAACAGCGCGCGATGGCAAAGATATCTCGCTGTCGGAATTGGGCCAGAAAGGTTCCCGCTTTCTGCGGGGCACCCGGCAGTATTGGCGTGTGGGGCATTTTTTCGTGCTTTATTCCCCGAGATTCTGCAGGGCGGCGGTTAGGCGAATTGCAGGCGTTTGAGTTTGATGTGGGTGGTGCGGAGGTGGGCGAGGTCGTAGTGGGCTTGCTGGGTGAGCCAGGATTCGGGGCTGCCGCCGAAAACTTTGGAGAGGCGGACGGCCATTTCGGGAGAGATGCCGCGCTTTCCGTTGACGAGTTCGGAGAGAGTGGTGCGAGTAACGCCGAGAGCGACGGCGGCTTGCGTGATCGTTAAGCCGAGCGGTTCGATACACTGGCGCAGCACGAAGCCGCCAGGATGGGGTGGATTCTTCATCGGCATGATTTGTTCTCCTTCCACGACAATACTTCTATCGCGATCCTTCTGTGGCGTTGCCTCAATGATAGTCGAGATAGTCGATATCGAAGGCATCGCCTTCGGCGAAACGGAAAATCACTCACCAGTTAGCCCGGACAGTGACCGCCCAAAATCCTTTCATCTCGCCCTTGAGAGGATGTAGCCGGAAACCCGGCAGATCCATATCAGCGACGCTGGCCGAAGCGTCAAGACGAACAAGAATATCGCGTAGTCGATCGGCGTGCTGGCTGATGACGCCGCGATGATCGTCGTCAATCCCACCCAGTCTTCTCTCGCACTCGCCGCTGCTTTGGAATACGACTGCTGCTGGCTCCTCCGGAACTTTCAACTCCTCCAACATTCCAACCTGCCAGCCTTCTTCCAAGCTATCACCTTTAGAATCCGCACAACTAACTCGCGAAGTCACGAAAACCCACGTTTTGCGTGCATTTCCTGTGTTTTCAAGCGTTTGTTCCGGTTCACGCAAACGGCAAGTAAGGTCAAACGCGGCAAGGTAACGCAAGTTCTTTGGCCTATTTGCACTATATGGTAAGATGAAGAGGCATCGAAGTGGTAAGCATCTTGCTGTGTTCGAGGAGTGTACGGTATGGCAGAGCAGTTCAAAGCAGGTGATGTGGTTCAACTCAAATCCGGCGGTCCGAAAATGACTATCCGAGAAATTGAAGAATGGGATGGTGGGCCGCGTGCGTGGTGCAAGTGGTTTCAGGGCAGCGATTCCAAGGAAGACGTGTTTCCTCTGCCGACTCTGAAATTTCCCGACGAGCCGCGCGGGCAAGGCAGCCTTCCGCCAGTAAAGACTGGCACCTGGTCCTAAGGTCGTAGTCAGCGAAGTCCGATGGCAAAGTGTGTCTGCACATCGAAGTGCTCCCACCACGTAGGAAAAGCCTGCTCGAACGAAGGATACACAATTCCCTCATCGTACGTGATTGACATTGACGAGTGGGAGGAAGGCAAGCCGTTGTCCTTGACTCATTGCTTGCGCTGTATGGTCGCGGAGGAACAACGGCGAAAAGCAGCCGCAGCGGCGACCGCAGCAAATCCAGCGTCAAAAGCCTAAGCCAGCGCCTTCACGGCGAGCGCCAGCAGGACCAAGCCTGCTACAACGCCGAACCAGAATGCCGGCCAGTTGAACGGCTGCGCTTGGCCGCAATGCTGGCAATGTCCTCCACGGAACGACATGCCGCCGTAAAAGCCGAGCGGGAGCCTACGTCCTAAGTAGAATCGCATCATTTCCTCCGCACAACGATTGTGATATCCGTATCCGGCGCTGCGCTGGATGGACAGCTCAAGCACAGCCACGTTCCGGCAGCCGCGAATTCTTCGGGCTGCACCGCAATAGGAAGCGATTTGGCACGCTTTACGCGCAGGCTCCATGCGCCAGCACTATCGCTATACACCAGCTCTTTGCCAACGCGGATCGCCGCGCCTTCAACTGGCTTGCCAGCATCGTCCAGCACAAAGCCGTGAATCTCGTACTTGCCGCCAGCGTAGTAGTGCTGGCCGCCGTTGCCTGCCATCGGTCCTTGTTCGTACGTGCTGGCGTCCATCGTGTACTTGAGCCGGCCTTGTGAATCAACGTTGGTGAGGACGTGGAACGCCGACCCGTGCGGCAGAGGAACCGTGATGTTCAAGCTGAGCGCCTTCTGGAACGGCGAACGTCCGGTCACGGTCGGCAGGAAGTAGACTTGCGGACTCAAACTCACGGTGAACCGATTGGAGAAATACATCAGGCCGCCGCTGTAGGTCGGTCGTCCGTTGCTCAGCGTTGCAGACTCCGTCAGCATCAAGCGCGGGCGAACCTGCTCCGACACGGCGATGCCGTTCATCACGCCAAACTTGCTCTGGTAGCGGTTCGCGTTGACTTGAAAGATGGAGAAGTGCGTTGAGATGCCGTAGGACTCGCCAGCCGCAAGATTGGAGTCCATGAACGTCGCGTGGCCGGAAATCGGTCCTAGCGTTGCGCTGGCTCCAAGCGTGTCCACTGACACGCGAGTCACGCCGATGTAGGTTTGCTGCGAGGCCACGAAAGACGACCAACTGAACGGCTGAAAGACCGCTTGGCCGTCAAAGAACTTGCGGCTCTCCAGCACGCCGCTCGAGCCTTCCAGCCTGAGCTTGCTGCGGTATTTCCAGTCTGCGCCAGCCAGCGCCGTTCGCAGCGATCCGCTAACGCTGCCAAGCGCATACAGGTTCGCACCGTTGTCAAACTTGCGTTGCAAGAAGGCTCCGGTTCCGAAGTGCTGAGCCTGCATCGATTGAAAGAACCCAGGTGAGAAGTAATCGCCAGTTCCGCCAGCAAACACAGTGAAGATGAATTTCTTTGTGACTCGCGTTGCCGTGACTCCGCGAATTGGAGCGTAGAGGCCGGCTCCCGGAATCGAAATGCCTAGCGGATCGTCGCCTGCCTTAACGTCCCATCCGTGGAACAACGTCTCAACGCTCGCGCCGTAGACAAAGTGTCCGTTGAGCAGGCCAACGCTGGCCGTGACCGTGTCGTTTGGGAAATACGCAAAGAGGCGCCCGCCAGCAGCGTTCAGAATGCTTGAGTCTCCACCTTGGAGTTCAAGCACCTGAGCCACTGCTGGCGAGGCAAGTAGCAGGAGCGCGACGAGGAGCCGTCGAATCACGGCTGTACGTGGAGGGCCTCAAGCACGGTCTTGCGGCAGTCTTTCGCTTTGTTGCATGTGTAGACCGTGTGAGGAAGGTGGAGAGCAACTTCAAACCCTTCTGGCGTGCGGCCAGCGGTGGTGCGCGTGAGGAACGTCATCGAGCACGGCAGGACATCGCAAGTGACCTTGTACGAAAAGATGTGCGAGGACTTTGGGCCGATCCGCGCGGATGTGCTGTCCACCTTCGCGTGTACGCCAGAATCAAGCGGACGGAATATCTGCCGACCTTGCTCGTCGGCGCTGAACGAACGCGGCTCCACGGTCACGACGACCGGCTGCAAAGAGTTGTTCTGAACCGTGAAGAATCCGTCAGCCTTCTTGCCGTACTCAGCCGTGAGCGGAGAGATGGTCTGAGCACTTGCGGCGATTGCGAATCCGAGCAGTTCCAGAATCACTAGCCAGATGATGCGCTTCATAGTTCCTCCATAAAAAGAATGCGGGCGGTCTTGTCCAGGGACCGCCCGCTTGCTGCCACGGCACTACAAACTTACATCGCTGACGCGACGATATTCAGCGTGCCGGTGTACGTGTCAATCGGAGTCACGCCGGCCGAGCCGAGGTTGATTTGAAGAGCAATCTGGTCAGAGCTGCTACCAGCAGGCCAACGCGATGCTGAGGCGTTGCTGGTAACTACAGTCGCACCGCCATTCAGGCAATCCGCCGAAGAGAACGGATCGCTGGATGTGCAAGCGGAGAACGAACCGCCGTCGAAGTTAGCGAGGATTTGGTTGTCTTGGATGAAGTGACCGGAGCCGGTTCCTGTCAGCGCATTCGGATTGCCGCTGAGGTAGGCGTACATCAATAGCTTGCTGCGCGTGGCCGGATTCAGGACGTAGTTGGTCGTGACTGTGATTGGCGAATTGCCACTCACGGTCCCGCTCGCTCCGTTGAACGTGACCGAGCTTGGCGTTGCGGAGATAGTGAGGCTTTCCACAACCGTGACGTTGAGAGTCAAGCCAACGACCGTGTTGCTGTTGAGGCTTTGCGCTTGCGCTGCGATCGGCGAGAGGACGAGGAGCAGCGTGGCAAGCATTGCCGCGAACATATTTAGCTTCTTCATAGGACCTTCTTTCGTTTGATTTGACTGCAAATCGTCAGACCGCAGCACAGCGGCTGACGAATTCTTTTGAAGTTGAGTGACCGCGTGAAGGAGGAGATACAACTTGGCAAGGGGAACGCGGTCGACTTTCAACGTTGCACCAAGCACAGCAACGCGCTGACAAGGCCGCCGAAAAGCAGGCCAATGCCAAGCGAGATAAGGTTGAACAGGACTGGACGACGGAGCCGCAGGTCGTTCAGCTTGCGATTCAGTTCGAGAAAACGCTGGTATCGGCTCATTCCGGCTTTCTTTGATTGAGCTTGGATTGGACGATTGCGAGCGCCTGATGCTGTGGCAGGAGCATGATGCTGGTAGGAACCGCGAGCGTTGTCGGCTTGCCGTTAAGCAGGCCTTCGCCCTCGTACAGCGGTCCGTCGAACAGGTAAGAGTCCGGCACGCTGCCGAATCCCGCTTGGATATCGATCACATGAACGCCTAGCCATTCGCCAACAAAGTGCAGGAGCAGTTCTTTGCCGAGTTGAAGCTGAGATGCTGGTTGCAGACGTGCGCTTGCCATGTTCTGGACGCCTCCGAACTCGACCACAATCCAGCAAGTAACTCGGAAGTACTCTCAGGCCATTCGGCCTGATTTCGTGTGGGCCAATCTTCCTAGTACTGCCCAAAAGCTGTTGAAATGTTCAAAACGTGCAAACGCAGCACAGCCGGCCCAGACTTCGGACCGGCTGCGTGTGCTCTGCTTTCCTCTCAAGGAAAATCGTTACTTGGCCTCCTTCGCTGCGGCCTCACGCTTGGTCTTGCGGTCGATCCGTTTGAGGAGTGCGCTGACCGTGTAGCTGGATTTCACCGCAGGAGTGATGCTCGCCTTCGGCCCAGGACCGCCCGGATAGAATCCGCTGACGAAGACCGCCACGAGTTCAGACTTGCTAGGACCGCCAACCTCGGCGAGAACGCGGTAGTACGGAAAGCCTTGCGACTGCGACGGAACCGCGAACCGCTTGCCAAGCACGCCGAGGACAGGACACGCGTGACCGTAGCCAGCTTTCAGCGCCTTGCGAATCACGTCGTCCAGTTCGGCCATGTCAACCTTCACTTGCTCGCTGGACTTCTTCGGCAGTTCGGCGACAGCCTTCTTCGCGGCCTTCGGAGCCGCCTTCTTGCCAGCGTGAGCGGCGCGAGTCGCCTTGCGGTCAACTTCCGGCTTTGCGGCAGGCGGTTCGTTCACGTAGGCAATCGCTTTCGCTACGTCGCCAAACCGCTTAATCATGTGGATCGCCTTGATGCGATTGCACTTCTGCGCGTCCATGACTTGCTGAACCTGTTCGTCGTTGTATTGCATGAGAGCTCTTTTCCGCCAGCGTTGCTGGCTGCACAGTGTTTGTAAGGAAAATCCACTTGCCGCTTACGACTGTTCTCGTCGTCTGAGAGACCGTGATTTGTATTTGCTCGGCCATGTGCTTCCTTACACGACCACCGTCCGGCTGCATGACGAACGTTCTCCACAGTACTTTTGGCCTGATTTCCTCTGGACCTCGAGGACCGGGCTGACTAGGAAGGTAAAGTTGACCTAGTTACTTCGACGGCATGATGGTACGGAGGACCAGTTTAGGAATTAGCGACGCGCTGGTAAGTTTGCAGCATGGCTGATAGACAAGGGAAATTCTTCAATGTTGAATATCAGTTCGACGTCCGTGTCTGGCGGTCAGAGGTTCGCACTCTGTTCGAAAAAGACGAAGCCACGCAATGGGACATCGGCGATTTATTGCTCGATTGCGAAACGCACGGTAAGCTCACACAAACCGAAAAGACATTCTTTTGTCGGCAAGCCAAGAAGAAGTGGTCGACACTCAAGGACTACAAATCGCTATCGAGCCAGTTTCCAAGGGAACCAGTGGATGGCTCACCGTCGCTACGTAGCGACGCTTTGAGCTATAGCGCCTATCGACTGCTCGGTCCGTTTAAGGACGAGGACCGTGAGAAGCTATTGGCTTGGGTGAGAACGTGTAAAAGGAAGTCCGGCCACCCAATTACCGTTGGGGAGCTGGACAGCCGCATTCGGTTGGAGCAAGGTTCTGGCAATCTCCCTGAGACGAGCGGTAGGAAGCTCAAACCGAAGGCCGTCAAAGTCTCTCTCATCCTAACTCGCGAGGATTTTGAGAAGTCGGTCGAGCTGGCGGCGGCAAATGGCCATTCAACCGTGGCGTCCTTTCTCAAGTGGATGGCTACGTCGTATTGGAAGGAACACAAAGAAGAGCTTTCCGCGAAGCTCGAACCGTACAGACAAAAAGTGGCAACGAACTTGGCGCGGCAGAAGGTCAAAACCCAAGCCGAACTGGACGCGATGGAACAATTCACGGATGAGCACCCAGAAGTTCCGTCGTACTGATTTCCTCAATTGCTTGCCCTTCATATCTAGCTGAACATTTAGTTGATGGGATTACGTGATGAACGCATTTCTTCAGGCTTATGCGGTACGTGCGGCCAGAATCCTCTAGAGTCGAAAAGCATGTGCCGAACGTGCCTCAAAGCTCACAACGAGCGATGCCGCACGAGCAAGGCTCACTTCATTTTCGCGGTCCGAGACGGAGCGAAATCACGCGGCAGGTCCGTTAGCATCACGGATGAACAAATTTGGGAATTGGCTTTTAGGCCTTGCCAGTACTGCGGTGGCATGGATGACCGAGGATTTAATGGCCTCGACCGAGTGAACAACGGAGAGGGCTACAACCTCGGAAATGTGGTTCCGTGCTGCAAAGTCTGCAATAGGATGAAGGGAACGATGGACTCCGACGAATTTCTCTCACAAATTCGTCGCATAAGTAATTTCGTCATTGCCACTGTTCACGAAGTCAGCCGATGCTGATTGTCGTGGCAACGCAACTCCTGACTCCCAAACAAGTGTGCGAGCGTCTGGCCGTCTCACGGCGGACCCTGCAACGCCTCACCGACGAGCGCCTCATTAGCTTTGTGCGCGTTGGCGGACAGGTGCGCTTTCGCGAGTCAGTTGTGGAGCTTTACGTCACGAAGGAAGAGATCCCCGCCATTGTTGTCCAGCGTTAAATTCCTTCATTCCTCTTGCATGTTCCTCGTTGCCATAGTTCACGCGATCAGCCGATGATGGGTTCACGGTTTACTTAGCTGCTCTTTTTCCAGCGCGCCTTGCGTTCAGCAAACGAGACCGTAGCAGTAGAAGCAAATATGGCTGGTGAACCAGGCTAAGCGTGGTTCAAACGCTCTCTGGCAAGAGCGTTCGGGAAATGATTAGACAAGATGGCAACGGGCGGAGCGTGCATCACACCATTTTCGCAGTACAGTCTTCGTAGGCCGCCAACCTACGTTGAGTCCGTCGCCGAGTCTAATCGCCCTGCCAGCCACTTCGGTTGGCAGGGTTTCCCTTTCCTAAGGAGCGGCGATGGCGAAAGAACGAGAGTTCCATCCGGCGGTCAAAGCCTTTGATGGACCGTGGTTCGCAGTCCCAACATTCTTTACCGAAGACCTAATGCGTGTTGGCAGAGGAATTCCGAATTCGTTTTGGAAACTCACCTTCGTTATCTGGCGCGATATTCTCAAACCCAAAAAGAATCCTGACGGTGAGGGCTTTTTCTACGACTACACGGCGACGACAACATTCGAGCAACTGTGGAATGACCACGGCATCAATGAAAAGTCTACGCAGGAGTGGCAGGCCGCATACTACGTTTCCGGCTTGTTCAACGTGAAGAAGGGCACGTTCAAGCGCAAGGGCGTTCCCGGAGAACCGACCGTCTGGCGCTACAATCCCAAAGCAACTAAGGCAGACTGGCTGGCGTTTATTCTTGCGCTGCGAGACGTGACTGGCCCAACTGAGCAAGGAACGCTCGCTCGGCGCGGCAGCTCAGACAATGGCAAGGCGACAACATTTTTCCAATCAGTGCTCGCGGTCGAAGTCGACAAGCGGCGATCCACTGTGAACGGAACAGCCGGGCCGGCACTTCCTCCGGTGAACGAACATCGCATTGCTCTCCTTCGGGAAGCTCTCAGCCTGACAGAACCACAGCCAGTTTGACGGTCGTCGAAAATAGCCACGACCGCCAAAAGTGCTGTCGATTTGAAAAGAACGACCGCCAAAAGTGCTGTCGATACATTCCAGAACGACAGCCAAAAGTGCTGTCGATACGCTTGAAAACGACCGCCAAAAGTACTGTGCCTCTTAAAGCTGAAATACAAAAGAAAACTACCAACTATAGAGTTGGCGACGGCCAAGAGCTGTCTGTTCTCTTTTTGAAGAAAGGCAACACCAACCCTTAGCTGAAAAGCATTGCTGGCTGACCGAATCTCCGCGTTGCCGGGCGGAAAACGCCTAACAGCGTGCGGACACAGTGCTATGTCAGCCGCACGCACAAAGGAACTTTGGGAACGCCTGCACGCCGGTAAACGCGGATATTCTCGCTCTGTGACTATCGCAACTCCGACAATGCGGGTGTGCGCAAACTGCGGCAAGGAAATTAAGGACGGCACGTTTTGTGATCGCAGATGCGAAAAAGAGGACGAGAGGCCAAATTAATGAGCGACCTTGACTTTGACGATGACGACGAGACCACTTCTTCTGACGGGCAAGCCGAAGAATTAGAGGCAATTCTTGACTCCGCGGAAACTCCGGCTGAAAAGGCCATCGCAGAAAAGATTCGCGGCGGAAAGAGAATGCTGCGGTACACCCCGACCCCGCCAAGAGTCCTCCACTACAGGCCGAACTGATGAGCCGCAATTACAGTGAGGCGCAGCTGCGTAAGCGCCACGAGAAGTTCAAAGAGCATTTGGAATCCAGGCAAGAGACTTTGGAAACGAACCGCTATGAGCAAAACACTGTACCGCGCCGGTTGCCTGATAAGAAGGAATCGATTGACCGAGCGCAGAGAATTGACCTCCAGCGCCGCAAGATTGCTCAAATGCAGACGACAACAAGCGCCGTTGATAACGGTGGGCGCTTTTTGAAGAGGAGCGCGTGAGCCGAAAGTATTCAGCCGCAGAGAAGGCAAAGCGCGACCGCAAGTTCCTAGTGAAGATTGCGCGGCGCGAAAACCCAGTGCGCGGAACTATGTGCCTGCCACCCGACGTGAATTTGAACGACGTTATGTGGCGACCTGACCGCGTAGAAATCCTGCTTAACTGGCTTGAGGAAGACCGAAAGCAAGCCTTAGCGGACGAGATGAAGTGGATGCGACGGAAAGCCGCGGAATATCTGGCGGATGTGCAGCGCGACAGGGAACGAGGGTTGCTGTAATCCTGTAGCAGCGTTCTCCCGCAATGGGGGACTGCGATGCGCGCGCAAGAGTTCTGGCTCGGATACAAGCAAATCAAGTGGGACCGCTTCGAGGGAGTCAAGAAAGGCAGTCCCGGGTTGGCTAAATTTGATGACCCACGGTTTGACAACTCGTTCCGCGGCCTGATTTACAACGACCCTTTCCTGCCAACTGTTCCCGTTGACGTTGTCCTGCATTGCGTAGTCTGCAAGAACTTCCAGAAGGCCACGCTGCACGTTTTCCCCGATGCCAAGAGACCAACGCCAATCGTTGGCTACAAGTGCAGGCGATGCAATGGGCAGACGTGGCGTGATGCGGGCCTAGCAAAGAAATTTCCCGGCGCTTACGGAAGTTGGCGCGCGATGCGAGCACGCTGCTACTGCAAAGGCCACGATTGTTACGAACACTACGGCGGGCGCGGAATCGTCATTTGCCCGCGCTGGTACAACCATATCGACGGCTTTGCCAACTTCGTTGCCGACATGGGAGAACGACCGCCGCTCCTCAGCATTGACCGCATCGACGTGAACGGAAATTACACGCCGGACAACTGCCGCTGGGCCGACGCATTGACGCAGGCGAACAACCAGCGCAGGCATTTAGAGGATGAATCCGTCTCGGAAGATGAATTTCAAGCGTACTGATTCTCCGGTAGCCGCGCCAGTTGTGAATGCGTGACACTTCAAAACGGATTTGCCTGCTATCTCACCGGACGGCAGGCTTAGGCGATGACTGGCACGCTGCGCGACAACTCGTGCTGCCTCAGGTGGCTAAGACCATCGCGGTGCTTCGTAGCTGCTGAGAAAAAGGGGTTCATGCCCTTGCTCCCTCAGTTCGCGGCGAGCCAAGAGCCGAAATGTTAAGGAACCGAATGACGACACTTCTTGACAAGCTGAACAGCCGAAAGACTCGGCCAACACCGGAACCATCCGAACTAAGTATGAAGGGTGGATTCGAGCTGGTAAGCGTTGCGACCGGCTACCAAGACAATTTCTTCGTTGAGAAAATCGTGACGTTCCGAAGCGCAGGCCGCACCTACACTTCGCACGTTGATTTCCCGGTTAGTGCTTACTCACGAAGGGGCCAGCTGATGGAGACCAGCGAAGGCGAGCGTGTTGCGCTGGTGGATGAAGAGATTGCAGAGCGGATTCTAGCCGCTGCGAGGAACCAGTGACCCACTTCAAGATAGTCGGCGGAACCAAACCGGACAAGAGGCTGTGCGACAGTTGTAGGAATTCGATGATTATGACGGACTCAACGGGACGAGAACACATCAAGTGTATCCAGTTGTCGAAAAACCTCAACATGGAAATGAGCGGATACGAGAACGTGCCAGGGCGCATCGTCGAGTGCTCGGAGTACAAAGACAAGAACGTCCAAACGCTGTACGAGCTCAATCAAATAGCGTGGGTGCTTGAACACGACGAGAAGAAGAAGCCAATGGGATTCAAGCCGCCGATGTCCGAAGACGAACGCATCAGACTCAGGCGAGCAGGCTACTAAAGTGAGGAACCAACGATGAAGATTCTCAAAGTGACCGAAGGTTGGAACGGGAAGAACGCACATGCCGGTATGCATCCGAGCTATCTTGCGTGCGTTCTGTTTGAGTTCCCACCCCACAGCAACAAGTTGTCCGCGTTCGTCGTGTTTGACAAACACACTGGTGAACTCCGAACTCACCCGCGAGTGTTTAACTTGGGGTCAGATGACCTCAAAGTGGCAACTTGGGATGTCCACGAAGGCCGTGCCAAAATTAAGCAATCCAATGGCGTTCTGCGCGACCCTGACACCGAAGTGCAGGTGAGCGACGAAGTAATGACGGAACTTGTGGCCGCTGCGAGAAAGTTTGCCGGTGATAACCTGCCATGCCGATGATGCCGCCGACTGCGTGCGGCAGATGCGGGAAAGCCAAGCCGTGCGAGTGCGTTCCGGAACCGCGCTTGACCTTGCAGGATTACAACGCAGACCGTCCCGGAAAACATTTGTACTGGCGAGCGCGTTGGCGACACCCTGTCAGCGGACTCCGCGCTACTCGGCTCCGACACAATCCGATATGCCAAGAATGCAATCGCGAACCCGCAACGCAAGTCGACCACATCGTCGAACACAAGGGCGATGAGCGGCTGTTCTGGAATTTCGAGAACACGCGATCCGTCTGCCATCAGTGCCACGCAGAAAAGTCGGCGTCCGAAGCCGCAAAGAATAGCCACGACAAGTAAGCATTGTCGGCAATAACAGCCGATTCCTCGCACGTTCCGACACGCAGGCAGATCGCACAGCCAACTCCGAATCGCACGTGCAGCCTGCCATCGTTGTAAGTCCACGCGAATCAAGGGTATGCCGGTGACTTTTCGTAGAAGCGATTCGCCGAACAACCGGCCGCCAGTCACACGTATGCACGCGGGTTTTGGTTTTTGGGTGACAACGCGGTTTGCGCAGGGTGCGGCAGCGCGGAATTTTCTTTGTCAGAACATGCTGGCCGAAAAAGTCCTAACAGCGTTCGCACGCCATTGGGGCTGGATTCTCGCCAGCCATAGAAGGAAAAGGAGAACCACAAATGCACCTCCGCACTTTAGATGGAACCGACGAATTCCACTGTGACCGCGTCGAAGGAAGACGCTGGCTGCTGACCGGAAAGTTTGTCGAAGTCAAGCCGGTCGAAACTCCCAAAGAAGACACGAAGTGGTCTATCGAATACGCGGCGGAAGAGCCGCCGATCATCCGCGCTTTCTGTCCCAACTGCAAGAACACAATGAGCGCCTCCGGTCCTCGTGCGCCATACTCCAAGTTTTTCCACATCTGCTTTGGCGGACCTGATTCCTGCCCTTACGAACTCGCGAGCGAATATTTCTCTGCCTGGAAGAAGTGGTCGGCGGCAAACGAAAAGCAGAAGGCAGCTGACCGAGATGCGCAAGCCGCCGCGAGGAAAGGAACAAAAGTCGGAATTCTAGTAGGCAACTGGTAAGGAGGTTTTATGTACAGAGAACAACGTGCGACGGAGATTCACAAGATGATTTTGCGCGGCGTGATGCCGCCCTTGGATGAGTTGCGTTCCGGCCAGAACGTGCTTGCGCTTGGATGCCCTGAACGTTTGCTGCGGTCGGTTGTTGAGAAGAACGCGGTGGAAACCAGAGCGCGAGCGAACGGCAACGTCGAAGTCCGCAAAGGCGGCGACTTCTATTTTCCTTCCTTCGGTGACATGCAAAGGAAGGCAGACCGAGATCACCGCAAACAATCAGCGGCAACGACGGATGCGGAGATACTTCGCCGCAAGCAATTCCACAACAGGATTTTGGGACTTTAACCCGACCTGACGAGTAACTCAGGAAATTCCAAACAGGAAGTGAATTATGAAAATCAAAACGCAGTTCGACAAAGCGATTGTTGAGGCCGCAGGCATCGACAGTAGCTATTACACCGAGGCCGAGCTTACTGACTACGCGACCAAGCTCGTCGGTCATCCGGAAGTTCAGAAACGCGCACAGGAAATCCTCACGCGCAGTGTGGCGGCGCAAGCCATTACAGAGTTTCTTTCCTCTCCCGGTCTGACGGTCGCCAATGGCCGGCCAGTGCCAAAGCGCGAATCCTTGCACAGCGCGATTGTCCAAGTGTGCGGCGCTGCGCCTCCAGTTTTGAAGTAAACACGACTCGGCGCGTACTCCGGGAAATCCAAACGAGGTAAATCAACATGAGTCAAGTCAAAGAACTACAGGCTCTCACACAAGAGCTTGACAAACTGACCGAGACCAAGCGGTCGCTGACACCAGGAGAGAAAAGCCGCGAGGCTTATTTGCTGGCAGCGATTTCGCTTGTAAAGAATGGTCACCGTCTAGCCGACATTGAAAACGATGCCGACAACGAACGGCGTAAACGAGCTGGACTGCCTGCTCGCATGATTAGCGTTGCGACCGTAGATGAGGCGCGTGGTTGGCGCAACTTCTTGAAGTATGGCGACCGGCGAAAGTTCAACGATGAAATGCGCGAACAGCGAGACATGGTTGAAGGCAGCCCAATTTCGCGAATCGGCACTTACACAAGCCTCGGCTATTTTGTGCCGACTGGCTTCTTCCCTCAAATCTTCTCCGCGATGGCGGCTCACGACGTTCTCTTTGATGACAACGCTTGCACGGTCATCAAGAGCGCCAATGCTGTACCGCTTACGATCCCTACCGCTGGCGACATTGAAAATGTTGCCTCCGTCGTTGGTGAAGGCAGCCAGGTCAGCGTGACCGACCTTGCGAGCACGGGCCACGCAACGATTGGCGCGTATAAGTACGCGGCTTACGACATCGTCAGCATAGAGTCCTTCCAAGACATGGAAGGTGGCGTCTCCGCTGTCGGCACGTTCAAGACCAAGTTCGCAGATCGGTTCGCACGCGGTATCGGCAAGGACCTCGTGACCGGCAGATCCGGAGAGACGAAAGGATTGATTCCCTCACTCATTACTGCTGGCGTGCCTACGGTTGCTGCATCTGGTTCCGCTGGTAACGACGGCAGTTCCAACACTGGTATCAACAGCCTCGGCAGCGTGGACTTTGATACGGCGCTCGCAGACCTTGACGATGCCTACGCGAACTCTCCGCGTTGCGCGTGGCTTATGAACAAGAAAACACTGGCGACCGTGGCCGGACAGCTCGACAAGTACGGCAACATTCTCCGGCTTGTGGAGTGGGTTGACGGCAAGCCTTTCATCAAAGGAATTCCAGTTCGGATTTGCCCTTCGATGGACAACATCGGCAACGGCAAGAATCCAGTGGTCTTGATGGACCTCACCTACTGGGCAACTCGCCTCGTAGTTGACGAGTCCAGCGGATTCCAGGTCGTTCACGAGGCGCAGAACCTCGTTGAATTCGGCAACATCGGTCTGATTGCTTTCATGCGAGCGGACGGTGCGTTGCTATGGAGTGACAGCGGATCCCCTGCTCCTGCCGTCATCATCCAGAACATCACGTAAACCCTAACCGCGTTAGCTAGGACCGCAAGGAGCGGAACTGGCAGGCGCAAACCTAAAGTTCTTCGAAGGCCCGCTTGCAAAGATTGCAGGCGGGCTTTTCTGTTTGTAACAGGCCTGTGCAGGGTCATGGCGCGCATCTGTCTTCTCTATCAGAAATTTGGCTGGCTGCGTGTTGTCGGTGCACGGGACCGCACACGCTGGGGGCAGGCCAAGTGGCTTTGCGAGTGTCAGTGCGGAAAGCGAGTCATTGTCACCGCCTGGGATTTGAAGAGCGGCCAAACGAAGTCCTGCGGCTGCTTGAGGAGAATCACGAGTAGCGAAAGGAAGTTCGACTTCCTCGGAAAGCGTTTACGTGGCGCACTCGTCGTGGACCTCGCCAAGTCCAGCAAGTGGCAGCACGCCATGTGGAGGTGCATCTGCAAATGTGGAGCGACTTATTTTGCGTATGGCTATAAGTTGAAGAGAGGTATGAGTCAGGCGTGCCGCACGTGCTCCAATCCGCACTTCCTCCATGGTGCATCGATAAAAGGCTCGCCGATGCGAAGCACGTATAACTCCTATCGCGCCATGATTGCGCGTTGCACGAATCCTAGTGTCGATAGTTACGAAATCTATGGCGGGGCCGGAGTCAAGGTCTGCCGTCGCTGGCTTTCAAAGAAAAATGGCTTTGTGAACTTTGTTGAAGACCTGAGGATGAGACCTCCGGGAACATCGATTGGGCGATTCGGCGATGTGGGAAACTACGAACCCGGCAACGTCAAGTGGATGACAAAGCCAGAGCAAAGCGCGACTCGCCGAGCTAAGTACGCAAAGCTCAGAAAGCGCCGAAAGAGGGCGCGACTGATTCCGCGGATTGAACGGCGAACGCTGCGGTCGATGTTCCGTCAGGCCCTCCGCTCCTAGCTTACTTGCCGACAACGTCTGAGAACAGAGCGTCCACGGCGCTCTTGGCAATGCGCGTCTGCGCCATGTAGCGTTGCGTGGTTCGGATGTCCTGATGGCCGAGTAAGTGCTGTGCGTTGACGACGCCGTGCTTTTCACCGTAGCGCGTGCCGAACGTCTTGCGGAACTTGTGCAGAGTAATCCGCTCCGTCATGCCAGCGCGTTTGGCAGCGACCCGCACGCGTGCCAGCAAGCAAGTGTCCGGCCTGCCGTCGCGGTTCGGAAAGATGTACACGTCCTTTGCGTTGCGCTTGCGGCGAGCCTTGAGACGGTCTAGCAAATCAGCAGGAACCGGAATCACGCGCTCGCGCTTGTTCTTTGTCGTCCATGCGATTTCCGGCTTCGGTCCAACCTTCACGGTGCCAGCCTTGAAGTCCACGTCGCTGTAGATGGCATGCGCGGCCTCGTCGTCGCGCATTCCGGTGCAAAGCAGGAATTGAATTAGGTCCGTCTCGTCCTCCGTCGCTTTGGAAAACAGCGTCGTTAGCTGCTCTGGCGTGTACGCCTCAACTTTGCGTTCCTCAGCCTTCGGCCACTGCCGCTTTGGCAGCGGGTTCTTCATGCCGTTGTCCGTGAAGAAGCAAGTCATGTAAGTCAGCCGCGTGCGAATCGTGCCGTTGCGCTGGCCGTGCGTGCGCTTCGGCGCGTTCTTTTGGATGTAATCGATGTACGCCAGCACGTCATCCTGATTGACCTCGTCAAGGAACCTCTTGTGGCAGCAATCGCGGAACTGGTTCACCGCATGCGTGTAGGCGTAAACCGTGGCCGAAGCCTTGCCGAGCGTCGTCTGCTTCTTAACGAACGCATCCACAGCGTCGCTCAAGATGAGGCGGCCTGGGTCGTTCAGGTTCGGCACGTCAATGCCACGCTTGGCGTATTCCTGCTCAAGCTCTTTGTTGCGCAGCATCCGCACGGCGTCGTCAAAGCCTTTGCCAGCCGGCTCCATCACGGTCTTGCCGTTGCGGCGGTAGCGCAGATAAAATCCGGTCGCGTGCTCTGGCTGCTTTGGAGCCGGAACCGCCTTGCCGCGTCGCTGCGTCTCAACGCGCTCGTAGCGGTAGCGGAGGCCTCCGTGTTGGATTTCTTTCACTCGCGCAATCAGCGTTACCTTGTGCATGGCGGCTCCTCGATGTTGCTAGGACCACCATCCAAAACTGCAATACAAAGTGCAATAGTACTGTTAACCCATGTGTTTTCAATCGCTCTCGTATAATCCGCACTTACGAAAAGATCGTCCGTAACTCGTTTAGAATCCGCACTTCCAAAACGCAGCACTTAAACCCCTTTAGAATCAACACTTACAAAAAAACCGGGGAGGGGGTGCCATAAGCGCTAAGATAAGGAGTCGATTTGTGGTCTTCGTCTCCGATGGGGCTCGCTCAGGGCTGCGGCGATTTGATTCCAACTCCGTAACACGGTATGCAGCGGCAGGTGCGGGGCT
>Ga0307478_10001316_pt1 | contig 21731 bp, 13 predicted proteins | sample atmos_gasesECM4C_2_FD_203713 | JGI IMG/M metagenome (GOLD analysis project Ga0307478, IMG submission 203713) | Hardwood forest soil microbial communities from Morgan-Monroe State Forest, Indiana, United States - atmos_gasesECM4C_05 | ecosystem: Environmental > Terrestrial > Soil > Temperate... | reverse complement strand
ACAGTAACTGAAAACAGACCCACTCTTTTCGCAACCACATAGTTCACCATTGAGCGACGGAGTGTGAAAATTGTGGCGCAGGTTACATCGATACTACTGCTTCGACAAAGAAGACGTCGTCGATCTAGGTCTCCTAGCAACTTCAGTTCCACGGGCGGCGGGCGCAAATCCCCCATATCATCTTTGAGTTATAAGATGCTGCGGCGAACCCCATCAATTTAGGACTGGGAAATTCTTTCCCTGAACCCTTGCGGCGAAGCTGAAAATTGGTCTGTAATGCCGCAGCGCCCCAGTGTGGAAATCCGCCAAACCCCGCCTGGGGCGTCGCCGCAGGCTTGCAACGGGCCCAGAACATCTTTGCTAAATGAAAACGGTTTAGCTCCTACTGGCTTCACGGTATTGGACGGCTCTAAAGCTTTGGGCAAAATCCATCTCGAACAAAGGCAGGGAGATCGGCAGGACGTGGTTGTATTCGAGAATTCTCTCCTGAAACTGAAGGCGGAGTTCCGCTAGGCTCCCGTGGGGGGACACCTGTGGCATCCGAGCCCGAGGAATTGAGGAGTCGCTTTTCGAGCGCAATGCTTTGTCCACTCTTTTTCCCTGCTTTTGCTTCCCAAACCGTCCCTAAATACGAGACTGATTCAGCAACTCACTTTCTCGTAGCAACATCGTCGGCCACACTTCTTTTCGGACCCACATCGTTCCGCGGTGTGACGACGTTGCGGCGACCACACATTCGCATTTCTAGGGTTCTGTTCAGAGTTTTTACTCAAAAACTGAGACCGACGAACAACACTTAAGGGATCAACTGTATTGCAAGCCCACCCTGTGTAAGTTAATTTCATTGACAGCGAGGAACCTCATGGGTTCTCCCGGGCTTGGGGTGATCATGAGTTAGTGTGGGATGCCACGTTCCGACTCTTACGATCACCCCGCCATTTACATAGCTACAACTCCCCGCTACGCCACTTTGTAAGGTCGTTGTCTCGACGGTTTGTGGATCAGGAATCCCTTGTTACTGGGCAAACAAAAAAGTCCGGTGCTAATGTACGTCGCACTCGGGGTCCTCCTGATGTTGCTCGGCTATCTTTTCATTCAGGCGAGGAACAACCCCGCTCCTGCTCAGCCGACGATCAGAAATGAGCGGTGACAGACATTCTTTATCAACACTTGTCGGTCATTACGCATCTGAACGTCAGCATCTGAAGCGTAGCCGCGGTCCCGATCGTTCGTCAGGCTATTTGCGAACTCTTCTCCCGCCGTCCGGGAGACTTTAACGTATGCGGCATGAGCGTCACTTCATTCGAAAATCGAGTGATTGAGTTGTGTTCCCGCGCGGTGAGCGCAGAGGACGATGAAGAAGCGCGGCAACTCGCGGAAGAGCTACGACAGACCCTTCATGAACGCATTGAAGAAGTGAGAAGCAGTCTGGTGTTTACGTCTATTGCCTCAGTGCTTGTGTCTGACCGATTTGAGAGACCCTAAGGAAAGACTAAACCTGCCAATCATGTTTGCCGCAATCGCAGTGCACGGTATCATCCGCAGGCCGCCGCCTGGTTAGTTGCCGGCTGCAGCCCGGGCAAGGTTTGGTCATCGCGTACGTCCCGATCGTGGCTCCAATATATGCCACCGTTTCGATGCTTACCCAAGAGCGGAGGTTGGACGCTATATCAAGCTCAGCACGATGCAAGAAGGCTCAGCAGGACAATCTACAGCCACGGCTGGCGCCAAGTAGGGCGTTCAGCGGATGGAACGACGTCATTGATCGCCGCTAGGCTTTGCGAAGGCAAGATTGGTGGTTCGGCCTTTCAATCCGCGCAACCCGCAGCAGCAGAGCAATACCGGGCAAGCGAAGGATGATTGGGCAAGAGGAAGCGCAAATGCACATAAATTTATCGATTCGTTCCCTGACGCTTCGTTGGTTGTCGCTCGCACTGGTGATGCTAGCCATGTCGGCGGGTGCTCTGGGGCAGTTCAGAGTAGCGATCACGATCGCGCCGCCAGCGCTGCCGGTGTATGAGCAACCCGTTTGCCCAGGCGACGGTTATATCTGGACGCCCGGTTATTGGTATTGGGATGACGATGCCGAGGATTACTACTGGGTGCCGGGAACTTGGGTCGAGGCGCCGGAAGTCGGCTTCCTCTGGACCCCGGGGTGGTGGGGCTGGGGTGGTGATGCATTCATCTTCCATGAGGGTTACTGGGGTCCGGAGGTGGGTTTTTATGGCGGGGTCAATTACGGCTTCGGTTACTTCGGTGTGGGGTTTGCGGGCGGACGTTGGGACAATGGACACTTCTTTTATAACCGCGCGGTGGCGAATGTGAACGTCACCAACATCCACAACGTTTACAACACGACGGTGGTGAACAACACGGTAAACCGCGTCAGCTACAACGGAGGTAACGGCGGGATTGAGGCGCGTCCAACAGCTCAAGAAGAGGCGGCGGCCCGTGGGAGACATGTGCCGCCGGTAGCGGTTCAAACTCAGCATGTGCAGGCTGCCCGCTCGAACCCACAACTGCGGGCTTCGGTGAACCAGGGCAGGCCGCCAATTGCGGCCACCGAGAAACCGGGTGAATTTAGCGGACACTCGGTGGTAGCGGCGAGGGAGGCCGGAGCGCCTTACCATCCACCAGCCAATCGCGGCGGGGCAGAGCCGAGGGGCAACGAGCAGCCGGGTCGTCCGGGGGAAAGCAATTCCCGCCCCGCCACTGCAACGCATCCCAAGGATCTTCCGCCTATGGAGCGCCCTGCCGCGCCAAATACTGGGAATGCGAAGATGGACCAGAAATACCAGAAGCAGCAGGAAAAGCTCAGCGCACAACAGGATAAGGAACGCCAGCAACTCCAACAGAAGCAGGACCAGGAGCATCAGAGGCTCGCACAACAGAAAGCTGATACAGCCAAGACGCAGCAGTTGGAGCAGAAGCACCAGCAACAAACTCAGCAATTGCAGCAAAAACATGCAGCCCAGCAGCAACAGTTGCAGCAACGACAGCCGGCCGCCCGTCCGAGCGCGCCTCGGCCGCCGAAGGGTTAGCGTTTCAGAAAACCGCAGGGCGGGGCGTTGCGAACCAGCAACGTCCCGCCCTGAACGGCATTGGTTTCAGCCCATTTGGTTACGCACTCAAACTTCGCGAAGTTTTGGGACTCCGCTCATCATATGGGCGACAGTTTTTTTGCGCGGCTTCCATCTCTGATTCTGGGAATTATTGTTTTCCTCCTCTTTTACGGGCTCAGCAATCTGGTGAGCCGCGTGATCCATGGTGCTACTCGTAAATACCGCCCAAGCCTGGGTGTCGTGTTCGCGCGCCTCGCCGGAGCGGCAACCATTCTGCTTGGCTTCCTGGTCGCCTTTTCGGTTGTGGCCCCTTCTTTCCAGGCCGCCGATCTGATAAAGATCCTCGGCATCAGCGGCGTGGCAATTGGGTTCGCTTTTCAGAACATATTGCAGAATTTCCTTGCCGGCTTGTTGTTGCTTTGGGCCGAACCGTTTCGGTTGGGCGATGAGATCAAGGTGGACAATTACGAAGGCGCGGTGGAAGAGGTTCAGGCCCGGGCCACTATCATTAAGACCTATGATGGAAGACGAATAGTGATCCCAAACGCCGATTTGTTTACTCACTCGGTTACGGTCAACACCGCGCTCGACATTCGTCGATGGGAATATGATTTGAACTTGAAAGGCATAACAGACCTGGACGAAGTCAAATCTTTCATCGTGAAAACCGTGAGCAAGGTGCAAGGAGTGTTGTCAGATCCAAGTCCTGAAGCTCTAGTTTTGGATTTAGGCGACCCGGACTCGAACGCCCTGAAGGTCCGAGTCTTGTGGTGGACGAGAGCTCCCCGCCAGCATCAGATGCTTACCTCGTACGACAATGTTCTAAGTGCAATCAGGCAGGCCCTTGGCCAAGCGACGCTCGGCCATGCCCGCGCCGCTTGAACAGCGAGGCATGGGTAACGTTACGGTGGCCTTGATAACCCGGGTCTCGTTAGAGTACACGTCCCGCACAGTGTCGGTCAGAATAGTCAAACTCTCATTGATCTGAGGGATCGCAATTGTTTAGGCGGCAAGCATTGCAATCCACGCGGAACTTGTTCAGAGCCCCCCCTCAAAAATCTGAATGAAATACTGTATGGACCACTAGCGCGGATGCTGACTCTAATGTTCAGATGGCGGTTGTGCAAGATTTCGACAAAGGAAATCGGAAGAAAGCGGGCCGCGCGCTGCCGTGGAAATGGATCGGGGTAGTCGCTCTTATCTTTCTAGCCAGCGCAGCAGTGACAGTGCGATTGGTGATCGCTCGCGCTGAACCGATTCTGCGCACTCGCGTCGTTGATACCTTGTCGAATCGCTTCCATAGCAAGGTGGAGCTGGCGAGTTTTCATGTTTCTCTGGTGAATGGGATTGAGGTTTCCGGCGATGGCTTGAAGATTTTTGGCGCAACGGATCCCAATCCTTATGAACCGGGAGTCCAGGCCTTGATCGGAGTTCAGGAATTCCGCTTTCAAACCGCTTTGCTAGCCCTATTCCACTCTCCGATGCATGTAGGGACCGTGTACGTGAAAGGCCTGGAACTGAACATCCCGCCCAAGGAAAATCGTCGGGAAATAACAAACATGAGTTCGAGAGCGCCGAAGATGACCATTTTTGTCGACCAGTTCATTTGCGAAGACGCGAAGCTCGTGATCAACACCTCAAAGCCGGGAAAGCTGCCCCTGGAATTTGCCATCAGCGACTTGAAGATGGAGGATATTGGTCCCGGCCAACCCTTCCAGTTCAATGCCACCTTGGTTAATCCCAAGCCTGTGGGAGACATTCAATCGAACGGTCTGTTTGGACCGTGGAAACCAGACAGTCCTCGGGACACGCCGGTGCAGGGAGACTACTCATTCACTAGGGCCGATCTGGGCACGATCAAAGGCATCGGGGGAACACTCTCATCTACCGGCGAATACTCGGGAACTCTGAGCAATATTGTCGTGCATGGAAAAACCGATACGCCAGACTTTCGAGTTGCGACAAGCGGTCATCCCGTGCCACTGCACACAGAGTTCCATGCAATTGTCGACGGCACCAGCGGAGACACATATCTCCGGCCGGTGCATGCCACCTTCCTTCATTCTTCCTTTACCGCAAATGGCTCCGTGGTCCGCGTGAGCGCACCGAATGGTCACGATATAGAGCTCGACGTCGCCATGGACGACGCGCGGATTGAAGACTTGCTCAAACTGGGCGTGCATACTGACCCGTCGATCATGAGCGGTCCGGTTGAAATGAAAACACGACTGAGCCTTCGCCCCGGTGACTCGATCGTGGCGGACAGGCTGGCGTTGGCCGGCACATTTCATGTGCTGAGTGGGCACTTCGCCAGCGAGAAAGTCCAAGGGAAACTCGACTCGTTGAGTCTGCGCAGCCAGGGGAAGCCGAAGCAGGCGCAGGAGCACGCCGAGGAGAATGTCCCGGTCGATTTGCGAGGTGTGTTCACTCTGAAAGACGGATTGCTGTCCTTTTCTATGCTTCATTTTCTTATTCCAGGTACGCGGGTTGATATGACTGGCGACTACAGCTTAGACGGACAAACGTTTGACTTTCGTGGAAAGGCTTGGCTGGATGCGAAGATCTCGCAAATGACCACCGGGTGGAAATCGATTGTTCTGAAGCCTGTCGATCCGTTCTTCAGCAAGGACGGAGCCGGTACGGAAATCCCTATTAAAATCACAGGCACGCAATCGGAGCCACACTTTGGTCTGGATTTCGGTCACAAAGACGAGCCCGGAAGCGTTGGGAAGAACAACGATAGGGAATCGAGGCCCGAATAGCGTCGATAAGGTGCGGGAATTGGATTCGTTCTGTAGGTCCTGCTGGATTGCTGAGATGAGGAATCAACTATGAGCGATAAACCAAGTACCACTCTGCCTGCGACAGTCGAAAAGATTGTCAAGTCTCCGTCTCCGAGCGTGCCTGAAAAGGCTCAGATTGCTGTGGAAGGCGCGGATCATCTCTATCGGGAGCTGCGCATCGAGAACAGTTTGACCGACGGGAATGGCGACAAGGTGCGCCTCAAGCAGGGCGCCGAGGTGGAAGTCACTATCGAAGCAGAAGCGGATGCGACCGCGCCCAACAGTGACACCAACAGCCGCAGGGAGTCGAAACCGTAATCTGCTGTATCCCGCTGACGCTCTCTTTATTACTATTATTACTATTACTCTGTTGACCGCAGGGTGGATCATGCCGCGGTCAAACCAGCAGGGAGTTCGTCTTGACCGTGCTCCGCGGCATCGAGCCTGAGTTCACAGAGTTCGGTGACCAGACTTCCCCCCCAACGGTAAATGTTGTGTTCTCGTATGATCTTGCGCATGCGGTGCATGCGCATTTGCTTTTCTTCCGCGTCCATCTCCAAAGCAACCCGGATTGCTTCGGCGGTCTGATCGGTGTCGTAAGGATTTATCAGCAAAGCGTCGCGCAACTCGCGTGCGGCTCCAGTGAACTGGCTCAGGATTAGTACACCGCGTTCGTCTGGCCGCGCAGCGAGGAATTCCTTCGCGACCAGGTTCATGCCGTCGTGCAGCGATGTCACGAGACAAAGGTCGGCAGCCCGGTAGTAGCGCTCGATCTCTTCGTGACTATGGTGTCGCTTCAGAAATACGATTGGCCTCCATTTCCCAGTTTGAAAGCGCCAATTAATTCGTTCCGCTTCAGCCTCCACCTCCGCCAAGAGGTCGTGATAGCGCTTAATGTGGGTGCGGCTTGGCGATCCTATTTGTATGAAGGTGAATTTGCTCCGATACCTGGGATACTTCTCCAGAAATCGCTCGATCGCCCGGAACCGCTCCGGGATCCCCTTCGTGTAGTCCACCCGGTCGACACCAATCCCCACGAATGCCGCCTCGACGCCTACACTGTGGAGCAAGGTAGAGCGTTCGCGATCGGTGACTCCATACCTATCGCTTTCGATGGAGCCCTCGTCTACAAGGCCTACGCTAATTGGGAAAGGCCGAACGATGGTGCGGTGGTTCTGACGCAACACGGCAAAGTGTTCCCAATCGACCCGTGATTCAACAACCCGGTCCACTGTCTGCAGGAAGTTGTTGCAGTGTGACTGGATATGGAATCCGACGAGATCTGCTCCCAACAGTCCGTCTACAAGTTGACGCTGCCAAGGACAGATGCCGAAGGCTTCCGGGTTAGGCCATGGGATGTGCCAGAAAATGGCCACGCGTGCGTCGGGTCTCTTCTCCTTGATCATCCGGGGCAGCAGCGCGAAGTGGTAGTCCTGGGCCAGTACCACAGGTTTTGGTGTCTCTTCGATTTCTTCAAGTACCGCGGCAGTGAACTTGCGATTGACTTCCTGATAGTGCTGCCAGTCTTGTGCCCGAAAGATCGGACGCGTGTGCGCGATATGGCAGAGCGGCCAAAGACCTTCGTTGGCAAACCCGTAGTAATAACCCTCCTCTTCTTCTTTGCTCAGCCATACCCGGCGCAGCGTATAACGAGGATCGTCCGGTGGCACACGCAGCCGATCTTGTGTGTCCACGACTTCGGTGTCGGCGTCTCCGCTGCCGTGTGCGATCCATGTGCCGTCGCAGGCTTCGAGCACCGGCTCCAAAGCAGTCACCAGGCCGCTTGGCGGGACAACAACTTCGAGGGGTTTGCCGTTCCGCTGGTGTATGTAAGGCTCGCGATTCGACACTACAAAAAGCCGGCCACCGTCCAGGCGCGTCTGGACCTGCACTGCGAGGCGGTCCGCCGTCCACATGGTTGCGGAGACTTCGCGCAATCGGGCTTCACTTTCTGCCGCGTTGCGTGCCTGACTGAGGCTTTCTGCCAGGGTGGCCACTTCTGACGCGAGCGGTTTGAATAAATCCAGGTCCGGCATTTGCTGACGCGATGAAATTCTGCCCATGCGAAGCGCGCGCATCCATTGCGCGGCTCGAGCGATCGGGCCGGTGATGCTCCAGCGCACGATCAGCAGCGTGATGGACACGATGAGGAAGACCTGCACAAGAATTCTCAGGAATGCCTCGCGCCACGCACGAAGGGTTTGGGCATGGATGTAGCTGACATCGTGCACGATTGCCAGTCCGCCAACGACCTCATCCTGACGGCGCAGAGGCAATGCAAAAATGTTCACCGGATCATCACCCATGCGGACAAACGAACTCTCTCCGTGACCCTCCGACATGGCTCTGGTAACGTTCTGCGGCGCGGTCCTGAGGGCTTGTCCTAGTTCGGACGTGATCGCGACTGCCTTGCCTTGACGGTCGTAGACGGCAACCCCAAGCAGGTGTTCGCGGTTACCGAAGCGCTGCACCAGGCGCTGCAATCCCCGCTCTGATCCGGTCTCCCACGATTTTTCAACATTGCCAGCAAGGCTTTCGCCGAGCACCTCGGCCCGCCGTTCCAGTTCGCTACGCAAAGCGCGCTTCTCTCCAACGACCTCATAGTAGGAAAAACCCAGAGATACCAGCGTGATGCCAACGATGAGAGAAACAATGAGACGGGCACTCAGTAGGCGCATAGAGATCGTCTCCCGATTGACGCGTCTCCAAAGCTTACCCACCCGGAGCATCTGAGCAACATACGGGGATCACCCTAGGGTGTGCCGGCTCCGTCCGACCGAGTTTCACAGCCCCACCAGTTGCCTGAGACGTTCACGCGTACCGCGAAACCCCACTGCGGCTCAACCTGATGAACTGAGCTCAATTTTGTAAATACGCGCGGAGCTACAGTATCTACCCGATGTTTCGTGCCTCACCTAATTGTTTACTGTAACCGCGTCAATCCCGTAGGTGCGAGAGCCCTTCAACCGGAATTCTGCTGCTTTACAAGGGTTCTGCGCTTCCCCGGTGTTCCAGACTAGCAGTCCGTTGCGCAATCTAGAATCGGAGAATCCGACCATGACAGTAAATCCGCCAGCCGCCTACGGAATTTACCCTTACGACGCGGAGCTTCACGAGGTCGTACAAACGTTGAACCAGTCAGGGTTTGACAACCAGGACATCTGCGTGATGGTTTCGCCCAGGCATCCCATCGCCACATTCGTGCGCGAGGCGAATATCCTCAATGCCGGGCGAAAGGAGGATGCAGTCGCTGAGGAGTTTATGGGCTGGCTTTTCGAGTTCGGCGCAGTGATGATCCCGACCGTCGGTTTCTTTATCCGTTCGCAGGTCTTCCTTCACGCCTTGGTGGCCAGTGGAAACTCGGGATGTCTGTCAGGATTGCGCTTTTCTAAAGGTGACGCGGAACGATTTGAGCGCCAACTCCGCGAGATGGGGGTCTTGGTTTACGTGGCCTGCGCGAAAAGCGCGAATGCGGCGTGGGCGGTCGAGATATTGCGCCGAACCGGCGCGAAAGAACCGGGATTGCTGGAACAGGAAGCGCTCCTGGAAGCCGCCGTCGCTTGAAAGCAGCCGAACGCCGGTGATTAGGCTAGTCTGTCACATTTCTCGGGTGTCACAATGACCTTGTCCTAAGGGCGTTTCAGCCCGAGAAACGCGCATTCCATCGGTAATACAGTAAAGACCCTAGAGTCAGCATACAGTTTTCGTGTTACCAATCGATTGTTAGTTCGGTAAGTTTCCTCTTTGAACATTCCAAAGCAAATGGTTCGGGCTGTAGCTGATTTCCGTGGCTCGTTCCGATTCAGCGCCCGGCGTGCGACTACTTCCTGTCCCGCCGCCGTCGAACCGTCGGGTGCGATCGCTACGGATTCAGGAAGCATGGAAAACCGAGCGACGAAGAGGCTTGTAGCAACGCAATCTACTCCCCGTTTCCGGAGAAGACCATGAAGAGAAACAATCAGGGCTCGGAGATTGGCGTGGCCAATGGAGCACCCGGTGAGGATCAGAAGAGCAATCGCAACGGAAGTTCTGTCCTTGTTGCTCAGCCCGGTTCAATTGATCTCAGCGTAATTCTGGCCAGCCTGCAAACCATGAAGGATGGCGACTTTTCCGTGCGCCTTCCGGGCTCATGGACCGGTCTGGCGGGGAAAATCGCGGACACTTTCAATTTCATCGTTTCTGCCAACCAACAGATGGCAGAGGAACTGAAGCGTGTGGGGCAAGTGGTGGGAAAGGAGGGAAGGACTCGCGAGCGTACTCGCTTCCATGAATCCAGAGGAGCGTGGGGAGAGATGGAAGTCTCGATCAATACGCTGGTTGAGGACTTGCTCCGGCCAACGGAGGGAGTAACCCATGCCATCGCGGCCGTTGCCCAGGGGAACCTGACCCAAACTGTGCGACTGGACGTCGACGGACGACCGCTGGAAGGCGAGTTCCTGCGCTCCGCCAACATTGTCAATACCATGATTCAGCAGCTTAGCGTATTCACTGCCGAGGTGACGCGCGTAGCGCGTGAGGTGGGCACGGACGGCAAGCTGGGTGGCCAGGCGCAAGTGCCTGGCGTGGCGGGCACTTGGAAAGACCTTACGGACTCCGTGAACTCGATGGCCAGTAACCTCACCGGCCAGGTTCGCAACATTGCTGAAGTGGCAACTGCAGTCGCCAGCGGCGATCTCTCCCGCAAAATCACTGTCGATGTGCGCGGTGAAATTCTCCAGCTCAAGGAAGCCATCAACACAATGGTGGACCAGTTGCGCTCGTTCGCGTCCGAGGTGACGCGTGTTGCTCGTGAAGTGGGTACGGACGGAAAGTTGGGCGGACAGGCCGTCGTGGTGGGCGTGGCTGGTACGTGGAAAGATCTTACGGACTCGGTCAACGCTATGGCCGGCAATCTGACGGCCCAGGTGCGCAACATTGCCGAAGTGACCACAGCTGTGGCCCGCGGCGATCTGTCGCGCAAAATCACGGTCGATGTGAAGGGCGAAATCCTCGAACTCAAGGACACTATTAACACCATGGTGGATCAGCTCAACGCATTCGCCGGCGAAGTTACGCGTGTGGCGCGTGAAGTGGGTACCGAAGGCAAGTTGGGTGGGCAGGCTCAGGTGCCCGGAGTGGGCGGTACCTGGAAAGATCTAACGGACAATGTGAACTTTATGGCCAGCAACCTTACCGGCCAGGTACGAAACATCGCCGAGGTCGCAACGGCCATTGCCACCGGCGACCTTTCGCGCAAAATTACAGTGGATGTCCGCGGTGAGATCTTGCAGCTGAAAGAAACTCTAAACACGATGGTGGATCAACTCAACCGCTTCGCTGGCGAAGTCACACGCGTGGCGCGCGAAGTGGGTACTGAAGGCCGTCTGGCAGGACAAGCGAACGTTCCCGGCGTCGCCGGCACCTGGAAGGATCTCACAGACTCCGTCAACTCGATGGCCGGAAACCTCACCGGCCAGGTGCGCAACATTGCCGAGGTCACAACCGCTGTGGCACGCGGTGATTTGTCGCGCAAGATCACGGTAGACGTGAAGGGTGAAATTCTGGAACTGAAGAACACCATCAACACCATGGTCGACCAGTTGAATGGGTTCGCGGGCGAAGTGACGCGTGTGGCCCGCGAAGTGGGCACGGAAGGGAAGCTGGGCGGACAGGCGCAGGTACCCGGCGTGGCCGGCACGTGGAAAGATCTTACGGACAACGTGAACTTCATGGCCAGCAACCTTACTGGCCAGGTACGGAACATTGCTGAGGTCGCTACGGCCGTTGCGCGCGGCGACTTGTCTCGCAAAATCACGGTAGACGTAAGAGGTGAAATCCTCGAACTCAAGGACACCATCAACACGATGGTTGACCAGTTGCGCTCGTTTGCTTCCGAGGTGACGCGCGTTGCCCGCGAAGTGGGTACCGATGGGAAACTTGGCGGCCAAGCCCAGGTGCCGGGAGTGGGTGGCACGTGGAAGGACCTTACCGACTCGGTTAACTCGATGGCCAGCAACTTGACCGGCCAGGTTCGCAACATCGCTGAAGTGTCAACGGCAATCGCCAGTGGTGACCTCTCGAAGAAAATCACGGTGAACGTGAGCGGCGAGATTTTGCTGCTCAAGGAAACCATCAACACAACTGTGGATCAGCTCAATGCGTTCGCGGGCGAAGTGACACGGGTGGCCCGCGAAGTCGGGACCGAAGGACGTCTGGGAGGACAGGCCAACGTGCCCGGTGTGGCAGGTACGTGGAAGGATCTAACGGACTCGGTTAACTCGATGGCGGGGAACCTGACCGGTCAGGTGCGCAACATTGCCGAGGTTACGACTGCCGTCGCCCGCGGCGATTTGTCACGCAAGATTACTGTGGACGTGAAAGGTGAAATCCTCGAACTGAAGAACACGATTAACACGATGGTCGATCAGCTCAACGCCTTCGCTGCCGAAGTGACTCGCGTGGCTCGCGAAGTGGGTACCGAAGGCAAGCTGGGCGGGCAGGCGCAGGTGCCGGGTGTGGCCGGGACGTGGAAGGACCTTACCGACAATGTAAATGTGATGGCCGCCAACCTTACTGAACAAGTGCGCGGCATCGTCAAAGTGGTGACTGCCGTCGCCAATGGCGAACTGACCCAGAAGCTGACGGTGAACGCGAAGGGTGAAGTTGCGGCCCTGGCCGAGACGATTAACAATATGACCGACACGCTGGCCACTTTCGCCGATCAGGTTACAACTGTCGCGCGCGAGGTTGGCGTGGAAGGCCGTCTCGGTGGCCAGGCCAACGTGCCCGGCGCGGCCGGTACGTGGAAGGATCTCACCGGCAACGTCAATCTGCTGGCCGACAACTTGACCAACCAGGTGCGGGCCATAGCTGAGGTTGCCACCGCTGTGACCAAAGGCGACCTCACGCGCTCCATTCAGGTGGAAGCCAGTGGTGAAGTGGCCGAGTTGAAAGACAACATCAACACCATGATCGACAACCTCCGGCTCACGACTGATCGCAACACTGAGCAGGATTGGCTCAAGACGAACCTGGCTCGCTTCACTGGAATGCTACAAGGGCAACGCGATCTTACTACTGTGGGGCGCATGCTTCTGTCGGAATTGACGCCTCTGGTAAATGCCCAACAAGGTGTGATCTACCAGATGGGAAGCGAGGAATCGGCGGAGATGGTGCTGCTTTCGGCATTTGCTGGGGACGGCGAGGACGGGCATCTGCGGCGGTTGAAACTCGGGGAGGGACTGGTGGGGCAGTGTGCGGCGGAGAAACGGCGGATGTTGATCTCTAACCTGCCGCCGAACACGATCGCGATTCGCTCCGGTTTGTTCGAGGCTGTTCCGCGAAATGTTATCGTGCTACCCGTGCTGTTTGAAGACCGGGTCAAAGCGGTTATTGAGCTAGCCTCGTTGAGCGCTTTTACCACCTCTCACCTGGCATTTCTGGAGCAGTTGACGGCCAGCATTGGCATCGTTCTTAACAGTATCGAGGCCACCATGCAGACTGAAGGACTGTTGAAGCAGTCCCAGCAACTGGCCACCGAACTCCAGCTGCAACAAAAGGAGCTGCAGCAGACGAATGAGCAACTCGCGCAAAAAGCGCAACAGTTGGCCGAACAGAACGTTGAAGTCGAACGCAAGAACCAGGAGATCGAACAGGCCCGGCGAGCTCTGGAAGAAAAGGCGAAGGAGTTGGCCTTGACTTCGAAATACAAGTCCGAATTCCTGGCCAACATGTCGCATGAGTTGCGGACACCACTGAACAGTATCCTGGTGCTGGGCCAGCAACTCAGCGATAATCCGGATGGGAATCTCACGCCGAAACAGGTTGAATTCTCACGCACGATTCACGGCGCCGGGACCGACTTGCTGAACCTGATCACGGATATTCTCGATCTATCGAAGATCGAATCTGGAACGGTTTCGGTGGAGGCGGAGGAAATCTTCTTCGCCGGCATGCTGGACGCGCTGGAACGACCATTCCGGCACGAAGCGGAAAACCGACGCCTCAATTTCGAGGTACAGACCGATCCGCACCTGGCGCGGAGTGTGGTTACCGACTCGAAGCGGCTGCAGCAGGTATTGAAGAACCTGTTGTCCAATGCGTTTAAGTTCACCGAGGTTGGAGGCGTCCGCTTGTCAATTTCTCCGGCCGAGAGCGGTTGGAGCGAGGATCACCCGATCCTGGGAAAGGCCGCATCGGTGGTGGCCTTTGAAGTTACCGATACGGGCATTGGCATTCCGTTCGAAAAGCAGCGTATCATCTTTGAGGCGTTCCAGCAGGCAGATGCGGGCACCAGTCGCAAGTACGGCGGAACGGGGCTGGGGCTGGCGATCAGCCGCGAGCTTGCCGGTTTGTTGGGCGGAGAAATCCAGTTGCGCAGCGCTCCGGGACAGGGCAGCATCTTCACTCTCTATTTGCCTCAGACCTACGTAGGGCCCTCCACTGCCGGTGCCGCAGCGGTCGAGAGAAAATCTCCGTCGTCCATCCCCCCCGTGCCGTTATCTGTGGAACATCCAGTTGAGAGAATTCCGGACGACCGTGAGAAACTGCGACCCGACGATGCCGTGTTGCTGATTGTTGAAGATGATCCGCACTATGCGCGGGTGCTGCGCGACCTTTCCCGGGATACGGGGTTTAAGGTTCTTGTGGCGACCCGTGGTGCGGAAGCACTTGCCCTGGCTCATGAGTACCATCCGACCGCCGTGTCGCTGGATGTCTTCCTTCCCGACATGCTCGGCTGGACGGTGCTGAACCATCTGAAGCAGGATCCAGCAACCCGGCACATACCGGTGCAGATGCTGACGCTGGACGAAGATCGGCACCACGGCTTGGCGCGCGGAGCGTTTGCCTTTGTTACAAAACCAACTACGTCGGAGGGGCTGGAAGCAGCGTTGGCTCGTATCAAGGAATATTCCGCTCCCCGCCGGAAACGCTTGCTGGTGGTGGAAGACAATCCGGCTGAGCAGCTCAGCATCAGGGAGTTGGTGGGTTATGACGACATCGACGTCACCGTCGTTGCTACTGGCGCGGGGGCGATCGAGGCTGTTAAAGAGCAGGGCTTCGACTGCGTGGTTCTCGACCTGCGTCTGCCCGACATTTCAGGCTTCGATGTGTTGGAACGCTTCCGGGACACTCCATCCCTAGGCGACCTGCCGGTCGTAGTCTTTACCGGCAAGGAACTTTCTCCGGAGGAGGATGCTCGACTGCATTCGCTGGCGCGTAGCGTGGTGGTAAAAGGAGTGGAGTCACCCGAACGCTTGCTGGATGAGACAGCATTGTTCCTGCATCGCGTAGTCGCCGATCTTCCGGTAGAGAAACAGAGGCTGCTCGACCGGTTGCATCATTCCGACGATGCCCTGGTGGGAAAGAAAGTGCTGGTCGTAGACGATGACGTGCGCAACATTTTCGCGCTCAGCAGTGTGATCGAGCGTCGGGGTATGAGCGTGATCACCGCCGGAACTGGCCGGGAAGCGATCGCCAAGCTCGAATCGACCCCGGATATCGCGATCGTTTTGATGGATATTATGATGCCCGAGATGGACGGCTACGAGACTATGCAGGTGATCCGGCAGAACCCTTCGTTCCGGCGATTGCCGATCATTGCGCTAACCGCAAAAGCGATGAAAGGGGACCGCGAGAAATGTCTTGAGGCGGGAGCGTCCGAGTATCTGGCCAAACCTGTTAACACTGAACAGCTGCTCTCGTCGTTGCGAATGTGGCTTCACAGATAGCGTGGCATGATGTCGGCGAGCGAGACCTGCGGAGAGGGTTTAGTAGGAGTCATGAGCGGAAACGAGAAGGTCAATATCCTGATGGTGGATGATCAGCCGGCCAAGCTGCTGAGCTATGAGGTCATGCTAGGAGGACTGGGCGAGAACCTGATCAAAGCCGCTTCTGCGAAAGAGGCCCTCGAAATTCTGCTTAACAATGACGTGGCCGTAGTGCTTATGGACGTAAGCATGCCCGAGCTCGACGGTTTTCAATTGGCTGCGATGATTCGCCAACATCCGCGTTTTCAGAGAACCGCAATAATTTTTGTGTCGGCAGTGCACTTGACCGATCTGGACCAGCTCAAAGGTTATGAGCACGGCGCGGTCGATTACATTTCGGTTCCGGTCGTTGCAGAACTCCTGCGCGCCAAAGTGAGAGTGTTCGCGGAACTATACCGCAAAACGCGACAGCTCGAAACGCTGAATCGCGAACTCGAGCAGCGCGTGCTGGACCGGACCGAAGAGTTGGCCGGCAAAGCGGAATTGCTGCTGCAGTTAAACATGGAGCTGGTAGGGAAAAATCAGGAACTCGATGCCATTATCCACACGGCTCCGGACATCATCTTCAGTCGCAAGGCCGACGGCTCCAGGGATTACATCAGCGACCGATTTTATGAATTTACCGGCGCTGCCGCAGGTTCGGCGAATGATTTCGGGTGGCTGGACTATGTGCACCCCGACGACAAGCAAAAGGCCATGGCTGACTGGTTGCTCTGTGTTGAATCGGGGGCAAACTACGAAGCGGAGTATCGGATTCAGGCGAAGGACGGCAATTATCGCTGGTTTCGGGCGCGCGCGGTCCCGCTTCAAAGTGAGGGGAAGACTGTCAGGTGGTATGGAACCTGCTCCGACATTCAGGACAGCAAACTGCTGGAACAATCGATTCGCGACAACGCCGCGGAACTGGAGAAAATGGTCGATCGAAGGACGGACGAATTGCGGCGTCTTTCAATCCGCCTCATGACCATGCAGGATCAGGAGCGCCGTCGGCTCGCGCGCGACCTGCACGACGGATTAGGCCAAGAACTTGCTGTCGCCAAGATGGTCTTGGACAAAATGCTGCTGCAAAAACCCGCCAAGTTCCCGGAGGATGCCTGGGTCCAGGCCAGCAACATTGTTGATCGCGCCATTCAGCAAGTCCGTACCATGTCTCACCTCTTGCATCCTCCGTTGCTCGATGAAGTTGGTTTAATGTCGGCGCTTTCCTGGTATGTGGACGGACTCACAAAGCGCAGCGGCATCGAGACGTCTCTCGACGTTCAACCCCGTGAGTTTCCGAGGCTGGCCGCGGAAGTAGAGACTGCGGTCTTCCGAATCGTTCAAGAGGCACTGACCAATGTATTCCGGCATTCCGAAGCGAGCAGGGTTTGGATTACACTGACGCAAAAGGAAGAAACGATCGTGGTCGCGGTGCGAGACGATGGCAAGGGGATCGGCAAGAGAATTGCCGAACTCCAACCGGATAGCGTTGGCGTGGGCATCGGAGGCATGAAACAGCGGGCCAAGGAGTTTGGTGGGGAGTTGCGCCTGACGAATACGCATCCTGGAACTCTTGTCGAACTCACGATGTCCTGCAGTTCAGTCTTACGTGAGCCAAACAGCATTTTGGATGGAGGACCGAAGTTTGTCGATACAGGGGTACGGTAAGACCCGTAAGAACGATATGGACGCCAGCAGACTAGACGATAAGGCCGCCGAAGAGATCCGTTCAAGGCTGGCAGCGATCGTGGAAAGTTCGGACGACGCGATTGTGGCAAAAGACCTGAACGGGATAATCACCAACTGGAACAGCAGCGCGGAGCGTATTTTCGGCTACACCGAAAACGAAGTCGTCGGAAAACCGATTACGATCATCATCCCCCCTGAATTGCATGCGCAGGAAGCGGACATCTTACACAGGCTGAGATTGGGCGAACGCATCGAGCATTTTGAAACTGAGCGGGTCACAAAAGCCGGAAAGCGAGTTACGGTATCGCTGACCGTGTCGCCGGTTAGGGATTCCTCTGGCAGGATCGTGGGTGCGTCCAAAATCGCACGCGACGTCACGCAGTTCCGGCAGATCGAGCAGGCGTTGCGAGACAGCGAACAAAGAATGCGTTTCTGCCTGGAGGCCGCGAATATCGGCACATGGGATTGGGACGTCGAAAGTGGGAATGTCCGCTGGTCGGAAAATATGGAAAGAATCCACGGCCAACTGCCGGGATCTTTCGAAGGCAATGTCGAGGCGTTTCTGAAAGGCATTCACGAAGAAGACCGCCACCGGGTTAGCGATGCAGTTCAGCAGGCACTTGAGGGCGACGGCAAGTATTACGCGGAATATCGCCAGCTAAAGGGAGATGGAAGTTTTGGCTGGATGGAGGCGCATGGGCAGGTCATTTACGATTCGTCACACCGTCCCACCAGCATGATGGGCGTGTGCCGGGACATCAGCGAACGCAAACGTTCGGAAGAAGCCCTCAGGGACGCACGTGAGCAATTGGAGGCGAGAGTTCAGGAACGCACCTCCGAACTCGATCACGCTCAGGAAAGGCTACGCATGCTTTCTGCGCGGCTGCTGCAGATGCAGGATGATGAAAGACGCCGGATCGCCCGAGAGCTCCACGACACCGCTGGTCAGATATTGATTGCGTTGAACCTGAACCTGGTTCCGGTGGAGGAGGCACTCCTGAAGACTAAATCCGAACTAGTCCGGCAAGTTACGGAGAGCCTGCGTCTCATAGAAGAGTTGTCAAGAGATCTGCGAACCATGTCTCATCTACTTCATCCGCCATTGCTTGACGAGGCCGGGCTACAGTCGGCGGTGCGCTGGTATGTCGAAGGGTTTGCCGAGCGAAGCAAGATCAAGGTGGATCTCAATCTGGACGCCGGACCTGGGCGGCTGCCGGCTGAACTTGAGACCGCAATGTTCCGCATCGTGCAGGAGTGCCTCACGAACATCCACCGGCACTCTGGAAGCAGCTCTGCAAGCATCGCCATCACCCGCGGCACCGAGAATGTAACGATCGAGATCCGCGATCGGGGCAAGGGGATGTCGACGCCAATTCGCGCTGGTGTCGGCATTCAAGGCATGAGGGAGAGAGTGCGACAGTTGGGAGGACATCTGGAGATCGAGTCCGGAAGCAGCGGCACACGAGTCGCTGCGATTTTCCCGACGATCGTTGCTTCATCGGAAGTCTCCGCAGAAATGTTGAACGTCGCGTCCTGACGATTATCTGAGCTTGCCGTTTACATGATGCACACCTTGGGGCCTTCCACCTTCGAAGGCCCGGAGGATTGTGTCATCCCAGTTTCGATTCTTCTGCTGCCGATACGGGCGGCACTGTACTTCGCCGAAGTCACCGACCTGCCAAGCCTGTAGATCGCTTGAAGGATTCCCCTACTCATCCGGCGCGCACTTGGATCGTATTACAGCGTAAACCGGATGGAACAGAAAACGCGGGAAAGCTAGGGTTGACTTTTGCAAGCCAATTCAAAACAGTTGCTCGCTTCGAGCACGGAAGAGGTTTCCTCATGACAAGAATTAGCTTCGCATTGCCAAGATGTCTGCTGGTGCACGGCGCTGCTCTTCTGCTCCTCACCAGTATGGGATGGTCCGCGGATGACAAAGACCAGTCGGACATCGATAAACGCCTGGATGCGTCCGCTAAAGTTCTGAACGAAATTATGGCTACTCCGGACAAAGCAATCCCTGACAAAGTGATGAGCGACGCGAAGTGCGTCGCTGTGATTCCTTCCATGGTGAAGGTTGCGGTTGTTTTCGGAGGCAATCACGGCAAGGGTGTTGCTACCTGCCGGACAGAAAGCGGCCGGTGGAGCGCTCCGGCTCCGATCACCATCACGGGTGGAAGCTGGGGATTGCAGCTAGGCGGCCAGGCAGTCGACCTGGTGATGATAGTGACGAATGATGATGGCATGCAGCATCTGCTGTCGAGCAAGTTCAAACTTGGCGCGGATGCTTCGGCTGCCGCAGGACCTGTCGGACGCGACACTGCCGCCGACACCGACTGGAAGATGAGGGCAGAAGTGCTGACCTATTCTCGAGCGCGGGGCGTCTTTGCCGGAATTGATCTGAACGGCTCGGCCGTCACGCAAGACAAGGACGAGACTCGAATTCTGTATGGGAGCTTCATACCGTTTGCCGACATCTTGAGCGGAAAAGTCGCCGCGAGAGAGGCAAGTGAACCGTTCCTGGCTGCAATCCGGAGATATTCGGGGCAGGCTAAAGAACATGGCGAACTGAAGCCGGCATCCGGAAACGCAAACACCGCGAGCCGGTAGGGCGAGGTGTGTGGCAGCCTTTGTGGGGCCCGGTTTGGTCTACAAGCCGGGTCCCGACTTTAACCAAGGAACCAAGCAATGATCGAAGGTTTTCATGTCGACGATTCTACTTATCGTGCTGGTGTTGGTTGGGACCCTGCCGGCTCGGCCGTAAAGCAGATCGTGGGGCCATTACCCGGGCGGCGGACTGGGCTTAGTGATCGCGGTCTTACTTGTGCTGCTTATGGCCGGGCGGTCGTAAAGTCCAGCGACCCCGATCAGTTTTCCCGAAGCCGGTGCCTTAGTGATTTGGCGAATGGCAGGAGCCTCCGGTCCCGCCATTCTTAGTCTTGACCCTCCCGATCCGATAAAAGTCTCTCCCCGCCGTCACAAATAGATTATTTCCTAAGCATTTAGCGCCACCGAGTTGTACAGCAAGTCTGCCAGTCAATTACAGGAGCATCCTGATGGGCTGAGGGGCGCATAGTCGCTAGTCTCGTTCTGGAAGTTGGATGCTCCCGGAATCATTGAGAGCACAGACAAGCACCCTAGTTTGAACGAAGGAGACTACAGTGGCGACTTGCGTGATTTCCGCGACAGCAACGAATGTGATTCCATGCGGCGATGAAACCAATCGAACTGAATCCGAACGCAGCCTTGTTCAGCGCGCACAAAGTGGCGACGAGCAGGCCTTTGCCACGCTTTTCCAAAGTCACAAGAAGCGTGTGTATTCCGTGTGTTTGCTGATGACGAAGGATATGGCTGAGGCGGAAGACCTCACCCAAGAAGCTTTCTTGCAGGTGTTTCGAAACGTCAGGTCTTTCCGTGGTGACTCCGCCTTCTCCACTTGGTTGTATCGGGTGGCGGTGAACACTGTGTTGATGAAGTTGCGTCGCCGGAAATCCCCGCCGACAGTCTCTCTCGACGAGCCCGTCTCATCAGAGTCGCCATCGCTCCGGCGCGATGTCGGCAAAGCGGATCCGGAACTTACCGGTGCGATCGATCGTATTACGTTGCGGCGCGCCATGCTGGAACTCCCCGAGGGATGCCGGCAGATTTTCGCCCTTCACGAGGTTGAAGGGTACCAGCATCATGAAATTGCCGAAATGCTGGATTGCTCAGTGGGCAATTCAAAATCGCAACTGCACAAAGCGAAGATGAAAATGCGCGACTTGCTATTTCCGAAGCGGAGAATCCTGCGGCGGCCTGCGACAAATCGTGCGATGGGAATCCCGTCTCTGGACGGCAATAGGAACCATCACAAAAACGGTCGGCCCCAACTGTCACTAGCGTACGGCGGGATGGTAAAGTGAAGACTGCGCAGGAATAGAGAGCCCTCGCTTTGACAGGAAGCGACAAGTGAACATCGTAGCCCCCGCTGCTGTGTTGCGTGCTCAGGAGTCTACGGTATTGCGAGAACACGACTGAAATCCTATGGTGGCGAGGAAAGAAGCAGGTTGTGAAAGAGGAGCCGATGCCAGGGAAACAACATCTTCGCGGTGTGAGCGCAAAAGAGCAGAGAGAATATGAGCATATCAAGGAGAGTGCGCAGCGGTCCGGGCGCTATGGCCGCCGGGCCAAAGAAGTGGCTGCGCGGACAGTGCTGAAGAAGCACAAAGAAGAAGGTCACAGTAAGGGACGCTGAATGCTGGCTGCTTGCGGGCGGTATGTTGACCCTGATCAAAACCGTATCTTCAGGGTCACTCAAAACCGAAGTCTTCAAAATCTGGGCCCCGGGAAGTGCCGATTGATTCGAATTCTGGTGGTAGACGACAACCCATCTGTCCGGCATTATCTTCGGGCTCTGCTTGAGCAGCAAAGGACTTGGCAAGTTTGCGCAGAAGCGCGGACCGGAAGAGAAGCGCTCCAACGGGTAGAAA
>Ga0307478_10001315_pt1 | contig 21773 bp, 19 predicted proteins | sample atmos_gasesECM4C_2_FD_203713 | JGI IMG/M metagenome (GOLD analysis project Ga0307478, IMG submission 203713) | Hardwood forest soil microbial communities from Morgan-Monroe State Forest, Indiana, United States - atmos_gasesECM4C_05 | ecosystem: Environmental > Terrestrial > Soil > Temperate... | reverse complement strand
GCTGGCCCGTCCTTAACCGGGGTCTATTGGCCAAGGATCAGCGGGAGACCATTCTTGTTGTTGCCGATGACGACTACTTTGGAGTTGGGACTCTTGGCCAGATTTTCCGTGGCCTCGATTCCTTTCCATTCCAGCAGCGATGGCGTGATGCCCTGGGCGACAATCTGCTGGAAGTCGCGTACACCGGCAGCTTCGATGCGCTTGCGCTGGGCTTCCTGCGTTTCTTTTTGCAGGCGGAAGTTCATGGCCAGCGCTTCCTGTTCTGCTTGCTGCTTGGATTCAATGGATGCTTTCAGAGTGGCGGGCAACTGGATGTCGCGGAGAAGAACATTTTCTACCGAGATGCCGCGTTTGTTGAGCTCGGTGGTGATCTGGTCCGTGATCTGTTTGGCGACCATTTCACGTTCGCCGGTGTAAAGGGCGTTGGCTGTGTGAGAAGCCGTCGCCTCACGGATGGCAGAGCGCAGCGTGGGTTCGACCACTACGTTCTCGTAGTCGGCTCCGATATGCTGGAAAACATCCGCGGCGCGGTCCGGGTTGAGGTGATAGATCAGTGAAGTATCGAGGCTCATCATCAAGCCTTCGCTCGAGGGGACGCTGGCCGATTCCTTGATCGTCTGGGTCTGGATCGACATTTCATTGTTGGTCTTCAGCGGATTGATGAGGTGAATCCCTTCACCGAGCGTCTCGCCGGTTACTTTGCCGAAAAGCGTGAGCACGCCCACGTGGCCGGTGCCGACGCGGGTCACGGAACTGAAGAAGAGAATCGCCAGAAAGAATGCGGCGATTCCTATGCCGATTAAGCGGAGCAGGCCGCTCCGTCCGCCACCACCATCAATTACACGTCCTCGAGCCGGATCAAAAATTGTCATGACAGTTCTCCCCCAGAGGATTCTAGGCGGGGTCGACGCGGCGGATAAGTGGCTTGTCTGGCTCGGCGGAAAGGCCTAGCGGGGGCTGAGCTCGGGTGAGTGAAATCGGGTTGTTATCGTCAGTGGAAAAAACCGAGAATCGCCGGACGGGAGTTAATTCGATTTGAGACGCGATTCGGGAGGAATCGAGCCACCGTTAGAAATATCTTGTAACGGTGGCCCGAAAAGAAACGACCTATTCGTGCTCTTTGCCTTCCTCCATCCCTTTGTGCTTCTGCATCTGCTCTTGCTTCATTTGCTTAAACTTAACCTGCTGTTCGGGTGTGAGTACGGCGTTGATCTGCTCATGCATGGATTCGTGAATTGATTTCATTTTAGTCCGCTTTTGCTCCTCGGAAAGAGAACTGTCTTCGCGGACCGCTTTCATCTGTTGCATCTGATCTTGCAAGACAGGTTTTACTTTTGCTTTCTGGTCGTCGGTAAGGTTGAGCTTCTCGGAGAGCATCTGCAGATGCGTATCCGCGCTCTCTTCGTGGTGCATTCCAGCATGCTTGTCTGGGGTTGGCGCTTGCGATTCCTGTGAAGGCTGCGCAAAGGTCAGACCTGCAGCCAACAACACGAGGATGGTGAGAATTGACCAACGAGGGTTCGACATCTTGCCTCCTAGAAACTGATTTCTCGAAGTGGTCGAACACGCCTTGCGTATAGCCAATATGCTACTCCTCAACGAGACTTCGTTCCAGTTTGCAAGACGGTCATTAAGCACCGGGGAGCATTAACAAGGGCCACTCCGCCCGAGTGAGTGAACTCGCCCCGCTAACAACAGCTATCTTGATGGCACAATAATGCCAAGGGCGAATCGAGCCCTAGAATCGGGCGGTTGTAGATGGCATCATCCACAGAGACCAAAGGTTGGCCACCCGCCCGAGGTTGATGTCCACCCGTCGGAGAGAGGAACCCCAAAATGGCAAACTCAACACGCCGTGCCCTGCTGCGAGATGGCTGTGTCGCCGTCGGAGCTGCCACTCTGATCTCACTCAGTTCGACAGAAGTGGCGAAAGCGGAAAGCGAGTCGGCGAGCGTCTTTCATGTCTTCGCATTTCAATGGAAGCAAGGAACGTCCGATGCTCAGAAAGATAGAGCCGCGAAAGAGATTGCCGCCTTCCAAGGGCTGATCCCCGGACTTCTTGAAACTCATGTAGGACCAAATCTTTCGCCGCGAGGGAAAGGGTATACCTTCGGAGGGATCATGCGATTCAAGGACAAAACTTCGCTCGAGGCTTATGTTCAGCATCCGGCACATCAAGCGCTGCTTGCCTGGCTCGTGCCGCTGATCGAGGCAATAGAATTGGACCTTCGCGCCTGAGTGTAATTGCCCAGACTGCCAATATAGGTAGGAAAACAGCTTGGCCATCCGATTTGTCAGGCTGGCTCTGATGAATCTTGCCCGCAAGCTGGTGCATCTCTTACAGTAAGTCTATGAGCAAGATTCATATTCCTACGCCGTTGCGGCAGTATGTGGGCAAGCAGGCTTCCGTCGAAGTTTCGGGTTCCACCGTTGGCGAGGCCATGAACGCGCTGGTGGCGCAGCATCCGGACTTGCGCAAGCATCTCTACACCGATGAGGGGAAGTTGCGCGCTTTCGTCAACCTGTACGTCAACGATGAAGATATCCGCTACCTGCAAAAAGAAGCGACCGCGCTGAAAGACAGTGATAACATTTCGATTGTGCCTTCGATTGCTGGAGGCGCCGCCTGACTGGGGCTTTTCCATTGAAACCTACTGCCACCGCACGATGTTGTCGGGCTTGTCCTTCCTGCTGTTAGACCCCCCGGGGGCTAAAGCTCGATTTTTCAGGGTTGCAAAGGCACGGCGGGAAGCGGTGCCCTTTCGAATCGTCCGTGAGAAATGGCGCGGTCAGTTCAACGAGAAATCCGGTCAAGACCGGCAGGTAAGAGCTCAATCTGAGGACTTTATGGCCACTACAACAGAACTTCCGATCACCTTGAACAAAGACGAAATCCTGCGCTACTCACGGCATTTGATCATGCCGGAGGTGGGCATGGAGGGGCAGCAGAAACTCAAGGCGGCCCGTGTGCTGTGCATCGGTACTGGAGGCCTGGGTTCGCCGATGGCGCTGTATCTGGCCGCGGCGGGGGTCGGGACCCTCGGACTGGTTGACTTCGACGTAGTGGACTACACGAACCTGCAACGGCAAATCATTCACTCAACGGCGGACGTCGGACGCAAGAAGCTCGATTCGGCGGCGGACAAGTTGAAGGGGATCAATCCCTTTCTGAACCTGCGAACCTTCGATACCAAGCTGAGTAGCGCCAACGCGCTCGAGCTGTTTCGCGAATTCGACATCATCGCCGACGGAACCGACAACTTTCCGACCAGGTATCTGGTGAACGACGCTTGCGTCCTCACGGGCAAGCCGAATGTGTATGGTTCGATTTTCCGCTTCGAGGGGCAGGCGAGCGTCTTCGCCACCGAAGATGGACCGTGCTACCGCTGCCTCTATCCCGAACCGCCACCGCCGGGACTGGTTCCCTCTTGCGCCGAAGGCGGAGTTCTGGGAATTCTTCCCGGACTTGTTGGCGTGATGCAAGCGACGGAAGTGATCAAACTGATCCTTGGCGTCGGCGAACCGCTCATTGGCCGCCTGCTGCTGGTCGATGCTCTGGGCATGAAGTTCCGTGAACTGAAGCTTCGCAAGAACCCCGACTGCCCGGTGTGCGGCACGCATCCCACGGTGACGAAGCTGATAGACTACAACGAGTTTTGCGGCATTCGAGGGGAGGAAAAGCCGGTGAGCAACGGGGTTCCGGAGATTCAGGTAGAAGAACTGAAGCGCCGTTTGGACAAGAAGGACGACGTGTTTGTTCTCGACGTGCGCGAGCCGCATGAGTATCAGATCTGCAACCTGGGCGGATACCTGATTCCGCTGAACGATTTGCCGAAGCGGGTCAACGAACTGGATTCCAGCCGCGAAATTGTGGTCCATTGCAAAATGGGCGGACGCAGCGCCAAGGCAGTTGCATTCCTGCAGCAGTCTGGTTTCAAGAAGGTTCTGAACCTGACTGGCGGGATCAATGCATGGTCCGATCGTGTAGATCCGAAAGTGCCAAAGTACTGACAGTGGATTCGACCATTTTGTGAAAAGGGGAGCCTGACGCTCCCCTTTTCTGTTTGGTTGGATGACCTCCATCTCTCTGATTTCATTTGACAATTCCCGCGACGGGTGCATAATACGGGGTCTAGTCGACCCCCCGGAAAGTCCTCACATCAAAATTGAAAGGAACACCCATGCTCAAATCATTCACTTTGGCATTGGCGTTACTGACTCTTGCGGGTCCGGCGGGTGCACAAAACAATTCCAAATCCGATCCTGCCGACAAGCCTCGCGTCTTCATCAGTGACAGCCAGTCTTGGGAAGTCGGGAGCGTTAGCGCCGGCGGCCCGGGGGGCGGAGGGTCCAGGAGCGCCGGTGGGGCGCGCCCGCAAACCGCGGAAATTATCAAAACCTTCGGCGAGCGCTGTCCGCAGGTCGTCACCAACAACATTCAGACCAAAGCGGATTACATCGTGCTGCTCGATCATGAGGGGGGTAAGAGTTTTGTCCGGCACAAGAACAAAGTTGCCGTCTTTGCGCGCGTGAGGGGCGATTCCGTTATCAGCAAGTCGACGGTGTCTCTTGGGGGTTCGGTGCAGGACGCTTGTGAGGCTATCAAGGCGGATTGGGCTGTCCACGGCAGCGCCATTCGAGAAGCCTCGATGGCCGCGGCTGACCCTCCGCAGAAGGATCCACCGCCACAACCTGCGGCGATGCTGGCTCCGTCGGCTCCGCCGACGACTTCTACCGGAAAGCTTTCGATCACCACGATTCCGGATGGCGCGGACATCGAAGTCGACGGCAGTTTCGTCGGGAATGCTCCATCAGAAGTTCAATTGCCGGATGGTGACCATACGGTCACCCTCAGGAAAGCCGGCTTCAAAGACTGGGCGCGCAAGCTGAAGGTTTCCAGTGGGAGCAATGTCCGGCTTAACGCCGAGTTGGAGAAGACTGTGGCGCAGTGAGAGTGCGATTCTGGAATCGCACCAGCATCTGTCCTCACCCAATCAGGAATTTCTGATCGTGAGCGAAGCGGGAGTGTGTGCAGACACTCCCCAACAGCCGGAGGGTCCTTCCACACATCGCTGATTGCGGCCGTCGTATTTCCGCTGCGGATCGGGGAACAGCTATACTCAATCCCGGAGCGTAAGGATGATCACTGCTGTAAAACGGGTTCCGCTTGAGAAGCTGGTCGAGGGCCTGAGACAGTTGCCGGAATCCGCCTTCGGACCTACCGAACCGGTACGGCGATTTCTTGAGGAGACCCCAGTCACCATCGACTCGCTGGATCCTTTTCTTACCTGGGACCGTCAGCATTACACGCGTAATCTGATCGACCGGACTCCGCTCTATGAATTGATGGCAATTTGCTGGGAAGTCGGCCAGGCGAGTTCAGTCCACAACCATCGCGATCAGAATTGCTGGATGGCAGCTCCCATGGGACGGCTACACGTGGAGAACTTCCATCTGGTCGATCAGGACTTGAAGGCCGGTCGCTGCCGGCTTGAGGCGACGAACACCGTCGAAATGGACGTTGGCCGTCCTTGTGCCGTCGATCCCGCCGATCCCGTGCATCGCGTGGTCAATCCGCGCGAGTTCAACCAGCGCGCTGTCAGCCTGCATGTGTATTCCCGACCGTTCGATAGCTGCGTCGTCTATTCGCCCGAGCAAGGCACTTGTGGCGAGATCCGGCTCCACTTCAATACCGAGTACGGAAAACCGAAGTAATGCCCGTCGGCTTGCGATCACAGCCAAATTGCTAGCATCCCCGATAGGATTTTGCCCGAGGGGGCGAATATGCGGATGTGGTTCGGGTGGCTGATCGTTAGTTGTGCCGTGCTACTGGTCGGGTCCATCGTGTGGACGCAGCGTCATCATGTGGCTGGTGCTGTTCCCGTGGAGGTATTCGCACCTCAAGCACAAACAAAGACTGCCGAGGAAGAGCAGGCCGGCCAGATGGTGACCGTCGCCGGCCCCATGGCCAACTACATGGCGCGACAGTCTGCCGGCAACGTGGAGAGTCTCGAGCCAATTTCGCGGTCCACATCATACTCGGGTAAGCCGGTGCCGTCTGACCACGTTGGGGATTCTCCCGTCGGCACGAGCAGAGCGCTTCTGCATAAGACGTTTAGTGTGGCCAAAGCGGCAAGCCTCCCCTTTGATCTGCCTCCCCACGCGTCTGCGGCGCAGCTGCGAGGCACCTACCAATCGTTTATGCCGCACAACGTCTCGCAGAACGGTGAGAACAGTGTCGAGCCTGCGTCCGATGTCGAGTTTCTTCTGTTAAACGAGCAGCAATACTCCGATTTTCTTGACGGGCGCCGGGGCGACGCCGTCTTCGCAGCCAATGGAGCTCGCGAGCAGGATATTGATTTCAGCATGCCCCCCACATTCGGCAAGCCAGCCAGGTACTTTCTCGTGTTCCGCAATAGCGCTGGAAGAGGTAGGAGAACGGTAAAAGCCGATTTTCACATCGACTTCTGAAACCTCTCCGGCTGCTAAACTAAGTGAGTTGCCTCCCCGTAAGAAATCATCGTCTGCTGGCCCGATGCCCGGGCCCGATACTTCTGGGCGCACTGCGCCGCCGGGTTCCGGTTCGCGCGGTCACATCTTCCTGATTGACACGATGTCGTTCATCTTCCGCGCCTATCACGCCATGGCGCGGCAGCGGCCGATGTCGACCAAGACTGGCTTGCCCACGGCAGCGATCTACGTCTTCGTAAACATGCTGCGCAAGCTGCGCGATGATTTTTCTCCCGAATTCCTGGCCGCCGTCTTCGATGTCGCCGGGCCTACCTTCCGCGACCAGCAGGCCGAAGCGGTCACGACGGTGCGCAAGTTCGATATCAAGACACAGACTTTCACCGAAGTCGAATACAAGGGATACAAGGCGAATCGGGCTGCCATGCCGGAAGATTTGGCACAACAGGTTCCCTACATCCGGCGGGCGCTGGAGGCATACCGCATTCCGATTTTGGAAGTGAAACGCTTCGAGGCCGACGACGTGATCGGCACGTTGGCACGCAAGTCCGCCGAGGCTGGGCATCCGGTCTATGTCGTTTCCAGCGATAAGGACATGATGCAGCTCGTCAACGACCAGGTGCACATCCTGAATCCGCCGAAAGACAACCTGATCTGTGATGCGGCAAAAGTGGAAGAGATACTCGGCGTGCCGCCCGAGCGCGTGGTCGACGTCATGGCGTTGCGCGGAGACTCCATCGACAACATTCCCGGCGCGCCGGGCATCGGCGACAAAGGCTCCGTCGAAATCATCAAGCGTTTCGGGACGGTGGAGCAAGCACTGGAACACGCCTCTGAGGTAGAGAAGAAGACCTACCGGGAGTCGCTGCAGAACAATCGCGACATCATCCTGTTCAGCAAAAACATGGCGACCATCGATTGCAACGTGCCTGTGGAACTGGACGTTGAATCCATGCGAGTGGGCGCGCCCGATGTTGGCGCTCTGCGGGATCTGTTTACAGAACTGGAATTCACTTCGCTGCTTAAGGAACTGTTGCCAGTCGTCGAAGTCTCAGACGCACAATACACAGAAGCAAAATCGGCAGCGGACGTGGAGCGCGTTCTGAAGGCAGTGAGTAAATCTGGAACGTTGGCGGTCGCCGTCGAACACGAAGAAGTTCCTGTGGCGGATGAGCCGGAAAAGGCGGAGCCTGCGGCGGAAGAGGATGCTCAGCTTTCGTTGATCGGAACTGCGGAGATGAGCTCTACGCCAGCCGCGACGTCATCACGGCGGATTGCAATCTCCACCGCAGAGGGCTCGTCCACCGTCGTCCGGCTGGACTCGAGCGACGCTTCCACCAAGGTGCGGTCGATCCTGGCGAGCGCCGAAGTCCCGAAATCGGTGCATGACTACAAGGCGGCGATCCACGCGCTGACTCCTCTTGGCGCCACGATCGCAGGCGTCCGGCATGATCCCATGCTGTATTCCTACCTGCTGGATCCGACCTACTCGTCGCACCGGCTGGCTGATGTCGGACTGCGACGCTTTAACCTGAAGCTCTCTGGCCAGGTAGCGGAATCGGCCGACATCACGGGCAGATTAGCGAGCGAACTGCGCAACGAAGTCGAGCAAAACGGCCTGGCAACGATTTACGAGGAGATCGATCTTCCGCTGGTTCCAGTGCTGGCGCGCATGGAAGACGCGGGGGTGAAAATCGACACCGGCGCACTCTCGCGCATGTCGTCGGAGCTGGAACGCGAGATTCAATCGAAGGAAAAAGAAATTCACGAAGTGGCGGGGATGGAGTTCAATGTTGGCTCACCCAAGCAACTCGGAGACGTACTCTTCAACCGCATGAACCTGCCCAAGCCGGTGAAATATGGCAAGGGGCGCACGATCTCAACCGCAGTCGACGTTCTGGAAGAACTGGCCGAAGCCCATCCGATTGCGCGCATGGTGCTCGATTACCGGCAGCTCACGAAGCTGAAATCAACTTATGTGGACGCTCTGCCGGTGCTGATCAATCCAGTCACCGGGCGGGTGCACACCACTTTCGGCCAAACTGGTACCGCGACCGGACGGCTTTCTTCGACGAATCCCAATCTGCAGAATATTCCGATCCGGACCGAACTGGGGCGCGGCATCCGAGCGGCATTCGTTGCCGAACCCGGCCACGTTCTTCTGACCGCGGATTATTCGCAGATTGAACTGCGCCTGCTCGCGCACTTCTCGCACGATCCGTTACTGGTTGAGGCTTACCGGCGCGGCGACGACATCCACACCTTGACGGCTTCACAGGTTTTCGGGGTGCCTCCACTGATGGTGACAGCCGATCACCGCCGTCAGGCCAAAGTCGTCAACTTCGGCATCGTTTACGGGCTTTCGCCGTTTGGACTGTCGCAGCAGCTCGGCATAGAGACGAGCGAGGCCAAGCAGTTCATCACGAATTATTTCGAAAACTACGCAGGCGTCCGGAAGTTTATCGACAAAACGCTGGAAGAAGCCCGGCGCGAGATGAAAGTCAGAACGCTGTTCGGGCGGGTGCGGCCGATTCCCGACATCAACAGCAAGAATGCTAATCAGCGTGGATTCGCCGAACGCACCGCCGTCAATACGCCGCTCCAAGGGACCGCCGCCGACCTGATCAAGATCGCGATGATCCGCATCGACGAGGCCATCCGCGACCGGGATTTGAAGTCGCGCATGACGCTGCAGGTCCATGACGAACTGGTGTTCGAAGTCCCTGAGAACGAACTCGAGATCATGCAGTCGCTGGTTCGAGAGTATATGGAAAAAGTCCACGAGCTGGCGGTACCGTTGCAGGTGGAAATTGGTGTAGGAGCGAACTGGCGGGATTTGCAGTAGCTGGTTGATCGTTCGTTTCGCGCTTTGCTGTAGTGTAGAATTGCAGTTGAACCCCTCCGCTGGAGCATGACGGACTGGCTGAGAACAGACGTCGAATCGGCGGAATCCTTCCAAGTCGGGACGTGGCTCAGCCTGGTAGAGCACTCGCTTGGGGTGCGAGGGGTCGGCAGTTCAAATCTGCCCGTCCCGACCAACAATTTCCTCTCGCCCTTTCAGGAGCTTGCAGGCATACCATCCTTCATTTGGAACCGGACCTTCTGGCTGCCGGTTAGCCACAAAGCCGCTCCGAGCCTACCCACAGTTGAGCCAGATCTCGGAGGTTGTCTTTGTATGTACGCGTTACCAGGTATTCCTTCCCGCCTTTTACACGCAGCCTGTACTCTCCCGTCGGTAAAGGTTGGATCTCCTCCACCGCCGAAATATTTACGACGACCGAGCGGTGGATGCGAATAAAACCGTAGGGCCTGAGCTTCTCCGCCATGGACGAGAGGGACGCGCGCAGCAAATAGGGATCGGGTCGGCGTCGCAACGAAACGTAGTTACCTTCGGCTTGCACCGCCACGATCTCGGCTAAATCCAAGAATAGGATTCTACCTTTCGCCTTGAACGCGATTCGTGGCGCCTGTCGTTTTGCTATAACCTCCAACCGGCGCAAGACTCGGATGAGGTTTGCAGCATCAACTCGGGTTACCGGAAACAACGTAGTATCTGCAACTTCGTAGAACCCGTCTTCTGCCGGCGATGCAAGAGTGTAATCCCGTCTACGCTTGAAAGAGCAACTCGAATCCCCCTGCAGTGGGCTAGCCGAAACGTCCGCTTCAGCGTGAGCAGCTTGTTCAACAAACATCTCACGTGCAATGGCCTTCTGATCCTGAATCTCGCGGGTGCTCATGATGGAACCCCTCGCATTGCTCTCTCGTTTCGAACTTCCTGCTGCCGACGCGAGACTGACGACTGCACTGCTTCGAAAGGAAAACGTCCTACATAACCGGAGCAGCGGATCCGTCTGACCACCTGCCCACGGGTACGATAAACACGACGATTGGTTGGGCGCGTTTGAATTGTGGATTCAGCATTACCCGTGATTTCGGCAGATGAGCACCCCACGCCTTACCTTCCAGGCTTGCAGGTTACTTCTGCCCAGTGCTGACTGCTGACGGAAAGCTGGATTGCGCGCCGAAATAACACTCAATGGATTGCAACTTCCCGTTCTTGATTCGGAGATACTCCACGTTCCGGAACGATTTACCGTTCTTGGTGTGGCAAAGATACTTCACAAAAGCATCCTCCGCGCCAGTGGTGACTCGCTCCAGATCAAAGTGTTCAATGAAATCGACCTGTGTGTCCCAGCATTGCGCCTTGAAAGTGCTTTTACTGATGTGGTCGTCGCCGGCCGCGCTCGTGAAGGTGAAGTTGTCGGCGAGCATGATATTGAACGTGCCCAAATCCTTCTTTTCCCACGCCGCGTACCACTTACGGATGATCTCGTCGTTCGTTACGTCATGCCCTCCCGATGCGCTGGCCTCTGCCAGTCGCGGTAGGGTCACCGCACCAACCAGCGCGCAGGCTCCCGTTGCCAGCAGATTCCTGCGCGACACCGCGATCGTTGTCATTGTTCGCTCTCCTTTTCCTGATGTAGCTTGAAACGCTTAGCCTGATCGCGATGCTGACTGCCCACGCATACGAACCGGTTGGTATGTATGAGAACCAGCTACCTCCGTAGGGGTCGATGCGGTCAGCCCCGCTTGCAGTTGTCCGGATGCCGGAGAGACCCCAGCCAGCCCACGATATTTCTGATTCCCACGTTCCACGCCTTTGCATCCTGAGCATTCTTTGCCAGCACTTCGTAGCCTTCGACCATCGCGATGAGAAAGCTGGCCGTCTCGTCTGGATTGAGGTCGCGGCGAACTGTTCCCTCGGACTGCCCCTTCCGCAAAGCCATGGCAATGCCTTCTTGCCAGGCATGGAAGATCCTCTCCAATCGCTTGCGGAATTGTTCGTCGAGCTGAGACATCTCCTGCGCCAAATTAACCAGGGGACAACCGCGCTTTACGTCTCTTGGCCGATGTGGTATCGCCCGTACAATGCTGATCAAAGTATCGATAGGGTCCTTGTCCTTGCTGCGTTGCAGAGGAAGCATCCACCTGTCACGGGTGAGTTTTGCGACGATCTCTTCGATAATGGCATATCCCAGAGCTTCCTTGCTTTTGAAATGGTAGTAGAGCGCTCCCTTGGTGACATTGGTGGCGGCCAGAATTGTATCGATTCCGGCACTCTGGAAGCCGTATCTGTAAATCTCCCGAAAAGCCGCTTGCAGCAAGTGCTCCCGCGTGCGCTTTGGATCACGGAGCCTTCGCTTCCTCTCGTGACCGACTAACATACCGACTAGTATGTATGTTAACCACTTGAAAGTCAATCGAAATTGAGACTGGTTTTTGGCTGCCTCGGGGTTCTCGAATTTCGTAACCTCTCGCCAGTGTGTGTATGAAAAGGTGGAGAAACAGCCGCTCTAGCGGTTTTGGGATCGTCCCAGGAGGTTGTTAGTCCGCCACTTTGGCTCGAAATCTGAAATGTCTGGACTGTCGTGTCACGTAATCGTTGCGGAAGTGGAACACCACATGCTTCCTCTGAACCGCACATTAACTATTGGACCGCGCCGAGTAGGCATGCGGGAATCGCCACTCATCTCGGCACAGAGACTTTGCCCAAATGAAAAGGAGGAGATATGAGTTCGCTAAGACGGTTGCGGGATTTTTGGATACCGTGGGTGACTACGATTCTTCTGGCTTGCTTCAGTGGCGCGGCCGCTCAAGCGAGTTACAAAGTTACCGATTTGGGCCGCTTGCACAATTGGAATTTAGGTTGTGCCATGGGCCTCAATGATCGCGGGTGGACGGAGATCATGGAGGGGAACCTGCCACCGGGGCAGCAGGATAGCTCGACGGGAAAACTTCTAACCGGACGCGTAGCGGTCGACATCGACGGACTCAAGATCGACTTCGGCACGCTCGGAGGAAGGAATAGTTGGACCAACTACGACGGGCTCAACGATCGCGGGCAAGCGGCCGGTTTCTCCGAAACATCTGTCCCGGACCCGAACGGCGAAGATATTTGCAGCTTCGGCACGCACCTTACGTGTCGCCCGTTTCTTTGGCAAAACGGCCACATGAGGGCTCTCCCGACACTGGGCGGAAATAACGGGCAGGCCAGCGCGATCAATAACCGCGGACAAATCGCAGGATTTGCGGAAAACGGTATCGTGGACTCCACATGTCCGCCTGGCACAACTAATAATCGGATCATACTGCCGGTATTGTGGGAAAAGGGCGAAGCCCATCCTCTTCCTACAGTCGGTAGCGATCCAGACGGGGTCGCGTTCGGCATCAACAATCAAGGCCAGGCTACAGGCTACTCGGGAACCTGCACCTTACCAAACGCCCTATTGTGGAGAACGGCACTGCGACCCAGCTTCCTGACCTGGGAGTTCCGGGCGCCCTGGGCAACGGCATTAACGACCAGGGCCAAATTATCGGGCAAGTCGTGAGCGCTGACGGCACAACCGCCTATGCCGCTCTTTGGCAGACCCCCCAAACAATCACAAGCCTCGGCACTCTGCCGGGAGATGCTAGCTCCTTGGGCGAAGGCATTAACAACCAGGGCCAAGCGGTGGGAAGCACCACGGACTCCAGCGGCGACTGGGCCCATGCCTTCATCTACCAGAATGGCGTGATGACCGACCTTAACACTCTGTTTCCCGCAAGTTCCAACCTCTACGCAACCATGGCTAACGAGATCAACGAGCGCGGACAAATCGCCGGCATGGCAATCGTACTCAACGGGCCGCAGGCTGGCGAGATCCACGCCTTTCTGGCAACCCCTGTAAACGAAAGCGTAGGCACGTCGGTTGCAGATGTCGCACGTACGCATCCCAAAATCACTTTGCCCGCGAATGTTGGCAAACAGCTTTTGCAGAGATTCGGCTCCGGCCGATTCGAGCGTTAAAGTCATTCGTTCCGCTGGGTTTGTGCCTGATCTCGGCTCGGTTTGATTCCCTGAACGCGACCGCAGGCACGCGCTCTGGATCGGACATTAGTTTAGGGCCGAGCAACCTGAGATCGGCCTGCACCTTGTGCAAGGAAAGAGCCAGTTGCAGCTGTAGTGGGTACTACTGGGGAGGAGGGATAGCGCTCACTTCAGGCTGTCACTGACTCGCAGGGCTGTGGTGCCGGCGCCGCGAATGCGTCATTGAGAGTGACGTTTATCGTGCGACGGTTTTTCGGGGCAAAGCTCCGCCCCATCAGCTAAATCGTGAACCTGAGTGAGCATTCGCAATAGCCGCTATTTCTGAGCGCCACACTGGTCGCAATCAAAGCGTGGTTTCAATCTTCATGTTTCGTGTTCGTCATTGCGTCGAGTGCCCGAAATGCCGCACTCGATATTTGCCAAGTTTCAGCCCGTATCGTAACGGGTCGTATCTGATCCCGCTCACCGCGCATGGCGCCTCCGGGTGGATCCTATACTGTTCTTGCCGTATGCCGGCCGCGTCCAGTCAGTGGGGTTCGACGGACTTGAAGCCGTACGAAATCTGCGGCCAAGCCTATCGTCGCGGTTACGGTTCACCGGACGAAGTGTGCGATGTGACCCGAGATAGTGGGATCGACCGTAACTGACACGATGTCGATAGGCGCCTATAAATGCGCTGGCTGTCGCGGCAGAACGTTAGGCCACGACCTAAACTCTCAAACTGCTGAAAACACTGCTTCGAAAGTTATTCTCGAACACAAAAAGTTCGGAAATCGTCCTCTAGGGGCCGACCGATAATTTCATTCCGTTCGTTCAGCGACTTGTGCCCATAACCATCCTTCAACCTTGAAGCCCTTGCTAAACCGACACTTGCAGTTCGCCTCATTTCAGCAGGGATTTACGCAAAGGACCGACAGCAGTTCCACCGCCAACCGGGTCCCTTGAAGGTCGATTGCGAGTGGTAAATTGCGACGTGGTTCCGAGGAGCGCAATCAAACGGGAAGGCTCGCGATAGGAGGTTGCATGGCCACACTGGAAGTAGCTTTCTTGCAGAACCAATTAGAGGAGCGGAAGCGACGCCTGGAGACAGCGATCGCGCTCGCACCGCAGAAAGGTGGCTTGGCTGGTCTCCTGCGCGAGGTAGATTCGGCGCTGGAACGAATGGCCAAGGGGAGCTACGGGCTGTGCCAGGAGTGCCATGAAACGATAGAACAGGACCGACTGCTGGCCGATCCGCTGGTGTGCTACTGCCTCGACCACCTGAGCCCGTCGCAACGGGCCGCGCTGCAACGCGATCTCGAGCTGGCCTCGCAGGTGCAGCGCAATCTATTGCCCGAAGTGAACCTGCGCGCCGAGGCCTGGGAGACCAGCTATCACTACGCGCCGGTTGGGCCGGTCAGCGGTGACTACTGTGACTTGATCCCGTCCGATGGACAGCTCTTTTTTGCGCTCGGCGACGTATCCGGTAAAGGCGTCGCCGCCTCCATGCTGATGGCACAGCTCCACGCCTTATTCCGCAGCCTGAGTGGCATGAAGCTGCCGCTTGGCCAGATGGTTACCCAGGCAAATCGGGTTTTCTGTGAGAGCGCGCTGGCTGGCCATTACGCCACTCTCGTGTGCGGACAAGCTAAAGCCAGCGGAGAGGTGGAAATTCATAACGCCGGTCACTGGCCGGCAATCGTTGTAGGGCACGGCGGCGTTTTGCGCATCGAATCGACTGGTTTGCCGCTCGGGATGTTCCACGAATTCGAGTTCTCCGCCACGCGGCTGCACTTGGAGAACGGTGACATGATGTTCCTCTATACGGACGGTCTCTCGGAAGCCCGCCGCGGCGACGACGAATATGGCGTGGAGCGCGTTACGCATCTGGCACGGCAGGCTGCACGGCGGCCGGCAGAGATGATCACCGCTTGTCTTGATGATCTGCGCGCCTTCGTCGACGGCCGCCTGTTGGATGACCTGACACTGCTAGCGATCCAGCGAACGGCATAAGCGTCAATCGAGTCAATGTGATTAAGGCAAGCAGAGTTCACTCGGTTTGAGGATGTGATCGACGGCGTGGCGCTCGAGGAGGGCGGCCAGCCGGCAGCTCCAACATCATTTCATCGACTCAATTGCGGGCGGAGGCTGATGCGGCTCATGGAGGAGCCGACAGCCCGCCGCGCAAACCTCATTCATCTAAAAAGCAGTACTTCCTCTGAATGGCGGGCGCCCATTTGCTGCGGGCCAATCCCGAGTTCCACTTTCGTCAAAGCTTGCGACGACGATTCGAAAATCGTCCTGTAGCCATCGGCGTTCGTTGATCGTCCCGACGTTACGCTTTCCCGAATCCGCTCGAGATTCCAAAAACAAAATCATCCTGGCCTCGGTTAAGGGAGACGTCATCCGGCGCTTCCTGGTATATCTCAACCGTCCGCAGGCTCAGAACAGCATCCAAGGTCACTCAGCTAATTTCGTGACTGCTATGGTTGCATTCCTGAAGCAAGTCAACGCCGACAATGCTCAGATCACTCAGTACGTCCACAACAACCCATAAAGAGCCTGCTCCGAGCGCACTTCAGATCGCGCAAGCAAACTGCGATTGCGCGCACCAGTTTAGTCTCAAGCATGGAGGTTAATTGGTCATAGATCGCCGTTAAGCTCTTTGTCTCGGCGGGGAACCAACGATTCAAGCTGTAAACTGCTGAAAAATAGAATCAGGGCCTCCCGGCATCAGCAGAAATCGTACCTGGTCTTACCGTCGTTCCGTTGGCCGCATCTAAGCTTTGGGCACTATGCAGAATTTCACTCGCAGAAAACTACTAAAAATCGGAACTGCGGCTGCGCTGGCAGAGCTATCGTCTTTGGGCTTACACGGTTGCGGTATTTCCAAGTTGGTTCCGTCCATTCCTTCCGGTTGCGCCAAGTTAACTGATATCGAACATGTGGTGATCCTGACTCAGGAAAACCGTTCTTTCGATCACTATTTTGGAAGCTACCGGGGAGTCCGTGGATTCTCCGATCAGAGCGCAGCGTTTCAGCAACCTGATCCGGCAAACACTACGAGCTCGCCGGTGGGGACGCTCCTGCCATTTCATCTGGACACGTCCCAAACGAATGCAGCCTGCACGCATGACATCAGCCATGACTGGGTACCGCAACATCAGAGTTGGGACAACGGCAGGATGGACGGATTTGTGACTTCACGTCTGCCGATTAATGCCAACGATGCGGTTTTGAGCATGGGCTACTACACACGCGCCGACCTTCCTTATTACTACGCCGTCGCCGATGCCTTTACACTTTGCGACAACTATTTTTGCTCGGTCATGGGCCCGACCGATCCGAATCGCCTCTACACGATGGCGGCCTCGCTCGATCCGGATGGAAAAAGCGGTGGACCGATTTTGCAGACGATCATCACAAATCGCTCGGCAATGTACGGACGTCTGACCTATGCGACCATGCCCGAGCAACTGCAGGCTCGCGGAATTTCCTGGAAGGTTTACTCGTCGCCGGACGAGAGTATTTTGGGCGGGATTCTTTCCGACAATGTGCTCTCTTATTTCAAGAACTTCCAGAATCCTGCGTCGGTGTTGCATCAGAATGCATTTGGACCACAGTTTCCCGTCGACTTCCTGTCCGATGTGGTGTCAGATAATTTGCCCCAGGTGTCTTGGCTGATCGGGTCGGTCCTGACCTCGGATCACCCGCCTGCGCCTTCGCTCTTCGGGGAGAATGTTCTCTCCCTGATCATTACTGCTCTCATGGCGAATCCCGCAGTGTGGGCGAAGACAGTTTTGTTTGTGAACTACGATGAAAATGGTGGATTCTTTGATCATGTTTCACCGGTCACGGCGCCTCCGGGCACGCCCGGCGAATATGTCACGGCGCCTGCAGTTCCGGATCCGACGGTAGTCGGTAGCCCCGCGATCAGCGGGCCGATCGGGTTAGGTTTTCGGGTGCCTATGTTGATCATCTCGCCGTTCAGTCGCGGCGGATTCGTGTCCTCGGATCTCTTCGATCACACTTCGGTTTTACGATTTCTCGAAACTCGATTCGGGGCCGAAGTGCCAAATTTGAGCGCATGGCGTCGGGCCACGGTCGGAGACTTAACTAGTGCGTTCAATTTCAAGAACCCTGACCAGTCGATTCCGAGTTTGCCGTCTACTCTGCCCGGTGATCCGCAGGCGATCGCAGAATGCGAAGCCAACCTGGCTGGAACGATACCGATCGTTGTTCCCGCCACGCAGACCCTTCCGACCCAGGAAGCTGGGACGACTGGGCGTCCCAGCGGAACCTGCTAGCCAGGATGTGGAAAACTTGTTTTAGGCCGGCTCCTGTCAAAGTCTGGTCCCACGGATCCCGCATTTTCTTCGAACCGCCTTGGGGAATGTAGTGCGGCAAAATCCTTCAGCACGGATGGAGTGGTCTCGTCGTCACGGCGGTCTCGGCCGGAATTCCCCGCAGGAAACTCCGGGATCCTGAAAACTATAAAAGTGGAACACCGGAAGAGAGTTCGAAGATCGTCTGCTAAAGTCGCCCTGTTCTCAGCTCCGGTCCTAGCCCAATGCACTTGGGCTTCGGCTAGACTCAGATGTCACGCCATTTCCAATGCGTTCAAAGAATCATCCACGCTGCCGGCGATACCTCTTCTACTGGTTCTTATGCGTCGTGTTCTGGTGTGCGCTCTCTCACGGACAACAGCCAGATAAGGCCGCCGAGCCGCCGGACGCCCCGAAGCCGAACACCGCGCGGGAGAGAAGCTTCTTTGCACGGTGGGCAGAATTTTATCGTCAGGACTGGTCGGGAAGCGCGCCTTCTTCTCCAGTTCCACCGCGTCGGGGACTTCCGTCGCCGCTCGACTCACCGCCATTCCCCAACTCGGACTGGTCGTACGGTGGTTCTCCGGTAATTGGCGAGCCGGACACGAACAGCTATCCGCTAATGACCGCCATCAATCAAGCTAGGAGTCGGACAAAGCTGTATGGATGGATCGATCCGACGCTGAACTTCAGCACCTCGAGTCACAGCAATGCGCCCGAAGCAAACGATGTCTACTCGAATCGACTGGAGATGAACCAACTGGTTCTCTATGCAGAGCGGCTGCCGGATTCCGTGCAACGCGATCATGTCGACTGGGGCTACCACCTGACGGCGCTGTACGGCACCGATTATCGGTTTACGATCGCGAAGGGATACCTGAGTGACCAGTTGTTGAAGGATCATCGTGAATACGGTTTCGATCCAACACTTGAATATGTCGATATCTACATTCCGCACGTAGCGCAGGGCATGAATGTGAGGCTAGGCCGCTTCATCTCTGTGCCGGGCATTGAGGCACAACTGGCGCCCAACAACTACATCTTCAGCCACTCACTGCTTTATGCAATTGACCCGTTTACCGACACTGGTCTGATTGCGACAGTGAAACTGAATGACCAATGGCTGGTGCAACTCGGGATTACCGCCAGCCACGATGTGGCTCCGTGGACGCCAGATGCTAAGCCTTCGGGTACAGGCTGCTTAAGCTATACGACCAGGTCGGTGAACGACAATCTTTATCTCTGTGCCAACGGGATTAATGATGGCAAGTACGCGTACAACAATCTGCAGCAGTACGACGCTACCTGGTATCACAAATTCTCGAAGAGTGTCCACATGGCAACCGAGTCCTGGTATATGTACGAGCGCGATGTCCCGGCGCTCGGAGGCAGCATTCAGCCGGAACTGGGCGCGAATCCCGCGTACTGCCGGCCAGGCGAACACCACTGCACCGCTCCCGAATACGCGATTGTCAATTTCCTGCAAAAGGAACTCTCCCCGCATAACTTCCTGTCGTTTCGCAGCGATCTTCTCAACGACAAGAAGGGGCAGCGCACAGGATATGCGACACGGTACTCAGAGAATACGATTATGTGGGGTCATTGGATCGGGACAACCGTCCAGATCCGTCCGGAATTGCGTTTCGAGCGTGCCTGGGATCGAAAGTCGTACGACAATGGCCGACACCAGAATCAACTCACCGTGGCGAGCGATTTGATTTTTCACTTTTGAAGGCCGACACAGTGCAGGAATTCTCGTAACCACCACTGACGGCGGGGACAATCGAAATCTCGCATCCTGGGGGTACGGGACTCGCGAGCCCGCCGATATATCGGACGTCTTCGCTGCCAATGAAGATGTTTATGTGCTGCCGCACTTGTCCTTGCTCGGTCGTGATGCGATCTCGAACGCCCGGATAGAGCGTCCACAGAGCCGTTAGAGCTTCGGCCAAAGTTGCGGGCGAGTGCTTGAGCTCGACTCTGCTCTGTCCAGCGGTAAATTCCCTCAACGCTCCCGGGATGTGAAAAGTGACGGGCACGGAATCACCTCTTTGAGCGAATCGTCTTGCTCTTCGACCGGGACTTGGTAGCGGGCGTAGGCGTTGCCTTGGACTTAGCTGACACTGGGGCGCCCGATCGGTCCTCGATGAATGCAGATCGCACGCAGACCACGGACGGCAACCCTTCCAATGTTTTTTGCCAGGTACGGCCTTCATCCCGCGAGCCAAACACCTGCCCGCTACGAGTGCCGAAATAAATGCCAACGGGGTCGAATGCGTCTGCAGTGAAGGCATCACGCAACACGGTTTCATAAGCACGTTTCTGTGGCAGCCCGCGCATCAGAGGCTCCCACGAAGCGCCGCCGTTGCGGGTTCGATACACGCGCAACCGGCCGTCGCAGGAGCAGCGAAACTCGTCTGATTCAACCGGAATGATATAGACGCAGTCGGGATTTCTGGGATGCGTGATCATGGCAAAACCGAAATCCGACGGTACTCCGTTAGCAATATCGTTCCAGTTTTCGCCGCAATTGTCGGAGCGGTACAGTCCCCAATGACTCTGCAGAAAGAGGCGCTCCGGGTGAGCGGGATGCAACACAACTTTGTGCACACATTGCCCGAACTCGGGATATTTTTCGGGCATGGTTGTAGCACGGATGCCCCGGTTTTGCGCGGTCCAGGTACGTCCACCGTCAGTGGTCCGGTAGACACCGCCGGCTGAGATGGCCACGTACATTCGCTGGTTGTCGGCAGGGTCAAGCAGGACTGTGTGTAAAGCGAGGCCGCCATTTCCCGGCATCCAGCGGGGACGGTGGGGGTGATCAAACAGCCCGCGCACCAGAGACCAGCTTTCGCCAGAGTCGCGGGTCTCGAAAAGGGCGGCTGGCTCGACGCCGCAGTAAAGTACGTTCGGCTCTTCGGCCCGGCCGACCGCGATCTGCCAGATGTTCTTCAGGGAAACGCCGGTGTCAGAGGGAAATCGAATGGGAGCCTGCGGCGGATTGGTCCAACTCTTTCCGAAATCGTCGCTGGATCGCGGGATGGTGCCCCAATAACTCGACGTCGAAGCCCAGATTCGGTGCCGTCCGCCGCGGGCGTCGTACGCCAAGGAGTAAACGCTGTGCCCGTGGAAGTAAGGTCCTCCGGCCTCCCATCGGCTGCGCTGAGCATTGGAGCGAAGGATGAATGCTCCTTTTGTCGTTCCCAGCAACAATAGAAAGTCTCCCTTTTTGACATGAGCGTGCCGGACGCTGTGCAAAACGGTAGTGCGCCGCGTGCCCGGATCCGCGCTGGGAGTAGCGGCAACGATTCCGGCGGACTGGACCGCTTCCAAAGCTGCCTGAACTTCACTTGCGCGTTGATAGCGCTGAATTGGTTCCTTGACCAGGCAGCGCTGAATGATGGACCACAGCCCGGGAGGGACGGGAGGCCCAAGCGGCTTCGGGATTTCGCGCATGATCGCCGAGCTGATCTCAAAGCCTGTACGTCCTTCAAATGGGAGGCGTCCGGAAGCTGCTTCGTAGAGCACAACTCCAAGCGCCCACAGATCACTGCAATAGTCCGCGGCCTCGCCGCGCAGGATTTCGGGCGCCATGTACGGCAAGGTGCCGCTTACGCTGGAGGCGTCGTGCAAGGTCGCAAAGGAGAGGGTCGTGCCCTCGAAGATGCTGCCTCCCACTTGCTTCGCCAATCCGAAATCGAGGACCTTCACTAAACCATCAGAGGTAACAACGATGTTCGCTGTCTTCAGATCTCGGTGAACGATGCCGCGGTCATGCGCGCGGGCGAGTGCGCTGGCAATCTGAACTCCGTATCGCAGCACGGACTCTGGGGGGAGTCCCCCATCCGCGCTCAAGACGCGCAGAGACTTGCCCTCGACGAGTTCCATGACGATGTAGAATTCGCCGTCGGTCTCGCCAACTTCGTGAATAATGCAGATGTTGGGATGAGCTAAAGAAGAGGAAGCGCGGGCCTCGTGGAGCAGGCGCTGGCTTGACGAGGAGTCAAGACGAGCATCTTTGTTGACGATTTTCACCGCCACATCGCGGTGTAAGACCTCGTCATACGCGCGATAAACAACCCCCATTCCCCCTTCCCCGATCTTTGCCACGACTCGGCAATGACCGAGCATCT
>Ga0307478_10001314_pt1 | contig 21803 bp, 21 predicted proteins | sample atmos_gasesECM4C_2_FD_203713 | JGI IMG/M metagenome (GOLD analysis project Ga0307478, IMG submission 203713) | Hardwood forest soil microbial communities from Morgan-Monroe State Forest, Indiana, United States - atmos_gasesECM4C_05 | ecosystem: Environmental > Terrestrial > Soil > Temperate... | reverse complement strand
GGGAACGCTTGTCTTTTTGAATCTGCGATGTCCTGTGCGCGATCCAAACAGTCACATGGAGGTGCTAACGCCCGGAAGGCTCTGTTTTGTGACTGCGTAGTGAATACACATTTCCTATCCTACTCATGCAATCGATGACTAGACTCGCGCCTAGACAGAACATTACGATCGTGTGCCTACTGATCGAGTACGGATTTTGCTAACCACGCTTGCAGCGACTCGTCCAAACCAATGATCCTGACGGATACCCATCAGAAATTCGAAGGGAACTTTTGATTGGGGTCAGTCGTAGCTGATTAGGATACTTGGGAATGGGTGAGGTACCGGAACTTCCCGGGCTCGTTCTGCAAGTGAGAAAACATTACGGGGTTCAGGGGACTGTCTCAACTCGGTTTGGCGGCCAGATGAGAACAATCCCCGGAGCAAGAGACAAGGTCTTGCGGCCTGGCCCTTTTGTCTTGAACCCCGACGGCAGGATTGTAGGCCAGTTGCGGGAAAACGCAAGGCTGTCTTTCCTGTAGATGTACAAACCCCAGGCCGCCCAGAACCGATTCCCGACGTTGATTCGGGAAAGAGAAGGGAAATTTCGTATGAAAACTTCGAAGAGTCTATTTCTGGGGCTGGCCCTGCTGCTGGCAACCAGCGCATTCGCAGCCAACAAGGGATCTCTCACGGTGCAGGAACCCATGACGGTCAATGGAACTCAGCTGAAGCCGGGCGATTACAAAGTAGAGTGGGATGGCAACGGACCGAGCGTCGAGTTGAGCATTACCCAGGGAAAGAAAGTGATCGCGAAAGTACCGGCCCACGTGGTCAGCCTCGACACACCTTCGCAGAGCGATGCGGCAGTCGTAAAAAAGAACGACGACGGCACGAAGTCGCTGAGCGAAGTTCGCCTGAGCGGAAAGAAATTTTCGCTGGCAGTGGGAGAGGAAGCAGCCAAGGCTGACGCGACCCGCTAACAGATATCTGAGCGCCTCAACACGAAGGGGAGCCCAAAGGCTCCCCATTCTTTTGCAATGTTCGCGTCTTAGTACTTGGGCATCTTCGGATCGACGCGGTCTGCCCACGCCAAGATCCCTCCGGCCAGATTGTGCACTTTCTTGAACCCGGCTTGCTGCAAGAAGCCGACCGCTTTGGCGCTGCGCACGCCGGAACGGCAATGGGCGACAATTTCGCGGCTGGAATCCAGCTCGCTGACCCGCTTCGGAAGATCTCCCAGCGGAATCAGGTGCCCGCCAATATTGCAGATCTGGTACTCGTGAGGCTCGCGCACGTCGAGCACGTAAAGGTCGTCGCCCGCATCCAGACGGCGCTTGAGTTCTTCGACTTGCATCTCCGGAATTCCCGTCTCCACTGGCTTTTCCTCCCCGCGGATTCCGCAGAATTCATTGTAGTCGATCAGCCTGGTGATGGTGCGATGCGTGCCGCATGCAGGGCAATCGGGGTTCTTGCGCAATTTGAGTTCGCGGAACTTCATGCCCAGCGCGTCGATGAGCAGGAGACGGCCGATCAAGGGTTCGCCCGCACCGAGAATCAGTTTGATGACCTCAGTGGCCTGCATCACGCCGACGAGTCCCGGCAAGATACCCAGCACGCCCCCTTCGGCGCATGACGGAACCAGGCCGGGCGGCGGTGGCTCGGGATAGAGGCAGCGATAGCAAGGACCTTCTTCGGTGGCGAATACGCTGGCCTGGCCCTCGAAACGAAAAATCGATCCGTAGACGTTGGGCTTGCCGGTGAGCACGCAGGCGTCGTTGACGAGGTAGCGCGTAGGGAAATTGTCGGTGCCATCGGCGACGATGTCGAATTCGCGGAACAGATCGATCGCGTTCGCGCTGGACAGGCGAGTCTCAAACGTCTTCAGATTGATGAACGGATTGATTGCCTTCAGCTTCTCAGCGGCCGAGTCCAGCTTCTTGCGCCCGACATCGGCGGTGGTGTGAATGATCTGGCGCTGCAGGTTGGTGAAGTCCACAACGTCGAAGTCCACGAGGCCGAGCGTGCCGACGCCCGCGGCAGCGAGGTAGAGGGCCAGCGGAGACCCCAAGCCGCCCGCCCCGATACACAAGACGCGCGCAGCTTTCAGCTTTTGCTGACCTGCCATGCCGACCTCGGGCATGATCAAGTGTCGCGAGTAGCGCAGGATCTCGTCATTGGTAAGAGTGGCGGCTTCGGGCTTTACATCAAGTGTGGTGGCCATCAGGACCTCAAGGAGATTTCAGATTTTTGGATTTCAGATTGAAGATTTCAGACCGTGAATCTAGCAACACGGGCGACAACAGCAGAGGCAACAACAGCGGCACATGGCGGATGCGGGTTTCATTCTGCAATCGAAAATCATCAGATCTTCAATCCAGCGCGGCCCCCAGCGATCGAAGGCACTATGGAAATGGTATCACCCTCTTTGACAGCGGTGGCTTCTTTCTGCAGGTAGCGAACGTCCTCGTCGTTCAGGTAGACATTGACGAAAGCGCGCAGCTTGCCATCGTCGGTATAGAGATGCCGGCGCAGGTCAGGATGCTGGGCAACCAGGCCGGAGAGGGCGTCGGCGATCGACGCGCCTTTCACCTCCACCGTGGCCTGCTTCCCGGCATATTGCCGTAAAGGAGTTGGAATGTGGATTTTAGCCATGGATCAATGATGCCACACCTGGCCGGAAGGATTCATGGAGCTTCAAGACATCGATCTGGCGCTGTTACCAAAGTTCTGCTGATTGTCTTTAGCGGGTTCTGATCACGGAGCGCGAATCGCGTCCCGCGAACTATGCAACCGATTGCCATTTTCTGCCAGGAACTTTAACCCGAGCGCGTAATCAAGGGTGTTTGACATTCTCGAATGAGGCACTTAGGCGGGTTTTCAATGTTAATCAGAATGGCCTTATTCATGCTCCTCTAAGCGGCATCAGAGACAATCGAATTTCATTGGGACCAAAAAGGACAAATTCTCCGTGCGGACTATCACTCGTAAACTCTTGATTCTCGCGTTCGTGCTTTTGGCAGCGCTCGCCATGGTGCCTGCGGCTTCGGCCAACAGCTTTACGATAACCAGCAACAATCTCGGACTTTCTGGAACTCTGGGGACTGTAAGCACGACCCAGAGTGGCAGCAACGTGGTCGTCACCATCAGCATGAGCCCCGGATACGCGATTGTCAGCCAGGGTGGCTTTATTGGTTTGAACACGACCGGCGGGCTGACTGTAGGCGACGGTTCTCTGACCAGTTTCAGCATCAGCAAAATGAGCGCCGGTCTTCAGCCCAACTCGAGCATAGGATCGTTCACGTTCAGTGATCTCTTCCAGACTCACCTGAAGCATGGTCAGCAGTTCCCCACAACCCTGAGCTTCACCATTCTTAATGCGAACGTTAATCAGATCACTGGCCTCGGAATCCATGTCTGCGTATTGGAGAAACACGATGATGATTGCGCCAGCACCGGCTACGCCATCACCGGCGGCAACCCGCCTGCCGCGGTTCCTGAACCCGGCACGCTGAGTCTTCTGGGCAGCGGTTTGGTAGGGATTGCCGGCGTTCTCCGTCGCCGCTTCATTTCCTAGACAGTCTCGTCACCCCGTATTCACCCGGCTGGGAGAATCCTGCCGGGTTTTTTATTGCTCAATCGGACTACGTGGACTATGCCTTCAAGATCGCTACCAAGGCCTTTTCCAGCTCGGAATATTGGAAGGGATAGCCGCTGGTGACAAGGCGGGCGGGTTCGACTCGCTGACTGGCGAGGAGGACGTCTTCGGCCATCTCCCCAAAGGCGAGCTTCGCTGCGAAGGAAGGAACAGGAAAGATGGCCGGGCGTGAGAGCACCGATGCCAGCGTCTTAGTGAATTCGAGGTTGGTGACGGGTTTCGGGGCGATCATATTCACCGGACCCTGGAGCAAGTCGTTTTTCAGAATGTGCTGAACTGCTCCTACCCAGTCGTGAATATGAATCCAGCTCATCCACTGGCGGCCTGATCCGATTCTGCCGCCAATCCCCATGCGAAAGGGCAGAAGCATTTTGCGGAGGGCGCCGCCCTCGCGACTGAGGACCACGCCGGTGCGAAGCTGGACCGTACGGATACCCGCATCGGCCGCAGGCCTGGCGGCCGCTTCCCATTCGCGGCACACGTCGGCGAGGAAGCCCGTGCCGGAGCTGCTCATTTCGTTTAGAGGCTCGTCGTTGCGGTCCCCATAGTAGCCGACTGCGGAAGCGGTGATGAGAACACGAGGACGGTCCTGGGCGATGGTGATTGCATGCACCAGGTTGCGCGTGCTGGTGACGCGGCTATCGCGGATCCTTGTTTTCTTGGCAGCGGTCCAGCGGCCTACGACGGTTTCACCGGCCAGATGTATGACCGCGTCGAATCCAGCAAGAGATTCTGGGCTGGGTGGTCTCGTGGGATCCCAGTGGATCTGGTCTTCGCCCGAGACTCGGCCACGGACCAGGCGTGTGACCTCAAATCCGCGGGATTTCAAGGGTGCCAGCAAAGCTGTGCCCAGGAGACCGGAACTTCCCGTGAGCAGCACGCGAGCGGATTCGAGGGCGGCCATCGGGCCAATGTAGCAGAGCCACGCGCAGCGGGGACGAATTTGTTAAGAGTCTCCCCCGCAAAAAGGGCTCTGCTGAAGAGCCAAAAGCAATTCGGGAACACTCGTGCTTTGCGGCCCTCGCAGGCTATTTTTGGGCGCTTCTGGCGGAGCCTTCGAGCGCAGCAATTTCGATGGGCTCATCGACGAATGCTTTGTCGGCTTCATCGCTACCCGCAAGCTCGAACGAGTTGGTTACATCCGCTTTGCCTTGGGCCACGCGTGTAATGACGTAAGAACAGCTGATCCAGTGCGCTTCCTCCAGATCGGTCTTCGACCACTGCGCCGGGTGATCGGGATGGGAGTGATAGAAACCAATAATGTCCTGGTTGCGTTCTCGGGCCTGGCGCTGGATGCGGACAAGTTCCTTGGGATCAATATGGTAGCGGTTCTGAGGCGAGTCGACGCGGGTATTGCCGCAACGGGCGGTCGAGGTGACAGTGCGAACATCGCCATCCATCTGGCCGAGAATGACCCCGCAGCATTCATGTGGATAGGTCTCCTCGCCGTGACAGCGAATCTCGGCGTAATCTTTGGGGCTGATTTTCAGCATGAGACTAATTCCCAACAGATTGATTCACCACAGAGTCACAGAGGCACCGAGAAAACCTTAACCCTTAAACAAAGAAGGCTGTTAGTTCTGCGCTCTTTCGGTAAATCGGCACATATGGAAATTTTCAGCCTAATTCCGGCGAATCTTGAGAATACAGAGTGATTGATTCACCACAGAGGCACAGAGAAAGATTAATCAGAAATGCCTTTGAAAGTTTTCTCTGTGACTCTGTGTCTCGGTGGTGAAATAGAGATTACGTCTCTGTCCAGAAGCGTTCACTCAGATACTTATCGCCGGAGTCGCACAGGATGGTCACGACCACGGCTTGCTGACCTTTCTTTCGTCGCTCCGCGACTTTGAGACATCCCACTACGGCTGCGGCTGCTGAGATTCCCACCAGCAGGCCTTCCTCGCGGGCAAGGCGAATGGCCATTTTGTAGGCGTCTTCAGTGGTGATGCCAAGATCTTCATCGGCGAGTTTCGGATCGTAGATCTTCGGCACGATCGCAGTAGCCATGTGTTTCGCGCCTTCGATTCCGTGAAAAGGGGAATCGGGCTGCAGCGAAATGCAGCGTACGTTTGGATTCAGCTCTTTGAGGCGCCGCGTCGTTCCGACGAAGGTTCCGCTGGTGCCCAGCATGGAGACGAAATGCGTAACGCGACCTTCTGTCTGTTGCCAGATTTCGTTCGCGGTGCCGTGGTAGTGAGCTTGCCAGTTCGCGTCGTTCGAGTACTGGTCGGCATAGTAATAAAGATCCGGGTGCCTGGCGTGGAGCTCGCGAGCCATGCGGATCGCGCCATCCGAGCCCTCGCCGGGATCAGTGTAGATGATGTTCGCGCCGTAAGCCTGCAGGATGCGCTTACGTTCGAGCGAAACGTTCTCCGGCATGCACAGGGTCACCGGGATACCTTGCGCGGCGCCGATCATGGCATAGGCAATGCCGGTGTTGCCGCTGGTAGAATCGAGCAGCATCTTTCCAGCCTTCAGTTGTCCCGTGCGCAGAGCTTCCGCAACGATGCGTGAGGCCGCGCGATCCTTCACCGAGCCACCCGGGTTGTACCATTCGGCCTTGCCGAGAATCTCTACATCGGGCAGATCGCGCGCGACGCACTCGAGGCGCAGCAGGGGCGTGTTGCCGACGCGCTCAAGGGCGTGGAGGCCTAGACGCTTCGGCATGGTTGCAGTAGTTGCTGGCGTGGTCCCTGTCGGTTCGATTGAAGCCTGCCCCATGGTGGATAAATCGGCCGTGACTATAGTAATGTGCCAGACTCACGAAAAAGAGGTATCTAACAACTACATTGGATTATAGATAAGCTACCCGGGATCACGAAAAAGTTTCACTGCGCACTCTTTTCGATGAACTGCATCTAACGTTGCAGAAGGAACTGATAAATAGAAATGCCAAGCAAGCTCGAACAGAAAACCTTTGAAGACGCAGTGAACTACCTGCGCGAGCACGGCTTTGATGTGCTCGAAGCACCTGGGACAAACGGGCGCGTCTTTGTAAAGAAATACAACGTTTCGGCCGCGATCCAGAAGGCGGAGGATGGCGGCATCAAAATCTTCGCTTATCCCGGCTACCTCATCGGCACCGAAATCTCCAAGCTGGTCAACAAGGGCTATCAGCAGTTTCTAAAAACTTCCAAGACGGAAGTGCCGGCGACGGCTGACCACCTGAAGGCCTTGCATGCTTTCTCGGAAGAACTGAAAGAAGCACTTGGGCTGCCGAGTCTTTACAACGAATCCCTGGGAACCGTGAGCGAGGCGTACCAATACGACCGGATCGTCGACCGGGACAAGCCCGCTCCCGAGCGCAGGAAGCGTCCATGGGAGGTCGTGGGCAAGGCGATGGCTGCGAAAAAGAGCCCCGCGTAGCGAGTTCCCTGGCTGGTTGAAGGCAGCGGCGTGTCGCTGCTGATGGCAAAAGATCGACAACTGCAATCACTCGCGCACACGGACCTGCACGCGCGTGCCTTCCGGTAACTCCGCATCCTCGAGCACAATCACACCGCCGCGGACCACACCGCTGAATTCCTGGGCGCGCAAGCTCAGACGCTGAGATGACGGCGGACGCTGAACATCAACGGAGCGACGGGTGTCTTCGCCGCTTGCCGCAGTGGCGTTTCTGTTCCGGCCCATGCCTTGATCCATCGCGAGATTCGCCAACCGGTCCGCCTCCTGATTTTTCCCGCGCAAGACATGTTGGATCGAGAACCACTCGAGTTGTCCAATCATTTTCCGGGCGCGTTGATAGAGCTCAAGCAGGCTTGGACTCTTGACCTTGTACTCGCCACGAATCTGCTTGACCAGGAGTTCGGAATCAGCGACCACCTTAAGCGCTTTATAGCCATTCTGGAGGACGTAGTCGAGAGCGGCCAGCAATCCGCTGTATTCCGCGTAATTGTTCGTCTGATGTCCGAGATAGTCGCTCAGAGCTGCGACCTTCCGCCCGGCCTGATCGGTGAGGAGGACTCCGTAGGCGGCGGGCCCGGGATTGCCACGCGCGCCACCATCAATGTGCGCCGTGAGGAAAGATTCGGGTTGCGTCTGATTGGGAAACAGGCTGCCGGATCTGTCTGACGATGCACCTTTACCTCGAAATGATGAGGACATCGAGGAAGTTTACAACGAGCGTCCGCATTCCGAGACGAACGCATGGCGCCAGCTCGAGAGTTACTGTGGGCCGACGGAGTTGATTCTCAGCAGCAAACCGCTCCCACTTCTGACGTTCGCGCGGCCACTCCTGGAAGTCAGCATGATCTCGCCAATTGGGGCTGTGCGGCCTGCATGGGATATATGTAAATCCCCAAGCCCGTAGACGCCGCAGGCGTCGGACGAGAACACCCAGAAAGCTTGCGGCTCGCGGTTGCCGTCAACCTCGGCGCGACATCCCAACGGCTCGTTGGCCCTGGCGGGCAGGAGCACGCCGTCGATCAGCCCTTCTCCGACGATTTCAGTTCCACGCGCGACCGGACCGGTCCCATACGCGACTTCGCCCCCGATCAGATTTCTGGTTGCCCACACCCAGGGTGTTCCACGATCGGGACCGGTCAGCGGCGTTTGCGCATCTTCGACCTCCATCAGGGAGGCGAGCGCTCTGAGATTGGTGTTGATTCGCACGGAATGGTGCGAGTAGTCGAGCTGGTCAAAACGCAATTTGATGATTGCCGGTTGTGCGGAACCACCGGGCTCGACAGTCAGGACCTCCCCGGCCAGTTTCGAGCCAGACTTAATTTTTTGGCCCGAAGGGAGCGGCACATCCTGCATAACGCGCGCCGTGATCCTTTGGCCCGCGTGGATCTTTTGGAAATTGAGAGAAGAATTCAGTCGCGCTGGCAGAATGGTTCCCGGCGGAATGGAACTCTGCGCGAAAACTCCGTACGCGAACAGCATGGACAGCGCCAGAAACATCCAGTTCATCTTCATCGGCTCACCGCGGGTGGCGCCCACCTGTAATGATAGCTCATAAGATCTCGAAAGCAGGTCGATGGAGCAGGGAAAATAACTACGCTTAACTTCGACGGAGGGAGCGGAGAAGAGCTTTTAACCGCTACGGGCGCGAAGAAAATCTTGACCCGCAGAGATCCAGGAGAAATGCCGCAGCGTTCGCGGAGAAGAGCGGTTAACCACATATAATCCACATCATGATCACGGTTTCGAAAGAGGATTACCTGAAGGCGATCCTGGAGGCGGAGAGCGAGGGGGAAACAGTGATTTCCGCAACCTTGGCGCACTGGCTGAAGGTGTCTCCACCGGCAGTGACCATGGCGTTGCGGCGACTAAAGAAAGACGGTTTTGTTCGTGTGCAGGCGGATGGCAATGTGCGCCTGACCGCCGCTGGTCGAAGGATTGCACGCCACCTCACTCTGCGCCATCACCTGATCGAACGCATGCTTGCCGAGATCTTCGGGATGGAATGGTACAAGGTGCACGACGAAGCCGAACGCCTGGAGCATGCGGTCTCGCCTGACTTCGAAGCCAAACTTCTGGCTCGGTTAGGGAGGGGCGGCGCATGTCCTCACGGGAACCTGAGCGAACTGGAGAGCCCGTCCAGCCGCCGTCACCGCGGACTGGTTCTGCTGGCGGAGGCGCAGATCGGCAAGGACTACGTGGTCAGCGGCATTTACGAGCGTGACCGGCAACTGCTCGAATTTCTGGAAACCCGGGCGATCCGTCCGGGAGCGAAACTTCGTGTTGCCGGTCGAAATTACGATCAGACCCTGAACTTGACTACGGCGGCCGGAAACATTGCGCTCGGCGGGGCAGCGGCCGACAAAGTCTGGGTGGTTCCCGAAAGCCGCGCGCGGCGAACCTAAGCCCGGCTCCAACGGATTTATCCAAATATTTCCCGGTATTTATTCCATTAACTATAGTTTACTTGCTGCGGTATACTTGCACTAATTCAGCCCGGCTGGGCGTGATTTGCTCGATGACCGACACTCCACAACCCGCGGTCACCATGAATGGGCGCATACGGTTCAAGTGGCTGCCAGCTTTCCGCAGCCGGCAGGTGTGGGCGTATTTTGGCCCGGCCTTCGTGGCCAGCGTGGCGTACATCGATCCGGGAAACTTCGCGACGAACATCCAAGGCGGTACAGAATTTGGCTACAGCCTGCTCTGGGTGCTGCTGTGGTCGAACCTGATGGCCATCCTGGTGCAGTATTTGTCGGCGAAGCTTGGGATCGCGACCGGGCGCACCCTTCCGCAGAACTGCCGGCGCGAGTTTTCACCCAAATTAAATTTTGGATTGTGGATTGCCGCGGAGTTGGCTGCGGTCGCAACGGACCTCGCCGAATTTCTTGGCGCAGTGCTGGGTTTCTATCTTCTTTTTCACATCCCCTTGTTAGCAGCTGCGCTAGTCACCGGCGTGTGTGTGTTTGTGATCCTGGCCAGCGAGCTTTACGGATTCCGGCGGCTGGAGCAGGTCATCATGGGATTCGTATTTGGAATCTCCGCCTGCTACGCGATCGAGATATTTCTGGCCAAGCCCGATTGGGCGCAGGTGATCCACTACACCGCAATTCCTCACCTGAGCTCCGGCAGTGTTTACATTGCGGTTGGGATGCTGGGTGCCACCGTGATGCCACATGTGGTCTACCTGCACTCCGCGCTGGTGCAGGCGCGACTGAAAGAAGACAATTTCACTTGTCCCACGGGGCAATATCTCAAGCGGTTGCGTCACGCGCATTACGAGCTGATCGACGTGCTGGCGGCGATGAACGGCGCCTGGCTGGTGAACTCGGCCATGATCATCATGGCAGCCGCCGTGTTTGCGCATGCAGGCAGGCCGGTCGCCACCATCGAACAGGCTCACGAGACGCTGAAGCCACTGCTGGGGAACTTGTCGGCTACTGCGTTTGCCGTAGCACTGTTGTTTTCGGGGCTGTCCTCGTCGACCGTCGGGACTATGGCAGGGCAAGTCATCCTGGAAGGCTTCCTCGACGTCAAGATAAGCATATTCCTGCGCCGGTTTCTGACCATGTTGCCGGCTATTGCGGTAATCGCCGCGGGACTCGATCCACTGAAAATCCTTGTTCTTTCACAGGTCGTCTTGAGCTTTGCCTTGCCGTTCGCGCTCCTGCCACTGATTTTTCTAACGCGCCGCGCCGATCTGATGGGCGATCTGGTGAACAATCGGCGCACCAACTGGATGGCCTATCTGACAGTGGGTATCATCCTTGCTCTGAATGGGCTGCTCCTCTACCAAACTTTCGGTGGAAAGTTTTAAACTAAAGAGTTGCCAGTCCGGCGGTGAGGTGGTTCTTTTGCCGCGGCAATCGCCGGGTTCACAGATCTGTCGACTTGTACTTTCGTGGGGAAAGACCCTTCGACTTCGCTCAGGGCAAGCTCTCACGACGGCCGGCGAAACGCCGGCGCTACAGTTTCACGATGGCCGGCGGGACGCCGGCGCTACAGAATCGAAAGGATCGCACTCATGGCATTGAACAGTTTTCAAAGTCGCTCCAGTCTTCGTGTCGGCAACAAGGAGTACGAAATCTATCGGCTCGACGCGCTCGACAAACAGGGCATCTCGACCAAACACCTGCCCTATTGTTTGCGGATCCTGCTCGAAAACCTGCTGCGCACCGAAGACGGTCGCAACGTACGCAAGGAAGAAGTGCGCGCGCTCGCCGCGTGGAACAGCAAGTCGAAGCCCGATAAAGAAATCGCCTTCACGCCAAGCCGCGTGCTATTGCAGGATTTCACGGGAGTTCCGGCGGTCGTTGATCTGGCCGCGATGCGCGACGCCATGAAGCGGCTGGGCGGCGATCCGAAGCTGATCAATCCTCTGCAACCGGCGGAACTGGTAATCGATCACTCGGTGCAGGTGGACGAATTCGGCAGCTCGAAGGCATTCGGGTTGAACGCGGAGCTGGAATTCCTGCGCAACAAGGAACGGTATGCATTTCTTCGCTGGGGTCAAAAAGCGTTTCACAATCTGGCGATCGTTCCGCCAGACACCGGGATTGTCCACCAGGTCAACCTCGAGTTTCTGGCGCGCGTTGTTTTTGTGCAGGAAACGGACGGAAAGCGCGTAGCCTACCCCGATACGCTGGTCGGCACCGACTCACACACCACCATGATCAACGGGTTGGGTGTGCTCGGCTGGGGTGTAGGCGGAATCGAAGCCGAGGCGGCCATGCTGGGTCAGCCTGTCTCGATGCTCATCCCGCTTGTGGTGGGTGTGAAGTTGACTGGACGTTTGCGTGAAGGCGCTACGGCAACCGACCTGGTGCTTACCATCACCGAAATGTTGAGGAAGCACGGTGTCGTCGGGAAGTTCGTAGAGTATTTTGGGCCCGGCCTGCGAGATCTGCCGCTCGCCGATCGCGCGACCATCGCCAACATGTCGCCCGAATACGGCGCCACTTGCGGCATCTTTCCCATTGACAAGGAAAGCCTTCGCTACCTGCAACTGACCGGGCGCCCGGAAGATCAGATCGCGCTGGTCGAAGCGTATGCGCGCGAGCAAGGATTGTTCCACGATGAGAAGACTCCCGAGGCGCAATACTCCGAGTTGCTCGCGCTCGATCTGGCGTCGGTGGAACCGAGTCTGGCTGGTCCGAAGCGGCCGCAGGACCGGGTCGCATTGTCGAATGCGGGCGAATCGTTTCGGCAAGCATTGCCGTCATTGATAAAGCCGAAAGCGAAACCGGCCGCTGCTGTTTCCATGGACAGCGCGGTCAGGCAGGAAAATCGTTGGGAAGCCGAGGGTGGCAATCCCACGGCGGTCGGGGTGGAAGATTCCCGCGTCGAGGAGCATGTGCCGGCAGATGTGAAGAACTCCCTCAAGCACGGCAGCGTCGTGATTGCCGCCATTACGAGCTGCACGAATACTTCGAATCCGTCGGTCCTAATGGCGGCCGGGCTGCTCGCCAAGAAAGCCGTCGAACGTGGACTCGAAACTCCGGCATGGGTGAAGACGTCGCTCGCTCCTGGATCGAAAGTGGTCACCGATTACCTGACGAAAGCTGGGCTCTTGCCGTATCTCGAGAAGCTCAAATTCCACTTGGTAGGATACGGCTGTACCACGTGTATCGGGAACTCGGGGCCGTTGCCGACGGAAGTATCGCAGGCGATCGACGAAAAAGACCTTGTGGTCGCGTCCGTGCTCTCCGGAAACCGGAATTTCGAAGGGCGCATCAATTCCGAGGTCCGGGCAAATTACTTAATGTCCCCGCCGCTGGTGGTTGCCTTTGCGCTTGCCGGGCGGGTGGACGTTGACCTGAAAAAAGAACCGCTCGGCCACGGGAAAGATGGCAAGCCCGTACATCTGGCCGACATCTGGCCCACGCAGAAAGAAGTTGAGGAAGCCGTGCAACAGATCTCCTCAAGCATGTTCCGCAAGAGCTATGGCGAGGTTTATGACGGCGACTCGCACTGGCGTTCCCTGCCTGTTCCGCAAGGACAAACCTATGCGTGGGAAAAGGACTCGACCTACATCCGTCAGGCTCCCTATTTCGATGATATGACGCTGAAGCCGTCGCCGGTCGGGGACATCCAGGGAGCACGCGTGCTCGCTGTGCTCGGCGACAGCGTTACGACGGACCACATTTCGCCGGCCGGCTCGATCAAGAAAGACAGCCCGGCAGGCCGGTATCTGATGGAACATGGCGTGAAGCCCGCGGACTTCAATTCCTATGGCTCGCGCCGCGGGAATCACGAGGTGATGGTGCGGGGCACGTTTGCCAACGTCCGACTGCGCAACAAGATGGTGAACAGCGAAGGCGGCTTCACGCGCCGTCTTCCCGATGGGACGGAAATGTCGATCTATGATGCGTCTGCGAAGTACATTGCGGAAGGCGTGCCACTGGTCATTCTCGCCGGTAAGGAGTACGGCTCCGGCTCATCGCGCGACTGGGCGGCGAAGGGGCCGCTTTTGCTGGGCGTGCGGGCGGTGGTCGCGGAGAGTTACGAGCGCATTCATCGCTCGAACCTGGTCGGAATGGGCATCCTGCCATTGCAATTCCTGCCCGGGCAGAATGCTGAGTCCCTGAAACTGACCGGTGAGGAAGTGTTCGACATCTCAGGCATTCCGGAACTGGTGGAACATTTCTCGGCAGGCCGTCAGATCAAGGTGAAGGCAACGAAAGGTGCGAAAGCCACAGAATTCCAGGCGATGGTGCGCATCGATACCCCGCAAGAGGCGCAGTATTACGCGAACGGCGGCATTCTGCAGTATGTGCTGAGGCAGTTGCTGGCGACCAAGCCCGAAACCGTGCACGCGTAGGGTGTGGGGTGTTTAGAGATTACGAGGGCGGGACGCCCTCGCGACAGCCGGCGGGACGCCGGCGCTACATACGGGGCTGGCGGTGCCGGAATTGATGGCGAGCTTTTTACCAGTTCTGCTCTCTTCTCACTTCGATAACCCCTGCATCTGCGCTGCTATAATAAAAGTTTGCGCTCATGACGAAAAAGAGACTGATACGTTCGACTACAGTTTTATCTGTGCGCCGCGATGGCAAGGTGGTTCTGGCAGGGGATGGACAGGTTACGCTGGGTGAGTCCGTAATCAAACACAGCGCGAAGAAGATCCGGCGACTCTATCAGGACAAAATTCTGGCTGGGTTTGCGGGGTCGACGGCCGACGCATTCTCACTGTTCAGCCGCTTCGAAGCAAAACTGGAGCAGTACCATGGGAACATCGGGCGGGCCGCCGTAGAACTCGCCAAGGACTGGCGTACCGACAAGTTCTTGCGACATCTGGAAGCCCTGCTGCTGGTCTGCGACAAAGATCAGACGTTTCTCCTGAGCGGCCAAGGAGATGTCATTGAGCCGGATAGCGGAATCGCCGCAATTGGATCCGGCGGTCCCTTTGCGCAGGCTGCCGCGGAGGCACTCGCGGGACATACGCAGCTGTCCGCCCGCGAAATTGCCGAGCAGGCGATGAAAATCGCCGGCAAAATGTGCATCTATACGAACGATAGTGTAACGATTGAGGAACTGTAATGAGTCGTCGTTTGCTAATCGCCAGTCTCCAGCTTTTCTGGAAATGGGCTGATGACCGGCGACCGACGACCAACGACTGATTTATGGCTATCTATCTACCCCCGAGTGCTGAAGAAGAGCAACTGGCGCTGGACGACCTGACGCCGCGCGAAATTGTGTCCGAACTCGACAAGTACGTCGTCGGCCAGAAAGCCGCAAAGCGCGCTGTGGCGATTGCTTTGCGCAACCGCATGCGGCGGCAGAAGCTTACTCCGGAGATGGCGGAAGAAGTTATTCCGAAAAATATCATCATGATCGGACCTACCGGAGTCGGCAAGACGGAGATCGCCCGGCGACTCGCGAAGCTGACCAACTCGCCCTTTCTGAAGGTCGAGGCGTCAAAGTTCACAGAAGTGGGCTACGTGGGCCGAGATGTGGAGTCGATGATCCGGGATCTGATCGAGATTGCCATCGACATGATCCGCGAGGAAAAACTCGAAGACGTGGCCGACAAAGCTGAACTGAATGCCGAAGAGCGATTACTGGATCTGCTGCTGCCCCCTCCCGCTCCTCGCACGCAGGAATCATCGAGCAGCGGCGGCGTGGTAATCGAGGGATCGAGTGACGTGACCGACTCGCAATCGCGTACCCGCGAGAAGCTACGCCAGCAGTTGCGCGAAGGCAAGCTGGACGAGCGCATGGTGGAAATCGAAGTTCGCGAACGGAATTTCCCGTCGTTTGAGATCATTTCCAACCAGGGCGTCGAGGAGATGGACGTCAACATCAAGGACATGCTGCCGAACATCTTCGGGCAACGCAGCAAGAAACGGAAGATGAAGGTGAACGAAGCATTCGAGTACCTGATCCAGGAAGAAGAGCAGCGTTTGATCGACATGGATCAGGTCACGCGCACGGCGATCGATCGCGTGGAAAATTCTGGAATCGTGTTTCTGGACGAGATTGACAAGATTGCCGGGCGCGAGAGCGGGCACGGCCCCGATGTTTCGCGGGAAGGCGTGCAACGCGACATTCTGCCCATCGTCGAAGGCACCACGGTGAATACGCGCTACGGAATGGTGCGCACGGATCATATCCTGTTCGTGGCGGCGGGCGCGTTCCACGTGTCCAAGCCGAGTGATTTGATTCCGGAGCTGCAGGGGCGGTTTCCGATACGCGTGGAACTGCAGTCGCTGACCATGGAAGATTTCATCCGGATTCTGACCGAACCCAAGTCCTCGCTGGTCAAACAGTACACGGCTCTGCTCGAAACTGAGGGCGTGAAGCTGGAGTTCACGCACGAGGCGCTGGAGGAGGTAGCCCGGTTCGCGTTTCGCGTGAACGAAGGCACGGAGAACATCGGCGCGCGCCGCCTGCACACCATCATGGAGCGCGTTCTCGATGAGATCAGCTTCGAAGCGCCAGAAAAAAAGGGGCAGCAGATCACCGTGGATGCCGCCTACGTCGGCAAGATGCTGTCCGACATCGTGAAGGATCAGGATCTGTCACGGTACATCCTGTAAAAAAAAAGGGGTTACCACAAAGGACACGAAGGTCGCGGGGTGCAAGCGGTTCCGCGCGCTTTAAGGCGGGACGTTTTTCCTTCCGGCTTGCTCCACCCCATCCCACCCGCATACACTCCCAACTTTCAAGAAGCTCAGGAGAGTCATGCGCACCATTGACCGCACCCGTCTGCAATTTCTCATGCAACGCGAGCAGCAGAAGTTCGTGGCCGACCGGCCGAAATCGGCGGCCCTGTTTGATCGCGCGCGCAAGTCTCTGCTCGGCGGCGTGCCCATGAACTGGATGGCGAAGTGGGCGGGTGCGTTTCCTCCGTTTGTGCGGGAAGCGCGCGGCGCGGAGTTTTTCGATGTCGATGGGCATCGTTATATCGATTTCTGCCTGGGAGACACGGGAGCAATGACGGGACATTCGCCTTCCGCCACGGTTTCCGCGCTGGAGCAGCAGGCGAGACGCGGCATCACGCTCATGCTGCCGAGCGAAGACGCGATCGTCGTAGGCGAAGAGTTGCAGAAGCGGTTCGGGTTACCGTACTGGCAGTTCGCTCTCACCGCAACGGACGCCAATCGATTTTCGATTCGCCTGGCGCGCCACATCACGGGACGACCGAAGATTCTGGTCTTCAACTGGTGCTACCACGGCACGGTGGATGAGAGCTTCATCACCCTTGCCGATGGCGTGGCCAAGGCACGCCGAGGAAACATCGGGCCGCCAGTGGATCCCACCGTGACCACCACGGTGGTCGAATTCAATGAACTGACCGCTCTGGAAGCCTCGCTGAAACACGAAGACATCGCGTGCGTGCTGGCCGAGCCGGCCTTGACGAATGTAGGCATCGTGTTGCCAGAGCCCGGTTATCATGCCGCCCTGCGCGAGATTACCCGCCGGTACGGCACGCTGCTGATTATCGACGAAACCCACACCATCTGTGCCGGCCCGGGCGGCTATACGCGCGCGGAAAATCTGGAGCCAGATTTCCTCGTCTTCGGGAAGCCGATTGCGGGCGGCGTTCCCGGAGCCGCCTACGGTTTTACCACCGAGGTCGCCCAGTGCGTGCTGGAGCGGCAGAATCTGGAAGACTGCGATACCGGCGGGATCGGCGGCACGTTGGCGGGCAATGCACTATCGCTGGCAGCCATGCGCGCGACGCTCCAGAAGGTGCTTACCAAGGAAGCATTCGATCGCATGATCCCGATGGCCGAGCGCTGGGCGGAAGGAGTTTCGAAAGCGATTGCGGAGTTCGATTTGCCGTGGACGGTCACGCGCCTGGGTTGCCGGGCGGAGTATTTGTTTGCGCCGCAAACGCCGCGAAATGGGACCGAGGCGCACGATGCCATGGATTTCGAATTGGAGCGCTTCATGCACCTCTACGCGATGAATCGTGGAATCCTGCTGACACCGTTTCACAACATGGCGTTGATGTCGCCGGTCACGTCGAAGGAAGACATCGACCAGCATACGAAGGTGTTTCGGGAGGCGGCCAAGGAGTTGGCTGGCTAGACACTTTCGCGGGTGGTTTTCACCACAGAGTCAGAGAGAAGACGAAGTCAACCTCCATAGGGGGACTGTGGCGTTTGCATTCGAAAATACCCATTGCAATATAAGAAACGTTTTCCTCTGTGTCGGGGATTTGCGCAAGTTCCTGCCGCTTGCGTGCTCGCATGGTAGGCTGATTGTTCTCCCGGATGAGTCTGCCCTGCAAATCCTTCGGCGCATTTCCGGCACTTGCGCTGACAGTGGTGCTGGCTGGATGCGCCTCTGTGCAGGCGCCGCTGCCTCCCTCGCTCGAGTTGCCGAAGCCACCTAGCGATCTGCGCGCCTTGCGGAAGGGCAATCGCGTCTACTTGTTTTGGACTGTGCCGACGCAGACCATGGATCGGCAGACGGTGCGACACCCGGGGCCCACGCGTATCTGTCGCGGGCTCGAAGCCCTGCTGAGCACGTGCAGCACGCCGGTCGGAAATGTGGCTCCTGCTGCGAAAATCGAAGATCGGAAAAATGTCCCCAATGCCAAATTGCAGGCAAGCTTCGTAGACACACTGCCGGAGGACCTTCAGCAACAGAATGCGAGCAGGACGGAAACCTATGCCGTGGAGGCACTGAACCTGCACGCCCGGAGCGCCGGGTTGTCGAACCAGGTGCACGTTCCACTGGCGCCCACACTGCCGCCACCCACGAACTTTCACGCGGAGGTAACCGGGGAGGGCGTGGTGCTCAGCTGGAACTGCGAGCAGTCTCAGAATCCCATGCCGAATCTCCACTATACCGAGCGCATCTATCGGCGCATGGCCGAGAGCGGGACCGATGTGACGCTCGCGGATGTGGAATGTACCGCGGGACGTTTCGAGGACCGGACCATCGAATGGCAGAAGACATACGAGTACCGGATCACGGGCGTGACCGAAGTGATATTGCCACCCGGCAACGGGCCTTGCCCGAGAGCGTCGTCCGCGGAAGGAGGTAGGCCAAGTTCCGATTGCATCACAGCCATTGTCGAAGGGGAGGACTCACCTCCCCAGAAAGTCTTTACAAATGATGTCTATCCGCCGGCCGTCCCCGCCGGCCTGCAAGCTGTGTTCTCCGGCCCCGGACAACCGCCGTTCATTGACCTGGTATGGGCTCCGAATACGGATGCCGACCTTGCGGGATACAACGTGTATCGGCACGAAACCGGCGGGCAACCGGTCAAGATCAACAAAGAACTGGTCAAGGCTCCTGCATTCCGTGACAGCGATGTTTCGGCAGGGAAGACTTATCTCTATGCCGTCTCTGCCGTGGATGCGCGTGGAAATGAGAGTGCCCGCTCGGAGGAGGCGTCGGAGATCGTCCCGGAGACGCCCTGAGGGCTTTCGCGGCTCCTGATTTTTTGCGCCGGCGCCCAATTTCTCTTGTGTGACTTCGCCTCCTTTGTGGTTAGATAAATTCCCTATGAAATATTGCCGATTTCAGTTGAACGGCGACGTGCAGTATGGCCTGGTCGAATCGGTCGCGGGCCGGGATGAAATCACCCGGTTGCTGCTAACGCCTCCCGAAGATGTAGCGGGCGATATGGAAGATCTGCGCACCAAGCAAACGGGCCATATTGCTTTAAACGAAGCAAATCTGAAGGTGCCCGTTCGCCCTTCGAAGATCGTGTGCGTCGGCCGCAACTATCGCGAGCATGCAATCGAACTTGGAAATGAGGTTCCGACCGAGCCACTGCTGTTCTTCAAGCCCACCACTTCGCTGAATGCGCCGGGGGGAACGATTCGTCGTCCGCGTTTGTCCGAACGCACCGACTATGAAGGCGAACTCGGTGTCGTGATCAGCAAGCCATGCTACAAATTGCAGGACTCCGATGACGTACGTTCTTACATTCTGGGCTACACCTGCGTCAACGACTTCACCGCGCGAGACCTGCAAAACAAAGATGGACAGTGGGCTCGCGCCAAGGGTTTCGACACGTTCTGCCCGGTGGGACCGATCGTCACCGATGAAATCGATCCCTGGGCCGGCATCAACGTGAAAACCATGGTCAACGGCGAAGTACGCCAAGACGGCAACACACGTGATTTCATTTTTCCTCTCGAGGTGGTGATCCGCTATATTGCGCAAGCCATGACCCTGCTGCCCGGGGATCTGATCGCGACCGGAACGCCGCAAGGCGTGGGGCCGGCAGTCGCAGGCGATGTGATCGAAGTGTGGGTAGAGGGGGTCGGCACATTGCGAAATCCCGTAACAGACGAATAGCCGATTAGAGATTTGGGCGATGAGGTTGCGATCGCGCGCACTTCGGCGGGTGATTGCCCATTGGTAACGCCGTCCCCTCTTCCCCGATTCAGGATTCCGGCTTATGCTGTTCTATCGGGAAGTCGCGGGCTGTTTCCTGCCGGTTGGTCATGAATCCATTTCGTATTTACAGTCTGATTCTCGGTGGCGTCGCCATCGTATCGAGCGCGTACTTTCTGCTGCGGCGCAAGCCGAAGAGTCCTGAAGAGCTGGAGCGCAAGCGGCGGGAATGGCTGGATAGTGTCGGGCGCATCACCGACGGCACGGTGATCGATGTGCAGGAGCTTCCTTTCGACGGCCAGCGCACCTCGACCATGCTGATCTACCAGTACGATGTAGCCGGCGTCTCTTACGAAGCGTCGCAGGATATTACCTACTTGCGCCAATGGGTCAACTTGCACTCCTGCCGCCTGGGTCTGCCGACTTCCGTCCGCTACGATCCCCAGAATCCGGGCAACTCGCATGTAGTTTCGGAGCGGTGGATGGGGCTGAGGCAGTAGGTTTGTAGTCTCCAGTCTCCAGTCGCCGGTCTCCAGCTAACCGCTATCAGCTTTCAGCTTTCAGCTTTCAGCTTTCAGCTTTCAGCTCTCAGCTCTCAGCTCTCAGCTACCCTGACATACTTTTCAGTGAGGCTACAGCCGTCGGCAAATCGCTAAGCTTCGGTGTCCCAGGGGGCTAAAGCTCCCAACTCTTATGCGGCTCTGGACGGCGCGGCTGAAGCCGCGCCCTTTCAAAACCGATCATGAGATAGCTTCTGAGAGCTGACGACTGAAAGCTGATGGCGCTTCGCTGAAGACTAGCGACTGGAGACTGGAGACTAGCTTCCTGCGGCGAAGCCACCGGTGTGGGCAACATTGATGCGCAGGTACTTGTAGGGATTTACCGGGGTGTCGTTGATGCGGACTTCGTAGTGGAGGTGGGGGCCGGTACTGCGGCCGCTGAGACCGACATAGCCGATGACATCGCCGCGGCGGACGTGCTGGCCGGAGGCGACCGCGAATCCTGAGAGGTGTCCGTAGCGGGTCACGATGCCACGACCGTGATCCAGGATGATGGCTCGGCCGTACCCGCCCATGAAATCAGCGAAATTGACCACGCCATCGGCCGGCGCGATGACGGGCTGGCCTACCGTTGCCGCAATATCGACGCCGGTATGGAATGCACCTTCCCCATTGAACGGATCAATGCGCTCGCCGAAGGAACCTGTCACCTGGCCTTCTACCGGCCAGAGGTTCGGAGCTGAGTTCGCCCGCAGCCAATCGGCGGTGGTCGCGTTGCGGGTCAGGCCAAGCGAAAGACCCGTCGTGGTAGCTCCGGTCAGCGCCGAGTTCTTCAAAGCGTAGAGCTGGTCGAGCGAGGAATTCACTTCCGAAGCTCGGACCTGGTCCTCGGCAGCGGTTACAAGGATGGGATCCGACCTCAAGCCGTACAGCGAAGAAACCTCGCTCGCCAGCGAACCCAGCGAGGCCACCTGGACATCCCGCTCCTTGGCAACTTGCTCCAGACGGGAATAACGGCCCTTCAGGTCTTCTTTTTCTGTGCGTAACTGGTTATAGCTGGAAACCTTCAGCAGCATTCGGGCGTAGGAACTGGCGATCCCGGTCAGGCTCAGAAAACCGATGGCGGCACCCACAACGAAAATGTAGAGATAATGGACGGGAATTGGAATTTTGCGCAGCTGTCCGTTCTCGTCTCGAGCGACAAAGAGGATGTAGAAGCGTTTGCGCAAGCGTTCCTTCCGTCGATGAAAATTCAGGGCCATGCCCGGACGGCCTGCGGTTACAGGGGTCCGGAGAAGCATCCCGATTCCAAAAGCTTTACCCCATGCGGGGTTTGCTGATACGTACTCCACTACCTACCGGAACCGGGTAAGGCCCAAAAGCCTGAGTGTCTGCAATGTGTACGTCATGCAGCACTTATGGAGGCCAAAGGTGTCGGAAACAGCTTCCAAACGGTA
>Ga0307478_10001313_pt1 | contig 21815 bp, 12 predicted proteins | sample atmos_gasesECM4C_2_FD_203713 | JGI IMG/M metagenome (GOLD analysis project Ga0307478, IMG submission 203713) | Hardwood forest soil microbial communities from Morgan-Monroe State Forest, Indiana, United States - atmos_gasesECM4C_05 | ecosystem: Environmental > Terrestrial > Soil > Temperate... | reverse complement strand
CCGGGTTCGGCCACCTGAAAATATCGCCCTGGCGTCGAACGCCGTCCTTTGATCCGGATGCCTGTTTCCGGGACGCCGAGGAGTTTTCCCGCCTGATGCTCGGAAAGCACGCCGGTGATATGGTCGTCGACCACCACGACCTCGTCGACCTTTCCGAACCATTGCTTGGCGAACATTCCGATGGTCGCTGAGCCACAACCCACCCGCATTCGCTCTTCCCGAACGCTATCAATGATGGGAGGCTGGCCGGCTTGCACGACCACCGACGCGCCATCCTCCACGTTCAGCTCGACGGCGCCTCCGTTGCAAAGCTTCAGCAGGGTGTCGCAGGTGACGGTGCCTTCCCGGCGGCTGCCCCCGGTGAGATGCCGCACGCCGCCGAGGGATAGCATTTGCGATCCGTACTCGCTGGTGGTGACATGGCCCACGGCCTCGCCCTTCGCCCGCACGATATTGCGCTCGGGTCCAAGGTGACGATCCGTATCGATCTTTACCTTCACACCGCAGTAGCTGAAAATTCCTTCGGTGACGACCGTCACCATGTCGACGCCCTCGACCTGCGACGAAATGATGAAGGGGGCCGGCTTGTAATCAGGATAAGTCGTGCCCGCTCCAATGGCAGTCACGAACGTTCCGGGGCTACCCACAATGTTGCCGTCCCAGTCTTGCTCGCGCCCGAGAAAGGGAACGACGCGTTCGCCTCGGGACCGGGCACAATCGAGGACCACGTGTGGGTCGACGCGCACCAGTTGCCCGTCGCGGTTTCCGTAGCGGTCGCAAGCGCCCAGCCGCCCAGGCTTGATGTAGCAGAGCACCGGACAGGCATCGCAGCGGATTGCATCGTCAGCCACGAGGGCCTCCGCTTTCGCGTGCTGCAAGAATTGCCGCCCGTAGCCGGTCTGGTGTTGCCGGTACTCGGCGAACTCTCACTCCAGTCGCATCGTGGATCGCGTTCAGAATCGCTGGGGCAGTCGGGATCACGGCCTGCTCACCCACTCCTTTTGCGCCGAAGGGACCGACCGGGGACGGGTCCTCAATCAGGATCGATTCGACTGGTGGAACGTCTCCAATCGATGGAATGAGATAGTCGTGGAGATTTTCTCCTTTGCCGGGGAAGAACTCCTCCATCAACGCATGCCCTAATCCCTGGGCCACGCCGCCTTCGATCTGCCCCTCGATCAGGGTCGGATTGATCGCGCGCCCCACGTCATGTGCGGCAGTAACTCGCAGGACTCTGACTGTACCCAACTCCGTATCGACTGCGACCTCAGCCAGATGCGCGCCAAATCCGAAAACGGCATAGGGGTTCCCCTGCCCGTTCTCGTCGAGTGGACTGGTTGGAGGATCGAACGTGGCTTCAGCGGTTGCAACGTAGCCGTACTCATCCAGAGGTTGTGCCGTGAGATCGATCACGCGCTCTTGTCCATTGCTTATGACCGCAAGGGCGCGATTCCTAAGCATGATTTCGCCGCCACCCGAAGACTCGGCCAGTTGCAGCATCGCCGCTCGCAACTTTGCTCCGGCCATGGCCGCAGCTTTTCCTGTGACGAAGGTCTGCCGTGACGCGGAGGTTTTTCCGCAGTCGGGCGTGACTGCCGTATCGCCGGAGACCAGATCGAAGCGCTCGATTGGTACCTGCGTCGCGTCGGCACAGATTTGGGTGACAATTGTGTTCGATCCCTGCCCTATATCGACCGCGCCCTGATGTAGAGCGATTCTTCCGTCCGGTTTCAAGCCAACACGCACCGTTGACGGATTGGGATGGGAAGTGTTCCCGCAGCCGTACCACATGCCGGCGACGCCAACGCCTCGCCTCAGCGGTCCGCCCGCTGCTTCGTTGAAAGCTGCCGCCTCGGCACGCGCAGCTGACCAGCGCGGCCGCAAGGCTTCAAAGCAGGCGCGGATTCCCACTCCTTCCCCCATCACTTGTCCGGTAACCGTCGGCGAATGGTCATCGAGCGCATTCAGGATGCGGAATTCCAGCCGGTCCATTCCGATCCGGTCAGCCAGTTCGTCGTAGACCTGCTCCTGGGCAATGGCGGTCTGCGGGACGCCAAATCCGCGAAACGCTCCTGCCGGGACGAGGTGCGTATGAATGGCACGAGTGATCGCGCGATAGTGCGGCACTTTGTAGGGCCCAGAGGCATGGACGGGCACACGCGCTGCCACGGTCGGGCCCCACGAGGAATACGCGCCGGTGTTGAAATCGGCTGTGAGATCGAGCGCAACCAGCCGGCCGTCGCGCGATGCGCCAGCTCGCAGTCGCATCTTGGCCGGATGCCGTTTGGTCGTTGAGGTGACCGACTCAACCCGCGAGTAGACCAGCCGGGCCGGCCGTTTCAGATGCCATGCGGCAAGCGCGATGAATGGCTGCACCGATAAATCGAGTTTGGCCCCAAAGCCGCCTCCAACTGCAGTGGGGATAATGCGTACAGCTTCCGGGGCGATGCCGAGGATCTTGGCAATGTCGGCGCGATCCAGGTATGGAGACTGTGTGCATGCCTGGATCTCGATGCAGTTGCCCACTCTTCGCGCAAAACCGGCCTCCGGCTCAATGTAAGCGTGTTCAACAAATCCCGTTTCGAATTCGTCTTCCACAATGACGTCGGCTTCGGCCAGGGCCCGGTCGACATCGCCGCGGATAACGCGACCGCCGGTAAGCACGTTGTTCTTCCGCGCGGCGTGGAGCAGTTCAGCGCCGGGAGCAAGGGCGTCCTCCATCCGGGTAATTGGCTCGAGCGCTTCCCACGACACCGGAAAACTGGAAAGATCGAGTGCCTCGATGGCAGCGGGTTCCCCGACCACCATGGCCACGGCTTCTCCGCGAAAACGAGTTTCCTCGTGGGCAAATACCGGCTGGTCGGCAAAAGGCGGAATTACGCCATAACAATCCTCACCGGGGACATCCTTCGAGGTAAACACGCCGTGGATCCCAGGCTGCGAGGCGAACGCCCCCAAGTCGCCGAACCGGAAGCGGGTGCGGTGATGCGGCGAACGGATGACCCGCACCGCCAGCGCGTCAGTGGGGACTTCATCGGCGCCGTAGATCTCGGAACCATCCACCTTGCGTTGTCCGTCGAGACGAACCAGGCGAGTTCCGACTGCGCATCCTGCGCGTGGAGAATCATCTCGGCGGTGATTGGAGCAAGCCGCCTGCACCGCGGAGATGATTTTCCGGTATCCCGTGCAACGGCAAAGCACTCCACCGAGAGCGTCCATCACTTCTTCTTCGGACGGATGCTCGTTTTTCTCCAGCAGGGCCGTGGCCGCGATGAGCATGCCTGGAGTGCACGCGCCACACTGCGCGGCTCCGTGCTGTAGAAATGATTGCTGCAGCTTGTCAAAGAGTGGTGCGCGATGGGCAAGTCCTTCGATGGTGGTGATCTCGTGCTCGTCCGCCTGCGCGGCTGGAACCAGGCAGGCGCAAACCGGGTCTGCGTCGAGCAGCACGGTACAGGCACCACAGTCGCCCGCGTCGCACCCCACCTTGGTTCCGGTAAGCCCCAGGTCTTCCCGCAACACTGCCGACAACCTGCGCACTGGCGAAGTCGAGACACAAACCCGCTTCCCATTCACGGTGAACGTCAGCGTGGACGGCACATCTCGCGGAATAGGCGGAGTGGCGAGCATGTCAGGGACTCTCAACACAGGCATCAACGGCCCGCCTGATCAGGGTCAGCGCCGCGTCTTGCCGATATTCGGCGGTGGCGCGAACATCATTGATCGGGGAGAGGTCCATCAAGTGTTCGGGTAAGACGAGTTGGCCGAGACCCTTCTTGGCTTCGGCCCCGACCATGGCGGTTTCGAGGCGAGTAAGCCGCCGTGCCGTCACGGAACACGAACCTACAGCGACGCGGGCTGTATCCACTCGTCCGGCAACGTTGGTCTTCACGACGGCCGCCACCATGGCAATTGAGATCACCAGATAACGACGTGCTCCAAGCTTGAGAAACGCGGATTTCGCGTCCTCAAGTTCGCGCGGGACCAGGACAGCCGTCAGGATCTCATCGGAGCGGCGCGCGGTTTTGCGATTGCCCACAACAAAGTCTCTCAAAGCGATGCGTCTGGTTCCTGCGAGAGACGTTAGTTCGACTTCTGCATCGAGCGCCAGTAGGGGTGGTACGCCGTCAGCAGCGGGAGAGGCGTTGCACAGATTGCCCGCGACCGTGCCACGGTTCTGGATTTGCACGGATCCCACTTCGCGGGCCGCAGCCTTGAGAGCCTCAAAGCATCGAGGAAGCGGCGCATGAAGGATTTCGGTCCAGGTTGTGAGGCCGCCGATTCGAATGCAGTTGGCATCAATCGAGACGCCGCGCATTTCCGTCACGGCGGAAATGTCGACCACAGGAAAAGTTACCGGCCGATCTCCCAGAGCCGGGTAGAAATCGGTCCCGCCAGAGAGAAGTTGGCCACCGTGCCGCGCGAGCGCATCGACAGCTTCGTTTAGAGTCCTGGGTCTGAAGTACAACTTTGGATCCCCTGAGAGAAACGGCCAAAACAACGGCAATTGCTCCTAATTCTCATACGAACTTGCCGTCTTTGTACAGAACGGTGCTGCCGGTGAATTGGGGAGGCTGCGCGAGTGAGTCTTCCGAAAACACTAATACAAGATCCCGGCAATGGAAGCCGACATCAAGTTCGCCATGGTGCCGGCCAGCATCGCGCGAACGCCCAGCCTTGCCAGATCGCCCTTCCGGTTCGGGGCCAGGGCGCCAATGCCACCAATCTGGATGCCAATCGAGCTCAGGTTCGCGAACCCGCATAAGGCAAATGTGGCGATCGTGAACGAACGCGGATCCAATGCCGCCCTCTGCGGTCCGAGCATCGAAAACGCCACCAATTCGTTCAGGACCATCCTCGTGCCCAGCAGGTTCCCAATGATCGGGCAGTCATGCCACGGAATCCCGATGAGCCAGGCAATCGGAGCGAACACTGTGCCGAAAATCCGCTCCATGTTGGCAGGAAACCACGCGATGCCAACCCGCGCCAGCCCGTTATGAATGCCGCCCAGTATTCCGTCGGTCAAGGCGATCAGTGCGAGGAACGAGATCAACATCGCAGCGATGTTGAGCGAGAGGTACAGCCCATCGGTAGTCCCACGCGCGATCGCTCCGAGCAGGTTCTCACTCTTTTCGGTTTCGATTTCCTCCTCGCTCATCACCACGCGCCCCGCGGTCTTTGGCTGTTCAGTTTCAGGCACCAGCATCTTCGCCATCAGCAGCGTCCCGGGAGCGGTCATGATCACGGCACTAAGCAGGTGCTTGGGATCGATGCCGAAGGCAATGTAGGCGGCCATGATTCCGCCGGAAACATGCGCCATGCCGCTGGTCATCACGGTCATGAGCTCCGACTGCGTCAAGTCTGGCAAGAAGGGCCGGATGGTGAGCGGAGCTTCCGTCTGGCCCATGAAAATGCTGGCCGCCACATTCAGCGACTCAGCGCCGCTTGCGCCCATAACCCGCGTCATCACTTTGGCCACTTGTTTGATGATGAACTGCATCACGCCGAAGTGATAGAGAACCGCGAAAAATGCGGCGATGAATATGATCGTGGGCAGGACCTGGAAGGCAAAGAAAAAGCCCATCGACGAGCCTTGCTTTCCCAGTTCGCCGAACACGAACTTTGAACCCTCAAAGGAGTAGCTCAGCAGCCGGTTCACCGCGTTGCCGGCGGCCTGAAAGATCCGCCGCCCGATGTCCGCCTTCAGTACGAACACCGCGAAAGCGATCTGGAGGCCGAGGCCCCAGGCAACTGTCTTTAACCGGATCGAGCGCCGGCTCGTGGAAAAGGCGTACGCCAGACCCAGCATGGTCAGAAGACCGAGGATCCCCGTAAATCTTGCCATTCAGTTTTTCTCCCCGGACTTGGTAATGACTCGATGAACCAGCGGACGCTTTTGTGCCGGAGCCGCATCCCCGATAGCAAAGCTTCCCAGCAGCAATGCCTTCGCGCGCTCGCCCAGCGCTTCAGAGTTGTAGTGAATCGTGCAGAGCGCCTCGCCCTTCGACACCGAGTCTCCGACCTTTTTGTGCAGCACAAAGCCGACCGCCGGATCGACGGAGTCCTCCTTGCGCTCGCGGCCGCCCCCCAGGATCACGCACGCGGTTCCTGCCTGCTCGCACTGAATTGCTGTTACATATCCACTACGCGGGCTCGGGACGTCCATCGTGTTCTTCGCGCGAGGGAGAATCTTTGGGTCATCGACGACGCGAGTGTCTCCGCCCTGCAACTCGACCATCTTGCGGAAGCCGGCAAGGGCCGCACCCGAGCGAATCAGATCTTCCGATAGAGTTCGCCCTTCCTCGATATTTTGTACTCGCCCACCCAGCAAGAACATCCAGGCTGCCAGCTCCAGGCATAGTTGGCGAAGATCGTCCGGGCCGCCTCCGCGCAGGATTTCGAGCACTTCCACGACCTCGAGAGCATTGCCAACGTAGCGCCCGAGAGGTTGATCCATATCGGTGATGAGCGCGGCCATCTTCTTCCCCATGCGCTCGCCAGTCTCGACCATCAACTGCGCCAGGTATGCGGCGTCCTTGTCGCTCTTCATGAACGCGCCGGAGCCGGTCTTCACATCGAGGACCAGCCCATCGATGCCCTCAGCGAGTTTCTTGCTCATGATGGATGCACAGATGAGAAACGGGCTCTCGACTGTGCCGGTTACATCGCGCAGGGCATACAGTTTCCGGTCGGCGGGAGCGATCTCGGCCGTTTGCCCGATCATCGCGCAGCCGCATGCTTCCAGCACCTCACGAAACCTGCGCACCGGCAGGTCGACATTGAAGCCGGGAATTGCCTCCAACTTGTCGAGCGTGCCCCCCGTGTGCCCGAGGCCGCGCCCGCTGATCATGGGCACGGTTACGCCCCCGGCGGCAACCAGCGGCGCCAGCACCAGCGACGTCTTATCGCCCACTCCGCCGGTGGAATGCTTGTCCACCTTGGCCTTGGGAATGTCGGAGAAGTCCAGCACTTCACCGGAGCGAAGCATGGCGTCGGTGAGCGCCGCTGTCTCGGCGCGCGTCATTCCCTTCAGCAATGTGGCCATGAGCCAGGCTGACGCCTGGTAGTCGGGGATGGTGCCCGCCGTATAGCCATTGACGACCGCCTCGATCTCGGTGCGCGTCAATTCGCCCCCATCGCGCTTCTTTCGGATGACGTCAATCGCTCGAATGGGTGTGGATCTGCTCCCCGAAGCATTCATTCGAGGCGGAATCCTTCCGGCAGAAGTTCCTTGATGTGGGCCTGCTGCTCACCTTTGGCGCCCTGAAAGTAGACGGTCGCGTTGGGGCCGAATTCGTAAATCACTTGACGGCACGCGCCGCAGGGGGAGCAGGGAACTCCCTGGTCGTTCACAACCGCGATCGCACTGACCTCAACCTTGGGTCCCAGTTCCGCCACCGCAGAAAAAATCGCCGTGCGTTCGGCGCAGTTGGTCATTCCATAGGAGGCGTTTTCGACGTTGCATCCAGCGAAGATCTTGCCAGAGGTAGTTACGAGAGCGGCGCCCACGCGAAATTTCGAGTACGGCGCATACGCCTTCTTCATGGCAGACCGTGCCGTTCGCAGGAGCGCCTTGCGCTGCGCATCAGCAGATTTCCCAGTTCGCATAGAGGTTCGGTTGGATCAGACGTGTGGAAAATTGCGGGCCTGATTGTAAACCGGGACGGGGAATTGGAGAACCTTTTCTTGTGTGAGGCGGTGCTGCGGCAGCACCGGGGCAATAATCCCTGTTCAATTCGCGCTGCCGGTTTTGGACAGTTGATCCGCCTTCTCTTGCTCGGATTTGGCATCCACCGCCCGCCCCGTCAGCGTATAGGTCTCGGCCATGCGCTTGTGCGGGGCTGCCTGATCGGGCCGCAAGGCCGCCGCCTCCGCGAAATAGCGCAGTGCCTCAGAGTACCGCCGCGCGTGCTGATCCCTCTGTCCCAGGTCGTAGGTGGTCGCATAAAGCATTTGCAAGGTGGGGCCATCGTCGGGATTCAACCATCGGGCGTGCTGCAGCGCTGTGTACGCGGCGTCGAGATCGCCCAGCTTCATCAACACCGCGCCGTAGAGTGAATTCAGTGGAAACAGGTCGGGCCAGCGCTTGACGGCGGGTTCCAGCGGCTTGCGGGCGTTCTCAAACTGGTTGAGTTGGAAATAGGTGAGCGCAAGGTTGTATTGCATCTGGGGCGCCTGCGGCTCGATCTCAGCCGCCCTCTGCAATGGCTTCAAAGCCGCTTGCAAGTCGCCGTGCTGCCCGTAAATAGTTCCCAGGGTCGTCAGCTTGTCGGCATTATCGGGATCATAGAGCTGGTCGCAGATGGCGTGAGCCGCCTCGCGGTCGCCATGCTCGAGCTTCTCCTCGCATTCCGTCTTGATTTGGCTCTCGTTGGTATCCCGCTGGCGCAGTTGCTGCGATCGCGCCATTGCCTTCTTGGCTTTGTCCGCCTCCCCTTGCTTGCGGTAGACGAAGCCAAGTTGGTAAGGAATCCGTGCGTCGCGTGGGTTCTGCCGCTCGGCTTCCGTCAGCCATTTTTCGGCGTTCGGCAAATCGCCATCCTTGAAATAGGCATAGCCCAGGTAATACGCAGTGTCGGGGAACGGAGGCTTAGCGATTGCTTTTTTGAGGTTGCGTATTGCGCCGTGGAAATCGAGACTCTCCAGATCAAGCCGTCCCAGGTAGTAACAAATGTTGGGGTGATCGCCCTCTTCGTGCTGTACAGTTTCGAATTCTCGCCGCGCTTCTTCATTCTTGTGAGCTTCGAAAAGGGCGACCGCGAGCGGGAACCGCGCGCGCAGCACAAGCGTTGGGTCAATTTCGAGCGCGGCCCGGAATTCCTGAATCGCTTCGTCGTAGCGATCTTGTTTGAGCGCGTCGTACCCTTTGCCAAGATGCGTCTCGGCTGAACTGTCAGAAGGCAACTTCGCTTCATCGCTCGTCTGAGCGCCGGCCAAGGCCAAAGAGCAGGCCACCCAGAGCACCGCGCTCAGCAGGGCCAACGAAGGTGCCTTGGGGATTCGAATCCGCATGACTGCACAGGCGAAGACACAATTATAGACATTCGGTTAGGGTCGGTTTGGTAGCGCGTGCCGCAAATCTTGACGCACGCGCACATGGCTGATAATTTCGGCTCTTCGCCTGCAAATTCTCGAGGGGGAGCGCTCTGAGCCGGGTAGGGAAGACGAGTCGTTTCGAGGACCTTCACCCACTCGATCAGGGCCGTCGGGATTTTCTCATTTGCTCTTGTCAGGCGGCGTCCATTGCTTTTCTCCCGGCGCCACTTCGCAATTTCCAGTATCTATCCGCAACGCCTGGTATGCAGGCTGCGCCTCCGCGGGAGGCCGATTTCCACCTGCATCCGCATTACCGGGCCAAGCTCCCCTTGGAAGGGATTTTCCTCAAGACCGACGCCAGCCTGGATCGGTTTGTCACGGAAAAGTACGCCGACCAAATTGCCGCGAATTTTGAGGAATGGAGCGCGGCGCTTCGGCAGTCTCCACCAGACCTGCGAGCAATTGAGAGCGCTCTCGCGCCAAACTTCGCCGGGGCTTCCTGGAAGGCGATCGGCTCGCAGGTCGTCCGCAACGATTCCTGGCTTACCGTCCGAAAGAATCATTTCTCACCAGGCGTAAGTCTCCGCGGCGCTGATTTTCTTGCTGAGCTTCGATCGGCAGTGAATTCCCTCGCTCAAATCGTCACCGCCGAATTTCAGATCACTGCGATCGAGGTAGACCCTGACTCCCCTCTCCAAACCGTGCGAACTCGTGTCCGTTATGAGATCGTTGGAAGCGGCCGGGATTTCTATCGCGAGCAACGCATCGGGGAGTGGGATTTGTTGTGGCAGGCTTCTCCCCCCACTGCCTCCCTGGATTTTCTGCTGACTTCCTGGAAGTTCTTGCCCGAGACGCAGTGCCGCTCCACCACTCCAGCCTTCATTGATGTTGCGGCTGACTACTTCGCCGGGACAGCTTCCTACTCGGCGCAACTGCTGCACGGATCGGACTACTGGCGCACCGTCCTCGATCAGGCCTGCGGCATCGACATTTACGGTCACAACGGAGTTGCCGTAGGTGACATCTATGGCGATGGCTGCGACGATCTCTACGTCTGCCAGCCCGCGGGTCTGCTGAACCGCCTCTATCGCAACCGCGGTGACGGCACCTTCGAGGACGTCACTGAGCAATCGGGTCTCGGTCTTCTCGAAAACACCGCGTGCGCGCTGTTTGCGGACTTTCACAACCACGGCCGCCAGGATTTGATCGTGGTTCGCACCGATGGCCCTGTGCTGTTCCGCAACGAGGGAGCAGGCAAGTTTCTCCGGCGGCCCGACGCCTTCCGCTTTGCCACACCTCCACAAGGCACGTTCACTGGCGCTGCCGTCGCTGACTATGACCGCGATGGCTGGCTCGACGTCTACTTTTGCCTCTACCTTTATTATCAGGGCGCGGAACAGTACAAATACCCGCTCCCCTATTTCGACGCCAATAACGGTCCTCCAAACTTCCTTCTGCGGAACCAGCGTGACGGTACCTTCCGCGACGTCACCGCTGAGTCGGGACTCAAGCAGAACAACACTCGCTATAGCTTCTGCTGTGGCTGGAGCGATTACAACGGCGACGGATGGCCTGACCTCTACGTCGTCAACGATTTCGGGCGAAAGAATCTCTATCGCAACAACGGCGACGGTACCTTTACCGATGTGGCTGAGCAAGCTGGCATGGAAGATGTTGGCGCCGGCATGAGTGTCTGCTGGTTCGACTACGACAATGATGGTGCCCAGGATCTCTACGTCGCGAATATGTGGACCGCGGCGGGAGAACGCATTTCCATGCAAAAGAGTTTTCAGGAGAGCGCGCCAGAACCGGCAAGGCTCCTGTATCAGAAGCACAGCATGGGGAATTCCCTGTTCCGGAATGCCGGTACCTCTGCAAAAGAGACGGGCTTTCAAAATCAGAGCGAAAAAGCCGGAGTCGGCATGGGTCGCTGGTCCTGGTCGAGTGATGCCTGGGACTTCGATCACGACGGTTTTCCTGACCTCTACATCGCCAATGGCATGATCTCGGGACCGACGAAAAAGGATCTGAACAGTTTTTTCTGGAGGCAAGTCGTGGCCAATTCTCCAGCCCAGGTCCAGTCGGCCCCGGAATACGAACAGGGTTGGAACGCGCTGAATGACCTGATTCGCGCCGACGGCACCTGGAGCGGCTACGAACGGAACGTTTTCTATGCCAATAACCGCGATGGCACTTTTTCCGATGTCAGCGCCGTCGCCGGCATGGACTTCGTGGAAGACGGGCGCGCTTTTGCCCTGGCAGATTTCGATCACGATGGTCGCCTCGAAGTTTTGCTCAAGAATCGAAATGCTCCGCAGCTGCGCCTTTTGAAGAACATTCTCAAGGACATTCCCGCCTCGATTTCCTTTCGCCTGCGCGGCACGAAAAGCAATCGCGACGCGATCGGCGCGACTGTGACCGTAGAAACCGGGTCAGGCCGGCAAATACGCATGCTGCAGGCGGGTTCCGGATTCCTATCGCAACACACAAAGGAAGTATTTTTCGGGCTGGGACCGAGCACAGGACCTGTCCGCGCTTCGATCCGTTGGCCAAGTGGCGTGGTTCAGGATCTGCACGACCTTCCGCCGAACCATCGTGTTTGGGTGGAAGAAGGTGCGCCTCCTTCGCGCATGGAACCGTTCGAGGCGCTACGATCTCGCGCAAATCTAACGGCAACGCCGCCACAACCGGAGCCGCTCCCGAATGTCGTCGAAACCTGGTTGCTGGCTCCAATGACCGCTCCGGGTTTTTCTCTCCGCGACCTCACCGGACAATCCCGCACTCTGGCCGGCCATCGGGGTAAGCCCCTGCTGCTTCACTTTTGGGCTTCCGATTCGGCAGACTGTCGCAAAGACCTCGACATGCTGTCGAGCCGTCACGAGCACTGGGTCACAAGTGGTCTTCAATTGCTGACATTGAACGTTGACGGCGCACAAGGAGTGTCGGGTGTCTCGAAGTTTGTGCACCGAGAGCACTTGTCATTCCCTATCTTGCTGGCGGACGACGACACGATTGCGATCTATAACATCCTCTATCGTTATTTGTTCGATCGCTATCGCGATCTCAGCCTACCCACTTCGTTCCTCATCGACAAAGATGGGGATATCGTCAAGATCTATCAGGGACCGCTCATTGCCGACCATGTCGACTACGACTTTCAGCACATCCCCCAATCATCCGGAGATCGCTTGCTGAGGGCGCTTCCGTTTCCCGGGGTGCTCGAGACCGCGGAATTCCAGCGAAACTATCTTTCTTATGGATCGATCTTCTTCCAGCGGGAGTACTACGATCAGGCACAGACCTCGTTCGAGCAAGCGCTCCGCGACGATCCCAACAGCGCAGAGGCGCTGTATGGGTTGGGGAGCGTCTATCTGAACCGTGAAAAACGAACCGAAGCGCAGAACGCTTTCGAGCGCGCGACGAAACTGAAACCGGCATATCCCGACACGCTTCCCAACGCCTGGAACAACCTCGGCCTGATTGCAACGAAACAAGGAAACACCCGAGACGCGATTGGCTATTTTCAACAAGCCCTGCGAGTGAGTCCGAACCACCTCATCGCTCTCGACAATCTTGGCAACGCATATCGCCAGCAGAAACAATGGGACCAGGCGCGCGAAGCATTCGACCACGCCCTGAGCGTAAATCCCCGCGATGCGGAAGCAAACTACGGCCTCGGAATGGTCTACGCGCAGAACGACGACACGGATCACGCCTATGAGTATCTGCAGAAGGCATTGCGGCAGCGGCCTGATTATCCCGAAGCCTTGAACAATCTAGGCGTGCTCTACCTGCGTACGGGTAGGCGCGATGAAGCCGTCAAGAGCTTCGAAGTGTGCATTCGCGTCGCACCGGGATTCGATCAGTCCTATCTCAATCTCGCACGGGTTCACGCTTTGGAGGGCGAACCTGACAAGGCGCGTCGTATCCTGCAAGACCTCCTCAAACAACATCCCGGCCACGAACAGGCGCAGCGAGCGCTTGCGGAATTGGGCCAGTAAGCTTCTACTTCGCCGGCCGTGGAGCTTGCGTCATCAGCTTCACATACAGGGCGTACAGTTTTTTCGTGTCGACATCGAACTGTACGGTTGCTTTTCTTTCATAGGAAGGCAATTCGGTACCGGGAGCCCAGAACAGAGTTTGCCCATAACTGGGCCCGTGGCCGACATCGATGTCGACATAAAGCTCCTTCTGGCTGGTAATGATCGACGGATCAACCATGGCCGCGGCGGACAGCTCGTCCCACATGAAGCTTTCCACCGAGTACTTCGTCAAATAGCGCGCCACCGGAGTGTCAGCCTTGGCGATGGCCGACTTGACATCCGGGTTCACGGTAGTCTTCACCGAAACGTCGATTGGGGTGATCGTGACGCTCTTCCAGGGTGCGCGCATCACGATGCGCACCGCCTCGGGATCAAACCACCAATTAAATTCGCGGCGTCCGTCAATTCCGCTGATGCCTCCGTTGTCCGCATACATTCCGCTCCCCATCAGCACCAGCGACTTTGCCAGCGTCGCCACCTGCGCATCCAGGCGCAGCGCCAGAGCGATGTTCGTGAGCGGTCCTCCCGCCCAAATCACCACCTCGCCCGGGTATTTGTGAACCATTCGGATAATGAAATGGACGGCATCCTCGTCGAGGGCTTTGGTTTGCGGCTCACCCTCGACCAGAGGCGGAATCACATCTGGGTCGTGATAGCCCTCGCGGAATGCGGGCGGCACGCTGTCGGGTCGCTTCGAAAAATCACTCCAACAGCCTTTGTAGCGGAATTTTCCGTAAAGCTGCTCCCAATGCTCGGTTTCCTCTTTGGAATTGAGAAGCGGAAACTCTGCGCCCTGGATTACGGGCACGTCGGTACGCCCTGCAATCTCAAGTAAGCGCAAGGTGCGCCGGGTCTCCTCTTTTACCCACTGATCGCCCGTCACCGTGGTGATGCCGAGTACGTCAAACTTATCCGACTGCAGGAAGATCAGGATTGACTGCATGTCGGTCGTGGCCGGACCGCGCGCATCTTGGTCAACGATCACCTTGATCTTTTGTGCCTGCAATCGCCCCACGCAGGCCAGCGCGGCAAAGCTGAGAAGCACAATCGTCATCATTCTTGTTTTCATGAAAGCCCCTGAGTTTCTGATCCTGCGACGACGGGCGGACCACACTCCGCTAGAACCTGAAGCTTGTGGAAGGCAGGGCATTTTAATTCCTGCCGATCGTGGGTGCCAAGATCCTTCAACGCCAGATTCCCGGGAATTGCGGATGCGAACTGCCTCGCAATAGAATGACGAGCATCAAGCGGCCGTTGCTGGCTCCATCCGCCCGCTTTTTGCCGATGACTCACGCTGGCAGGACCTCACTCCAACACGCGCTCGTCTTGACGGTCGCGTTCCTGGCGATGCTGCTTCCCACTCTGGTCGAATCCCAATCTTCTGGAGTCAACGCTATTCTTCAGGGATCGGTGCGCGATGTGGCCGGCAATCCAGTGGGAGACGCCACCGCGTCTCTGCAGTCTTCGGCGGGCGAAACCAGAACCGTCTTGACAGACGCGAAGGGGCGCTACCAGTGCTCCGCTACTGCCGGCGCGTACACACTGCGCGTCACAAAAGCCGGGTTCTCTGAGGCGACACTCGGCCCTTTTGAACTACGTGAAGGAACACCGAAAACGCTCGATCTCACCCTGAAAAAAGTCTCCCCTACCCCAACCTCCTCCGGCGCTCCTCAGTTCTACGATGAGCCGCAATTCACCGTGGCCGGGGTCGCCGACATCGCCAACCACGGCGGTCACGGTTCCGACACGGTTTCGCGCACCGCTCAGTCCCTCGCAAAAGACATCGCCACGCTCGACCAGAATGCGCCAACCGACGCGATTGCTGCGCCCAACCCGAATGAAGCGTCATTGCGAGAAAAGCTCGCTCGCGACCCGAAAGGATTTCAGGCGAATGCGCAACTGGGGCTTCATTTGGCGCGGGAAGGGAAGAGCAGCGAAGCGATTCCTTATCTTGAGAAAGCGCACCAGTCACACCCGGAAGATACCCGCCTCGCTTTCGCACTGGCGCAGGCGTACGCGGACACGGGCAGGCTCGCCAGCGCCCGCCATCTCGCAAATGCGACGCTCGCAGCTCACGACGAAGCCGACCTGCACCACTTATTGGCGGACGTCGATGAAAAGCAGAGAGACCCGGTGACCGCTGTCCACGAATACCAGCGTGCCGCAGAGCTCGAACCGAGCGAGCCGAACCTGTTCGATTGGGGCACAGAACTCCTCACGCACCGCGCCCTCGAGCCCGCGCTTCAGGTCTTCACCAAGGGTAACCGCCTTTTCCCGCAATCCGCCCGCTTGTTGGTGGGGCTGGGGGTCACCGAATACGCCGCAGGATCCCCAGAGCTCGCGGCGAAGCATGTGTGCGCGGCTTCGGATATCGAGCCGGCAAGTCTCGTCCCCTATCTCGTGCTTGGAAAAATGCAGGTGGTTGAGACGGGTCCATCCCCATGCGTGACAGATAAGCTGGAGCGCTTTGCGCGCCTTCACCCCGACAATGCACTGGCGAATTACTACTATGCCGGCCGTTTATGGACACAGAGGAAGGAGTCCGACTCGCCGGATACTGACAGTCAGATCGAAGCCCTGCTCAACAAAGCCATCCGACTCGACCCGCACCTTGCGTTGGCCCATCTGCAGCTCGGAATGCTGTGGGAAGAGCGCAAAGACGACTCCAGGGCCATCACGGCCTACCAATCCGCCATTGGAGCCGATTCGCGACTACCGGAGCCGCATTACCGGCTGGCGCAGGTCTATCGGCGCACGGGTCAGACCGCAAAGGCGCAGGAAGAACTGGCTCTCAGCGAGCAACTTTCCCAAAAGACTACCCAGCAGGCGGAGCAGGAGGCGCGAGAGATCCCGCAGTTTGTTTATACTCTCCGCCACCCGGCCCCACCGCCGCAATGAACTCATCGAGCAGCCCCGCTGGAATTGTGCAACCTGGCGTCCCGGCAGGACGACCCGCGCCGAACTCGCCGCTACTCGATCGCTACTTCAAGCTCACCGAAAACCACACCACCGTTCGCCAGGAAATGGTTGGAGGCTTAACCACTTTCATGACCATGGCCTATATCGTGGTGGTGAATCCGCAAATTCTGCAGCAAGCCGGAATGCCGCCAGAAGGCGTCGTCTTCGCGACCTGCATCTCCGCCGCTGTGGCGTCTCTGGTGATGGGACTATATGCGAATTATCCCATCGCTATGGCCCCTGGAATGTCCCTGAATGCGTACTTCACCTACTCGGTATGTCTGGGCATGGGAATTCCGTGGCAGACCGCCCTGGGCGCGGTTTTCTTTTCCGGCGCGCTGTTTGTCCTGTTGACCGTGACCCGCGTGCGCGAGCAGATCGTCAACGGCATCCCTGATTCCCTGAAGCACGCTACCGCCGCCGGCATCGGCATGTTCATCGCCTTCGTCGGCCTGCGCAATGCCCGGCTGGTGGTAGCCAACCCGGCCACATTTGTGGGAATCGGCAAGCTTTCTCAGCCCGATGTGCAAGCCGCTTGCCTGGGCCTCGTGCTGACCCTGATTCTCATCGCCCGCAAGACCAATGGAGCCATCCTGCTAGGCGTCGCCGGAACCATGCTCTACGGCATCCTGCGCGGGCTTGCCCATTGGCCCTCGGCATGGATTTCAATGCCGCATCCCGCCGGAACCTTCCTGCAACTGGATTTGCGGGCCGCCATGCGCCTGGGGTTGCTCGAGATCGTCTTCGCATTCCTGTTCGTAGACCTTTTCGACAACGTCGGCACCCTGGTGGGTGTCTGCGAACAGGGAGGCTTCATCGAGAATGGCCGCATTCCCCGCGTCGGACGCGCGCTGCTCGCCGATGGCATAGGCACCATGTTCGGCGCCCTGACCGGCACGTCGACCGTGACCAGCTACATCGAGAGCGCCGCAGGCGTGGCCGCCGGCGCCCGCACCGGGCTCAGCAATGTCTTTGTCGCACTTTTGTTCTTATGTGCCGTTTTCTTTTCTCCGATTGCAGGCGCCATCCCGCCATTTGCCACCGCACCGGCCCTGGTCATCGTTGGCGCGCTCATGACGCAATCCATCGCGCAAGTCGCCTGGAGCGACTACACCGAAGCGTTTCCCGCCTTCCTGACCATGCTTGCGATGCCGCTGACCTTCAGTATCGCCACCGGACTCAGTCTTGGCGTGATCGCTTACACCGTGGCGAAAGTCGGAACCGGCAGATTCCGTGAAGTGAGCGCCGTCATCTGGATTCTCACCGTGCTTTTCATTCTGCGCTACGCGTACCTGGCCGTCGCCTAGGGAACTCTGAATGAGGCCCCTGTGATTCCTCTGTGTCCCCTGTGCTCTCTGTGTCCGCTGTGCCCTCTGTGTCCCCTGTGCCCTCTGTGGTTTAAGTCTTTGGTGGGCACTTAACCAGAGTTTCGCTAGAGCTAATGGGCGGTTTGAACCGGCGCGGTCATCAGGTGCATGAACATTCCGTAAAACTTCTCCTTGTCCAGATCCATCTGGATCTCAACAGCCGGCCCGGTGACTCGCGGCTTGTCGCGTTCCGTCCATGTCAGTGTGTTTCCATATCCGGCACCGCGATCGAGGTCGACGCTCATGTAGCGGGTCTCGCGTTTCGTGATGATCGTTGGGTCAATCCAGGCCGCTGCCGCCAGCTCATCCCACATGAAATCGGCCCCGAGTCCCACCTGATAATAGCGGGCCACGTAGTGTGCCAACGGTGTGTCGGCGGCGCCAATCTGCTTGACCATTTCCGGCGTCAAGCGCGTCTTCACCGAGATGTCGGTCGGCGTGCAGGTAATCTTGTGCCAGGACGCTCGCAGCACGACGTGCGCCGCCTCGGGATCGAACCAGAAGTTGAATTCGTGCCGGGGATTGTTCGTGAATTCCGGACTGTCGGTCTGCGGGCTCAGGCTCCCTCCCATAAACACGAGTTGCTCGGCCAGTTCCGGAAACTGCGGGTCAAGAGAGATGGCAAGCGCCAGGTCGGTCATCGGCGCTCCTTCGTAGATCGTCACCTCATGCGGATAACGGTGCACCATGCGAATCAGAAAATGCACAGCGTCTTCGTCCGCAGGCTTGGCTTTTGGCGAACCTTCCGCCATCGGCGGCACGACGTAAGGCTCGTGCCACCAGCGATCATCCCAGGCGCCGGTATAAGCCAGCTTTCCGTAGCGTTCCTGCCACCACTGCGCTTCCTCGCGCCGATAGACCAGCGGGAAAACTGCTCCAGGCACCACTGGTATGTCGGTCCGACCGATGATTTCCAGCAGCCGCAGCGTGTGCGCGATCTCTTCGTCCCGCCACTGATCTCCGCTGGCCACCGTGATCCCCAACACCTCCACCTGCGGCGACTGCAGCAGCAAGAGCACCGTCTGCAGATTGCTCCCGCCCGGGCCAGAGCAATCCTGATCGATGATGACCTTGCGACGGGCCTGAGCGAAGGTTAGCGAACTCGCTACCAGCAGGGTCGCAATCAGCAGACGACGCAGGGCCGGCTTCATTGGGATTGCTTCCTCCCCGGCGCCCGCGTCATCAACTCGATATACAGCTTGTAGAACTTCTCGGCATCGATATCGAACTGCACATTGGCGAGGCGCAGGTACGGCGGCACCTGCGCCTTCGAGTCCCAGAAGATTGTCTTGCCATAGCTCGCGCCATGATCCACATCAATATCCATGTAGAGCTGCTTCTGCCCGGTGATGATCGACGGATCGATCAAGGCCGCGCCCGCGATCTCGTCCCACATGTACCCCGGCAGCGAATACTTCTCGAGATACTCTGTAATCGGCGTGCCCGCCTTGGAGATGGTGGCCTTCATTTCGTTCGTGAAGCGTGTTTTCACCGAGATATCAATCGGTGTGATGGTCATCTTCTTCCACGGGGCCCGCAAGACAATGCGTGCCGCCTCGGGATCGAACCACCAGTTGAATTCCCGGCGAGCATCGATGGCGCCAGGATCGATCGCGCCCGTATCGGCATAAAGGCCGCCGCCCATCATGACGAACTCTTTCGCGAGCGTCGCTACCGACGGATCCAGCTTCAGCGCCAATGCGTAGTTCGTGAGTGGTCCCCCCGCCCACAGGACTACCTCTCCCGGATACTTGTGCACCATGTTTACGATGAATTCCGCGGCAGTTCCTTTAGCTGCCTCGATGTGGGGCTCGCCCTCGGGCATCGGAGGCACGATGTCCGGTGCGTGATAAGGCTCCTCGAACACCGTGGAACGCTTCGCCGCGAAACGTTCTGTCCAGCAGCCCTTGTATTCGAACTTGCCATACAGGGCTTCCCAGCGCTCGCTCTCTTCTTTCGAGTTGAGCAACGGAAATTCCGCTCCCGCGACCACCGGGACGTCCGTACGGTTGGCGATCTCGAGCAGCCGCAGAACATGTTGCGTCTCTTCCTTCACCCATTGGTCGCCGCTGACCGTCGTGATGCCCAACACGTCGAACTTCTCCGACTGCAGGAACACTAGGATGGCCTGCTGATCGCTGGTGCCAGGTCCGCGAGCGTCTTGATCGATGATGACTTTAGTCTTCTGGGCAGAAGTGGAGATCACAAAGAGAAGGCTGAATGCCAGGGCTGCTGGCGACGTCCATTTCCAAGGACTCATGCTGTCTCCCGGAGCAAGAAATTCGATGACCAAAGAGATGGGCAGACCTGAAAGCGGGGACGATTCCCGTTTCACCAAGTCTGCCCCAGATTCTTACACTGCAACTTACATTGGCCCTAGAAGTTCAGCTTAAGGGCGAACTGCATGACACGCGCCTGTGCGGTGCCCACCGTGGCATTTACGAGCCCGAAAGTGGTGGGCGAGGCAATGTTCTGTTGGAAACCGAAGCCCCCGTCCCCACCAAGATAGAAGTTAGGATGGTTGAACAGGTTGAAGAACTCCGCCCGGAACTGCAGACCCAATCCTTCGCGCCAAGGCATGAGGAAGTTCTTGACGAGAGACAAATCTGTGTTGACGAAGCGCGGTCCATAGACCGGTGCTCGCGGAGCCGTGCCGAGTTTTCCAGTCGGTGTCAGTTTCCCAGTTATGGGGTCCACAACTTTCTCCGACTTGAACGCGCAAGGGTTAAACCAGTTTTGCAGAGTATGAACCTTTGAGGGCGCGGTGCAACCCGGGTTGGCCGCGACCGGGCCCGCCTTGTTGGGATCGCCCACTTCATCAGGTCGATCAAAGCTGGTGCCGCTGTTCCAAACGAAGTTCACGCCGGAAGGACGGCTGCTGTCGATCACGAAGAGCGGGAACCCGGAAAGGGCCCTCTCAATCACGTTCACCGACCAACTTCCGAAGATGGAGTTAGTGGCCCCCTTCCAGCCGCCGCCGAACTTCTTGCCCTTTCCGAACGGGAGGTCATAGATCACGCTGGCGGTGAACTGATTGTTGGCGTTGATGGCGGACAGACCCCAGTCGGCTTTCTGCATGCCGGGCAAGGGCCAGTACATCGCACCGGGGAAGCTTCCCAGGCCGTCGGTGAGACCGGAGTCGAAAGTGCGAGACCAGGTATACCCGAACAGGGCATAGACCCCGTGCCGGGCGCTTTTGGTTTCGGCCTTGACCTGGAGAGAGTCATAGCGCGCACGGCCGACATCGTTGGATTGGATGACGTTGCCCAGCGTAGAGAACGGTGGTTTGTACCCGCAGCCAAATGTGTAGCCTGCGACTGGCGTAGCACCGTCGGGGCAAGCGTTTGGATCGTGAAGGTTTATGTTCAAACCGCTTACCAGAATGTGCGAACTCCGGGAGCCTGCGTAGCCTGCCGTCAGCACGACATTTCCCGGAAGCTGGTGCTCGATGTTCAGCGTCAGCTGCTGTACCCTACCTTGTTTGAAATTCAGGTTCTGCGTCTGGAACGCACCCGGGAACTGGGAGGGGTTTGGCGGCGAGGTGATGAGTGGCAGGAAACCCCGCTGCAGGCCACAATCGTTTGGTATCGGCAGCGCAGTGTTGTTAAAAGGGCACGGGAATGGCCCATTGAAGTTATCTGACTCGGCGAAATAGGGTGGGTTCTCGAACAAGCCCTGCGCACCCTGATTCCAGGAAGAGTCGTGGAATATGGCGTAGCCGGCGCGCACGGCGGTATTCTGGCTGCCGAAGGGTTTCCACGCGAAGCCAATGCGCGGTTCGAAAGCGGTCTTGTCCAATTCGAGGCCGACCCTCGGTCCGCTCCGCACGCAGAACGTGCAACCCGCGATCGGAATATTGCCTGCGACGAGCAGTTTTCCGCTGGCCAGATCGAGGTTGGCCTGGCGGTTTCCGGATTCCACGGTCGGCGTGGTGAGGGCCCAGGCCACGCCGATGTTGATCGTGAGACTGGGCGTAACACGCCAGTCGTCCTGAATATAGGGCCGGAAGAGCTTCCAGCGCCGGCCGGTGGTGGCGCCAAGGAACGTCTGGTCGTGAACAGTGCCCACCATCTGGCCCAGCAGCAGATCGGCCGCACCGTCCCCGCTGAAGGCCGGGCTGAAGTTAATGAAGAAGCCATCCTGGAAGGCGTTGGTTTCCACGTTCATCTGCATGGCGCGTAGCGAACCGCCGAAGCGAATGTTGTGGTGGCCGCGAATCATGTCGAACGAATCGACCACAGAAAAAACGTTCGTTCCGCCCTGGAACGGAGCGAAGCCCCGGTCGCCCAATCCCCAGTAGCCGCCCACCAGGGTTGCGGTCATGCTGCAACTCATGCAGTCACTGGATGACTGCGAGAATCCCGGGATTCCGTTCACGCATTTGGTATTCAGATCGGCGCCCAGAATTCCC
>Ga0307478_10001312_pt1 | contig 21823 bp, 18 predicted proteins | sample atmos_gasesECM4C_2_FD_203713 | JGI IMG/M metagenome (GOLD analysis project Ga0307478, IMG submission 203713) | Hardwood forest soil microbial communities from Morgan-Monroe State Forest, Indiana, United States - atmos_gasesECM4C_05 | ecosystem: Environmental > Terrestrial > Soil > Temperate... | reverse complement strand
CTCGTGGAAGCGCGCTGGCGGCGAGAATAACTAAGTTTCATCTAGTCATTCCGAACGCAGTGAGGAATCTGCTTTCTGCTTGTGGTGATCGAAAAGCAGGTTCCTCGTCGCTGCACTCTTCGGAATGACAAAGCGTTTTGGCCAACACGCAAAGCTTGGCTGGCCTCCTCCGCCTTTCAGCCCCCGAATCCCTGCTGTTCCCGCTCGCATCCAAGTCCGCATGAACCTTCAATTGGAAGGCAAGCGTGCGCTCGTCACCGGATCGACCGCCGGCATCGGGTACGCCATTGCCGAAGGCCTCGCCCGCGAGGGCACGTCGGTCATCGTCAACGGCCGCACACAGGCTCGCGTGGACCGCGCCCTGGCGTCGCTGGTCGAAACCGGCGTTCGCGGCAAAGTTGAGGGCATCGCCGCCGACCTCGGCACGGCTGAAGGCGTGAAGGCCGCGACCGACAAGTTCCCCGACCTCGACATCCTAGTCAACAACCTCGGGATCTTCGATCCCAAGCCCTTCGAAATGATCCCCGACGACGAGTGGTTCAAGTTTTTCGAAGTCAACGTGATGAGCGGAGTGCGCCTCAGCCGCCACTACTTGCCTCGTATGATGAAGCGCAACTGGGGCCGGATTGTCTTCATTTCAAGCGAGTCCGCGGTGCAGATCCCGGCAGAGATGATTCAGTACGGAATGACAAAAACCGCGCAGCTGGCCGTGTCGCGCGGCCTGGCGGAAACCACCGCGGGAACGAATGTCACGGTGAACACCGTGCTCGCTGGACCGACATCTTCGGAAGGCGCCACGGAGTTTGTGAATCGCGTCGCCGCCAGTATGAAGAAAACCTCGAAGGAATTTGAGCAGGAATTTTTCCGCAGCATGCGCCCGAGCTCGCTGCTCCGGCGTTTCACAACGCCAGACGAAGTCGCTGCCATGGTCACCTTCGTCTGCAGCCCGCTCTCCTCAGCCACGAATGGCGCGGCTTTGCGAGCTGACGGCGGCGTGGTGCGCTCGATCCTCTAACATGTGGCGCGGGCACTCTCGCCCGCGCAGAGCTCGCGAACTTCTCTACGATTCCACCTTGCGCCAGGTGCGCAGGTTGACGCCGCAAAGTACGAGACAAAACAGGTTCGCCGGAACAAAGCCGAACTGCGCGGTTTTCACTCCAATGATACAAATCAGGACGCTATTGACCGCCGCCAGCGCCCAGCCTTCCCAGCAGCGCTTGCCAACAAGAATGGTTGAAAAAATCGTTAATATGCAGGATATATAGTCGAGCCGCACGGCGCAGAAAAACCTCCGACAACTACTTTGTAGCATCGCCGGAGCCGCCGTCTGTGATCTCGAACGTGCTACTCACGTAACGACGGTAACGCCTTCTCGTGATCTATGAACAATTTACCGACGCCCCCGCCTTCCCGCGTTTTCCTCGCAACCAAGGCCGGACTGCGCGACTCCAATACGGGGTGAGGTGACCCATGGCTCGCAAAGCCCCCAAAAAAGCGAATAAGCCAGTGTACCGTCCTTATGTCGATGATCCCGCGGATGAGCCTCTGGGCGCTGGCCCCGACTCTGCGGGTCAGTCGGGCGACGTCCAGGGATTGTCCGAGGTCGCTGGCGCCGACTCGGAAAGCGTCGAAGAATTGGCGGAAGAAGGCCAGGCTCTGGAAGCGGAAGCTATCTCTGGCGTGGAAGACGCTCCCGACGCCGACGTCAAGGAAGTTCATGTCCACGAGCGCCCCGAAGACGATGTCCCCGAGGAGTACCTCGACAGGGACTGACGCACGAACCGCGACCAGACCGGTAGGATCATTCTGGTTGGGTCATGACAGTTGGGTAGTGAGATGCCCCCTCGGAATCTTGTCAGTCCGGAGGCCTTCATTGCGTCCATCGCGGTTCGTACCAGGGCGCGATCTCTCGCTCATCGCGGCTCGTATCAGGGTTCCCCTTCACTGGTTGCGGAGAACGACTGTAGCGCCGGCTGTCGCGAGGCCGGGGTCCCCAGCAAGCGTTGTTGGCTGATGGAGTGGGAGGGCATCTTGCCCTCAGCCTTGCAAATATGGGAAGGGCGCGCCCTCAGACGCTGTTTTTTTGCTGCGCCCATAGCCCACCCCTAGCAACGTCGAACGGCGTCCCCATGCTTGCCCCACACTTACAAAAGCTGCAATTCCGTGGGCAGCCTAGGCGGAGAAATCTGCTGTTTTGTTTGTGCGTGCGAATGAAAGACTGACGTGCGGGCAAAAATTTCTACCAGCAGGAACTCCCACTTTCAGCGCGTATCCACTTTCAGATTGATATTTACTTGCGGCCGGTTGTCGAACTGACTCACCGTCTTGGTGTCGCTCTTCTTTCCGTTGTACTGGGCGTACACTTCGTAGTCGATATTCGGAGAAAGCGACGGAAACCGGTACCCGCCGTCCTGTCCCACAATGTAGGTTTTCACCGCGCGCGTGCGCGTATTCGTCAAATACACCACGGCGTTCGGCAAGGGACTCTCCTGCCGATCGGTCACGCGCCCCAGCAGCACGCGGCTGTTGTCGGACTTCTTTTCAAAGGGTTCGCTAAAAGCAGCAAGTTGGATCAGCAGCAGGACCAAGACAACCATTGAGGTCTTTCTCATGGACCAGCTCCCACCTCATTTTGCTTCGCACTACTTTAGATGCAATCCTATATCGGCGCGCTCGTCCGATTCGATGTGCACGGCCACTTCTTCGCCAGGTTGTAACTTGTTTCTGCTCAGAGACTTGAGCGCCTTGGCGTCGGCCCAGACCACGTAGTCGGCCTTGCCCGCCGGCAGCCGCTGCGCGAATTCCCCGGAGTGGTTCGAGTAGAGCTCCCAACTCGGCCTCTTCTTATCGGCCCGCCGGATCAGCACCTTCACTCCGTATACCGGATGGTCGTCGGGCCCCCACACCGTCCCGAAAATCAGGGCGTAATTCTTGCGCGGGTCCTGACGGTCCTCACTGGCTCGCAGCGTGACAGGTTGCAGGCTGGCGAGCAGCACTATTCCAACGAACACGCCAATCCTCAACCCGATGGACCGGCGCGCCGAATCGCCCGGACGTTTGCTTCTAAAGGTCACCGTCCTCGGTTTCCTCGTCTTCCTCTTCCTCTTCTTCCTCTTCCTCGACCGGCTTCAGTTCGAGGGGATTCACCGTCACAATCTCAAAATCGGTCCCGCACTCGGGACACGACACGACTTCACCTTCGTCGACCTCATCCTCTTCGATGTCGAGGTCGCTCTCACATTCCGGACAATAAACCATGAATGCCTCCGTGCCAGGGCGTACCCTGATAATATTTAATTCTCGCGGGCGAACGGTCAAGTCCTCAGCCTTTTCTGACCGCTTTGGCTCTTTACAATTCTCCAGACCGTCTCGAGCAGGGCCCCATTGGTCACGATGCCAAGCAAGAAGATTGCGCCAAGATTTTCTATCACGCATGGGATGATCGCGCTGACGCTGGCGATGGTTTTGTTTTCGGCCATTCCCAGCCTGACGCAGCAACCTGCAGCGGCTCCCTCAAGCGATTTTCATCCGGCCGATGCCCCGCCTCCCGATCCAAAGATCGCAGCCGCTCTCAAAGAAATCTCCGCCGCTCACATTCAAGCCAACATTGATAAGCTAGTCAGCTTCGGAACGCGTTCGACGCTCTCGGCGCAAGATCCCGCCTCTATCGGTGCCGGACGTGGCATCGGTGCGGCGCGCGATTGGATCAAGTCGGAATTCGAGCGCTACTCCAAAGACTGCGGCGGTTGCCTTGAGGTGAAAACCGACAGCTTTACCGAAGCGCCCGCAAAGCGCATTCCCCAGCCTACGCAAATCACCAATGTTTACGCAGTCCAGAAAGGAACCGACCCAGAGCGTTCCAGGTACATGGTTCTGGTGACCGGCCACTACGACTCGCGCAACAGCGATACCTTCGACATCAAGGGCGATGCGCCCGGCGCCAACGACGATGCCAGCGGCACCGCCGTCAGCCTCGAGTGTGCCCGTGTGCTGAGCAAGCTGAAGTTTCCTGCCACAATCGTTTTTCTTACAGTGGCCGGCGAAGAACAGGGATTGAACGGCAGCCGGCACTTTGCGCAGATGGCGCGTCAGGAACAATGGCTGCTCGAAGCCGTGTTGAACAATGACATCGTGGGCGGCGACCGCAGCTCTGAGCAGGATCCCGGCGTGGTCCGGGTGTTCTCCGAAGGCGTGCCCGAGGCGGCCGACGACAAGGCGCAGGGCGAGATTCGATCCCTGGGCGGCGAGGGCGAGAGCGATTCCAGTTCACGGGAGCTGGCCCGCTACATCGCCGATGCCGGCCGCACCTACGACGCTGGCGTAAAACCACTCTTGATTTTCCGTCAGGATCGCTACCTGCGCGGGGGAGACCATTCCTCGTTCAATCAGCAGGGATTCGCCGCAGTGCGCTTTACCGAGTACCGCGAGGATTTCAATCACCAGCACCAGAACGTGCGTACTGAAAACAGCGTCGAATACGGCGACCTGCCAAAGTTCGTGAACTTCGATTACGTCGGCGCCGTGGCCCGTTTGAACGCGGCAACGTTGGCTTCGCTGGCGTCAGCGCCGGCGCCTCCCGCGAACGTCCGAATCGACGCCTCCAAGCTCGTAAACGATTCCACCCTGCTGTGGGATGCTTCACCAGGAGCGACAGGGTATGAGATCGTCTGGCGGGCCACCAGCGCCCCAGAATGGGAGCACGCGCAGTCGGTTGGAAACGTCGGACGCGCTACCCTGAAAGTCTCAAAAGATAACGTGATTTTTGCCGTCCTCGCGGTTGATAATGAAGGACACCGGAGTTTGCCGGTCGTCCCGGTGCCACAGCGATGACCCCAGGCTCGTGCCGTTCAACAGGAGACACCTCTGATACGCCGCACCAGTAACGAAATGACCCTGAGTTTCCCGCCCTTCACTAAGGCGGTCATCTGGCTCTTAGGGATCAACACCGCCATCTTCCTGTTCATGGAAGCCTTCGGCTCGCGCGATTTGATCAATTGGATCTATTTTCACCTCGGCCTCGTGCCCGCTGAGGTCGTCGGGCCACCTTTCCGACTCTGGCAGATCGTTACCTATAGCTTTATCCACAGCGGCTTTGGACATTGGTTCTGGAACATGCTCGCCCTCTGGATGTTTGGCTCTACGTTCGAGACCTCGTGGGGAGTCCGGCGCTTTCTGGAGCTCTTCTTCACGGGTGTCGTCGGTGCGGCGCTGACCACCATCCTGTTGTCATTGGCACACGTTCTGGGCGATCCCAACATCCCCACCGTCGGCGCTTCTGGCGGCCTGTTCGCAATCCTGATGGCCTACGGGATGGTGTTCGGCGAAAACGAGATCATCATGATCCCGTTCCCGCTCCTCATCAAAGCCAAGTATTTCGTCCTGATTCTCATCGTGGTCACGGTCGCTTTCTCGATCGCAGGTGGCGGCAACACCGCCTACCTCGCCCACCTCGGCGGACTCTTCTTTGGTTACCTCTACGTCAAGTATGCGCCGGCGCGGCGCGCCAGCCGGGGCTTCTCCGTGTCAGAGTGGTTCTACGGCCTCCGCAATTCCTTCTACCGCTGGAAGCGTCGCCGGGCCGCCCGCAAGTTCGAGGTCTACATGCGCCAACACGACCGGGACGTGAAGTTCGACAACCTCGGCAACTACGTCCCCCCCGAAGATCGCGAGAAGAAAAACGGCGGCAACAAGTCTGGCTGGGTAAACTAGAATGCGGCGCCGCCGTCCCGGCGGCTGTCCCTCGGCGTCTCACCTCGAAAGCTGGTCCGCCCGTTCTTAACGAGCCAAACAAGAACAACAGAGATTCGTATCAGGGCACCGCTTCTCGCCCCCTTTAGGGGTCGCCTCGTCAAATTGGATTGCTTTTCGCCCCCCTCGCGGCGCCGCACTATCTAACCGAAAAACCCCTTGAACGCCCCGACGATCGCCTGCGCCAGATCTTCTCCGCCGCCCTTTCCCTTCATCCCCAGATCGTGTCCCGCGCCTTCCACCTTGAAAAGCTCGGTTCGTCCAGGAATCAGCTTGATGGCGGCCTCCATTTCCTCGATCGATCCGAATGGATCGCGCGTCCCCTCGATAAAAAGGCTCGGCGTATGCAACTGCGGCAGATGTTGCGTGCGCAATTGCTCCGGCTTACGTGGTGGGTGCAACGGATAGGACATCAGCAACAGCCCCTCCACCAGCCCCGCCTCTTCGGCACAGAGCATCGTCGCCTGCCTCCCGCCGTAGGAGTGCCCGCCCAGGAACATTCGACCTATCGCCACTTTGCGCACGGCGCTGACCGCATTGCGCAGTCCATCCCGGTCGCGCGCCGCATCCCCTGGACCCGGCGGCCCATAGCGCCGCGCCTGCCGGTAGGGCAGATCGCAGCGTAGAACGATCAATCCGGCTGAGGCGAACGTCTCCGCAACCGCGACCAGCAAAGGCGCCTGTGCATTCGATCCCGCGCCATGCGCAAGCACGAGGCCGTCGCCGGTGGGGTTCGCCGGCCGGTGCAGGTAGCCGCGCACCGCGGGCTGCAGGGCGGATTCGAGAAAAGTCTCGGCCATCGGCTTTTCTTGGTAGCGCCGGCATCCTTGCCGGCTGTCCCGAGGGCGTCTCGTCCTCGCCGTGGAGGGAAAGGCGCCCGTCGCACCGCCGGGGTCAGCAGGCGCTACCCTCTACAGCTGAATCTCTTCCAAACTCTCATGCACCTTCAGAATTTTTATCTGGTGCGCCAGCTTCGCCCAGCGCCGCTGCGCTTCGGGATCCTCCAGAGCGGCCCGCCGCGCGTCCTCCGACTTCCAGAACCGCACCAGCACGTACTCGCCCTCAGGCCCACGATACAGAACGTCGCGGCTGTACCCACCCGCCGCCAGCACGCCCGACAGCTCGCGCACCGTGGCCAGCGCTTCCTCTTCCTTGCCCAGCAGAGGAACAAACACGGCTACCGACAGAATTTCGTTCGCCACCGCTACCTGCTCCAAGTTACTTCTTTCCGCTTTTGCGGGCTCGCCGCCGTCGCTCGCCCCCGCCGCCCGTCACCGGCTCGGGCACCGTGTGCAGGCGCATGAAATTCGTCGACCCCGACGCCATCTGCGTGCCCGCCACGACGCCCAATACATCTCCCGGCTTCAGTTTGCCAGGGTGCAGCAATTCGCGCTCCGCGGTGTTCACCATGTCTTCTGCCGATCGCGCTTGCTCCCGACGCCGCACCGGATGCACGCCCCAGAAAAGATTCATCCGGTTGCACACCGGACCGTTGTGGCTGAACGCATAAATGCTTACCCGCGGCCGATATTTTGAAATCATGCGCGCCGTGTTCCCCGTTTCGGTGAACACCGCGATCGCCCCCATCGGCAAATCCTCGGCCGCGTGCGCGATCGATTCGCAGATCGCTTCCGCCACTGAAACCTGTTGCCGATGCCGGCGTCGCCGCGGCTCGCTGAACGACGTCATATTCCGTTCCGCCTCGACCACGATCCGGCTCATCATAGCGACCGCCTCGCGCGGATACCGCCCGCTCGCCGTCTCGGCCGAGAGCATGACCGCGTCCGTCCCGTCGAACACAGCGTTCGCCACGTCGCTGGCTTCCGCCCGCGTCGGTCGCGGATTCTCGATCATCGATTCCAGCATCTGCGTCGCAATAATCACCGGCTTCCGCCATTCCGCCGCCCGCCTGATCACGTGCTTCTGGATCACGGGCACCTGTTCCGGCAACATCTCCACGCCCAGGTCGCCGCGCGCCACCATCACCCCATCGGCCGCTTCGAAGATTTCCTCAAGCTGCTCGAGCGCTTGCGGCTTTTCCAGCTTGGCGATCACCGGCACGTCGCTGCCATGATCGAGAATCAGCTGCTTGACCTCGCGCACGTCCGAAGCTGACCGCACAAACGAGATCGCCACCATGTCCACTTCGTGCTTGAGCCCAAACGCCAGATCCCGCCGGTCTTTCTCGGTCAGCGCCGGAATCGTCAGCGCGGCTCCGGGCAGGTTGATCCCCTGGTGTTCCCCGAGAAGCCCGCCATTCACCACGTCACATTCCACGTCCTGCCCTCGCCGCCCTTTCACGCGCAGCTCGATCAGACCATCCGACAGCAAAATCCTCGCCCCCGGCCCAACTTCGCGCGCCAGCCCGGTGAACGTGGTTGCGATCAGAGTCGACGTCCCCAGCACATCCCGTGGCGTAATCGTGACTCGTGCGCCGGGTTCCAGCAGCACGGGCTCGTGCCCCTTCAGCCGTCCCGTGCGGATTTTCGGCCCCTGCAGGTCTTGCAGGATGCACACCGTTCGCCCCTCGCTGCGCGTGGCGCGGCGGATGCGCTCGATATTGCGCGTGTGGTCTTCGTGAGTACCGTGGGAGAAATTCAGCCGGGCAACATCCATTCCCAACCGCAAAAGGTCGCGCAAAGCCGCTTCGTGATTCGAGGTTGGGCCGATGGTGGCAATGATTTTTGCGCGCCGCCCGCCTCCGGTTCCCGACTCCGCCGACAGGGCAAGCGTAGCAGTCCGTTCCGTCTCGGCGCGTAAATCGGAGACGTCGCCAGACACCAGGTCGAACTTTCCCTGTCTCAAATGTAGTGCTCCCAAACGCTGGTGGAGAATCCGGAGGTGGAATTTTCTTCTGAGCGCCTTCGAGGATCAAGGCGCGGTCATGCGCAGTGTCGCGCTCGACTCCAGCAGTTCTTTCCCCAAAAACGACCGCGGGAACAGCATGGCGTTGAACTCCGCGCCGATCAGCACCACCAGCGAGATCAGATACATCCACACCAGCAGCGCAATCGACACCCCGAGCGAGCCATAGAGAATGCTGTAATCGGCGTAGTTGTGCAGGTAGACGCTGAACAACGCTGTCACCACGAACCACAAGGCGGTCGCCAGCGTCGCCCCCGGTAATACGCTATGCCAGGGTTGGGTGCGTGGCACGGCATTGTGATAGATCAGCGCGATCACCGCAATGCTGGCGAGCGTCGCAATGACCCAGCGGATCGCGCCCCACAGGATCACGATGTACAGACTGAATTCGTGTCCGGAGTGGAAGAGAATGCGGCTCTCGATCCCCGAACCGAACGCGACCAGCACGGTCGCAAATGTCAGCGGGATGCCCGCCATGATCACCAGCGAAAATGCGATGAGCCGTTCCTTCAGCAGGCCCCAGGTCTTGGGAAGCTGGTAAGCATTGCGGAAGCCTTCCATCCAGGAAATCATGGTTCCGGAGGCGGTCCACAAAGTCAGAAGCGAGGTGCCGATGAGCAAGCGGACCGGGCGCTCCGACGTTCCGCGCAGATATGAGATCGCCGCCGCCGATCCCGTCGGCATGATCCGGCCGAGCGCATACGAAATTTCCCGTAGGTAGACGTCCCCGCGGCTGAGCGTGGCGAGCACCGAGCCCACCACCAGCAGCGAGGGGAAAAACGTAAGAATCGAAGAATACGCCGACGCCTTGGCAACGGCGAACTGATCATGCTCAAACGCGCGCCAGGTCGCCAGGCGCATCAGGCGGAAGAAGCGCAGCATCGCGTCCCTTAGAGTAGGGCGCGGCGCCGGTGGGCGCAACTGCGAAATTCGCCGGCGGACCTCCTGGGGTCCAAATTGTTGGGGACTGGCGTTCATAGGTAGATAAGATGAAGGGGCAGCAGACGCCGCCCCTCCGGATTGTCCCCGAGCCTACTCGGCCGCCAGTTCTTCCGTCTCGCCTTCGTGCCGCATTAATTCCAGGGCACGCTCCGCTTCTTCGTAGGCCTGCGAGACCTCTTCCTGTACCTTCGCGGCGGCCTCTTCCATCTCTGGCGAGAGGCGCACGTTGCGGTAGTACTCCATGCCGGTGCCGGCAGGGATGAGGCGGCCCACAATGACGTTCTCCTTGAGCCCGCGCAGGTGATCGACCGCTCCCTGGATGGAAGCTTCGGTCAACACCCTCGTGGTCTCCTGGAACGACGCCGCGGAGATGAACGAGTCGGTTGAGAGCGAGGCCTTCGTGATGCCGAGGAGCAGCGGCCGACCGGTTGCCGGGCGTCCGCCTTCTTTGATCACGCGCTCGTTCTCTTCGGCGAAGCGGAACTTGTCGACCTGCTGTTCCAGCAGGAACGTCGTGTCCCCGACGTCTTCCACCTTGCGCCAACGCATCATCTGGCGGACGATCACCTCGATGTGCTTGTCGCTGATGTTGACGCCCTGCAGCCGGTAGACTTCCTGGATTTCGTTCACCAGATAAGCCTGCAGCTCCTTTTCGCCGAGTACGGCCAGGATGTCGTGCGGGTTGAGTGGCCCGTCCATCAGCGGTTCACCCGCCTTCACGCGCTCGCCTTCCTGCACGTTGATGTGAACGCCGCGCGGAACCGAGTATTCTTTCTCGGTGCCGTTGTCGGCGACCACGTAGATTTTGCGCTGGCCCTTCGAGACCTCACCGAACTTCACCGTGCCATCGATTTCGCTGATGACCGCGGTCTCGTGCGGCTTGCGGGCTTCGAACAGCTCGACCACGCGCGGCAGACCACCCGTGATGTCTTTCGTCTTGGTGGTTTCGCGCGGGATCTTCGCCAGCACATCGCCAGGAGATACCGTGTCGCCATCGGCCACCATCAGGTGGGCGCGTGACGGCATCAGGTACCGCTTGCTCGCCTTGCCCTTGATCACGATCGCCGGCTGGCGCTTCTCATCCGGAGAATCCGCCACCACGTGCCGTGAAAGGCCAGTAACTTCGTCCACTTCTTCGTGCAGGGTGATGCCTTCCTGCAAGTCCTTGAACTGGACGGTTCCGCCGATTTCGGTGAGGATCGCGAAGGTATACGGATCCCACTCGACCAATACCTGGCCGAGTTCGACCGCGTCGCCTTCGTTGACCTTCACCTTGGCGCCATAGACCACCGAGTAGCGCTCACGCTCGCGGTTTTTGTCGTCCACCACGGCGATCGACCCCTGCCGGTTCATCACCACCAGGTCGCCGGACTTCGCTTTCACGGTCTGCAGGTTGATGAAGCGCACCACGCCGTTGTTCTTGGCTTCCAGTCGAGACTGTTCCGAAACTCGCGATGCCGTACCACCGATGTGGAAGGTACGCATGGTGAGCTGTGTTCCGGGTTCGCCGATCGACTGTGCTGCGATCACGCCCGTTGCCTCGCCCAGCTCGACCAGTCGGCCGGAGGCCAGGTTGCGGCCGTAGCACATCACGCAGACGCCGCGCTTCGACTCGCAGGTCAGCACGGAGCGGATCTTCACCCGCTCGATGCCTGCGGCCTGGATCGAACCCGCCAGCTCTTCCGTGATTTCCTGGTTGATGTCGACGATGACGTTGCCGTCATAGTCCTTGATTTTCTCGAGCGACACGCGGCCGACAATGCGATCGCGCAGCGGCTCGATGATCTCGCCGGCTTCCACGATACCGGAGACGTAAATCCCGTCCACGGTGCCGCAGTCGTACTCGCTGATGATCACGTCCTGGGCCACATCGACCAGACGCCGCGTCAGGTAGCCCGAGTCCGCCGTCTTCAGCGCGGTATCGGCCAGACCCTTGCGGGCGCCGTGCGTCGAGATGAAGTATTCGAGCACCGTCAGCCCTTCACGGAAGTTCGCCGTGATGGGCGTTTCGATGATTTCACCCGACGGTTTCGCCATGAGTCCGCGCATTCCGGAAAGCTGGCGGATCTGTTGTTTCGATCCGCGAGCGCCGGAATCCGCCATGACGTAAATCGGGTTAATCGCGCCTTCCTTGTCGCGCTGTTGCATCTGCCCGAACATCTCGTCCGCGACCTTTTCCGTAATCGCCGACCAGATTTCGATGACCTTGTTGTAGCGTTCGCCGTTGGTGATGGCGCCGTCCAGGTACTGCTGCTGAACGCTGACACCCTGCTTCTCGGCGTCCTTCACCAGCGTCTTCTTGTTGTCCGGCACGACCATGTCGTCGATGCCGATCGACAGGCCCGCACGGGTTGCGAAGTTAAACCCGAGCGACTTGATCTCGTCGAGCATCTTGACCGTAACTTCCAGGCCAAAGCGCAGGTAGCAGTAGTTCACCAGCTGGCCGATCCCCTTTTTCTTGAGCAGGCCGTTGATGTACGGCATGCTCTCGGGCAAGTGGTCGTTCAGGATGGCGCGACCTACGGTCGTGTTCAGGAAGCTGCGCTCGTAGTGGACTTCATCGGTGTGCGTGATGTCCTGATCATCGTATGCGGTAGTCAGGTCGATCACTTCGCCGGTGAAGCGCAGGCGGATCGGCGACAATGTCTCCACTTCGCCGGCTTCGAGCGCAAGCAGGACTTCATCGATGTTCGCGAACGAGCGTCCTTCGCCCTTCGCGCCCGGTTTCCCTTTGGTCAGGTAGTACAACCCGAGAACCATGTCCTGCGTAGGCACAGTGATCGGCTGGCCCGAGGCGGGCGACAAAATGTTGTGCGAGGCCAGCATCAGCACACTGGCTTCGACCTGGGCTTCCGGAGACAGCGGAATGTGTACCGCCATCTGGTCGCCGTCGAAGTCGGCGTTGAATGCCGTGCAGACCAGCGGGTGGATCTTGATGGCCTTGCCTTCCACCAGCACCGGCTCAAATGCCTGGATACCCAGGCGGTGCAGGGTTGGGGCGCGGTTCAGGAGCACCGGGTGGTCTTTGATGACCTCTTCCAGGATGTCCCAGACAATCGGTTCCTGCTGCTCCACCATTTCCTTGGCCTGCTTGATGGTGGTGCAGTGCCCGGTTTGCTCGAGCCGGTGATAGATAAACGGCTTGAACAACTCCAGCGCCATCTTCTTGGGAAGCCCGCACTGATGCAGCTTCAGTTCGGGACCGACCACGATGACCGAACGTCCCGAGTAGTCGACGCGCTTGCCGAGCAGGTTCTGGCGGAACCGGCCCTGCTTGCCCTTGAGCGTATCGGACAGCGACTTCAGCGGACGGTTGTTGGCTCCCCGCAGCACGCGGCCACGGCGTCCGTTGTCGAACAGCGCGTCCACGGCTTCCTGCAACATGCGCTTCTCGTTGCGCACGATGACCTCCGGAGCATGCAGGTCCATCAGCTTCTTCAAGCGGTTGTTGCGGTTGATCACGCGCCGGTACAGATCGTTCAGGTCCGATGTCGCGAAGCGGCCGCCATCGAGTGGAACCAGCGGACGCAGTTCCGGCGGAATGACCGGGATCACGTCGAGAATCATCCAGTTGGGTTTGTTGCCGCTCTTGCGGAACGCTTCGACTACTTTCAGGCGCTTGGCGTACTTCAGGCGCTTCTGCAGCGACGCCTCGTTCTTCATCTTCTCGCGCAGTTCGGTCGAGAGCGTTTCCACATCCACGCGCTTCAGCAATTCTTTGATCGCTTCCGCGCCCATCATGGCCTTGAAGCCGGCCGCGCGATACTGCTGGTCGAGTTCGCGATACTTGGCTTCGTCCTTAATAATCTCGCGCTCTTTTACGGGAGCGTCGCCCGGCTCAACCACCACGTACGCCTCGAAATAAAGAACGGACTCGAGGTCACGCAGCGAAATGTCGAGCAGGTGCCCGATGCGGCTGGGCAGACCCTTGAAGAACCACACATGCGAGCAGGGGGAGGCCAACTCAATGTGACCGAGACGTTCACGGCGAACTTTCGACAGCGTGACTTCCACGCCGCACTTGTCGCAGATGACGCCACGGTGCTTCATGCGCTTGTACTTGCCGCACAAGCACTCCCAGTCGGTTACCGGTCCAAAAATACGCGCGCAAAACAGACCGTCGCGCTCGGGCTTGAAAGTTCGGTAATTGATGGTTTCGGGCTTTGTGACTTCACCATGCGACCAGCTCCGGATTTTTTCCGGAGATGCCAGGCTGATGCGGATGGCATCGAAATCGGCAATCGGGTTCGCCATGTCAAAGGGGCTCGAACGATACAAGGTGTTCCTCCGCTTCCTGCGGGGTCTCACGCGCCCGCTCACGGCCCTTGAAAACCAGTCGCTAGTCGTCAGTCGCTAGCGAAACTCGCTGGAACCGGACGGCCCAAGAGCCAAGCCGCCCGTCCTCATTTCAATCCAATGTCTACGCTGAACCGGCTGGGGTCGCTATCAGCTAACGACCACCAGCCACCAGCTGTTTTTTCAGTCCGCTGCCACCGGAGCCGGCGCCACGGGCTTCTTTTCGCCCATCGCCGCCTTGATCAGCTCCACGTCCAGGCACAGCGACTGCAATTCGCGAATCAGCACGTTGAAGGATTCGGGGACGCCGGGTTCCATGGCGGCCTCGCCCTTCACGATGGCCTCGTAAATCTTGGTGCGGCCATACACATCGTCCGATTTCGCGGTGAGCAGTTCCTGCAGGATGAACGCCGCCCCGTACGCCTCCAGCGCCCAGACTTCCATTTCTCCGAAGCGCTGGCCGCCGAACTGCGCCTTGCCGCCCAGCGGCTGCTGGGTGATCAGCGAGTACGGGCCGATGGAGCGAGCGTGAATCTTGTCGTCCACCAGGTGCGACAGCTTCAGCATGTAGATGTAGCCTACAGTGACCGGCTGTTCGAACTTGTCGCCTGTCATGCCGTCGTGCAGGAAGGTCTTGCCCGACGTCGGCAGGCCTGCCCGCTCGAGCAGCGTCTTGATTTCGTGCTCGCGTGCGCCGTCAAACACCGGCGATCCGGAGAAGACGCCATGCACGAGCGTCGGGGCAACCGCCTCGACTTCCTCGTCGCTGAATTCAGCAACCGTATCGGCCAGCGCGGTGTCCTTGAACAGAGCTTTCAGTTCACGCCGGATGGCTTCCGCGCGGGTGTTCTCCGCCAGGATCCGGCTGACTTTCTTGCCCAGTTCAAACCCGGCCCAACCCAGGTGCGTCTCCAGAATCTGGCCGACGTTCATACGGCTTGGCACCCCCAGCGGGTTCAGCACGATTTCCACCGGCGTCCCGTCGTCGAGGTACGGCATATCCTCTTCCGGCAGGATGCGGGCAATGACGCCCTTGTTCCCGTGACGGCCGGCCATCTTGTCGCCGACACTCAGCTTGCGCTTCATCGCGACGTACACTTTGACCAGCTTGATCACGCCCGGCGGCAGTTCGTCGCCCTTGGTGAGTTTCTCTTTCTTCTCGTTGACGATCTTCTTGAGCACGTCGATCTGGCGCGAGGTCATTTCCTCGATCTCGTCGATCTGCTCATTCACCCGCGGATCCTTGTCGTTGTACTTGATGCGCTTCAGGTTCCGGGTCGAGATGCGCTCGATCGTATCGCGGTCGAGAAACGCGCCCTTGGTCAGCAGGCGCTTGTTGGTTCGCTCGTCGTGCAGGTCGGCCTGCACTTCCTTGCCGCCCAGCAAGCCTTCCAGCCGCTTCAGGCGCTCATCGGTCAGAATTCGGATTTCGTCCGACAGGTTCTTCTCGAGCTTCGCGATCTGCTGTTCCTCAATCGCCTTGGCCCGCTCGTCCTTTTCCTGGCCCTTGCGCGAGAAGATCTTCACGTCGACCACTACACCCTCAATTCCAGGCGGGCAGTAGAGCGAAGCGTCGCGCACGTCGCCGGCCTTTTCGCCGAAGATCGCGCGCAGCAGCTTTTCTTCCGGAGTCAGCTGGGTTTCGCCCTTCGGCGTAACCTTGCCTACCAGGATGTCGCCCTGCTTGATCGTCGCGCCGATGCGGATCACGCCTGCTTCGTCCAGATTGCGCAGCATGGTCTCGCTGACGTTCGGGATGTCGCGCGTGACTTCCTCCGGCCCCAGCTTCGTGTCGCGCGCCTCAATCTCGAACTCCTCGATGTGTACGGAGGTGTAATAGTCCTCCTTCACCATCTTTTCCGAGACCAGGATCGCATCTTCGAAGTTGTAGCCGCGCCACGGCATGAAGGCCACCAGGACGTTCCGTCCCAGCGCCAACTCGCCGAACTCGGTGCAAGGACCGTCGCCGATCACCTGCCCCTTCATGACGCGCTGCCCCTTTTCCACAATCGGCTTCTGGTTGATGCAGGTGTTCTGGTTCGAACGCTTGAACTTGGTCAGCTGGTAAATGTCGCTGCCCACCTCGCGTGAAAGCTGCCCGGGATGGTGCTCGCCCTCGACGCGCACGATGATGCGCTCCGAGTCCACCGAATCGACGATTCCGTTGCGCCGAGCCAGGATGACCGCGCCTGAATCGCGCGCCGTCACCCCTTCCATGCCCGTTCCGACCACTGGAGCCTGTGCGCGAAGCAGCGGCACCGACTGCCGTTGCATGTTCGCGCCCATCAGCGCTCGGTTTGCGTCGTCGTGTTCGAGGAACGGCACCAGCGACGCTGCCACCGAAACTAGCTGCTTCGGGCTGACATCGACGTAATCCACTTCCTCGCGGTTCACCAGCACGAAGTTACCGGCCTTGCGGGCATTGACCAGCTCGGCAACAATTCGCCCCTTGTCGTCAAGCTCGATGTTGGCCTGCGCAATGACGTGGCGATCCTCTTCCCACGCTGAGAGATAGAACGAGAAAGGCTCGATCTCAACCGGCCGCTTGCGACGCTCTTTCAGATCGGCATTGACTTTCTCGATCTCGCTCTTCTCGATGTGGTCGCCGACCTTGTAGTCGCTGTCGCCCGCGTTCACCACCGTGACGTAATCAATGACGCGCGCGTTCTTGACTTTGCGGTACGGCGACTCAATGAAGCCGTAATCGTTGATCCGCGCATAGCAGCTCAACGATGAGATCAGTCCGATGTTCGGACCTTCCGGCGTCTCGATCGGACAAATGCGCCCGTAGTGCGTCGGATGCACGTCGCGCACTTCAAATCCCGCGCGCTCGCGCGACAGTCCGCCCGGCCCAAGGGCCGACAGACGCCGCTTGTGCGTGATCTCCGACAACGGGTTGGTCTGATCCATGAACTGCGACAGCTGCGAAGAACCGAAGAACTCGCGGATCGCCGCCATAACCGGCTTGGCGTTGACCAGGTCATGCGGCATGGCTGTCGACATTTCCTGGTACACGCTCATCTTTTCCTTGATGGCGCGTTCCATGCGCACCAGGCCGATGCGGAACTGGTTCTCCATCAACTCGCCCACCGCGCGCACGCGGCGGTTGCCGAGGTGATCGATGTCGTCCACTGCGCCAATGTTCTTGCGCAGCTTCAGCAGGTAGCGGATCGTGGCGTAGAAATCGTCCGGATCCAGCGTGCGCTGCTCCAGGCTGGTCGCGTCCTGGTTCTCAAACAGCTTGATGTTGAACTTCAGCCGGCCCACGCGCGAAAAATCGTACTTGCGCGGGTCGAAGAACATCCCCTGGAACAAGGCCGTCGCCGTATCAAGCGTCGGCGGGTCCCCCGGACGCAGCTTGCGGTAGATCTCGATCAGCGCTTCCTGCGGTGTCTTCACCGAGTCGCGTTTCAGCGTCTGGCAGATGACTGTACCCACGTCGTCGCGCTCGGGGAAAAACACGCTGAGTTCCACTACACCAGCGGCATCGAGAATCTTGGGCAGCTTGTCGGCGGCCAGCTCCGAGTTCGCTTCGAGCAGCACTTCGCCCGTGGTCGTATCGACCACGTCGCTTGCCACCCACGCGCCCTCGAGATCAGTAATATCGACCTCGATCTCACTTACCTTCGCCTTCTGAATTTCCTTCAGGATCTGGGCATTGATCTTGCGCCCCGAGTGTGCGATCTCCTCGCCTGACTTGTTCTTGATGCTGTGCGCCAGCTTCATGCCCAGCAGGTTCGTCGGCTTGTCGCTCGCAGGATCAAGCGTCCAGTAAAGCTTCTTGTCCTTAATCGACAGCCGGTCAACCGTGTAGAACGTCCGCAGAATGTCTTCGCTGCCGCGCAAACCAAGCGCTCGCAGGAAAATTGTTCCCAGGAACTTGCGCTTGCGGTCGATGCGCACGTACAGCACGTTCTTCTGGTCGTACTCGAACTCCACCCACGAGCCGCGGTAGGGAATGATCTTGCCCAGGAAGTAGGTGCGGTTGTTCGCCGTTTCAAAGAACACGCCCGGCGAGCGGTGCAACTGGCTGACAATCACGCGCTCGGTTCCGTTGATGATGAACGTGCCGTTCTGGGTCATCAGCGGCACGTCGCCAAAGAACACTTCCTGCTCTTTAATGTCACGGATCGAGCGGTTGCCGGTCTCGGCGTCCTTCTCGTAGATGGTCAGACGCATCGTGACCTTCAGCGGGGCCGAATACGTCATGCCGCGCTCTTCGCACTCGTTCACGTCGTACTTCAGCTGCAACCCTACCGGGTCGCCGCACTTGTTGCAGAAATCCGGAGTGTTCGCGTTGTAGGTGCCGCACTTCTGGCAGAGCACATCGCCGGGATGAAACGGATCGGTAATGACCGTCGAGCCGCAATTCTTGCAAGTGGTGCGCAGGTGATGCAGTCCCTTGAGGTGACCACATTTGCACTCCCAGTTGCCGATGGCGTAATCCACAAACTCCAGTTGTGATACGTTGCGGAAATCGGTGATGGGAAATACCGACTGAAATACGGCCTGCAGCCCGGCATCGTCGCGTTCGCTGGGCAGCCGGTCCATTTGCAGAAACCGCTCGTAGGAGCGCTTCTGCACCTCGATCAAGTTAGGAATCTGGATGGTTGCTGGAATCTTTGAAAAATCAAAACGTTTACGGAAGGCATTCTTCTTCATTCAGAAAACTCCCAAAGTCGGCGCGACCACCGACCGCGCCACGGAAACCGCGGAATGTTGGGCGCGTTCGCCGCGCCGCGTAACTACGATTTCGTAGAACCTGAAAAGACAATAGGGCACCTTCGAGGACAGGGTTCCCCGTAGGCGCCATGGGCTGCGCGTTGCCAATCTTGTTTTGTTTCTTTCCGCGCCAGTTCTTAAGGCCTGTTTCCGTTCCGCCTGCGTGCGGAACAGCCTGCCAACTCTGCCCGCGACTCCCGCTCCGCTCCCTGGACTTGCGGATTGCGAGTCGCACTCACCTTGCGTGAATGCAGGGATGACGATGTTATTTAGATGATAACACCGCCCGCCCCGATTCAGCTAGTAGATCGTTCGCCTGGCCCAAAACTTGCATGGGATGTGCAAGTTGTTGAGCGGATTGAAGATCGATCACAAAATCGTGCCGCTGCCCGTCCACCCCACCTTGACGCCGGAGGGACGGGCAGCCATCCGTAACGAAGAGACCTTGGTACGACGGACAGCTTGCCTTGAGCGAAGTCGAGGAGCCCCCGAGAGCGGGGCGAAGCCCCGCTCTCGGTTCACCAATCTTCTCAGCCGCCCGGGTCGTGGGCCTTTGCTAACGACCGACGACCGACGACTGCCTCTTTACTTCACCTCGACCGTCGCGCCCGCCTCAGTGAACTTCTTCTTGATCGTCTCGGCTTCTTCCTTCGAGACGCCTTCCTTCACGCTCTTCGGCGCTCCGTCGACCAGGTCCTTGGCTTCTTTGAGGCCGAGGCTTGTGACTTCACGAACCGCCTTAATGACGTTGATCTTGTTCGCCCCCACGTCCTTGAGAACCACGGTGAATTCCGTCTTCTCTTCCACAGGAGCCGCCGCGCCAGCCGCTGCACCGCCGCCGGCCACCATCACCGGGGCCGCGGCCGCAGCCGACACGCCAAGACGCTCTTCCAGTTTCTTCACCAGCGCCGCCGCGTCCAGCAGCGACAAGCCTACGATTGATTCTTCGAGTTGTTGCAGGTCTGCCATGTTGTTCTCCAATTCTTGATGTATCAGTCGTTCGATTTCGCCACCGCTCGCCAGGTTTCCAGTGCGACCAGGTCCCAGTCTCCGCGCCAGACAACGCTCAGACTCGAACCGCGCAACCCCCGCGGGCGATAACGCAATCCCTTTATTTGGTAATTGTGACATTGAGTAATTGAGTAATTTTCAAACCGCTGCCGATGTCGGCAAGCTTTTCAATTTCCCAATTACAAAATTTCCCAATTACCCAATCCCGTTAGGCTTCTTTAAACTTCTTTTCCTTCACACCCTGGTCAATCACCACCGCCAGGTTGCGGCCCACCGCGTTCATTGCCGTCACCAGCCGCTGCGCCGGAGCGTTCAGGAGATACAGAAGTTTCGAATAAATCTCTTCCTTCGACGGCATGGTGGCCAGCGCTTCGATCTCTTTGATCGAGACCACGCGCCCTTCCACTACGCCCGCTTTGAACGAGAATTCCGGGTTATCCTTGGCGTATTTGGCGAGCGCCTTGGCCAGCGCCACCGGATCGCCCTGTGTGTACGCAATCGACGTCACGCCATGCAGGTCCTTCAGCGCCTCTTCGACCTTCGTACCCTTCGACGCCCGCTCCGCCAGCGTGTTCTTCACCACGCGGTACTTCGCGCCCGTCGAGCGCAACGCCTTGCGCAGCTCGTAGTCCTTCTCCACCGTGAGCTTGCTGTAGGTCGCGACGATCACACTCGAAACATCCTTCAACTCGCCGCTGAGTTCTTCGACCTGCTCCATCTTCTTCGCTTTGCTGACCGCCATGTTCGTATCCCTTCAGAACTTTGAGTTGTCATCCTGAGGCGACATGTTTTTCGTCGCCGAAGGACCTGAGCGGTCAGATCAAGTGCGAACAGCGCGCTGGGACCGCTTCGTTATTAAGCCTTCGCCGCCGCCTCGACCGCGCTGGTGTCGATCGAGATCCCCGGCCCCATCGTCGAGCTCAGCGTGCAGCCCTTGATGTACTTGCCCTTGGCGACCGACGGCTTCGCCTTGATCACGCTGGTGATCACAACCGTCGCATTCTCCACCAGCTTATCGGGCGTAAACGAAATCTTGCCCACCGGCACATGCACCAGCGCCGTCTTATCGGTGCGGAACTCGACCTTGCCGGCCTTCACTTCCTGCACCGCTTTCGCGACGTCGAAGGTTACCGTACCCGTCTTCGGGTTCGGCATCAGTCCCTTGGGGCCAAGCACCTTACCCAAACGCCCGACCGATTTCATGACATCAGGAGTCGCGATCAGCGCGTCGAAGTCGGTCCAGTTTTCTTTCTGGATCTTCTCGACCATCTCCTCGCCACCCACAAAGTCCGCGCCCGCCGACTCGGCTTCCTTCACCTTGTCGCCGGTGGCGATGACGAGAACTTTCTTCGACTTTCCCAGGCCATGGGGCAGAACCACAGTTCCGCGCACCATCTGGTCCGCGTGTTTAGGGTCGACGCCGAGACGCATGGTGACTTCCACGGTCTCGTCGAACTTGGCGTATTTCACTTTCTGCAGAAGAGGAACCGCATCCTGCAGGGCGTATGACTTTTCACCAACCGCGGCGCGAGCCTTGGTGATGTTCTTTCCTGCTTTTTTCATCGTTTCTCCGTCTCCCACCGCCAAGCGTTGTACTGCAAGGCCGTGGTGTTTTCGACTGGGCTGCTAGCCACTAGCCGCTGGCTCCTAGCAAGCAGCTCTCAATAACCTTGTCATCCTGAGCGAAGCGAAGGACCTGCTTTTCTTCGTCCGCTCCAAACTACCCAACCACATCAATTCCCATCGACCGCGCTGTGCCCTTCACGCTGTTCACGGCCGCTTCGAGCGACGCCGCATTCAGGTCCGGCATCTTCTGCTTCGCGATGTCTTCCACCTGCTTCAGCGTCACTTTGCCGACCTTATCCTTATTCGGCGCACCTGACCCCTTGGCGATGCCCGCGGCCCGCTTCAAGAGAATCGACGCCGGCGGTGTCTTAGTGATGAACGTGAACGAGCGGTCGTTATAGACCGTAATCACCACCGGGATGATGAGCCCTTCCAGTTCCTTCTGGCTGGTGCGCGCATTGAACTGCTTGCAGAACTCCATGATGTTGATCTGCGCCTGGCCTAGCGCCGGACCCACCGGAGGGGCCGGAGTCGCCTTGCCTGCCGCGATCTGCAGCTTCACTGAACCTGTTACCTTTTTCGCCATACTCTCTTTTCCGTCCCAGCCCCGGGTCTAGGATTTTCGGCCCGGCAACCTGGAACTCGCCTTTCTTAAAACCGTCGTTGGTCGTTG
>Ga0307478_10001310_pt1 | contig 21856 bp, 22 predicted proteins | sample atmos_gasesECM4C_2_FD_203713 | JGI IMG/M metagenome (GOLD analysis project Ga0307478, IMG submission 203713) | Hardwood forest soil microbial communities from Morgan-Monroe State Forest, Indiana, United States - atmos_gasesECM4C_05 | ecosystem: Environmental > Terrestrial > Soil > Temperate... | reverse complement strand
ACACTGGCTCCGTTGACACTGACATGAGCCAGCAGATGCGCCAACTCATCAAGATATTCCGCAGCCCGCGAGGACGCATCGTCTCAGCTATTTTGGGAGGAGGCCAAAGCGATCGAGGCCTAATCACCGCCTTTCGCGAACGTTTCATGAAGCCGCGTCGCCAGGAAGCCTACGCGACATTGCGCCGCGGAATCCTGCGCGGTGAACTTCGCCACGACATCGACATGGACCTGCTGCTCGATTCGCTCTACGGTCCAATCTACATGCGGTTTCTGTTACGTCATGCCAGTTTGACACCTGACTTTGTCGATAATCTTTGCCAACTGGTGCTGGGCGGAGCTCGTCCCAACAAGAATAACAACGGGTGCAGATAACGCTATAGGAACTTTCTTCTACTATTAATCCCTCTCCCGTATCTGTTCTTCTGCCCTCCGGATTCCTGCTCCCGCAGCAACCGCGGACTCAGCCTTGCTTTTCTGCCATTCCGCTTCGACCGGAACCTTGATCGCCTCCAGTTTCTTCTTCATCAAATTCTTGTTGATTCCCGGGAGATCTTTCTGCGTAAGCTTTTGGAAGTCGCCGATTACGTCTTCCAATTCATGTCCCAAAGAGTCGGTGCGCGTTACTTGGTAATCGGTGGGTTTGCCATCGTAATCGGTCACCGCGCCATAGAGTTGGCCCAGCAATTCGCGGATGCGCTCCTCGCCGGTAATCATGCCACCTTCTTTGGTAGCGACAATCTTCGAGCGCAGCGCGTCAGAATCCGCCGCCAGTTGCTGCAATTGCTTGCGCAGCGGATCTTTCTGCGTAACTTTGGCAGCCCGAGCACTCGCGCCGTCTCGCACCGCTTCGATCGCTTCTACCGCGTACGTCATGTGTTCCAGTTCTTTATATATCTTCATTGAGAGATCGAATTGCGCCTTGCGCTCCTCGAGCGAATACTTCGCCCGCGGATCTATTGCCACATCTAGCCGCTCGCTGTAAGTCTGATCTCCTTTAGTCAGCTTCACGGTATACGTGCCCGGCAACACACGCGGCCCCTGCGCCGCTTCAAACAACGCAGACGCTGCCGGAGGCACCGCCGGAGGCCTCACACGCATTCCCCACCCGGCACGGTTCAGACCGCGGTGCTTGCTGCCAGCCACCGTATCTACCAACTTGCCATCCTGATCGAAAATCTCGATCTTCAAATCGCCGAAAATGTGGCGGCCTTTCTGGTAATAGGTGATCTGCGCGTCCTCCGGCCGGTTTCGCCCGTGGAAACTTTCGTCGCCTTCCGCCCAGCCGCCGTTAACCTCGAAATATTGAATGGACGGACGTCCAGGAAGCAGCGTTGCTTCTTTCGTCATGACCTCCGGCGTGAGTGCGCGCAGCGGAGAGATATCGTCGACGATCCAGATACCGCGCCCATGCGTCGCCAGCACCAGGTCTGATTCGCGCGGTTGTACCACCAGGTCGTCGACTGCCACTGAGGGAAAGTCAGTGCCTCTATACTGCGCCCAGTGCTGCCCGCCATCGACCGAAATCCACAATCCGAATTCTGTGCCGAGAAAAAGTACGTTGGGGTTTACCGTATCTTCCTTGATCACATGCGCATAGCCGCGTACTCCGCTCTCCTGCGCGGGAAGCGCCGTCCATGTTTTTCCATAGTCTGTCGTCTTGTAGACATACGGCTTCATATCGCCGAAGGTATGCCGGTCGAATGTGCCGTACGCGGTGCCTTCGTCGAAACGGCCGGCTTCGATCGTTGTGACCCACGAATTTTTTCCCAGCCCGCTGACGTTCTCGACCACGTTCGTCCAGGTCTTCGCGCCATCGCGTGTGATTTGAACGTTGCCATCGTCGGTGCCGACCCAGATGATCTGCCCGTTCTTCGGCGATTCTGAAATCGAATAAATGGTCGTATGCATTTCCGCTGAAGAGTTGTCGATGGTGACGCCGCCGGATTCTTCCTGCTTCTGCTTCTCAGGATTGTTCGTGGTCAGGTCGGGAGAAATGCGATCCCAGGATTGCCCATGATCGCGCGAACGAAATAAATATTGCGCGCCGATGTACAGCGTTCCTTTCTCGTTGGGACTCATGTGAATCGGCGTGTTCCAATTGAAGCGCAGCTTCTTTTCGCCATAATTCGGCCAGGGATGGATGTCGCGAGTCTCGTGCGTGTAACGATTCACGCGCCCAATCTCGCCTCCTTGCGCTTCGGCATAAATGTAGTCCGGATCGGAAGTATCCTCGAACATCCAAAAACCATCGCCGCCGTACATATTCTCCCAGCGCGAATTGCTAACGCCGCCGGGATACGAGGAATCGCCCACCCAGGAACTGTTGTCCTGCAGGCCGCCGTAGACGTGATACGGGTCGGCATTATCGGCGCTCACGTGATAGAACTGCGAGACTGGTAGGTTCATCTGGTGCTTCCAGCGATTGCCACCGTCTTCGCTGCGCCACAAGCCGCCATCGTCTCCGGCGATTACGATGTTCGGATTCAGAGGATTGATCCACACATCGTGAAAGTCGCCGTGCGCTCCGCCTGAAACTACGTTGAAAGACTTACCTCCATCATTGCTCAGCAGCAGGATGAGATCGGGTTTGAAAACTTTGTTTTCATCCTTGGGATCGACGATGAGGTTGCCGAAATAAAATGGACGCCACACCATGTAGTTGCTGGCATCCAGCCGGGTCCAGGTTGTTCCGGCATCGTCGGAGCGGTAAAGCCCTCTTCCCTTCTCAGCTTCAATATTGACGTAAACCACCTGCGGCTTCGCAGGCGCTACCTGCACCGCCACCCGGCCCCATGGCTTCGCCGGCAAGCCCGCTGCGTTGGTGATTTCATTCCAGTGCGCGCCGCCGTCGGTGGACTTGAACAGGCCGCTGCCCGGACCGCCCGAGCGGAAGGTCCAGCCCTGCCGTCGGAAATCCCACATCGCGGCATAGATCGTTTTCGGCTCCTGTTTGCTGCGCGCGATCATCGCGCAACCACTAGAGCCATTCGCGCCTGCCAGAACCTTGTTCCACGTCTTGCCGCCGTCGCTGGTGTGGAAGACTCCACGCTCGTCGTTGTCGTCCCACAGATGCCCGGTCGTGCACGCCAGCACATCGTTGCCGTCGCCCGGATTCACCAGAATCTTCGCGATGTGCTCGCTGTCTTTCAGGCCAACGTTGGTCCAGTTCTCACCGCCGTCGGTCGATTTATAAACGCCGTCGCCCACCGACACGCTGTTGCGCGTCCAGGCTTCGCCCGTGCCCACCCACACGGTCTTAGAGTTGGAGGGATCGATCGCCACGGCGCCAATCGACTGCACGTCCTGCCGGTCAAATACGGGCTTGTAAGTCGTGCCGCCATTCACCGATTTCCAAATTCCTCCGCTGGCCGCACCCACAAACACCGTGATGCGGCCATCCTCCTCAACCGCGTCGACTGCGGCGATGCGCCCGCTCATAGTGGCTGAGCCAATGTTTCTTGCGGGTAATCCCGATACGGCGGCAGAGTCGAAGCGATAGGGCGCTTGCGCCTGGAGATGTGGATGGAGTGAAACTGCAGCGAACAGCACAACCACTGCCCAAAAACTGATGGCTGATGCTCTCATGTTTACAGTGCCCTTTCGACGCCAGTGATCTTCGTTGCAATCCGCATGTTGCAACATTCATCGTTGCCCTTCGTCGTCATTCTTCGGTGAGAATCAGTGAATCCCTACGATCCCGGACTTCTTTTCTTCGATCTTCAAGGACGCCGGAAGCGCAAAGTCGGCGGGATCGATCGCCACATTGACTTCGATCTTCTGCACCGTAAAGGTTTGTTCGTCGGGATGATTCTTTGGCCCGCGCGAAATCGAGAATGGGAACATCACGCCCGCAACCGGCTTGTAGGAGCCCAGGCCGACCACATGATCTCGCACCGATCCGCGAATAAACTGCTGCACCTCTTTGCGAATCTCGATGAAGGTATCCGGATCAAGGTAGTAATAGACGAGGTCGCCATTCTTCAGTGTGACCTTCAGACGAAGCGCATCGTCGCCGTCAACTTCATCGTGCCCCAGATACTCCACTGTGTTGCCCTTCTCTTTGTAATCGACCAGAGGACCGTCGAAGTCGGCATCCAGCAGCAAGTCGCGCAGATCGTCCTCGCCCAACATTTCGGGATCTTTTTTCCCTCCGAAGGGCTGAATCTGCCAGCCGTTAGTGCCGTCAAAGGCCTCCACAGAGGTCATGCCCTGCAGTTTGAAAGTTTCGCGAATCAGGTTCGGCCGCTGGTTTTCCTGGCCAATGGACGCGGTAAAACCGTCGCCGCCTTCGAACTTGCCCGTCATGCGAACCGTTTTAATCGCCTTCATTTTCTCCACCCCGCCCTTGGCTTGGATGTTTTTGGCGATCATTTCGTCAACGGTTTGGGAGAACGAAAATGCACCGAAGCAGCAGACAGCGATCAGCACTATCACAGCGTGACGCATCGAGCGGACTCCTATTGTTGGGGAGTTAAAGAACCCGGCGAGCGGGAACCAGTACTCTACCCGGTAGTAGACGAATGTTTCAAGTTTTGGTGAGCAGAAAAGCGCAGGAACCGAGTTGATCATCCGAAAACCGGAAAAGAAAAGCCGCTCGTGACAGAGCGGCTTTGCGATTCCAGACCATCTAATAATCCTTAGTGAGTAAACGAAAAGTTTAGCCCAGTCGTCAGGATCAGATCATTCTTCTTCGCGGTTAGCGGCGGATTCGAAACATAAATGTCGCTGAACTGGTTCTGCCAGCCCAGCCACTTGCTGATTTTCGTGACTGTGCCCAAGTCGAATTCGAATCGATATTGGCTGGTATCGGACATGTCGGGATAGACGAATGCTTTTTCTGTAATCACCGTGCTCTTCCCCGCTTTGTATCCCAACTGTTCGCCCAGGGTCAGCGCGGCGAATCGATTCGTCACCCCATACGAAACGAAAGTCGGCGGAACCGTGGGAGGCGTGACTTGTGGGCCGTTTGAATAAGTTTCATGCGTGTAGTTCAATCCAGCCTGCAGGTCCAAAGTAGTGATGTCAGACTTAATCGCGTGGTAGCCGACGCCGCCGCCATACACGCCGCGCAGATCCAGATCCTGCAGCGCATTGCTCGTGAAGTCTGCAGCCACAAAGCCAAAGATCCGCGGATCGAGATTGTGGTCGTACTCGAATCCTCCCGTAATCAGATTGGCTACGGTGCTGGGAGTCGCCAACTGATTGTTGGTGTCGACCGAGGTCAGGTAAATGGTGGTTTTGTCGTTTAAAGTCGGACGCGTGGCATTAATCGCTAATCCTAAATTGGTGGTTTCGCTGTTGCCGCGAGCCAGCGAAAAGCCCACATTGATGCCGCCATTCCATCCCTGCCGCCAGCCGGGATGCAGCGATTTGTCATACGCGGCCTGCTCGGCATCGTTGCGGATCAACACAACATTCCCCGCAGGCACTTCCACCGTTCCGCCGGTCTTGGTCGAGACCTCGATTTTTCCATCGCTTGCATTCACCGGCCCGACTACAGTTTTCTTGTCCGATGTGCTGACGTGCAGCTCGTTCTCAGTCTTGATTCCTGTAATCGCCGTAAACTGCAGCGTGATGTCGCCTGCATAATCGGTATGCAGGACCAGTGTTTTTCCGTCGGACTTCACGATGGTGCCGCTGAGGTGGTCCCCATTCTTCAGCGTCACCTGATCGGCGAAAACCGCCGACGCAAATCCCACGAACGCTACCAAGACAACCAGCTCGATTTTACGCAACACTTCCACCTCCGAATTTTGAATTCAGATTCGCGCCGCAACACTAGAGCAAAACTCCGACACACGCGACTTTGGATAGGAACCCGGAAAACAACCTGGAGCGGAACGCTCGTAGAGCAATAAAGACGACCAACAAGAAGACGGACAAGAAACAACCGTTTGAATCTAGAGAGAATGCCCACGAAGCCTTGCGACAAAGCTCGCTAGACCTTGGTTTCCTTGGATTCAGAACTCTTGCTCTGCTCGGTAGAAGCCTGCGCCGGGGGATTGTCCTTCATGCCCTCTTTCAAGGCGCGAATCCCTTCGCCTAACCCTTTGCCCAGTTCAGGCAACTTCTTTGGCCCGAACACCAGCAGAGCAATGGCAAAAATCACAAGCAGATGCATTGGTTGGAACAAACCTTCAAACATAAGGACCTCCAAGGGACAATACTACCCTTATACGCTACTGGACGCTTGCCTCTAAGTCAAACGCCCTGTTTCGTTTACCGAGCCTTAGCCTGTCGGGTCTGAGCCGGTCATCCCAGCCTATTACCTCGGTGATCTTACCTTCGTCTGTGCCGGCAATTAATGTTGAAGAGCGGGTCCACGGCGTTGTCGATGACCGCGCAACCACACCGCAGCAGCCCAAACCATCACCGGAGAAATCGATTGAAGCGCAAGGGCCTAGTTTTTCTTCTTATCCTTGGGGCAACTGTTGGCGCATGCGCCAGCGAAAGCCAACCGGTGAACTCTACGCAATTGATGGCTTGGCTGATGGCTGGCGTGCCTTGCAGCCGCCTCGTCCGTTTGATTCAGGAGCGCAGATTCGCGAATGTTCCCGGCAAAGAACAGATTCATCAATTCGAAGCTGCTGGCGCCAATACTGATCTGGTTCGCACTCTTACCAGCAGCAAACCGGTCAACAGCAAAGCGGCCGCCGGCGCTCAATCCGCATCCCAAATCCCCGCGCCACTGCTGCGCGCCGCCAGCGATGCCGCCGCGCAACGCTTTCACGAAGCTGAACTCGACCTGCGCCAGGCGGTAGACTCCGATCCGAAAAATGCCGCCCTGCACTTCGCTCTTGGCACCATGCTTCGCCAACAGGAGCGATGGGACGATGCCTTCGACGAGATCACTCTCGCCGCGCAACTCATGCCCGATCTGCCTGAAAATCACAGCAGTCTGGCCTACATCTTCTATCGCCTCGATGATGGCCCCAACGCCATCGCCGAGGCGCGCACCGCTCTCAGTATGGACCCGCAGAACTCGGAGGCTTACCAGTTTCTCGGTCTCGGGCTTTACTCAAATGGCCAATACGCTGCAGCCGTGCATGCACTTGTCGAATCGCTCGCGCGTGATGCCGATAACCCTGACACCCTTTACGACCTGGGCATCGCCTTGCACGCTCATGGCAATGTACCGGCAGCTATCACAGCCTACCGCGAGGCAATTCGTTTAAGGCCGGCCTTCTGGGAGGCTCATTCGAACCTCGCGCTGATCTTGCACGAACAGAACAAGCTCGACGAAGCCATCGCCGAATATCGCGAGGCCAACCGGCTTGCTCCGCAGGAAGCTTCCGTTCGCAATAACCTGGGAAATACGTATTGCGACAAGGGCGACTTTGACGCTGCCATCACTGAACTGCGCCAGCTTTATCGCGAGCATCCCGAGTGGGAGCAGGGACACGGCTGCCTGGCCCGTGCCTACATGTCGAAGAAGGAGTACGGCAACGCCGTGACCGAATTGCAATTGGCAGTGCGGCAAAACCCCACCAGCTCTACCGAACATCGGGCGCTTGGCGAAGCTTTCTTGCTGGATGACAAGCTGGACGAAGGTATTCGTGAGTTGCGCCTCGCGGTGACTCTTAATCCGGATTCCGACGCCGCTCATCACTCTCTCGGCACTGCTTTATTCCAAAAGCAGCAACTGCAGGCCGCCGAAAAAGAGTTCCGCGAAGCGCTTCGCATCAAGACTTCCCCAGATAATCATTACTCGCTTGCGGCTTGCCTGATGACGATGGATCGCTATGAAGAGGCTCTAGCCGAGCTGGAGTCGGCGGCGCAGCTCGATCCTGAGCGCAAACTCTATCGCGCCCGCCGCGAAGAACTCCTGAAATTGATGAAAGAAACGAAGTCACAGTAGCTGCGCTGCACCATCAGCCAGTGTACTGCCGTTATTTTCACAGGGACCATCGAACTCCTTACACTGAAAGCTGAAGCGAGCCTTTCTCGGGGAGACTGAACATGGACGTAAGCCAAGCTGCCGCCGCCAAACCCGCACGAGCTGTCCCGCCGCAGGATGAGGTCCGGAGTGATCTGCGGAACGGTCTCCGGCGCGATGCCCGCAAGTTGGCAGGCTTTGGTTTGCCGTGCGCCCATTGTCATCTTTACTATTCCGCCGACCTTGACGCTTGCCCTACCTGCAACAACCAGGAACGAGTGTCGGCCAAGGTAACAGCCATCCCAAAAGTGCAGGTCACGACCGAAACAGTCCCCGATACGTCGGTCGTCGAGCAAGAGCGCGAAGCTTTTCTGAAGGAATTCAAGTCACAGCTTTTCGCGGCACATGCTGAGGTTGCCAGCTCTCCGGCAGTTTGTACGCTGGGAGAACATCACATCCAGGGCCCTGAAGCGGCGACGATATGCAAGCCGTGTTACGACCGCCTGCAGGAGCGACTGGATGTGTGCGAAGGCGCCTTGCACATCGATGTGAAAGAGGCCGCACAAATTATCTACGACGCAGTATGGGCAGATCCTTCCGACCCGAGCAAAACGTACACCAACGCGGCCGGCGCCCTGCTGGGCGAACTGCGCAAGCGCTCCGGAGTCTCCAGCCTGCTGGGTCCGTTCCATCCTCTGGCGGACTAGAAGTCGACAGACCGATCTTCAGCGAAACCTAGCGCGGGCCACAATGTCTACGTGGATACGCCGGACTCTATCCGAAAACATTTATGCCGCTCTTGTTTCCATAGTAGCTTTGCAGCAAAGATGTTGTGAGATCCGCACTGCTCGAAGAGGTAAAGCTGGAAGTACCGGTGGAATTCAAGGTGCTGAGCAGCCCTTCGACCAACTGCACTGATTGGGATGCGGCGTTGGCCTCGTTGGTCTGCGCTGGCGAGGCGGTGTTTTTCAGATCGCCCAGGACCGTCGCAAACGCCGACTGGGCGGTAGACAGATTGCCTGAACTCAGCGCACTGCCTAGCGAAGTCAGATCGGTGGAAAGTTGGGAATTGCTTAAGAGGCTGGTGCCGTTCGCCGTCGCCGAGTTTTGCAGAACACTTTGCAGAGTCTGGAACGCCGACTGAGCGCCATTCAGGTCACTCGATGCGAGACTGTTCTGCAAAGCCTGTAACGCTTGCTGTTGCGATGAATTGCTGGATGAAAGTACATCCTGACCGAGGCCTGCAGCCGAAATTGAACCAATTGTCATAGCTTCTCCTTATGACGCTGCGCGTAAAGACGCCTTAGATTGTGCTGGCTCGCGCGGTTATACTTGTTGAAGCTATCGGCAGCGTGCGGCAAAACTTTAAAACAATCTCTGCTCTCGCAATAAAAAACCCGCCCCTGCAAACAGGCAGGTAACAGGCTTTCATCAAGAAATAATCTCGGCTACTGGGGCTTGATTGAGATCCATCTCCGCCCAGCGTATAGCCTGTAACCCGCGCCATCTTCAGCCATCTTCAGTGGCACCGGACGCTTTAACTCTGCGTCGGTCTGATAGGCGGAGCTCAGCAGATCTTCGTTGGCTACGTTCATTACGACAAACTTATCGGCGACAAATCCGAATCCATATTCTCCCGGCGGCAGATCGGAATCTCCGATGCTGAGCTTTGACTCGGTTATGAGCAGGCCCTGATATTTCTGCTGAACGTCGCTTGAATATCCAGAACTGTCAACCAGTGCGGCAAGTGTGACTTTGCCGTTAGCTAACTGAAACCCCGCGGAGTTCCGAATTTGTGTCGGTGCCTTCTGTCCGAGAAAGTAAAATTCCGCAGGGACTGCCTTCTTAAGTTCGTCGGAACTGAGAAGGTGCGGCGTGGCTTTTTGCGCCAGAGCGGAGGTCAGAAGTATCGACAGGACAGCGCCAAATGCCGCGAAACGTTGCTTCTTCATTCAGCCCTCAATTGGAGATTAGTTACTAACAGTCCATCGCAAATCTAGGCGTTTCCTGCGCAGGGCGCAAATCGCCAGTGCTCGGCGCTGCACACGAAATCCTGCGCACCGAGGGTCGAACACCGAAAACCGATAATTCGCTTTGCCCGCAAGATCCGGATAGTCCGCTAGCGCATCTCAGCCGTATGCTGTTCCTACCATGACAACCACGAACATGACTTTCCCAACAATGATGGCGAGTGCCATACTCGCAGATGAACTCCCAAGCGAAATGCCAGCTACAGGCTCCAATTCAAAAGCAGCGGAAGAGCAGCGCTGGGACGCTGTGACGGCACGCGACTCTGCCCACGATGGAGAGTTTGTCTTCGCAGTCGCAACCACCGGTGTTTATTGCCGGCCTTCGTGTCCCGCCCGCCGGCCGCGTCGCGAAAACGTAACGTTTTTCTCGCGTCCCGAGCAGGCGGAGAAAGCCGGCTTCCGCGCCTGCCTGCGTTGCCGTCCAAGGTCGATCAGCGGCAATCCTCAGTCAGATTCCGCGAAGGAGATTTGCCGCTACATCGAGTTGCACCTCGATGAGCCGGTCACGCTCGAGCACCTAGGGAAAGTATTCCGGCAAAGCCCGTTTCACCTGCAGCGTCGCTTCAAAGCCGCGCTCGGGATTACTCCACGCGAGTACGCCGACTCCTGCCGGTTGCGCCTGCTCAAGCGCAATCTGCAAGCCGGTGACAACGTGACCCGTGCCATGTACGACGCTGGATACGGATCCAGCAGCCGTCTCTACGAGAAGACTGCATCGCAACTCGGCATGACACCAGACAAATACCGCCGGGGCGCCGTCGCCGCGGCCATTCGCTACACCTGCGCTGATTCGCCGCTCGGCCGCATGTTAATCGCTGCCACCGACCGCGGCATTTGCGCCATCCAGTTCGCACCGTCCGATGGCGAATTGATCGAGGGCCTGAAGCGCGAATTCCCTTTTGCCACGCGTAAGCCCGACGAAGGCGGATTGCAAGCGTGGGTGTCGGTTTTGCTCGAGAAGATGACCGGACGAGAACTAAATGCGGATTTGCCTCTGGACATTCGCGCGACCGCATTTCAGCGCCGTGTATGGACGTACCTACAGTCGATCCCGTTCGGGTCAACGAGGTCTTACGGCGAAGTCGCAAAGGCAATCGGCCAACCCAGTGCCAGCCGAGCCGTAGCCCGCGCCTGTGCAACCAATCCGGTTGCGGTCGCGATTCCGTGCCATCGCGTCGTCCGTGAAGATGGCAACATCAGCGGCTATCGCTGGGGCGTTGAACGGAAGAAAACGCTGCTAGGGATGGAGCAGAAGGCTGGGCTATAAAGGACCGTAGCAGGCGATGATCGCGAGGGTTAATTCAGTATCCGGCTTCGCGTCCATGGCGGACCCTCAGGCGCGGCATTCAGGAGGAGCGACATCCTTGCCCACTTCCAGCTTGGCCAGCCATGCGTCGGCTTCTTCGGCGGAAGCGTGCAGTCCGGTTGTCTGGTAATGAGACCAGGCGGCTAGCGCATCTTGTCGGAATTGCTCGCGCTTCTCTTCGCGTTCCATATACTCCTCAATGGCTTCGCGCATGAGCCTGTGCGGCGACCGGCGAAGTGTTGCCTGATGACGTTGTATAGCACGGCGACGTTGATCCTAGCCACTCAAAAGCAGTCAGCGCTTGTGCTCCTATGCTGGCCAGAATGCTAAGATGTGAGGAGGTAAGAGCATGCCAACACTCGATTGGTCTCAATGTCCCGCGGTGGAGAGCGTCCCCGGCAAGCGCAGTGGCGCGTGGGTTTTTAAGGACACTCGAATGCCCGTCGCTACGGTTTTTGAAAATCTTGAGGCGGGATCGAGCATAGAGGAAATCATCGAGCAGTTTCATGTGACGCGAGAGCAAATTCAGGCTGTGCTCGAATTTGCCGCCCGCAGTCTTGATGCGCCGCCGATTCCTGCTGGCGCGGCCCCTTCGACTGATGCGCGTTCTCTTTGACCACGGAACCCCGAGCGGCATTGCCCGGTCGCTTTCGGGGCACGATGTCACAGAGGCCATAGAACGCGGGTGGGACAGGATTTCCAACGGCGAACTGCTTAGAGTCGCCGAGGCCGCGGGTTTTGACGTTTTACTCACCACCGACAAAGGAATCCGATACCAGCAAAATCTAACGGACCGGAAGATAGCCATTGTTGTGCTTGGGAATTCGACATGGCGGATTGTGCGGCTGTACCTTGACCGGATTGCCCTCGTAATAGCTGACGCCACGCCCGGTAGTTATGCCGAGGTGGACATACCCTTCAGATAAACCCACCCAGTAGAAATCGGCCGCGACTTGCCCACTTCTCGCAAGGGCCGGGAGAAATAGGCACTCGGCTTCATCTGATCCAGACGCCATTTGCGTTGAAGAAGGGAGAGGCATCGCGCCCAAACATCTGGTGCGCTTGATCGCAAAGCGGGCGTGTGATCCTGTCAATTTCTAAGAGATTGTCAGCCTGCACCACCGGAAAGCTGTAACTTCCGGGCCATACCATTCCACCCTGCTCTTCGCCTCCCGGCACGTCGCTTGGGTAGAGTGACCACGTGTTAGCGACAGTGCGGAGCATCATGCTTATCAGGAAGGGACCACTCAGCGAAGCCGCTGTATAAACTTCGGCGCCCTGACTAATGAATCTTCTGAGAATCAGATCTATTGCGGTTGGGCGAATGTCGTGTCTTGCAGGAGTAGCAGTTCGAGCCATGGGCATTCGCTTATCAAGAACAATCAGACCTTCTCGGTGAAGTTGAACCTTTGAATCCTCAGTTTGAACAATCCGGCGTTCTAGTCCGTTGAAGTTGTAGGTTGGCTGTAACCAGTTTCCGTGGCCGAGGTCGAATCGAGTGATTACGTCGATAACACCCCGGTTTCGTACGTCGACCGAAAAATTCTGCCAGAACACAGGGATGATCCCGATGAGCAATTTGGGCGAATCGTTAGGCTGGAATACGGCCGAAAGTGACGTCGCAAGCTTATCTTCCGCTTCTTCGAGGCGACTGGCTGTCCTCATCACCATTTCCTTGATCTCGCGGACGTCCATCTCATACCGCTGGCGCTCACGCCGCGAAGGAAAGTAAACATGACCTTGATACCGAACGCAATGCGGCGCGGACACGCTGTGGGGAACTCGTATTGCAAGCACGTGGCGCCCACCGGGTATGGCTACCGCGGCGGATTCGAGCGGGAGCCGCTCTTGAATGGCCGCAACCGCCCGTGCGTCGTAGGACTGCAAAAGCAACTCGGGGTTGGGAATATCCACGCCGATCTGCGCATCTGGGTCGGGCGCTCCAGTTGGCTGTCCTTGGTCGTCGCGTCTTTCCTCGATTCCGATCAGTATGATGCCGCCGCCAGCGTTTGCGAACATGCAAACGTCTAGCAGAAACTCTTTGTTGCCTCGGTCGTTCGTCTCGTAAAGGGCGCCCTTGTACTCAAGTTGAAGATGCTCCTCTAATCCTGAGGTCACAAGTTGTTGGAGTTCTGCCTCCGCAATATCTCTGAGTCTGCGGTCCTCCCACATAGCGGCATGTTACCTCCAGCGGCTGACCGGGCACAAGATTGAGGATCCTCACTGCGCCGTTCAGCCAGCGGCGCCTCGGCGCGCCACCACCGCCCAGTTCACGAACGCCAGCACAATCGTCGCGACCAGAATCAGCGACTGACCGAAATCCACGCGCGTCACCAGAACCAAGCATAAGATCACGCCCAGCACAGCAAAGAAATTTCCCCCGGGCAGTCGGAACATTGCGGTTGCACCCTCCTGCTCCTTACGGCGGAGGATCGGCAAGGCAGCGCATCCTATGCCGTAGTAGAGAAGGCGGGCGACGGCGGAGAGGGTTACGTTCCATTTGAAGTCGCCGATCAGAGCCAATCCCCAGACCATAGCCGCGAAGACGAGGATGGAAATATATGGTGTGTGAAAGCGGGGGTGCACTGCGGCGAACGCTTTGGGGAAGTCTCCTTGTTCAGCAAGGGCGAAGGGGACACGCGGCATGCCGAGAATTTTTGCGCTGAGATATCCGTAGAACGAAATCAGGGCGCCGACGGCAACCAGCGCGGCACCCACGGGACCAAGCGCGATCCGCGCCACGTCAGCCAGAGGGCGCTGGCTGCTTGCCGCATTAGGCAGGACTCCAATAACCACCCACTGGATGAGCGCATAAATCACAGTGCAGGCCAGCAGAGCCGTGAACAGGGCGAAGGGAGCATCACGGCGCGGATTTTTCGCTTCGCTCATGGGCGCCAACGCAGTCTCGAATCCGCCATAGGCAAATACCAACAGCAGCACAGCTTTCAACCACTGGTTGGTGCTGGCAGGCCCCGCTGGCGGAGTCGCAATATCCCAGTGATGAGCGTGAAGCACGAACAATCCCAGAACAATCACCGCAAACAGCGGCACCAGCTTGGCCGCAGTAAAGAGGTTGCTCACCCGAGCTCCTCCGCGCACGCCGCGAACGTTGATAAATGTCAAAAGGCCCACCAGAAGCGTAAGGATAAGAGCGCGAGGCAGCGGGTCTCTTGCATGCGACCAGAACTCGCCGAGGTAAATCACGAACAAATTGGCATTGGCGGCAGGCGCGGCAACTTGGCCGAGCCAAAGCATCCATGCAGTTTGAATTCCCATGAAGCGTCCAAAAGCGACGCGGGCATAAAGATAAGGACCGCCGGCCCGCTGAAATCGCGACGCCACCTCGGCGAAGCACCCCATGATCACGGCCATTCCCGCTCCAGCAGCCACTACCGCGAAAGGGCTGGACCTGCCGATGAGCCCGGTTACCGTGGAGGGCAAACCGAAGACTCCGCTGCCGATGATAGAGTTCACGACCAGCGCCACCAGGCTCCAGCGGCCGATGGCACGGACTAGGCTGGGCGGTAAAGGTTCGGTCATCGCGTGTTTTTATCACAAACAGAGACACGAGACCATGTGGTGACGGCCGCCTTCGGCCGTCCAAGCGTGGGCGAAGCCCAGCGTCCAAGTAGATAGTCTGGTGCGAAGGAAAGCCTGGAGGGCAACCGGAGGTGAGCGACGAGTGTCCATCTGCTGGGATCGTTCTTCTGGACTCTGCCTTACAATACTGCGGAAATCTGATTGTGTTTGTACTCCGTATCTGTTGAGTAAATGCAAATCGTCGAGGAGCGATGCCATGTCCAACAACAGCATGAGCCAACCACACAGCGTGTTCGTCACCGGTGGAAGCGGGTACATGGGGCAGAAGTTGATTCCACTGCTGCTGCAGCGTGGGCATGAGGTGCGGGCGTTGGTGCGTCCGGGGTCTGAGAAGAAATTGCCGACGGGCTGCATCGCAGTGGTGGGAGATGCGCTTGACGAAAGCAGTTACGCGGACAGAATCGCGCCGGCAGACACCTTCGTGCAGTTGGTGGGGGTCGCGCATCCCAGTCCGGCCAAGACTGCGGAATTTCGCAAAGTCGATCTGGTTGCCGGTTTGGGGGCGGTGACGGCGGCGAAGGCTGCCGGAATTCGTCATTTTGTTTATCTGAGCGTGGCCCATCCCGCGCCCATGATGCAGGCATACATTGCGGTGCGGACCGAATGCGAAGCTGCGATTAAAGCGGCAGGGCTGAACGCGACCATTCTGCGCCCGTGGTACGTACTGGGTCCAGGACACCGGTGGCCCTACGCTTTGCTTCCTTTCTATAAAATCGCCGAACTCCTGCCGCTCACTCGCGGCGGGGCGCGGCGGTTGGGGCTGGTGACGTTGGAGCAGATGACGACTGCACTGTTGGGCGTGGTGGAAAATCCTGTGAGCGGCACGAAAGTGTTGGAGGTCCCCGCGATCCGATCGGCCGCTGCTTGAAACCCTTGCCGGGCAGGGCATTTGGCGTGTGGGCACGGCGCTCGCCAGAATTAGACGAAAGTAATTGCTGGAATTACGAAAGCGCATGATCATGGGACATCTATCCGCTCGCCGCTGCCGATGAGATGTTCAAACGGTCAGGATGATCATTGCTCGAACACGCAATGGTCATCGACGCCGGGCCACACCAACTCATGGGAACGGATACTCAGATGGACGACCTTCACACCCGGATGGTGCGAGTGACTGAAGATTTGCGCGTGATTCAGCGCGAGTTGAACTGCGCCGCAATGCAAGCTCCCAGCGACCCGGAATTGATGGAAGCCATGAGCGCCCTACCCGAGACCGAGGCCATCCAGGTACTGTGCAAGACGCTTGATCAGATGCGCCACTTCCTGTGGTTCTACACGCAGGTGATGAGCAACGACCCGGAACTCGGCGACAAACTGCGCCAGTCGAGTGGGTCCCAGACCGTCGAAGACCGCAACGTCGACAGTTCGTTTCTCGACCGGCTTTCCCGCGCCGATGAAGCCGTTCTGATGCGCTACCTGGCGGAATCCAAAGAGCGCAAGCCGAATTAGATGTTCCTATATTTCGCGGGCCTTCTTCGTAACTTCTCACCGATAAACCCAAGCGCTAAAATCCGAGGCCGCGGACCATCGTCTTGCGCACGTCTCCATTTGGGCTGAGTGCCACGATGTTGGCTTCCGCCCCGGGCGCAATGTGTCCGTGTTGCGCGAGCCCTGTGGCACGGGAAGGATTCAGGGTTGCGGCGCGAACCGCGTCCCGCAAAGACCAGTTGGAAAACTTCGTCACGTTGCGAACCGCGCCATCCATGGTTAGAACACTGCCCCCAAGTTTTCCACCGAGGGTGCATTTGCCATCTTTGACCTCAACCTGCATCGGCCCGAGTTGGTATCGCCCGTCTGGCATGCCGGCCGCGGCGGTGGCGTCGGTAATCAGAACGGCCGCTTCCACGCCTTTCGCCTGCAGAAAAATCTGCACGACCTCAGGCGCAAGGTGAATGCCATCGGCAATAATATCGGCGGTAAGATTCTGGTCCGTCAGCACTTCGCCGAGAATGCCCGGATCGCGATGATCGAGTGGTCGCATCGCATTGAAAGTATGAGTAGCATGCCGGGCGCCGGCTCTCACCCCCGCGCGCGCAGCTTCCAGCACGGCGTCCGAGTGGCCGATGCTTACGCAAACGCTGCGCCGCGCCGCCTCTGAAATTACTTCGAACGCGCCCGGCAACTCTGGAGCGATGGTCATCATGCTCACGTGTCCGCGCGCCGCCTGCCAGAGGCGATCAAAGATCTCCAGCGTCGGTTCAAGCAGATTCTCCGGTGGATGCACGCCGCGCCGTTTGTGACTGAGAAATGGACCCTCCAGATGGACACCAAGCGGCCGAGCCTGCGGCGCGTCACCGTTCGTGGCCTGAGGAAACTGCCCAGCCTCAATCGCATCCGCAAGGCGTTCGAGCGCAAGGCATGTCTGGTCAAGCGGCGCAGCCACGGTAGTCGGGAAATAGCCGGTGACGCCGTGAATCGCAAGAAATTTGTGCAAATGCGGCAGCTCGGCGACCGATGCTCGCATGACATCGAGACCAGCGCCGCCGTGCATATGAATGTCGACAAACCCCGGCACCAGAATCGCGTCACCGAGATCGACCACTGTGGCAGTACTCGGAACTTCCCGCTCGGCCCGCGAAGAAACGGCAGTAACGATGCCTTCTTCAATAAACACAAGTGCGTTCTGTATCTCTTCAAGCGGCGTGTACAGACGACTGGCGCTGAGGACAATCATGTTTAGCCGATCAAATTATGCGATCCTTGCTTATCCGATCTACGCTTATGCGATCTGTGATCAGATCGTGAAATCGAGGTTCTGTCTCAAGTCCAGCTTCTTCCCCGTCTGTAATCCCCCGTGCGTCATCAGTGTAGCGCGAAAAATGTCAAGGCAAGCGCGGGGGACCAACCGCGGTAGCGATGTTATAATCGAAATGCTTGTCGAGGGCAAAAGCGCGCGGGTGCATGGCCTTCATCAAAGCCGCCGCAGCCTAGTCGGGGAGTGGCTCAGCCTGGTAGAGCACCTGGTTCGGGACCAGGGGGTCGGAGGTTCAAATCCTCTCTCCCCGACCATTTCAAATCAATCACTTGCAGCTCTGTCGGGAAATAGAGGGTTTACAAAAGGGTTTACATTGCCGCAGGCACTTGCGGCGTGGGCATAAACTCCCGCCATACGCTGGCAGCAGCCATGCTCACTGCTTCAACTCGCTCTTCCCACCACGTCTTGTTGTAGACATTCTGAGTCACGTCAATGTTGGCGTGTCCCATATTGTCCCGCGTGACCTCAGGCCGAACGCCAACACTGCTCATCAGACTTGAGTGCATGGTTCGGAAGCTCCTGAAGTCCACCGTCGCCGGCAAGCCAAGTTTTTTGACCGCTGGCTTGAGTTGCCGTCGCAACAGATTACGCCGGTGCACAGGCCCACCGCGCCGATTCGCAAAAACCAAGTCTTCCGGTTTGCGATACTTCGATCTTTGCCAAGTTGCATCGAGAACCGACCGCAGGATTCCGAAAGAATCCAGCGGGATGCTCCGACGCCCGGCATCGGTCTTAGTGTCGTCGAATTCGCCTTCATAGAAGCGTTCCACGACTTCAACGCGGTCGGGGTGAATTCTTCCCCACCGCAAAGCGGCCACTTCTCCGATCCGTAATGAACCAACGATCATCAATGTAACGATAGATTTTGTTGGTTCCGGCAAAACCTCAATCACACGGCGAATATCCTGCTTTGCGAGCACTACAGGGGGCTTCCGCGCCTTCTTGCGAGGCAGCCGGACTCCTTGCGCGGGGTTTACGGACAGCAGACCCCAAGCCTTGCCCTGACTAAAAGCGGCCCTCATGCAGCCGTGCATATTACGAATCGTCTTTGCAGCCAGACGAGGAGAAAAAGAGTTGAAGAAGTCCTGAAGCTCAATGGTTCTCATCTTCGTGAGTTTCATTGAACCCCATTTCGGCAACAAGTACGTGTCCAGATAAAAGTCGTAGCTGATTCGCGTTGAGTTCTTCAGCAACGGCCACATCTTTTCCCGACAAATTGCCACAAGACCTGCCATTGTTTCTTCCCCGGAGGGAAAGAGTTGAGGTTGATTGTTCCGTTCGTTTTTGGTCTCCATGAACTGATCAGCCAAGCGCTGCGCTTCAGTTTTGGTGGGAACCAGGCTCTTTGCCCAGCTCTTTGTGCGACCTTGACGTTTGCCGGAACTGTAGTCCCAATAGAAAATTTTCCACTTCGACCCCAAGTCCGAAACTCGGGGCCTTTGATGCCTTTCACGCACCACGATTCTCCTTCCGTGGTGCTTCAACCGTGATTTATGAGTAGCATCAAACGACTTCATTAGCAAGCCTTTTGCTGATCTAAAAACAGTTCAATTTCGGAACGTCTGAAACGTACATAGCGCCCTAGCCGGACAGTCGGAAGTTGATCCAGATGACTGTAGATCCAGCTGCGCGGCACGCGAAGGATTTGCGCCACTTCTTCAGCAGTGAGCATGAGGTGGCCTGCCGAAAAGAACAGAGGAGAATGATCGCCATTCCCGTTGGCGGAATTGCCTTCATCCTGATCGAAGCTTTGTTCTGTAGCGGGCTGGGATGGAGATTGATGTGAATGAAAACGTCTATGAGAGTCCTTGCGGTCCATACTCGAATCCTTCTACTGAAATGCCTCATCCTCACGGAAATAAGTGATCGCCAGGCCGAGAGGATTCACCTGAATCAGTTCGTTTGGAACTGAATCGCGGAAGAGGAAGACGAAGTGCGCCGTGTAGAGCGTGCGCTTGCTCTCGGCATGATCGACCGGCGAATAAGCGATCTCGTAGAAATCGACCGTCGCCTTGTATGGAGCCGCGCGCAGGTCTTCGATTGAGACCTTCTCAACCTCGATGTCGATGTCAGGCCGGCTCGTCGAGTTCTGCAGGTAATCGTCTATCGTGTGATTCTTTCGATAGGCTTCGGCAACGCTATTCCCGAGCTGGGCTTCCATGAAGAGCAGCGACTTTTTGAAATTGTCGCGAATCGTATAGCGATTGCGGCTGTAGTAAAGGCGGCAGAACTCGCTGAGGAAATATTTGATTTCCCCGTCTTGAGGCTTATATCCAAGCGTGTCATATGACACCGCTTCAGCCCGCCCAATGTCGCTAATGCGGATCACCAGCGGCTTAAAGTTCTGGACCATGCGAACGGTCTTGACGTTGGTGTAGATAAGACCGGCAGCGACGAGGGCCATCGCCAGCAAAGCAATTTTCAAGTACGTGTTCGTAACGATGGCGTCGCCGAACTGCTCGGCATAGAGCTGTTTCGCGGCGTTGAATGTGGCATCCTGCTTCGCTTCGGCAACCATAAATCAACCTCGACTGACGTATGCGACCATTGCCGCCGCCAAACCGGAGTCAGCTCCCGCCGCACCACTGAAGAGGTGATTGGTTAAGGCCGGAATCTTCAGCAATCCATAAATGGCAATCAGGAGGAAGATGAACATCGCCGGAAACGCCGTCATCCACTGATCGACGGTCATTCCGCCTGTATCAATCGCAAAGAATGCCAGCAGCAGCTTGGCGAAGATGAATACGAACGCATTCGCGACGACTTGATAGAACGAATATTGCAGGAAGGCTTTGAACCAGCCCCAGAAGAGCCAGTCCATTTTGGGAACAACAAAGAATGGAATAAAGATTGGCCCGACCAGCAGGAGCACCGCCTGGGCGATCAGTCCGAAACCAATCACCATGAAGATTACGGCTTGGACTGCCGCCAGAATGACGTAGAGCACGACGAACGTCAGAATCTCGTGCAGATTCACCGAGCTCGGTTGTTCGAGGCCCTGCTCGACCTCAGTGACCTTCGTCTCGACCAAGCGGCCTTGCTCGATCCCGATGCTGTTTGAAAGTGAAGAGGCTTCCTGAATCACCAGGTCCGAGAAGCTGTAGCCCATCCCCGGAATTGGGGTGCTGTAGTAGGTCACCATTGCAAAACCGAAGGCGACAACCAGGAGCAGGCGGCTGAAGCGGGCGAAGCTGAATCCCTCGCCCCCTTCAGCGCTGGAAAGGGCAGCCTGTACGCCGAACCAGACAATCAGAATCGTGGCAAACCCACGAAACAGGTTGTGGCCCATCTGGACGAACAAGTCGAGCTGCGAGGTCAGCAGACCGCGAATGCCGTCTTCGAGAGAAGTGAACGGATCTGTGACCGGAACCAACATGAAATGCCCCATTTCCTCATTTGCCGGGTGCTTGCAGCCGGTTCGGCATCGAGCTGGTGAAACTCATCACATCCGAGAAGTGCTGCTGGCGATAGAGTTCCGTGTTGATACTGCCTACATTCGACGTTCGGTTGCGCTCGGTAGTCAGGAGTTGCTGTTCCAGCATCGCAACCAGCAGTTTGTTCGTGTCCTGCAAGCTGCGGACTAACAGGACATTTGCCGCATTGATTTTGTTCAACACGGCGGTCTGGGTGTTGAGATCAGGATCGGAGGAAAGCGAATCGTCTTCGAGTTGCTTGATCCGACTCTCAAGCTGCTGGGCGTTGTTTCTCAACTGCCCAATCGTGGCCATGTTGTTGATGGTGGAACCGTCTGACAGCTCTTCGAGACCATAAGCTCGCTTCAGTCCGTCATAGGTGTTCACACCTGTAGGATCACTCAGCGACAGATTGACCTGACCATAGCCTTGCTGAGCGATGCCATAGCTTCCCGTATTGATACCGTTCACCCAACGGGAAGTGTTTCCGAGCGTGTTAGCCGCGCTCAAATTCGTCCAGAGGGAAGGAATGGCACGATACCGGGCCACCATGTTCTGCACCTGGCGAGCCTGCGACTGGATGAACATGAACTGCTGCATGTGGACGTTGTACGACTGCTGTAGCTGTTGCAATTGCTTTTGCAATTGCAGGTAGCGCAGCACGGCATTCTTGTAGTTGGTCGGGTCATAAACGACCCCTCCAAACTGCGCGAAGCTTGATTGCGCGGCAGACAGCACGAGGACGAGTGCAAGAGCGAATTTGAACTTCATACCTAGACTCCTTTAATCACAAATCAGAAGGCATCGTGTGCTGGTTGTAGTCGGGCACGAGAATGTCCTCGATCAGATACACCTTCACCCGATGGCCTTCCCG
>Ga0307478_10001309_pt1 | contig 21878 bp, 27 predicted proteins | sample atmos_gasesECM4C_2_FD_203713 | JGI IMG/M metagenome (GOLD analysis project Ga0307478, IMG submission 203713) | Hardwood forest soil microbial communities from Morgan-Monroe State Forest, Indiana, United States - atmos_gasesECM4C_05 | ecosystem: Environmental > Terrestrial > Soil > Temperate... | reverse complement strand
GTCTTAGGTTCAGATGTCGGTGCGCGGCTCGGTATGCCGCTGCAAATACCAGCAGGGCACAAACCCCGCATGAGGGAACAGCGAGTGGACGCAGGTTTGCAACTCCGGAGGGTTGAAAATGAATTGGGTCTTGCCATTTTTCTGCAACACCGCGTCATAGCTGGAAACTGTAATCTGTCCGAAAGGCTGGCGGTTCGCGGCCACGCGATAGCGGAAGACTGCGTAATCAACCGCATAGGCAACCAGCGTCAGCCCCGCGGCACACGCCATACCAATGAGGATCAGTCGCTTCAGGAAACGCTTGATTCGGGCTCTCAGCGCGGAACTCACGGGCTGCAATTATACCCGCAGCTTACCCGCCTCAGACTGCGCGTTCTGTTACCCGCGTTGACAACTCGCCGCTTTCACAGGCAAACTACCGCATCGTCGATTGCAGGTTTTTGGCGAGCCCCTAGTGGGCATTCCAGAAGACAGGTGCGGGTCTAACGTAGTATTTACCGGCCATGGAGCAAACCGTCTCCTACACGCTCGATTCCACTTTAGACACTGTGGACCATGCGGAAGAGCAAGCCACCCGCATTGCGACGGAGTTGGGCTTTGCAGAAGACGAGGTCATGCAGATCTCCATGGCAGTGCGCGAAGGCGCGGTGAACGCTGTGCTTCACGGCAACGCGTACGCTCCCGATAAGAAAGTGATTCTGGCTTTCGAGCGCACCGGTGAGGATCTTGTCATCACCATTCGCGATCAGGGCAAAGGCATTGACTTAGGCACCATTCCGAATCCTCTGGCGCCGGAAAATCTGCTTAAGACTTCGGGACGCGGCATTTTTCTTATGCGTTCCTTCATGGACGTGGTGGAAATCCGCCCGTCTCCGACAGGGACAGAAGTGAAATTGATCAAGCACGTCCGTGGCTGAGCCGCGGGCGGCAAGGAGGGGTCTCAGTGAGCATGAAACTTAGCACTCGGCAGGTGGACGGAGTTACCATTGTGGACTGCAGCGGCCGCATCACTCTCGGCGAAGGCAGCGTCACCTTGCGCGACACCGTTCGCGACCTGCTCGCCAAAGGCAACAAAAAAATTATCTTGAACCTTGGCGAAGTCAACTACATCGACAGCTCCGGCATCGGCGAGCTGGTCAGCGCTTTCACCACCACCAAGAATCAGGGCGGCGAACTCAAACTGCTGCACCTCACCAAGAAGGTGCACGACCTGTTGCAGATCACCAAGCTCTATACGGTTTTTGATGTGAAGGACGACGAAGCCGCGGCGGTCAAGGCGTTTAAGTAAGCTTGTTGCTTTGAAAGGGCGCGGCTTCAAGCCGCGCCGTCACGCCCTCAACTAAATGGATGTCATTCCGAACCGGGCCCCAAGCCCGGTGAGGAACCTGCTGTTCTCCCGGGTGCCAGCGAACCGTCAGGCGTGTTTGAGAGCGTCGACTGCCGCTTCACGTTTTACGGTCGGAAACCCGCGCGGCTTCAAGCCGCGCCCCAGAGTTCTCCTTCACTGCTTATGTGGGCACAGCCGGCCTCGGCTGTCCAGTCGGGCAAAGCCCGGTTCCGTTTCTGGCAAGGCCTAGCCACGAGCTTTGCTCAACGCATGTATGTTCAAAGTGCGCACACTCTTGTATACTGATTGTGCGTACAGAGGAGGTCCATGCCCGCCACCGGAGCTCGCACCGATAAGACCCGAAGCCAGAACATCAACTTGCGCGTCACCCCCAGCCAAAAGGCTCTGATTGACCGCGCGGCGACCGCCGTTAGCCGCAATCGTTCCGATTTCATGCTGGAAACGGCTTGCCGCGAGGCCGAAGCTGTCCTGCTCGACCGTCGCTATTTCTCCTTGCCGCCGGAAGATTTCAAACGCTTCCTATCGATGCTTGACCGTCCCCCAAGCGCCAACCCCCGGTTGCGGCGTCTGCTGCGCACCGCGCCGCCTTGGGAGCAATGAGCCGGCAGCCCTTCACATCCCCGGAAAAGCTTCGCGACGATCACGATCTTTCCCGGTTCCAATGCGGTGAGCCGCCCCTGGATGACTGGCTGCGCCGCCGCGCCCTGCAGAACGAGCTAAGCGGCGCATCGCGTACCTACGTTGTGTGTGTCGGCCTGCGCGTGGTCGGCTACTATGCATTAGCCGTAGGAGCTGTCGCGCACGCCGGCGCTCCGGGCCGCGTCCGCCGCAACATGCCCGATCCCGTCCCAGTGATGATCATCGGCCGGCTCGCGGTGGACCAGGAATTTCACGGCCACGGCCTCGGCCAGGGGCTTCTGCGCGATGCCGTGTTGCGTACGGTTCAGGCGGCTGATATTGCCGGCATTCGGGCGATCCTGGTCCACGCCATCTCTAGCGACGCCCAGCGGTTCTACGAGAGGCACGGCTTCGTGCGTTCCCCGATTGATCCCATGATGCTGATGATCACGTTGGCGGATGTGGCCAGAGAATTCTCGGGCCTGAAACGAAAATAACTGCGGCGGGCTTTTCTGTGGGGCGCGCCTGAACGGCAGGGAATATTCACAGCCTCCCTGTGACATCTAACCTTGCCCCGCCCCAACAACTCACTCGATAATTGCCCAAGCAAGGGCAGTAAATTCGGCGAAACGCAGAAGGACGCTTCCGGGCAAGAATCGGCCCGTAAGTCCTTTGTTTCATGGATTTTGACCTCTAAGTCCTTTGCTATGCGGATTTTGCGGGGAACGCCACTGCTAACGTGATGATTCCAAAGAACAAGGGGGGAGGGGGGTACCACGTTCGAAGAGAGTAAACAGTTATCAAACCGTAAACTTATTCCCGACCCGCAGTTAGGGCAGATGAAGCTACTACACCCAAATCGCGGGAGCGTCTCTTTTCTCGGTACTTGGTACTTGGTACTCGGTACTCAGTCCCTGGTACTCGGCACGAGCATGTTCACGCTAAATACTCTCGCGGCGCTAGCGGTCCTGCTATCCACAGCGGCTGCCGCGACAGACTGTCTGCCCATTGGCGACGCCAAGCAGCACGTGGGAGAGATTAAATGCATCACCGGAAGAGTCTCGCGCGTGAAGGTCGGCGCTAAGGGTGTGCACTTCGTCGACTTCTGCGAGGATCAAGCCTCATGCCCCTTCACCGTCGTGGTCTTCCCTTCCGACCTTAAAGATGTAGGCGACGTCCGCCGCCTGGCCGGGCACGTCATCGAAATTCACGGGCCGGTAAAGCTCTACGATGGCCGCGCCGAAATCGTTCTGAACCGCGTCAGCCAGCTAACCGGAGGTTCCACCCTGATCCCGCCCCTGCCCAAGAACTATGACGTGGAAAAACAAGGCCACTACAGCGCCGGCAGATTGCGTCCTACGAAGAAGCCCGTGAAAACTAAGGCCACGCCGAATTCGAGTGCGACTTTCGGAAACGAAGCCGACGTCAGCGGAGTACCGCCGCAATGACCTCTTTCCCGGCACTACACCATTCCCTTCCTCAACTCCTCCAGCGGATACCTTGTCCCCCGCCAGATAATTCCATCGTTCCACAACGCATGAAACATGGAGAGCAGCAAGGTATAGATAAACAATGCGGTGCTGACCGGATGCAGCAGAAAATAGTACGCCGGAACTCCAGATCGCCACGACATGCCCACATAAATCGAAAACATCGATGCCAGCGCGATGGCATACGGAATCCGTTCCCATCCGTGCGCCAGCCATATGCCGAGAAACGGCATGAGATTCAGGAAAGCCAGTCCCAACACAGAGATCACCGTACGCCACCACTGAAAGGACAGCACCGCGAAAAAGTTCTTGGTCAGATTGTCGACGACGCCCCGCGCGCCCCGCGCCCAGCGAATCGAAATCAGGTCGCCGCCAAAAACGTTGCGCTGCGCGAAGCCGGCGTTCTTCACAACTTTGCCCAGCTTCATATCGTCCAGCACTTCCATGCGCAGCGCTTCGTAGGTCCCTACCGCCTCATAAACGCTGCGCCGAACCAGGTTAAATGCGCCCACGCCCATGTGATCCTTCGACTTTGGATCGGCCACCTTCCACGGCCGGTGTCCGAACACGAACATCGTCTGGAAAAAGGCGATCATCATGTATTCGCCCGGCCGCTTCATGATCATCTGCGGAAACAGAACCACATGATCTGCCCGCTCCGCTTCGGCGTAAGCCAGGGCGCGCCGTACCGAATCCGGCTTGAACTGAACATCAGCGTCGGTGAACAGCAGCCAGTGGCCTTTCGCCTCATTCGTAGCCGTCCACATGGCATGCGTCTTCCCCAGCCATCCGGCCGGAAGGTCGCGATGATGAATCACACGCAGGCGACCATTCCCTTCAGCAACGGCTCTCGAAGCGACGCGTTCCATGATCTCTCCCGTACGATCGGTCGAGCGATCATTCACCGCGATCACTTCATAATTGTCGTAGTCGAGTTCGAGCAGGCGAGTCAGCGATTGTTCAATATCGTTCTCTTCATTGCGCGCGGGCACGATGATCGAGACCCGCGGGTTGCCGGAAGAAAGATTGCCCTCGGCCGCAACCAGATTTCGGTCCCACTCAGGCTTCGAAATATTGGCAACGCTGGGCATGCCGATCGCGGCATCGACGATGCGAGAAAACCAGGCCAGCGCCAGAATCGTTCCCGCAATCCAGTGAAAGTAATGCATCCGTTCAGGTCTTCCCTGCCCCAACAGCTGCCCTATCGACGTTTACCGGCGGCGCGAATCTCATCCCATAAAACAGTATGGCAGATGAAACCGCCATACCGATCACAGGCAGAATGAATGCGGCTTGCAGAGAACGCTTGTCCGCGACCCATCCCATCATGGTGGGCGAAGGCACATCCCCCAGAATATGAATGATAAAAATATTCACCGCCAGCGCGGTTGCCCGAATGTGAGCGTCGACCGAGTTGATCACCGCGGCGTTCAACGGCGCCGTGTTCAGCAGTAGAAAAAATGACGCCACTGCGATGGCTGGGATCATGGCCCGGCCGCTGACGAAGAGCGCCACAATCATCGCCGGAATACCCAGCGCCATGCTGGCCGCCGAAACCAGATAGTAGGCACTCTTCATGCGGCGCAATAGATAATCCCCAAGCCAACCGCCGGCCAATGCCGAAACAATTCCGTCTCCAACAATGATCAGGCCAAACGTCAGGTTGGCGGCTTCCAGCGTGTAGTGGCGCTCGCTGTAAAGAAATTGCGGCATCCAGACTTGGATGCCGCCGAGAGAAAATGTCATCGCAGCCATGCCCAACGTGGCAGTCAGAAACGCAGGGTTGCGCCACAAGCCAAGAATTGTTGTTCGCTCCGGCGTGCCTTTCAACGAATCAAATTGCCCCCGCTCCGGCTCCTTAAGGAACAGAACGCAAATCGCCAGCAAAAAACCGGGAGCCGCTGCAATGTAGAAGGGAAAGCGCCAGCCGTGATGCGGAGCCAGGTAGCCTCCGAGCAGGTACCCGGCTGCCGATCCTACGGGAATTGCCAGATAGAACACGCCGAGGATCCGCCCGCGCTTCTCTTCCGCAAAGAGATCAGCGACAAACGTTGGAGCAATGGTGACGAATGTGGCCTCGCCGATGCCGACCAGCGTGTGCCGAATCAGCAATTCGGTGTAGTTGTGGGTAAACGCTGTCAGCAGCGTGAGTCCGCTCCAGAAGACTGCTCCCAACACGATGATGAGCTTGCGCGAATAACGATCCGCCAGCGGGCCAACGAACGGCGCGGCCAGCATGTAGAAGCCGAGGAAGGCGCTGGTGAGATAGCCGATTTGCGTTTTGGAGAGATGGAACTCGTCCTGCACCAGCGGCTGCACCGCGAATAGCACGTTGCGGTCCGCGTAATTCAGCAGATTCAGCGCCGTGAGTACGATTAATGCCGTGCGCGGCTGGAGTTTATTGGAGGTCACGGTCTCGCGAATATAGCATGGCGGCAATTACCGGATGGAGTGGCATGTTGGATAATTGATAACCGCGACAATTGTCGCTATAATAGGCGACAAATGGTAAACGAACTGCGCGCCGTGGTGAAGGAACTTGGCGGACGAAGCGTGCTGGGGCGAAAGCTCGCCAGCCAGCGCGATCTGTGCCAGGCCATTCGTGACGGGTTCCCGCCCGCCGTCGTCGAAGAGTTAATGCGAGCCTCCGGCTTGACTCTAAAGGAGCTTGCCGACTCGCTCGATCTTTCGCCGCGCAGCCTGCAACGGCGGCGCCGCAGCGGGCGGCTGGCGCGATTCGAATCCGATCGTCTTTACCGCATGGCCCGCATTGTCGCCCTGGCCCAACAGAGTCTTGGCGACCGCAAAAGTGCGGCGCGATGGCTGAAGCGGTCGAATCGCGCGCTGGGCGGAGCCACTCCCATCAGCGCCATGGATACTGAATTGGGCGCTCGCCAAGTCGAGAACGTCTTAGGACGAATCGCCTTCGGCGGAGTCAGTTGAGGCAGCTTCATTCGAGGCAGGTCTATCGCGTGCTGCGCAAAACCTTCGCGCGCGCTCCTTTCGATGGCGAAGGCGCGTATCTTTACGGCGGCCGCTGGTCGAGCGTTGGCACTCGCCTCTCCTACAGTTCCGAACATCAATCTCTGGCGATGCTGGAATATTTCGTTCATCTTGAGGCTGACGAAGCGCCGTCCGATCTCGTTCTCGCGACCGCGGAAATACCCGACGATCTACCCAGGCACCGTATCGCAGCGAATAAACTTCCATCCCACTGGCGGCGATCGCCCGCTCCAGAGGAACTTGCCAGCATTGGAGACGAATTCGTTCAGAATGGTGAGGACTGCGTTCTGATCGTGCCATCAGCTCTGGCCCCACACGAAAATAACTGGCTACTAAATCCGCAGCATGCCGCCTTCCGCAAGATCGTTATCTCTAAACTCGAGCCGCTGAGGTACGATCCAAGAATGTTTGACGTTGCGCGCAGAAGAGTGCGCAGGCGCTAAATCCGCTCATTTCTTTCCCCGAACCCTCGGCCATCTCGCAAGCACGGTCGTCGAAATGCCACCGCGCGGGCGGAATTCCCCTTTCACCTCGGCCCACACCGGCTTCGCCCAGCGGACCACATCTTCCAGTACACGGTTCACGATGTTCTCCTGAAAGATTCCGAGGTTCCGGTAACCGTGCAAGTATTCCTTGTACGATTTCAGTTCAAGGCAAGCTTTGTCGGGCTGATAACGTAGCGTGATCACGCCAAAATCGGGCAAGCCGGTTTTGGGGCAGACCGAAGTGAACTCCGGATCGTCGATCACAATTTCGTATCCCGGAAACTGGTTCGGCCAGGTTTCTATCTCAGGAAAGCTAGCGTCCAACCCGGCAGCGGCGTGCTCAGGCGTGTAGCGGCGCGGTTTTGACATAAGGATTTATTGTAGCGGTTGAGACCGGGAGTTGGGGAAGCCCAAGCCGCGAACGTGCGTTTTGGCATCCGCCGAGAGCAGGCGGCATCTAACCAAACAACGGCTGGGGCAAACGCAGGCTCTTTCGCAGCAGCCCGAGTGGTAAATTGATACTTGCAGTTGTTCTTGTGTCGGCCTGAAAGATAACTGTTTGGCGACAAACCATAATTCGAATGGGAGGCCGGCATCGCGCCAGGGCCGCACGTGGCTGGTGGTGGGAGTGGCCGCGGCACTCGCGCTCGTCCCCGTGGTTACGCGCAAGGGACCGATGCGCATCCGCACCAGCACGGTTGAACGCGGCTCGATCCGCAGCCTGATTTCTACTAACGGCAAAGTCGAACCTATTCGCAATTTCGAAGCGCACTCGCCGGTACCGACCACCGTGAGGCGTCTGCTGGTAAAAGAAGGAGATCACGTTCGCGAGGGACAGCTTCTTTTGCAGCTTGATGATGCCGACCTTCGAAGCCAGGCGGAGCGTGCACGGGCACAGATTACGGCGGCCCAAGCTGACGAGGCCGATCTTAGCACCGGTGGCACCCGTGAAGAACTGCTGACGCTTGACTCCCAACTCATTAAGGCTCACGCTACGCGCGACGCCGCGCAGCGTAATTTGGATTCTCTTCGCCGATTGACTCAGCAGGGGGCAGCGTCGGCGGGCGAGGTGAAGCAGGCGGAAGATGATTTGCAGCGCACGCAAGCCGACGTCACTCTGCTGGAGCAGAAAAAGAAAGATCGGTATTCGCAACCAGAGGCGGCAAAAGTTCGGGCGCAGGGAGCGGAGGCGCAGGCTGCTTACGCGGCGGCGGAAAATGCGCTGCAGAAATCGAGCGTCCGCGCTCCCTTTGACGGAGTCGTGTATGCGCTTCCGGTCAAGCAAGGGGCCTATGTGCAGACGGGAGACCTGCTGTTGCAGGAAGGCGATCTCTCCCGGATGCTGGTGCGTACGTTCGTGGACGAACCCGAAATCGGCCGCCTCGCCCCCGGACAGAAGATCGAAGTCACCTGGGATGCTTTACCGGACCGCATTTGGAAAGGCTCAGTCAGCACCATTCCTTCCACGGTCAAATTGCGCGGATCACGCAATGTCGGCGAGGTCACGTGCACGGTGGACAATCAGGACTTGCGGCTGTTACCGAACATTAACGTTGGCGTTACCGTCATTACCGCCGAACACACTGGCGTGCTGACCGTGCTCCGCGAAGCCGTGCGCAATGACGACACCAAGCCCTACGTTTATCAGGTGGAAGACGGAGCACTGAAGCGCCGCGAGGTGAAAGTTTCTCTGCAGAATCTGACGCGAGTCGAAATCGACGCCGGACTTCCCGAGAATTCCGTCGTCGCCTTGTCCTCGGCCGACACCAAGCCACTCACCGACGGCGCCCCCGTGAAAGTCGTACCGTAGCGAATGAGCTGGACCGGGCAATATGCTTTGCATTCTCGCGCTTTTCGCAACACCACAACCGCGGGTTTCGCTCGCTTCCTTATCGGAACGTCGATGGCCTTCTCAGCTCTCTCCATGGCGCGCGCCGCTGAATCTCCCCAGGAGTTTCTCGCCGCCGGGCGCGTGGATCAGGCTCTCCAAATCCTGGAGCGGCAAATCCAGGCTGCTCCCACCGCGGAGGCCTACAACCTGCTCTGCCGCGCCTATTTCGAGCTCGGCGCTTGGAACACTGGAATTCCCGCCTGCGAAAGAGCTATCGCTCTCGCGCCCGACAACGGTCTCTATCATTTATGGCTGGGACGGATTTACGGTGAGAAGGCGGACCGCTCAGGTTTTCTGAGTGCCGCCGGCCTTGCCAAAAAGGTTCGCAATGAATTTGAACGCGCTGTCGAACTGGCCCCCGACAGTTGGGAAGCCCGCACCGATCTCGCCGAGTTCTATCTTGAAGCTCCCGGGGTTGTCGGCGGTGGCAAGGACAAAGCTCGCGCTGAAGCAAACCTGATCGCCCCGCTGAACCCGGCCATGGCGCATTGGGTGCGGGGGCGCATCGCCGAGAAAAGCAAAGACGCTGACAATGCCGAGCAGGAATATCGCGTCGCGATCGAAGCCAGTCACGGCGGCGCCCGCGCCTGGCTGAATCTAGCCGGCTTCTACCACCACGAAAATCGCTTGCAGGAAATGGACCAAGCCTTGCGCAAACTGGAGTCGAGCCCGCTCGATCATCCCGGAGCCTTAGTCGATGGGGCCAGCATCCTGCTGCGCACAGGCAGCGACTATCCCTTGGCGGTGCGCCTTTTGCGGCGCTATTTCGATTCTTCTACGGTTGAAGAAGCTCCAGTGTTCAAAGCCCACTGCCTGCTCGGCGAAGTGTTCGAAAAACAAGGCGACCGCGCCGCCGCCGCTGAAGAGTATCGCACCGCCCTCGCCATGGCTCACACCTATCGTCCCGCGCAGGAGGGATTAAAGCGCGTGACCCGCTAACAGGATCTTTTAAGGCTTCACTGAACTGGCCGACGCAACCCGTCTCAGCAGGTCGGGTGCCTTCATTTTCCGGCAAAGTTCCTCAAAGTTGTCGCGCGGTCCCTTCCAACGAAGATCGTCGACCGAATCAAAAACGGGCACATCCAATCGCAGGGTTGCGAGGGTGCGAAACAACAGCGCATCGTTCCACGCGTTGAATAGCGATTCCGACAGCGCGCGCGCCTTCCGGATGGATGGATGCCATGCTCTCCAATCCTTCGGAATATTTTCCAGGTGCGGATACTGAGAGAAGGTTTGCGCAGCAGCCTTCACACCCCAGCCAGGCACACCGGGAAAGCCATCCGCAGTGTCGCCGACCACCGCCAGGTAATCAGGAATCGACTGGGGAGCAACACCGAACTTCTCGATAACGCCCGCCTCGTCTCGCACAATATCGCGCCTGCGATCCAGTTGAACGATTCGTGAGCCGGCAACGCACTGCGCTAGATCTTTGTCCGGCGTGCAAATGAGAACCTGGCTCACACGCTCATCCTTCGCAGCTTTAGCGGCGGCAGAAGCCAGTGCATCATCCGCCTCATAATGGACCATCGGCCACACCAGGACGCCCATGGCCGCCAGCGCCTCCTCGAGAACAGGAAACTGCGAGAGCAACTCCTCCGGCACACCTTCGCTCGTCTTGTATCCCTGATATAGATCGTTGCGAAACGACTCCACAACGTGATCGGTGGCAACCCCGATGTGAGTCGCGTTGCGCTCGATCATTGACAAAACAGAAGTCAGAACTCCGCGGACCGCACCAATTTCCTGTCCATTCAGATTCTTCGCCGCGGGCACGGCAAAAAAATGCCGGAACAACTCATAGGTCCCGTCGATTAAATAGACATCCATGTGGCTCCGATCATTTCTGCTCCGATCATTCTGCTCCGATCGTTTTCTGCGCCGATCATTTTCTGCAGGTGATGTTATAGGATCGAGCGAGCTAATAGTGCAGGCAAAACAATCATGACCTCCGTACGCATGGACAAATGGCTTTGGGCCGCCAGATTCTTCAAGACCCGATCGCTCGCCGCCCGTGCCTGCGATCTGAGCCGGATTAAATCCAACGGCCAGCCTGCGAAGCCCGCCCGCGAGGTCCGCATCGGAGATCGGTTGCGCATCACTAACGAAGGTGGCGATTTTGAGGTCGAAGTCCTGATTCTCAGCGAAGTGCGCGGCCCTGCCTCCGTCGCGCAAACCCTTTACCGGGAGAGCGAAGCCAGCCGGGAGCTGCGCCAGAAGGTGGCGGCGGAGCGTAAAGCCATGAAGCAATTCGAAGAATTACCGGCTGGCCGACCCTCAAAACGCGATCGGCGGAGGATCATCCAGTTTCGGGGAAGATCGTGACCGCGAGAGCATGGCGCGAATGGAGTCGCAACGATTAAAACTTGTCTGTTGATTTGGACGGACGAAACAGGCGAAAAGAAAATATGGAGCGGGAGACCGGGATCGAACCGGCGACATCCAGCTTGGGAAGCTGGCGTTCTACCGCTGAACTACTCCCGCTCACTGGTTATAGATGAGCCTAGTTTTCGCGTAAGTCAACCAAAGTTTAGCACTCGAAGGCCAGGGAAACAATCGGCCAAGCATGAGTCGCCTCTTCACGGAATCTGCGATGCGCGTGGTTGCAACCGGCAAACGAGTATTTCATTTACACTGCGTGAAGAGCATAAAATGTCTCCTTCAGCGACCAGAAAGCACGCGGGCCCGGCCAGCGCTGGCGATCAGCCGGTTGTTCCTGAGCCTACATTTTCGGAACGGGCGCGCACGCTTGTGTACCTGAGCCGAATTGGCAGCCTCTCCACTCTCTCGCGCAAGCAGCCAGGCTTCCCTTTCGGGTCGGTGATGCCTTACGGGCTGGATGCGTGCGGGCGGCCGATCTTCCTCATCAGCACAATGGCGATGCACACTCAAAATCTGCAAGCCGACCCGCGGGCCAGCCTGCTGGTAACGCAACCGGACGCCAGCGGCGATCCGCTAGGGGCTTCGAGAGTCACGTTGATGGGCAACGCTCAAATTATCCCGCAGCCAGAGGTCGCGCAGGCGCGCGCGCTCTACCTGGAGCGGTATGCGAACGCAAAATATTGGGTGGACTTCGAAGATTTTTCTTTCTACCGCATGGATGTGCTGGATGTTTACTACGTGGGGGGCTTTGGGGTAATGGGATGGGTGCAGGCGTCAGACTATGAGAGCGCGCACCCCGATCCGTTGGCCGATTCCGCAGCCGGGATTATCGAACACATGAATGCCGACCACAAGGACGCGCTGGTGCTGCTGGCTCGGGCGTTTGCGGGCGTGGAATCACAAGAGGCAGCGATGACTGCGGTGGACCGGCTGGGCTTCCAGGCTCGCTTGAAAACGCAGGATGGAATGAAGGGCGCCCGCATTGCTTTCTTGCGGGAGGTAACCAGTCCCGGAGGGGCGCGAAAGGTCCTGATTGAGATGGTGGAGCAAGCGCGGCAGCAGCCCTGAGATTCAACGGGAGGCGGCTGTGGTTGCAAAGGAAAAGGAAAATGCCCGAAACTCTTACGAGTCCCGGGCACCTTGTTATCACTCGGAAAGTGGTTGCTTAGACGGCTTGGACGTTCTCTGCCTGCCAGCCTTTGGGGCCTTTGGTCACGTCGAACTGCACGGTTTGGCCTTCCTGCAGGCTGCGGAAGCCGCCAGCCTGGATCGCGGAGAAATGCACGAAAACGTCTTCGCCATTCTGACGGCTGATAAAGCCATAGCCCTTGGCGTCGTTAAACCACTTCACTGTTCCTTGTTCTGCCATTGTTGGTAGTCCTATTCTTGTTTCTATTGGAATGTGCTGAGAAGATTCGCTGCTAGTGAGGGGGTGACGCTGGTTGGCGATACCGACCTTCAATTGCTTGTGAGTCAAACTTAGCTGGAGTTAATTGTACACCAGAAGTCAAGCCTCTGTCGAAAATCGCTACAAAAGGCCGCTTTCTGGCCAGTGACCGGAACATGTTCAGGCTTGGTGCCGGTGGAGGGAAATCCGGCCCGAAAACGAGGGCGACATTCGCCGTTCCGGCTGGTAATCAGGGATGAAGCGCTTTATGAAAGCCTCCGATCTTTATAGTGCGGTTGGCCTTAAGCCGGCGAACTGAGGCGGTTCACTCCGAGTATCCGTCGGAGTTGCCGTCGTCATCTTCGTCATCGTCCTTGTCTTGTTTGTCGTCCTCTTCTTCGTCGTCTTCGTCGTCATCCACCGGCTCTTCTCGATCCCGGGCGGCGGCAGCCGCCGTGAGATCAGGATCGGGATCGACGAATTCAGTAAGCATTCTGCTCATTTTGTCACGAACCGAATTGTGACGACCAAAAAAAAAGACGCGCCGGGAGTTCGTAGGAACGAACGCGAGGTTCATCCGACGCGCCGCCATGAGCCGCTGCCTCTCGAGCCGCGACCCCTTGCCACTCTTACGTTGCCAGCGATAATAGCGCTCTATGAATCTATCGTCTGGTCAAATCTATACACCCGCCGCCGTTCGGCCAAAGGTCGCCCGGTGGCTCTATCGACGACGATCTTCGAGCTGTTTCATTTTGAAATGCACTGTGATTTTTACGCTGCTCTTACACATTTTGATTGGACATTGAATTATTTCGTGATTAGCTTGAGACACCCGCCAATTGAAGCCAGACAAATACACGCCCCGATTCGTTGATTTGCCCGGCGTGAAACGCCGGAGGTCTTGATGGAAAGCTTTTACCGTGACGTAATCTCGAAAGATGCACGCTTTGGATCGCCACTCCGCGTCGCCGACGCTTCCCTGCTCGAACCGATGACGCGGCAACTGGTGGAACGTCTGGTTGCAGCAGCCCAGCAGATGGGAATCGCAGTCATGATCTACGAAACGTATCGCAGCCAAGAGCGCCAGCAGGAGCTGTTCAATAACGGCGCGTCCAAGCTTCGAGCCGTCGGCGTTCATCACTATGGCCTGGCATGTGACATTGTTCGCTTAGTCGGCGGAGAACCTTCCTGGAAAGGCGATTTCACTTTCATGGGACAACTGGCGCAGAGTTGCGGGCTCATCTGGGGCGGCGACTGGGGCGCTCCCCATATCAAACACAGCTTCATCGATAGCGTGCACGTACAGCGGTGCACGGTCGCCCGGCAAGGCGACCTGTTTGCCGGAGCCTGGTATCCCGACGAAACATACAATCCCTACGACGACGCGCAACATCTGTTTGCCGCGGCAAAAAAGCAGCCGGTCAAGTCGACTGCCAGGGCCGGAAGATCACAAACCGCCAGCAAGCGAACGTAGCCGCGCTTCACGCTCAGGAGTGCGGGACGCTTCCGCTCGCCGATTTGATTCCGCGCAGTTTCGACGGTATGAATTACTATCTTGTGTTGCTATTTGCCATCTCATCTCTCATAAAGGACGTCTTTGACCATGTCACGAAAAGATACAAGGCTTGCCGCCAACCGCCGGTTGTTTCTGAAAACGGCTCTTTGCGGTAGCGCAGCCGCGACCCTGACTCCGCTTTATCCAGCGTTCGGAGCCGCACATGAAATTGCTCCCGCGGCCCCAGTTCCTGGGGTCAGGGCTTTCGAGCTTGAGGAGGCTACGATCGCAGATCTGCAGGATGGAATGAAATCTGGCAAGTTTACGGCTCGCGCATTGGTGGAGCAGTACTCTGCGCGCATTGATGAGATCGACAAACACGGGCCCGCCATCAACGCCATCATCGAGCGGAATCCTGACGCGCTATCGATTGCTGAGGGGCTGGATCAGGAGCGCAAGGTCAAAGGCCCGCGCGGCCCTATGCACGGTATCCCCGTGCTGATCAAAGACAACATCGATACCGCGGACAAGATGATGACGACCGCCGGATCGCTTGCCCTGGTCGGCTCGAAACCCATGCAGGATTCTTACGTGACGCAAAAACTTCGCAGCGCAGGCGCCGTGATCCTGGGCAAAACCAATCTCAGCGAATGGGCGAATATTCGTTCCGGCCACTCCACCAGCGGATGGAGCGGCCGCGGCGGGCTCACAAGAAATCCTTACGTGCTTGACCGCAACCCATGCGGTTCGAGTTCCGGCACCGGAGCAGGAATATCTGCCAACCTGTGTGCCGTGGGCATCGGCACGGAAACTGACGGGTCTATCGTCTGTCCGTCCTCTTCGAACGGGCTTGCCGGGATCAAGCCCACGGTCGGCCTGGTGAGCCGCAATGGAATCATTCCCATCTCGCACACGCAAGACGGTGCCGGGCCGATGTGCCGTACTATGCGCGATGCCGCCACCCTGCTGGGCGCGCTCACCGGGGTTGATCCCGGAGATTCCGCGACTGCCGCGAGCGCTGGCAAGTCTTATACCGACTACACCCAGTTCTGCGATCCCAATGGTCTCAAGGGAGCGCGCATCGGCGTGGCAAGGAAATACTTCGGGTTCAGCGACGCTGTCGATGCTCTTATGGAACAGGCTCTCGATGTCATGAAAAGACAAGGCGCCACAGTGGTTGATCCGGCTGAGATCGAAACGTTGGGTAAGTTCGACGAAAGCGAACTATTGATTTTTATGTACGAGTTGAAGGCCGACCTGAATGCCTACCTTGCGCGCCTGGGCCCCAATGCTCCGGTCCGCACGCTGAAAGATATCATTGACTTCAACGAGCACAATCGAGAGAAAGAGATGCCATACTTTGGCCAGGACTTATTCATCAAAGCCGAAGCGAAAGGCCCGCTTACTGAGAAAGCCTATCTGGACGCGATCGAGAAAAACCACCGACTTGCCCGCACCGAAGGGATTGACGCCACCATGGATAAGTTCCACCTGGACGCAATTGTCGCCCCGACCGGCGGACCCGCCTGGATCACCGACCTGGTGAATGGAGACCACTTCGCGGGTGGAAGCTCGAATGCCGCCGCCGTCGCGGGTTACCCGAATATCAACGTGACTGCGGGATTCATTTCTGGCCTGCCTGTCGGAATCTCGTTCTTTGGGCGCGCCTGGAGCGAACCTACTCTGATCCGGCTGGCGTTCGCTTTCGAGCAAGCGACGAAAGCTCGGCAGGCTCCACGCTTTTTATCGACTATTGGCGCGGGATAATGACTGGAGTTAGAAGGAAGGACGATCTGGATTCGTTCCCTATCTGCAACTAAGTGCCGGATCGGGTGCAGCCTTCGGTCCTATAAGAACCTCTGAGCTATCCCTACCAATGTCCTCTCGTGTTACCTTACCTGCAAGGGGGTATTACCCGATGATGAACAAAGTAGTCCTTTCCCTGCGGAAGGAGTACTCCCGTCTTGAAAAAGAGATGGGAAAAGTAGGGAAAGCGCTCGACGCTCTCGGACATGCCGGCGGGAAAAAACTCAAGAGCACTGGCCGTACCTTGAGCAAAGATGCCCGCAGGAGAATTGCCGAAGCGCAGAGACTACGCTGGGCGAAAGTCCGAAAGGCTGCCGCCAAGCTAGTCAAGACCTAGTAGAAGAAATGCTTCGCAAGCACCGCAGCCGGCCTCGTTCGTAAATGCTTTCAAGCATTACGGACGAGGCCCAAGCTTCGGAATCCTGCTCTGTTCAGACCTTGTCATCCCGAAGAATCCAGCTAAGCGACTTCAGCCTAAATCCGCGGCAGGTTACTTAACGCGCTGCCGGCTTCCACTTATTCAGAAACTCGAGCAATGCCTGCGGCGTAAGTGATCGCGCATCCTCAAATTCTCCGTTTTTCTGGCTGATGACGAGCTTGCCGTCACTCTCGGCGACAGCCAGCGCCGGGACGCCTTTATTCAGCGGCACGTCGAATTGCGTCACCAGGTCGGCATTCTTTTTTCCGTCGGGGCCAAGGTCGACGTGCACCAACTCATATCCTGCAGCAAGCACCGGCGCTAAATCGGGACGCTGAAATGCCAAGTCCAGCACGTGGCAGTCATAACACCAGTTGGCGCCAAAGACGAGCAACACGCGCTTATGCTGGGCTGCTGCTTTCTGCTCGGCTTGCTTAATCTCGGCGTGCGCGTCCGCGTCGTCGGGATAAATATTCTTCTTCATATCCGAAGGCTGCTTTAGATGCGGCGCATCCGTTCTTTCCACACCCACCAGCCGCCACTGATCTCCCTGCTTTTTCCACCCTTGCGCGTTGATCACGCTCATGCTCTGGCCATTCGGCGAGCCTGTCTGCGCCTCGACCTTGAAGATGACTCCCTCGGTGCCCGAGCCTTCTTTAAGCCGGACGATTTCAAGTTTCATGTCGCGCGCCTTTAATCCCAGCCAGAAGTTGATGTCCGCGTCAGCACCACTCTCGACGCCATTCGCTTGCACTTGTGCCGCTGGATCAGTGCTGTAGAGTGCTTTTAGACTCGCCGCGTCGCCAGCGAGAATGGCACGCCGCCACTGGTCCAAGGGAGGAAAGCCAGTCAGCGAATCTGCACCCGAACTCTGTGCAAAGACACACTGCCATGCAACCGTCATGATCGCCGTTACGGCTAAGAGAACTACACGGCGAATCTTTCTTACAGTGGTTCGTCGGCTCATCATCACGTCCATCCTGTCCCCCGTGTCCAGCTTTCGCGAATGCCGCCTCGTTAATTGGGCGGAGGAACCTCAGCCACGGTGTAGATTCTATCGGATCAATCTGTCCAGCGCCCGGTTGCTGCGTTTCCGGTTTCGCTTTGCTAGAATGAAGGCGCTGGATTTCGCTTCTGGCATCTCCACTACCATGCGCACACCTGAGCGCGGTGTCGTATCAAAGCAGGTCATTTCGACGTTCTCCGTTCCCATGAGGAATTGAAAGGATGCCGCCTATGCTGCGCAAGCTTTGCGTATTATCGTCCCTGTTTTTGGCCTTCGCTCTTTTTTTGGCCTCGGCTCTTGCAGCCTACGCCCAGGACGCACGTCACTTCACCTTCCACTACTCCTTCACGGTGAGGAATATTCCTGGTGAGAAGAAAGTCCGCATCTGGATCCCGGCGGCCCAATCGGACGCATATCAAGAGGTAAAGATCATCTCGGCCCAAGGCGATCTGCCGCTGAAGAAAAACACTGAATCGAAATACGGTAACCAGCTCTACTATGCTGAAACCTCTGATGCAAAACAGTCCGAACTCCATTTCGATGTTGAATATGAAGTGACACGGCGGGAGCGGTTGGCGCTGGGACAAACCGCGCCACATGCGGTTAAAGTTTCGCTCTCTTCCAGGGAAAAGCGGGGAGACTTGCAGCCTGACGCTCTGGTTCCCGTCACCGGCCTGCCTGCCGATCTGGCAGTGAAGGTCACGCAAGACAAAGTGCAACCGCTCGATAAAGCCCGCGCCATCTACGACTACGTTTTCACCACCATGCGCTACGACAAGACAGGAACCGGCTGGGGACATGGCGATGTTCTTTACGCCTGCGACGCGAAGAAGGGCAATTGCACTGACTTCCATTCCCTGTTCATCGCAATGGCTCGATCACAAGGCATTCCGGCGCGCTTCGAGATTGGGTTCCCGCTACCGCCCGACAAACACTCTGGCGAAATCGCCGGGTACCACTGCTGGTCCGACTTCTACATCGACGGCAAGGGATGGATTCCGGTGGACATTTCCGAAGCCTGGAAGCATCCGGACAAGCGCGCATACTTCTTCGGCTCTCACGACGTCAATCGAATGCAGTTCAGCATGGGCCGTGACCTGCAGTTGAATCCTCCGCAGGGGGGTAAGCCGCTGAATTATTTCGTCTATCCTTATGTGGAAGTGGATGGGCGGGAATTTCCGAACGTATCGCTGGCGTTCTCGTTTGCCGACACCGGGCCGACAGTCGCCGCACGATAACCGAAAACTTCGCCCTACCGGGCGCGCGCGAGTTCCCCCGGCCCACCCGAAGGCTGGGGTAAATCTGGCGGGGGCGGAGGGGGCAAGGGCGTGGCACCGTTTGCCGGTTTCGGCACGTCGTCGGAATCCTCTCCGGGACGGCGCATGGTCGGCGCATTCGCCGGGCGCACTTCCGGCTCGGTCTTGGCTTCCCGCTCCGGCTGCTGTAAGACGATTTCTTTTTCCGTGCGCACAATCTTTTCGCCACCCACCTTCATGGTTTCGACGCGAACCACTTCGTCTCCCACGAGGCGGACGAAATCGACATCCGCCGGAGGCTCGCCATAAATCCATTCTTCGTACTCCGCCTCCCCCTCGCGCTCTCGCACCTTCCGGGGGGGCTTGCCCTTGGCATGAAGCACCATTTCCTGATTCATCCCTACCAGCACGTGATGGGCCTGAATCGCCTGTTTCGCCTTGGGAGGAAGCGTATCCAAGTACGCCAGTTCTTTATTTGGGGCGTTGAAGTCGAGAACCGGAGACAATAAACTGCGCAACTGCTGCGCCGTCATCTCGGGAACATACTTGCCGAAGTGAACGTCCACGAACGAACCGTGAGGGTTGCTTTGGGGATCGTTTTGCGGCGCTTGCATAGTTCCCCCAGCCCCCGAAACCTGAATGTGCTGATACCACTTTTGGCGATGCACTGGCCCGCCATTGATCTCGAAATGGATGTGATCGTCTTTGATTCGCACAAACGAGATATGTACGGGATCGCCGGGCTTTACGGCCGGACCGTAAATCGCGAGCACTTGCCGCAATTCGTCGCCATTGGGAGTGATGACGCCTTGGTTAAGATGAAGACCTTTCACGCCCATGGGAAAGGCCGTCCGGGCATAGACCAGTTGCGTTTCGAAGTCGCGGATAATTTCAAAGCGGGTCTGCCTCGACATTCGCGGAGCGTCGCGAGGTATGGGCGCAGCTGCCGGCGCAGGCGGTTGATCGCTGGGCTGTTTAACTTCTGAAGAGGATGAGGAAGAATTCCGGTTCTGGACTGGGCCGACTGCCTGACCGGAAGCGGAAAAGGAAGTGGCCCACAACGGCAAAACTAGCAGGGTCGTACTCCGAACATGCAGCATGCGACACCCCGGGGACTGACGCCTATTATATGCGATGGAGGGGAGGGCCGCCCGGGTTGCTGCCAATCGTTGTTGCCAATCGTTATTGTTAAGCTACGAAACGGAGGAATTCAGGCGGTCTCTGGTCCGCGCTTTTTGTGCTGCTGGCACTTGGTCATGATGGCGGAACGGAGGCGGGTGCGAAGGTCGTCGGGTAATTCGTAGAGCTGAGAGTCACGATAGATCTCAATGGTTTTCTTTGTGGTATCACAGACCACATAGCAGTTGTGGCACCAGGAGAGGTGGTTCTCCAACTCGACTTTCGTAGGTTCGTCGAGAACGCCATCCAAATAGTTCGTCAGCTCGTGCAAAAACTCAGAGCATTTCACTGGTCGCCATCTCCACTCTCGCGTTTCTGGAAGAACCTTCCCAGGCGCTCGCGGAGTTGCAGGCGCGCCCGCAACAACCGCGATTTCACCGCGGGCACGCTCAACTCCAGCGCCGCCGCGGTTTCCTCGGTCGAAAGTCCTTCCACGTCTCGCAGCACAAACACGGTCCGAAAGCCGGGGGGAAGGCCCTGGATCGTCTTGCTCAAAATTTCCCGTAACTCCGCTTGCGTGTATTGCTGCTCGGGGTTCGGGCTCCAATCTGCAATCTCACGCGGAAGAGAATCATCTTCGGTCTTGATCTCTTCGTCGAGTGAAACCGTTCGCTCCGGCTTCTTGCGGCGCAACTTCATCAACGCTTCGTTGACGGCGATGCGCACCAGCCAGGTGTAAAACTTCGACTGCTCCTGAAACTTCGCCAGGTTGCTATAGGCCTTCAGGAACGCTTCCTGCACCACGTCTTCCGCATCCTCGCGGTTTTGCGTGATGTGTTGCGCGATCCGAAAGACATTGCGGTCATAACGGCGTACCAACTCTTCAAAGGCTGAGTCGTCGCCCTTCTTGGCCGCCTGTACCAGGGTCAGTTCATCAGTTACAGGCCCCTCTAGCTTGTTTTGGATGGCTCCCATTCTCTCGGCGATGCAGTATTTTGCGGATGACGAACCGCAACTGTGAAAGGCAAACTGTTATTCTACTTGGTAACCATAGTGTTTGCCCAATCGCTTTCGCACTTCGGATAGCAACAGGTTTGCGATACAGTCAGAGAGGCAGTCGGTACGCGGTCGAACACGTCCCGACGTAATTCAAGGCAGTCCCACAAGTGCCGTATAATCAGCAGTTAGGATGAGCGCCTGGGTCGGCGTCGCGGCATCGAGTGGTTCGAGGGGATACGGTTCTCTAAGCATGGCGGAACAGCACCAGAAGCAGAACGAGATGCGGCAACTCGTGGAGCAGGCCGTTGCGCAAGCCTTTCAGGCGCAGATCCCGCAATTGCAAACGCAACTCGTGCAGCAAGTACTGCATGCGTTGCCGGCTCCGGCAAACGTTGCGGCGGTGGGCGGGGGAGACTCCAGTTCGCTGGTTCACGCGGTTTCTAATATCCATGCAGGTTCCACCCAGAAGGAAATTTTGCGGGCGCTACTCGATTCCGGCAGCGGATACTGTTCACGGATTGCGCTATTCGTGGTGAAGGCGGGAGCGGCGTCAGGGTGGCAGGCCCGCGGGTTCGGCGATGACGAAACCGTCAAAGATTTTTCTCTCGACCTGAATGCCGGTCCGGTGGCGCACACGTATCAGAATCGAGTAGCCACACCCGGCAACATCGCGGAGATGGGCAGGCGGTTCGTGGAGCAATTCAGCGGCCCCGCCAACGAACAGGTGCTGGTGTTACCGCTGACCCTCAAGGAGAAAGTAGCCGCGCTGGTTTATGCCGATGGCGGCGATAGCGGCAAACTGGAATCCTCCGCCCTGGAGCTGCTGGTGATCGCAACCAGCGCTTGGCTGGAAGTAGTCTCGCTCCGCAAACAGGCGGCCGCCAGGGAAGACGGCACCATGGTCAGCAGAGTTGAGACGCCTCCGCCCCCGCCGCCGGTGCAAACCGTTTCTTCGTTTTCCGATCCATTCGCGGCGCACGCGCCCAAGCATGTCCCCGCCAGTATTCCGGTGGCACCGGAACCTGCGGCTGCGGAAGTGGTTGAAGTCGCGTCGGCTCGTGCCAGCGCCGGGGCAGCCCCGGCCACAGCCGCTGATCCCTGGGCCGGAATGTCTCCGGAGGATGCTGACGTCCATCGCAAGGCCCAAAGGTTCGCCCGCCTGCTGGTAGATGAAATCA
>Ga0307478_10001307_pt1 | contig 21893 bp, 19 predicted proteins | sample atmos_gasesECM4C_2_FD_203713 | JGI IMG/M metagenome (GOLD analysis project Ga0307478, IMG submission 203713) | Hardwood forest soil microbial communities from Morgan-Monroe State Forest, Indiana, United States - atmos_gasesECM4C_05 | ecosystem: Environmental > Terrestrial > Soil > Temperate... | reverse complement strand
TTCGGGCGTTCGCTCGCCGTGTTCGGCGCCCGTGTGCTGCTCGATCTCGAATTCCATGAGCCGCTCGGCGACGTGGCTGAGGAGTTCCCGGACAATTTCGTCCTGCGACCCCTTTTCAACAAGCTCTGCGAGTGCGATACTGGCTTTGGCCATCGTGGTGTCCCTTTCGTGAAGATTGCTCTGCAAAAACAACCTTCGCCAAGAGCCACGATGGCCGCCCCTATTCTATGCGGCCGGCCGCTTCATACACCACGCCCTGGGACACGATCTCCAAAGCTTCAATAAGGTCGAACGCAGTCGGATAGCGAGCAACGATGGCTCGGTAAACCGCGACCGCACTCCCAGCGCGGGTCTTCTGCAAAAGAATCTCGGCCACCGCGACTTTATACAAATCGTGCTCGAAGCGCCAAGGGAAGCGTCGAAAAAGCGCAGAGCTAGCCTTAAGGAGGGAGAGCCGGAGGGCCGCAATCCGACTCTTCGTTTGTGGCGAAAGTCTTACGCGATGGGCCGTTCGGCACCACCTGGCCTCCGTGTGCGACATTCCAACTACAACTTGCGATGCAGGTCGTCCGTTGCAGGCGCATTCCCATTCAGAGGGCGAAAACGAGCGCCTAATTGGGACGCACCTTACTGGAGGCTAGCGGGTGGCTATAAACGCGTCAGAGGTAAAGGTATATCCGACCAAGAGTTTCTTTACCACGAATCTGACTAGGGATATCGAACTTCAAGACGCGATTCTTGACCTGCTCGACAACTGTGTGGACGGCATCACGCGGATGCAGAAAAGGAAGCCTTCATCAGCCGATCCCTATAGCCACTATTGGGCGCACATCACGTTCGACAAGTCGCAGTTCTCGATAGAAGACAACTGCGGTGGCATTCCGCCTGGAATTGCATATGAACACGCTTTCGTCTTTGGCCGAGACCCGGAACGAGCGGTAGACGGCGGTACGGTTGGCGTTTATGGAATCGGCATGAAGCGTGCGATTTTTAAAATGGGTTGCCGGGCATCGGTGCTTTCACAACACGCCAAGAACGAATCGCTCACGGTCACTATTCCAGAGGATTGGGAACGACGAGATAGGTGGGAATTTCCTTGCAAAGCCACAGGCAAGGTCTTAAATGAACTCGGCACCCGAATCGTTGTCGAAAAGCTTCACGATAACATCGCCGACGAATTTTCCAATCGCACGAACTTCCAAAATCGCCTATCGCGCGCGATCAAGCAATACTACGGCCGTATAATCGCGAAAGGCTTCGGCGTTACTGTGAACGGTGTTGCGATTGACCACGAAGATTTTCGCTTGCTCGTTCCCAAAGGTTATCTCGCCGGAAAGCGTTTGCCAAAAACGTCAGAACAAATCATGCCGTATATTTTTGATGGCGACTTCGGCGGCGTTCAGGTTGACCTCGTATGCGGCTTTTATCAGCCCATCCAGGGTGACGAAGTAGATGAGTTCGACGAAAGCGTCAAGCGAAGTGCCGACAATGCGGGCTGGACGCTATCATGCAACGATCGCGTCGTGGTTTACAACGATAAATCTGAGCTCACGGGATGGGGCACATCAGGCGTGCCAAGATATCATGGACAGTTTCGGACGTTCGCCGGCCTCGTTCAATTCAAATCGTCAGATCCGTCTCTATTGCCGATGCACACGACGAAACGCGGGATCGATGCGAACTCGCAGATATTCTTGCAAGTGCGCGAATACATGCGAATCGGGATGGGCAACTTCACGAGTTTTACGAACCGTTGGAAATCTGATGACCGGGTCGTCAAAGCATTTGCAGGGACTGAGTTGGCGACGCTTGATCAGATCGAAGAGCACGCAACGCCGCTTCTTCGCAAAGTTCGAAATCGCGATTCGGCGCGTCAGTATAACCCTAGCCTCCCGCAGCCGCCCTCGGAAAACCCAACTCGACAGATAAAATTTAGCAGGCCGCAGCGCCAGATCAGGACCGTCGCAAAATTTTTTGATATCGACCCGGACGAGGTATCAGCGGTTGGTGAAGCCGCGTTCGAATACGCCTACGATGAGGCCCGTAAGTGAGGAGTAAAGCGCACCCATTTCACTTGCGGCCGAATAAACACATCGATCGACGCTTGTTCGTCGAGTCGCTGCAGCTATTGTCTCACATCCACAACGTTCGCGAATACGGTTACATTTCGTTAGGTGGCCCGTTTCTCGAAGATGCGCGCATTATGTATGCTGACCTTGGCATCTCGAGGCTCATGTCGATCGAGCGTAGCGAAAACGAATATCGGCGGCAGACCTTTAATGTACCTCTTCCTTTTATTACATGCGAGAAATGCGACGTAAACTCTCTTGTGGCAAATTTCGAGAGTAAGCTCGAGCTGATCAAGAACCCCGAGCACGTAATCGTTTGGCTAGACTACCAAGATACTCAGCGCGGCACGCAGTTGGATGACGTGCGAGCCTTAGCTCCGAAGCTAGGGGCATTCGATATCGTTCGTGTTACGATGAATGCAAGTCAGTCCGACTCGAAGGCTACGGAGGTCGTCGAGGCCACGCCGACAGACGCGGCAACCGGCGACGAGGCAACTGCCGGTTCCGTGGTGCTAGATAAAATACGGACACAGCTTGGCCCGTTTTTTCCAGAGGGCGCGTCCGAAAAAGATGTGGTCGATAGGGCGCTTCCAGCACTACTCTCCCGCGCAATCTATAGCGCATTTAAAGAAGGTATCGGAGAAGGCTTGGAAGTCGTCTCTGTGACGAATCTTTCCTATCGCGACGGACAACAGATGCTTACCGTTACCGTGACGTTGTGGCCGGGTGGCGACGAAGCGGCGCTGTTGCTAAAGGCGGGACTGGACACGTGGCCGTTTTACTCGCCGACCGCCGCAGACGTGCACCGTATCGATGTGCCAACGATGACGCTAAGAGAGCGGACCGAGATCGATCGTCTTCTCGAAATTGAGTCGATGGACCGCGTTCCCGAAGATCTGCGCCAAATTTTCGACGACTCCGATTTAGAACAGTACCAAAAATATCGACGCTATTATCCAACTTATGCGCGAGTCGCGGTTTAGTGGATGCCGACTCGGTTGTCTCCGAGCTCAAGGCTAGATCAATAGTATCGCCTATGTTGGCATTGCGCGACGTGCTCCTAGCGTTTGCTAACGATTACCCATCACTACGCCAGTGGCCCTCGAATTTAAGTCCTAGACGGAAGTGGCTTTCTACTGAGGCAAAAGCGGCGGTTGAACGTGCGCTTCCAGAATCATCCGGTCTCATAGTAAAGCTTAGTGGTGGCATGACAACTGCCGCCGAAACGCCGTGGATAGGCATTAGGCGTGCGGACCTTGCTGCGAGCTTTATGTCGGGCGTTTATATCGTTTATTTGTTTCCTGGGGATCGAAAGCGCGTAATTCTTGGCATGATGTTAGGCGTCACGCAGCCTGCAGAAAGCAAAACGTCTCTCAAGGCTTCTAGCCGCGATACGAGTTTGCTGCGAGATCGAGCCGAGGGCTATTTCGAAATACTTCAGCCGCCTGAGGCTTTAAGTCAGCGCCGCGTTTACCTTAACGCCAATTACATAACCACGCGCCAGTATGAGGCCGGTTTTATATGTGGACGCACCTACTATGTAGAAGCGTTCGCCGACGAGGCGATGCTCCTCAGAGACCTAGACGAGGTCGTCGCGCTTTACCAGACCCTTTCAAGCAATGAGGGCGCGCTTAACACCGCGACGAAGACCTTCGCGAGCAAGCCGATTGATCAACATCGAAAACGAAGTGACCACAGGCATATTGCTACGGAGACGGACCTCGATGCCGCACGTCAGGCTCGAGAGCGCGCATCAAAAACCCACGAGGCCGTAGTCCTTGCCGTCGTCGCAGCGGCGTCGAAAGCAAAGGCTGGCTCCGCCGAAGACAATCCGCACATTGATGTTATAGTAAATAGCCGATTTCTCGTCGAGGTCAAGTCGACGAAAGACAACGAGCTACGTCAAATGAGATCAGCGGTGGCTCAGCTTTTATTTTACCGTTTCCTCTACCGGGACAGGTATCACGAACCCGTCCTGATCGCGGCATTTTCACAGCCACCGTCCCCGTCCGCCTCTTCGATTGTTGAATTCATCGAGTATGTAGGCATCGCGGTCGTTTGGCGGGACGGCAAGCGATTTTCAGGGACCGCATACGCCCGAGAGGTTGCCGCCTGGCTTTTCAGTGAGCCGCACTCTTAAAACACCACGTTCGTAGTGCCTGCGGTATAAACCGCGCGCAACGTCAAATCGCGGATAGCTTTCTCAAGACGGCCGTCTTTAACGCATAGTGCGTTTTCCGCGATTTCAGCGCTATCTTCATCCGCAAAGCTCTCGCTTCCGCGCGAGCTTTCTTCAATGCCGAACTAGCATTATCAAAGAGGCGTGCGCCAGCGTCGAGCTAGCTTAGATCGGCGACGTGAAGTGACCCTGAACCCGAATTCTGGACCGGCGGGACTCGCGAAAAATCGGCAAAATCTCTCCCTCTGACCCGGAGGTTTTGCCCGTGCGAAAGCGCCACACGACCGAACAGATCGCGGCAGCCCTGCGCCAAGCTGAAGCCGGCACGCCCGTTGCCGAGCTGGTTCGTAAACTCGGCATTCACGAGAACACGTTTTATACTTGGAAGCGGCGCTACGGCGGTCTTGGCACGCCGGAGATCCGCGAACTGCGGCAGCTGCGTGAGGAAAACGCCAAGCTGAAATCGATCATCGCCGATTTGAGCCTCGATCGCAAAATGCTTCAGGAGATCATCTCAAAAAAACTGTGAAGCCGGCGCAGCAGCGCGACCGCGTCGGCTTTCTCACAGCCACGTTCGGCATCGATATCCGTCGAGCATGTGATCTTGTTAAGCTCAATCGATCAACTTACTACTGCAAGTCAAAAGCGGGCCCCTTAAACACGCTCTTGCTTGAACGAATCAAGGCGATCGCAGCAACGCGTGTTCGATATGGTTATCGACGCATTAGCGTTCTTCTGAGGCGCGAGGGGTTCGCGATCAATGACAAACGGGTCTATCGTATATATTCGCGTGCTGGCCTGACTTTGCGAGCGAAAATGCCGCATCGAAAGCGAGCTGCAACGCCTCGATCGCAGCGCCTAATTCCTGAAACAGTCAATGAAGTGTGGAGTATGGATTTTATGCACGATCGCCTCGCAGACAAACGATCGTATCGTTTGCTCACGATCGTCGACATCTACTCTCGAGAATGCGTTGCGCTTGAGGTCGCTGGCCGGTTCTGTTCAGACGACGTTGTTACGGCCCTGAAGCGGGCTGTTCGCGAGCGAGGGACGCCAAAAGTTCTGCGCTGCGACAATGGCTCAGAATTCGTTGCGCAGCCTCTTGATCAGTGGGCTTTCTGGAACAAAGTCGCGCTAGATTTTTCTCGACCGGGAAAGCCAACTGACAATGCCTTCATCGAATCGTTCAATGGCGGCGTGCGACGGGAACTTCTCAACCCGTCGTACTTTGAGACCCTCGAAGAAGCTCGGAAGGCTGCGCGAATTTGGCGCGAAGAATACAATACATTTCGTCCACATTCAATGTTGGCTAACAAAACGCCAAAAGAGTTTGGAGACGCTGCTCGAAATCAATCAAGAAGCCGATTTCCCAACGAGCTCCGTGGTCTAGAAACCGGGTGAGGCGCAGAAGCCCGAAAGTCACAACGCCCGCTGGCGTAACGAACGGGGCACCTCCACGAACTCGTTATTTGCTGCGACTACATAAAGGCCGGCGATCAGACTGGGGGACAGATAAAGACCGTCGGCGCCATCGACAGTCCTCCGATAAAGGACGAAATTACCCTGGTGACTGAGGGCGGCGAAGACGCGTTCAAACTCCGCAAGGAAAAATACGGCTTCTAGTTGCTTTGCATCTCAACGGTATTGTCGATGCCGCTTCGTAAGGCTGTTGAAAATTTGCGCAGTCCGTCTGAGCCGGCGATGCCGCGAACTTCTACTTGAAGACCATGGATGGTGACATTTCCTACCTCTACACGTTCAAATGTCGTGACAGAGCCAAGTTCATCCGTTGGGCCGTCCGGGACAGCGGGATACAAAAGAATAACCGTGTCCGTCTTCGCTGCCCTGGCGAATGCGAGTGACTCATACACGTCAGCCTCGTCGATACGCTGTTCTTTCTTGGAAGCGCGGGTTTTGTATTTGGCGTCTAACACCAACGGTCCGCGTTCAGATCCAACAATGGATTCAATTCTGATGTCTGGCTCGACTGGTAGCCGACGCTTTTCCGTATCCATGCCGGCTTCGACACGCGTGCGGAGCCCAAGAGAGAGTGGCTTTTGCGCATGGACGTCGCTCTCCGAGAAGCCGAGCCGGGCGGCGAGCGTAAGCAAGTCTTCCCAGACTTGCCACGTGCTAACGACATATCCGGGAGACCGCGGCGATCCGTGGGGTTGAAACGTAAGACCCATACCCATGAGAACGTCGACTGACAGATCGTACATGTCTTGCCAACGTCGTGAACGACTGGGGAGCCGACGATGCCGCGGAAAGTTGATCGGCGACTGCGCACCTAGCTCTGTCATCGCCCTGCCCAATTGCATCCGAACCTCGGGGTCGCGAACATCGCGCTGAAGCGAAAGCAATGCCGCCTTGATTGTCGCATTATAGATGTTGCGTCGATCATACCGAACGTACTCCTGCGAAAATCCATGGGGGCTCGGGAGTACGACGGTTTCTGGATCAACCACCCCGTCGAGGTCGAAATTTAACTCGTTGCTCTGCCGGTAGGTGCGCAGAGGACGGCGGCTGTTCGTCCGCTGCATCTCGATCATCGTCCGCGCTACGAGCATCGGCAGTTCGCGCGACGCGCTACGTCCAGTATGAAGCCGTTCGGAAGTGAGGACCTTTCCGTGCTTTGAAAGCACGGCGAGAAAAAAGAAGTCCTCGCGCCATCGAGTGTCATTCGTATCGTTACCAAGAAACTTTGGGGCAATTTCCAGTTCGATGCCCGGTGCGATGCGTAATAGGCCGGCAATATCGACGGCCCTTATCTGGTCTCGCTCGACGGTGATCGGAGATGTGCTCAAATTGAGATTGGCTGCCACGCGATGCCCGGCAGAATCGACGAGTAATTTGACGTCAGCGACCGACAGGCTCGATGATTCGGACATCTCCTTGATGAAGGGTTGAGGCTCTCCGTACTCTACAATTGTCCATCTACTGGCGACCGTCATCGCGCTACGGCACGCAGCAGTCCGTAGATCTCGGTGGGGCTTACCGTGACGGGTCCGACAAGTTCGACCTTAGGTTCGTTCGCGAAAATGGTTTCATTGAGTGAGTAGATGTGCGGGCGACTCCCGACGTTCAGTACCGTGGCGATTGCCGCTATGTCGCCGAAAAACACCTCGTCGACATGCGCACGAATCGCCTTCCATGACTGCGTGACCGAGAACAACGCCGCATCGACACCGACGGCGATTGCTTCGCCGCCGTTCATTAGAATGCCATGGCCGATTTGAAACTCCGCACCGCGGCCAAGCCGTATGCGCCCGTTTACTGCTTCCCAAGCCTGGATTGCGGCTTCGAAAACATCCCCCTCATTCGCGGGAGCATCGGGAGTGGGCGTAGGCGCGGCTGGCCGCTTGTAATATTCGCGGAGGACGGCTGGGTTCGGCTCCAACGAATACGGAACAAAACGGCGCAGGAAGGCGACGTCGAGCGGTTCCACAGATGCGTCGGCTTGGTTCATTGCCGCTACGATGTACAAGTCGTGTGGCAATGCGTACGAAATGGAGTTTCCGGTTTCCGGATCCAGAATTTCGAAAAACTGCGTCTCATTGCGTTTGCTGCCGTCCGGGGCAAGACGCTTGTCGGCTTCGATTGCAACGATGCTGCCGCCGAAGATTTGAATCGCTGGCCCACGGTTGATTTCGTCGATGATGATCAGTGCGGCGCCGTCGGCTTTCTTGGCGAATTCGGCGGCCTCGTAGAGGGTCCCCGAAAAGACCCTAAAGCCGGTTGCATTGGGCTTCTCGGCAGTTTGAACTACAGGCGTGATTCCGGTAACGAAATCTCTATATTTGGTTCCCTGATGAAACGCGGTGGGGAACACCTTTCGTTCACGACGATCTGGACTAGGGAAAGCGGACTGCGCCTCGTTCGGTGGCGGCGCTGAGGGGATTGCCGGAATGGGAATCTTTGCGCCAGGATCGTGGACCGGTGCTGCGCCGGGACCTGTGGTTAGCGGCACTTGTTCGAATGCGAGCTTGAGCTCGCTAAGAAGTTTGGACTTGCCGGTTCCTGGCGGTCCGGAGATGAGAACGTTTTTCTTCTCCCGCAAGATCTGAAGGATCGTGCGCACTGCCTCACTCAGGTCATTTGCCATTGCAAAATTCCTGACCAGTCTCGAAGTCCATGTAGCCGGCTACTGCGGTTCGAGATCGTTTTGCGTTGATGCAGTTCAGAATCTTGTCCGCAACATCGCGATTCCAACCCGGGTCGCCCAAAGACTTCTCTGTCGCAAATACCGGCCACACTGAGCCGTTTGCATCCTGGATCAGTAGCAACAAGACCATGCCCTCGTTGCCATCGGGGAGGTTTGTGAAACACGGATACTTGTTAACCTGCGTCAAGCGTCCTTCGGTATCACGGGAGTCGTTTGGAGGCACGAATTTCGACTCCATCTCTCTTAAGGCACCGCTCTCGAGCCAGTTGAATTTTCCGACGAAAATCGTCTCCGAAGGGTTTGCCTTTGTCCGCTCGGTCCTGGTTTCAGGAAAGAGCCGCGAGAAAACATCCCCAAATTTGGTATAGGGCCTGAAGCGGATATCGCGTGCGCCGCCACCGGTTGCAGCTCGATTCGACCGCGCCGTAAATTTGAGGCGGTCTGCGTTGCTGATCTCGCGATAAACGATCCTTCGGATTGTGTCTGGCTGGACCGTAGGGCGTTCCTCAGCCATGGCTCATGTCAGGTTCCTCGGCATTCGCCATGTGTTCCGCCGGCACGTAGGGAACCGCACCGAGAACCGTGGCTTCGCTTACTCTACTGGCGAGGGCTCGGCTTGCCTGCTTCAACCGTTTCGCAGCGGCCAATAGAATGAGGTCCTTCGTTATCGTCGAGACCGCCTCTCCGGGCAACGCCGGCTGCCCCCGATCAAGCAGCGGAAAGTTGCGGAGCATCATCTCGAGGTCTCGGTATTGCATCCCATATGCCACCGCGACTACGACATCGATCTTGGCGCGCAACTCTCCGATTTCTGTGCCCGAAGCGTAGGCCGATGAATTATCGATGTCGTGAAGTCTGCGGCTTGCCTCGATGATCTGTCTACCAGGAAGACTATCCTTCGCGATTTTCGGAAGTGGAATTCCTAACAAGACGAAGTAGTTAACTGTGGTCGTTACGACTTGGCGAAGGAGCCAGTCGAAGGGCAAACTGTTTGCGATTCCGATCCAGAGCAAAAGACGCTCGTCGGACGTATCCGCGGGAAAGGTGATGGTCGGAACCTTGTTCCCGCAGACGACACCTTTTGGAATGAGGGTCGCCATCAACGAACGTTCGTTGGTCTGGCCGGTGATGTCGCAAAAACCTGCGCGCTTGAGGTTCGTGCGTTCGAGAACCTTTTCGCTTAGACTCTCAGGACTGATTGAGAATTGGGGGCTGATCGTACTGCATCCCACCGGCAGAGCATCCCACAAAGCGCTGCGCCCGGTTCCAGATACGTATGCTTTTGATCCAAACCGATGCTGTTGTACCATCCGTCCTTCGACGAGCGGAAGTAACTGCGTGTTCTTTCCACTTTTGAAGTACCTACGGTCACGAGTCATGTCAACTTCGCGAACGATTTCCGGAGCCCACTGTGCCACACCGTCATTCCAGCTGACGCCGTTCCGGGACATTTTGAGGAACAGCGCCCACTCTTTGTTTCCGCGAATCTCTGGTACAGTCAGGTCGGCGCGAATTTCCGCAAGAGCTCCTCGCCCAACTGTCGCCAGCGCCGTCTCTATGACGCTGTCGCTCGTTCCCTTTGCATGTTTTACGACAAGGGGGGATTTACGAGAGGGTTTGCCTCTGGGTACCTTATTGCACGTGAGCGCTACAAATTTGAAGCGCGTGTCGATGGAAAAAAATCTCGCACGATTCTCGAAGATCGTGATCGAGATGTCGCGCGACAAAGTGAAGACGAGACGTCGCAGATCTTCGTTTCGCTGCGAGCGAATCAGGCCCGCCGGAACGAGCACCGCAGTCCGCGCTCCTGCCTTAGTTATGTTCATGAACATCTCGAGAAAAGCGACGTAGAGGTCTATCTCGCCCTTGGCACAGGTATATCGCTGGGCAAGTGAATTCGCATATGCACTCGATGCCTGTTGTTTGAGTTGATAAGCCTCTGCGTCGAAATCGTCGTAATGAGCCCCGTAGTGTCTTGCCTCTCCACTGGCCCGGATGAACTCGTGACGCGTGGTCTTGACCTTTTCCCACGGCGGGTTCCCGATGACGAGCCCAAAGCCGTCAGGCGCGATTTCTGCCCATGACGATGCTGCAGCGAGCAAGGAATCCTGGCAGCGCCATCGGCTCCGCATCTCCTTAAGTGCCTCGAGATCGGAAGTGAACGACGAAAGTGCTAGTAGGGCTCCTCGGAGGGAAACCATCGAAAGGTCAGCCGCGCTAATGCGATTCCGAAGCCACTCCGTCGCCTTGCGACGGTCCCTGCCACATGCGCTGTGAATAACGGCCGCAAGCAAGATGCCGGTGCCGCAGGCTGGATCGACGATTTTTTGTGGGTCCGGTGAATCGGCCAAACCGGATTTCGCAAGGTAGAGCGCCAGGCGGAAATCGGTGTGATAGGCGCCCGTATTGCGTCTTGCTGACACATTGAGCGGTTCCCGAGCAAGCGCGCTGAGCGCCAAGGCCGGCGGAATCGCGCTCTGCTCAATTGCGGAGACGATCTCCGCCCCGACCAAGGCCAAGACCTTAGTTGCGGCAATTGGCGAGATGCGAAACGCGCGGTGATATTGCTGGAGATCATATCCTCCAAGTCGACTTGCGGCTGCCTCAAGGACCTGAAGCCTTGCTTCAAATGCCGAGCCTTTGCACGACTTTGCGAAGGCGTCGACAACTCTGAGTGCTGGCGCGAGTAGCTGCTCTTCCAGCGGACGCGGAGCACTCATGCGGACAAGGATTGAAGGGCAGCGACGGTGCGGTCGATTTCAAAGAGATATTCCCGAACTTCGGTCGCGGCTTCGTCAGCCGGACGATTCGGTTGATAGCGTCCAATCGTTTTGATGACATGGGTCCGCACTTGAGCAATCTTATTCAGCGCCGCGCGAAGTTGGTTGATCGGAACATGCGCTTCGTCGCTATACGAAAGCAGCACACGTCGTGCGGCAAGGCCACGAACGAGCGCGTCAATTGCCGCAAGCGCGCGGGTCTTATAACAGAATTCAGATGCGCGGTCTTTCCAGGGGCGCAAGCCGGAGACGCCTTCAACCTCCGGACTGTCACCGACGGCGATGGTCTCGAGGATGTGGTAGTAGGAAGCGTATTGGCGCTTTGTGTAGGGTGGATCAAGATAGACTAGGTCGTGCGGGTCTACTTCGAGTTCCGCGACTGGCATCGTCGTTATCGTAACGTCGACGACTTGATCGAGCAGTTCACGCGGCCGCAGGTTGAGGAGTTCGTCGGCTTGTGAAGTCCATTTCGCCATGAAGCAGCCGAACGTTCCGGCAATATTGGCGACGCGGTTTACTGCACTCAGGAGGTCTGCAATTAGTAGACGGCCTTCGACCTCAGAGAGGCGCTTTTCCCCACGCCAAATTTTGATTTGCGAACGAATTGCGTCGATACGACCAGCATTCGCTTCACGAAAGTATCGGCGCTCAATACCGAGATGTTCCGCGGATGCTGGGCTGTACTCACGCCAGATGAAGCCCTTAATTGGCGGCAGCTCGTTCAGATGTCGGACTGCGGCGTCGTAGCCACCCAACGCCTTGAACAGCGCTTGTTCGCGCGCTATGAGTCGCGCGGAGGCCATCGTGGTGGCACAGATCAGATGGTCATTCAGATGAATCGGCCAGCCGGCAGCGGCCGCGGCCGCGGCGACGGCGCCCGTTCCACAAAAAGCGTCGACGAACCGGCCCTCTCCGTTCCATAGTTCGATCCATTCTCCGATACGATCCACTAGACGAGCCTTAGAGCCGATGTATCGAAAGCTCATGAACGTGCCCCGGCAGTCTCAGAGAGTCTCGCAAATTCGTCGCGCATTTATTTTAGTGAGAGCTCCGTAGCGGCTGGGATAGACATGCTGACAGTGATCGCGATCTTGTACGATCCCACGACTCCTGGCAAATTCGGTTCGAGACGAGCCTTGGGTAGCTGTTACGCGACTGGCCGGACTCGTACAATAACTTTGTGCGGACGCATCTGCCGCGCCTACCCAGATTTGACTGCCTGCGATTCTTCGTCACGGCCGACCCTCGTTGAGGTGGACTATGACGGGGGAGTGTGCCAACTGGTCGGCACCCGAATATAGGCTTGAAATCGAGTTCGTCTTGATGTTTTGGCACCGCATCCACGGCGGTGATTTTATGCCTTTAAGTGCGCTACGACAGCGTGTGCCGCGTCGTCCACGGTCCTTTCGTTGATTCCGTACTGCTGGATGTCTAGATGTTGGACACGGTCCTGAAGGCGGCTCCCAATGGTTCCACCTGCGGCGAACGAGGGCGCGATCCAGATAACGTCGCCAGCGTCGTGTGCAGTCACACCGCGGGTAGCGAGCGCGAGGCTCAGGGTCTTCGGGTCGGCACGAAATTGCTCGACAGAGCTGAGGCGACTTAGGACCCTCCGCGCGAGTTCATCGAGCCAATCCGTTCCGCTCATGAAATAAGATTCGCTTCACCCCAGTTGCTTGGCCCGCCCTTCGGCGACCAAAACAGGCGTGGCAGAGGTGGAATTCGGCCATATCGAACATGTGTTCGATATGGCCGAAGAACGGACGATTATCCTGCGAGGCGGACGGTTCCATGGGCAGGAGGTCGCCGTCGATCCAAGCGCCGTCGAACTTTGGGCCTATATGAACATGTACGCCCAACCCCGTGCGGTGAAGGCGGGCGGACTGCCTCGATCCGAGTCGATGGAAACCTACCGCGTACTTCCTGGTCGCGCTGAAGCCCAATTCACGCCGTCAAGTGACGCCGAGGTTAAGCCCTCCGCTCGACCTGGATCGACGCGGGAGTAGGGGCACGCCCTAGCTGGGTTGCGGGAATAATGAACTGCGTATTATTGAATCCCGCCAGTAAAGGGCGCTCGTAATCGTGGCGCTCAACCTCGCGGGCGGGCTCGTGGTCGGTGTGTTCTATCACAGCATGGGTCCGCTCGAAGCGCTGCAGACGTTCGCGATCGGCAACGCGCTCGTCACTACGCTGCCGGCATTCCTCATCTCGACGTCGATGGGCCTGATGGTGACGCGCGTCGCGGGCGAAGGCGCGCTGGCGGTCGATCTCGCAGCGCAACTGATCGCGCGGCCCGACGCCTTGCGCACGGCCGGCGTGCTGATGGCGGTGCTGACGTTCGTGCCGGCCTTACCGGCACCGGTGTTCGGGGCGCTCGCACTCGCCGCGTTCGGCGGCGCCTCCGTCTCGGGCGCCCGTCGCAAGCGGGCCGATGACGCGCTGCGCGCCGCGGCTGAACGGCGCCGCAAAGACGCCGTCCGGCGCCCGAATCGGCGTTTGCGCTGGTCGGCGTCGACGCGCTCTCGATCGACGTCGGCACCGATCTCTACGCATTGCTCGCGCCGCCGAACGCCGATGCGCTGCTCGACCGCATCGGCGACGTTCGCCGGGCACTTGCCGTGGAGACGGGCATCGTCATACCCGGCGTGCGGTTGCGCGATGACGGGCTGCGCGCGCCCGACACGTACGCGATCCGCGTGCGCGATCGCATCGCGGGCGAAGGGCGGCTGCGGCTCGACCGGCTGCTCGCCGTCGCGCCCGAACCGGTGCTCGCACACATCGAGGGCGAGCCCTGTCTCGAACCCGTCTACGGCCTCACGGCGAAAGCGATTCTGCCCGCAGCGCGGGAACTCGCGCAGGCAGCCGGGGCGCTCGCGTTCGACGCGATCTCGATCATCGGCTCGCATCTCTCCGAGATCGTCCGGGCGAACGCAGCGGAGCTCTTCGGTCGCCAAGAATTCCAAACGCTGCTCGAGCACTTGCGCGCGCAGGTGCCGTCGATCGTGAAAGACGTCGGCTCGGAGGCGTTGCCCGTGGTGACCGCGCATCGTGCCGTCGCATTGCTCTTGCGCGAGCGGGCGTGGCCGCGCGATCCGGTCACGGTGTTCGAAGCGATGCTCGATGCCGCGCCGCACGCGCGTGAACCGCGCGATCTCGCCGAGGCCGTGCGCCGCATCATCGTGCCGCAACAGTTCCGCCGCGATGCCGTCAGCCGCATGCGCCCGCTGATCCTGGCGCCCGAGTTCGATGCGGAACTCGCCCGGATGTGGAACAGCGAAACCGGCCTCGCCCCCGACCCGCAAACCGCCCGCCGCGTGCGCGAAGGCGCCGAACAATTTCTGGCCGATCCAGCCTTCGCGCCGCATGCCGTCGTGGTCAGCGCCGCGTTGCGCCCGTTGCTCGCGGAGTTTTTCGAGCGCGTCGGCCCGCGCGTCGACGTCTACGCCTTCGGCGAAATCCCGCCCAGCGTCGAACTCGAACCCGCCGCGGTGCTCGGGTAGAGCTGCTGCGTGAGTTTCTCGAGCCATTGAGGGATCACACAATCGGCCTTTGCAAAACACATCGGCGTCACGAACCTGAGATCATTCACGGGAAGCGGCCGGTCACGATGGATGCGGATGCAACTGACGCTTGATCTGTATGATGCCTTGCACGGAAGCGCACGAAAGGCGGTCGAACGCATCGAGCCGATCGCTAATGCGTCTTAGCGTCGCTTGCGGTGTCGCTTGAAGCAGCCGTTTCGGTGCAGCGCGCGCAGCGTCCGGTCACGACCAGCGCGCAATCGACGTTGTTGAAGCCGTGTTCTTGCGCGATCGTTTGTGAGAGCGAGAGGGCCTCGCTGACGTTCACGTTGATCACCTCGCCGCAGTGGGTGCAGACGAGGTGGTGGTGCTTTTCGAGCGCCGCTTCGTATTTGGCGGCGCCGCCGGCGTGGGAGAACATCTGCACGAGACCGATGCTGCGCAGAATATCGAGCGTGCGGTAAATCGTTCCAAGGCTGACGCCGGGCAACTGCGCCCGCGCGCGCTCGAGGATGTCCTCGGCGCTGAGGTGGCGCCCGTCTTCGAGGGCATGCAAAATTGCCGCGCGCTGCTTGGTCAGCCGGTATCGCGACTGCAGGAGTCCTGCATCTACACCCTTGGTATCCTGCACAACCCTCCTTCAACGAAGGCTTGGTGGTTTGACGCTCTTTCCCGGACCTGCTACGATTCCGGGGTTCTCCCCTTCCCCGAAACAACGGTATGTGGAATAAGCTCAAGAGGCCGCTACAAGCGGTCCTCCTCCTGGCCGTGGTAGGGCTGTGCATCTGGGCGATCCTCCCGATCCAGCAAAAGATCCACCTCGGTCTCGACCTGCAAGGCGGAGCACGCGTGCTCCTCGAGTTACAACCGACCAAAGAAGTCCCGGTGATCACGTCCGACGTGCAAAACCAGGTCGAAACCGTCGTACAAAATCGCGTCAACGGCCTGGGCGTCTCGGAACCCGTGATTTCCAAGGAAGGCACGAACCGTTTGCTGGTTGAGTTGCCCGCGGTGAAGAACGCCGACGAAGCCGAGCAGCTCCTCAAGCAGGAAGCCGTGCTCGAGTTCAAGATCGTGCCGCCGCAGGTCAGCGCGAAAGCGAATTCCGATAAGAAGTACGCCAACGATCCCAACGGCGCGTACAAGGATTCGGGTCCGGTCGTTTACAGCGGCGCCGAGCTGAAGGGGGCACAAGCGGCCTTCGGGCAATCCGGCGCACCGCAGATCAACTTCCAGTTGAAGGACTCCAATAAATTCGGCCAGCTGACCAAGAACAATCTCGGTAAACAGCTCGGCACGTTCCTCGACAAGAAGTTCGTCCAAGACGCAACGATCCAAGGCATCATCACCGACTCGGGCCAGATCACGGGCCAGTTCACCGAAGAGCAAGTCGCGCTGCTCGCGAACGAGCTCAACGCCGGTGCGCTGCCCGTCCCGACCGTCATCATCTCGAAGGACGACGTCGGACCGGTGCTCGGCGCCGAAGATCTCACGAAATCGCTGTACGCATCGATGGTTGGCCTCGGCCTCGTCCTGATCTTCATGGCCGTGATGTACCGTCTGCCGGGCTTGCTTGCCGACGTTGCGCTGGTCGTGTACGTGCTCGCACTGTTGGCCTTGCTCTCGGCCGCCCACGCCGTGCTCACGCTGCCCGGTATCGCCGGCTTCGTGCTCTCGATCGGCATGGCGGTCGACGCGAACGTCCTGATCTTCGAACGTCTCAAGGAAGAACTATGGGCCGGCAAGTCGTTGCGCTCGGCCGTGAAGATCGGCTTCCGCCGCGCGTTCACCTCGGTGTTCGATAGCCACGTCACCACGATCGTGGGCGCGGGCGTCCTCTTCTTGCTGGGTACCGGTACGGTAAAAGGCTTTGCCTACACGCTGTTCTGGGGCACGGCCTTCTCGCTCTTTACCGCTGTGTTCGTGACGCGCTTCTTCGTCGACCTCGTCGTCGAGAACAACCTCGTGTCCGACCAGAAGGCGTACGGCGCTTAGATGTTTTTCCGTCGTCTGAATTGGAACGTCGTCGGCTGGCTGCGCGCCGTCTCGATCATCTCGTACGCGATCATCGCGCTCGGGTTCGCATCGATGATCTACCACTGGGTGACGACCGGCACGCCGCTGCGGTTGGGTCTGTCGTTCACGGGCGGTACCGACGTCACCGCGAAGTTTACGCGTCCCGTCGAGCGTGACGCGATCTCCAAGGCGTTGGCCGGCATCAAGGTCACCGACGCGCAGATCAACACGCTGAGCAAGCCGGGTGAAACGCCGGGCGAGCGTTACACGATCGAAACGCAAAGCGACTTCGGCAACGTGACCGACCCGCTCTGGAAAGCGCTCGGGAGCATCGCTCCGGTCGATCGCGCGTCATCGTCGATTTCGACGGTGGGCCCCTCGCTTGCGACCGAGTATCTGATCAACGCGCTCAAAGCGCTGGTCATCGCGATCGCGATCCAGTTCCTCTATATCGCGTTCCGCTTCGGTTGGAACTACATCTTCGGTCTGGTCACGATCATCGCATTGGTGCGTGACTCGGCGATGATGATCGGGATCTATTCGCTGGCCGACAAGCGCGTCGACGACGCGTTCCTGGCCGCGGTGCTAACCGTCATCGGCTATTCGGTCATGGACACGATCGTGATCCTCGACCGGATCCGCGAGAACACGAAGATCATGGCGGGCGACCCGTTCGACAAGATCGTGAACACGTCGATCTTGCAGACGATGACGCGCTCGGTCAACACGCTGGCCACCGTCGTCATCACGCTCGTCGCGTTGCTGGCCTTCGGCGGTGCCTCGCTCCAGAATTTCGCTTTCGCGCTACTGGTCGGCATCTGCTCCGGCGGCTACCACTCGATCTTCTATTCCGCGCCACTGGTGGCGTCGTTCCAGAAGACGATCGGGGCGCGCGCGGCGCTGCGTCGTGCCTCGCTCGACGCGCAGCCGCGGACCGTCGCCGAGGCGCGCGCGCAAGCCCGCACCGACGCCGATCGGGCGGAGATTCTGGCCGCCCGCAAGGCGCGCCGCGAACGCGAACGCCGTTCGTCCCGCCGCACCCCCGATGCGCCGCCGAAGTACAAGCGTCGCCGGATCGAAACGTCCACCGACACCGCCATCTTCGGCGAGGTCCAACACGATCAGGAGTACGACGAGATCGATCTCGAGCACGAATCGCTCGAGGCCGAGCACATCGATCCGCTCGATGCGCAAGCGTTGGGCCACCACGATCGCGATTACGACCTCGGGCACGAAGAGATTCACTTGAATCTCGACGCGGCCGATGAAACCCCGCACACGAACTGATGCGCTGCCGCCTCCGACATCCTCGGAGGCGGCGTTCGAACGGCTGATCGGGTCGTTCGGCAAACCTCCCCTCGCGTCGCCCGCCACGGCATTTCTCGATGAGCTCTACGCCAAACGCGATGAGTTTCTCGATCGCGATCCCTACGCGTCGATCGGCGACTCGTTCGGCTTCAACACGAAGATCGTCGGCGTCACCTTCGAGGGCCGGCAAGATCTGATCGCCGGATTGCAGCTGGGCCAGGAACTCGAGCTCGTCCGGCAACCCGAGAATGCGTTCGATCCGCACGCTGTGGCGGTGCACTTCGGGCGTTTGCAGCTCGGCTTCGTGCGCAAGCCGATTGCAGCGCGCATCGCACCCAACATCGATGCGGGCGAACGCTATCGCGCCGAGGTTCGCCACATCACCGGCGGTGGTACGCGCAGCGTCGGCGTGAACATCTGGGTGTCGCGCGAGCGCGTCGCGGCAACGCCGGTGCCGACCGGCGTGCGCGCGCAGGCGGCCGACGTGCAGCGGGCGCTGCTCGGCGAGCGTCCGTTGCGCGCTGCGCAGCGCGCCGTGATCGAACGGGTGGCCGCCGGCAAGAACACGCTCGCGGTGATGGGGACGGGCCGCGGCAAATCCTTGTGCTTTCAGTTGCCGGCGGCCACCGGCGCGCTCGAGCGCGGCGCGAAGACCATCGTGCTCTACCCGTTACGCGCGCTGGCGAACGATCAGTACGAGGCGCTGGTGCGGCGGCTCGAGCCGCTCGGCGTGCGCATTCTGCGAGCCAACGGAGCGATCGACACCGCCGAACGTGCGTTGCTGATGGATGCGCTTGACAGCGGCGCCTGGGATATCATCTGCATGACGCCCGAGTTCATGCAGTTTCATGCCGACCGCTTTGCGAACGAGGATAGCCGTCCGTCGCTGGTGGTGGTTGACGAAGCGCATCATCTGATCGAGAGCACGCATCGTCCGGCGTACCGTCGCATCCCCGACATCGTGCGAAAACTCGGTTCGCCGCAGGTGCTCGCGTTGACGGCAACGGCCGGCGATGACGTGTTCGCGGGAATCCGGCGCGAGCTCGAGATCGAGGCCTGGGTGATCGACCCGACGATCCGTGAGAACCTCACCGTCACCGAAGCGCGCGGTGTTACCAACAAGGTCGACTACATCCGGCGCAACATCGACGCCGAAGGCAAGGCGATCGTGTACTGTAATTCGCGCACCGAGGCCACGAAAGTTGCCGAGAAGCTGCGCACGAACCTCGGTGATATCGTGGCGTTTTACCACGCCGGGGTAGGCTCGGCCGAGCGCTTACAGGTCGAGCAGTTCTTTCGCGCCGGAACGATTCGCGTGATCGTGGCGACGTCGGCGTTCGGCGAGGGTGTCGACTTGCCCGACGTGCGCGATGTGTTTCTCTATCACCTCAACTTCGATCACACCGAGTTCAACCAGCAGTCCGGACGCGCTGGTCGCGACGGCGAAGCGGCACACATCCACCTGCTCTTCGGCGAGCGCGATCGCAACATCAACGACTTCATCCTCGAGCGCGACGCGCCGACGCTCCATACATTGCGCAACATCTACCGCGAGATGAAGAAGATCGCCCATCCGGAAATGATACAGGTCGCCGTGGCCGGAACGATCCGGATGACGTATGCCGATATCGCCTCCGCGATCGATCTCGGCGACAAGGTCGCCGACAAGACGATCGGCTCCGCCGTGCGGATCTTCGCCGACGCGGGGCTGCTCGAGCTCGGCGAAGACGACGACGGCCGCTACGTGCGCTTTCTCGAAGTCAACGGCAAGGTCGACCTCACGCAAAACGAGCGCTTCGCCGAAGGCGAAGCCGAGCGCGAGAGCTTCAAGGCGTTCTGCGAACTCGTCCTCAAAGCCCAACCGGAAGTCTTACAAACGATCATCAACCGCCCAATCTACCCCTCGAATATCCCCCACCTCCGCTAACTGCTGCCCCCCTGTCATCCCGAGCAAAGCGCCGCAGGCGCGTCGTCGAGGGACAGCCTCAATCCTCGCTGAGTGACTGTCCCTCGACGGCGCGCCTGCGGCGCTTTGCTCGGGATGACAGGGGGCATTTGGGATGACAGCGGGCAGCTCGGGATGGCAGGGCGTGTGATCAGTGATCGTAGATGAGGATGCCGTTTGGAGTGCTTTGCGGTACGAAGACGTGATCGTTGATGGATTCAACCGCAACCGAATGGGAGCTCGTCGATGTCGGCGTAGAGGACAAGAAATTGCCGTTGCCGTCGAGGACGACGAGCAAGCCGCGTCCCGCATCGGCGCCGTAGAAGCGGTTTGACCCCGGGCTGTACCAGACTTCATCGTCTTGCGGACCCGGGTAGTTATTGATCACGGCACCGGTGACGCCGTTGAACGTCAACATGCTGTTCGCGCAGGCGGTGACGAGCGTTTCGTTTTGCCCGAGCGCAAGCCCGGAGGGCCCACAAGTCGCGGGGAGCGGAAGCACGTTGACCTTGGTGAACGTCTTCGGGCTGAATGCATCGATCTCGCCGCCCGGATTCGTTGTGGTCGACGGAATTGCGGTGAGGAAGAGACCCTGCTTCGCATCCCACACGCTCGCTTCACCGCCCCCGTTCGCCGTCGTCAGTGCGACTGCTCCGAGGATCGAGTAGGGCGCCGTTCCCTGGATGAACGTAATGAACACCGGGCACGCGTTGTCGCTCATCGCGGCGATCACGTTGTCGGTCGGATCGTACGCGATTTCATCGATGCGGAAGTTTCCGGCGCCGACCGTCGGCACACCGGTGGCCGCGCCGACCGCGCCTTGGCAAATGTTGGGTGGCAGGTTGGGTCCGGTGTACGGATTGGGAATATTGATCGTTGCCACCAGGCTTGCGGAAATATTTGCCACGGAGACGATCTTCAAGGTGCTGTTTCCGTCACCGGCGGCGAGGAGCCCGTTGCCGAGCGGCGCGTTACCGTTGGGTCCGCCATTGGGCGGGCGTCCAAAGCCGGTAACGGCCGATCCGCCGCCTTGGAATGAGCCGCCGCCGGCCGTGCCGAGGTACTGGCCCGTCAGCGAGTTGATGACGTCGATGCCGTTGCTGGCCCGGTCAGAGAGATAGTATTGATGAACCGTCTCATCGATATTGCCGATATCGAACGAGAACGAGGCGCCGGCGGGCGGCACGCCCGTGACGGTCTGCAGTAAGGAGTACGTCGTGGGGAATGGGGGTGGAGCCGTGGCGATGTTACTCCCGCCGCAGGCGGCGAGCCCGAGTGTAAAGCCGCCCAAAGCGAGAATCTTCCCGATTCGCGGGGAAGGGAGAGAAGACATATTTGCCTCCATTTTAGTAAGCAAGCGTTCGCTAGAAAAGTGACGGTAAGCGAGCACTGACTCCCAGCGTTCCCTCAGCTTCCGGTCGCCAAACCCGCCAACGGGTAAGAGCAAACGAGGTGATCGACGTCGCGAAAAAGACTGAGGAATTGCTGCCCAGGACTTGCGAAGCTGCTCACCTGAAACGCAAAACATGCAAGATCGCCGGTTGTGGCTCGGCTTTACCACGATGTGCATGGGCCTCTTCATGGCCATCCTGGATATTCAGATCGTCGCCGCCGCACTGCCGCGGATTGCAACGTCACTCCATGCGCCGCTCGATGAGTTGAGCTGGATCCAGACCTCATATCTGATCACCGAGGTGATCGCAATCGCGCTCAGCGGCCGGCTCGCGCGCGCGATGTCGACCCGCTGGCTCTTCGCGGCCGCCGCATTCGGATTCGTCGTGACGAGTCTCGGGTGCGGCTTAGCGCACGATTACGTCACGCTCATCGTATTCCGCACGCTGCAAGGCTTGTGTGCCGGAACGATGGTACCAACGGTCTTCGCCGCCGGTTACAAGATGTTTCCGAAAGCG
>Ga0307478_10001306_pt1 | contig 21924 bp, 18 predicted proteins | sample atmos_gasesECM4C_2_FD_203713 | JGI IMG/M metagenome (GOLD analysis project Ga0307478, IMG submission 203713) | Hardwood forest soil microbial communities from Morgan-Monroe State Forest, Indiana, United States - atmos_gasesECM4C_05 | ecosystem: Environmental > Terrestrial > Soil > Temperate... | reverse complement strand
CTGCTGAAATCGCAGATAGAACATCTGCACGAAGCGGAAAGGAAACTTCCCGCACGATACCACAGCGAGATCTACATCAATGCTGTCAAAACCGAGGGCGAGGCAGCCCGGTACATCCGCGACGTAACGGAGGCGATTCACCAGGCGCATGCGGATGCCGAGCGAGCGCGAAAGGCGCCGAAGCGCAAATATGGCCTTGAGATCGCAGCCGTTGCCGATGAACGCGCTGAGCATAGGCTCGCGACCAAACGCTCGAAGCGAGCCGCCACCAAACGTGCGAAGAGCGTCGGCACAAAGCGACGAAAGAGGTAGACGTATGTCTTGCAGGAGGCCAGTCATGCGCTGGACTGTGGCAGTGATGTTGTGTTGGTTCTCGACCCTGGCAGTAGCGCAGGAGAGCTGGGTTCACGCCGATTTCCGACGCGAAGGCGAGCGGGTCGCCGAGGCCTGCAAGATCACGAGCTTCATGAGTGTGGGGAGTTGCGCGTACACCTTGTTCACGGATCATCCTCTGCACATTGCCGCGGGAAGCATGCCGCCGCAGAATGGATTCGGGCTGGGTGCCGCCTACGTGGCGGACAGGAATACGCCGAACTGGCGCTTGAGTTGGGACATGGATGTGGTCAGCGCGACCAGCGGATCCTGGCGGGCCGGCGGATATCTGAAGCTGGTGCACACCCCAGTCGAGCCGATCCATGTAAGCCTGCCTGCCCCCTCAACTCCTGGAGGACCGCCTCCGAAGCCGAAGAAACACGAAGTCAGGATTCATCCTTACACCGTGTACAACCTGTACGCCCAGTCCATCTCGCTGAACCAGTTGAACTACTTCGGGGAAGGCAACGATACCTTGCTGGTGGATAAGTCGCTGTTTGGGATGACGCAGACCATTGTAGGCGCCAACGTGACCAAGCCCGTATTCGAGTGGCCGGCGATCAGCAAGCTGAATCTATCGTTGTTCGGAGAAATCAATGGCCGATTCGTTAGTATCCGAGGCGAAGGCAGCCCATCGGCGTCGATTGAAACTCTCTATACAGACGCAACCGCGCCAGGTCTTACCAACCAGCCGGGATTCCTGCAGTTCGGCCAGGGACTTCGTATCAAGCCGGTGATTGGAGATTATCTGGAACTGAACTACTCGGGTAGTTTTCAGGAGTTCGTCGCGCCCTCGAGTTCGCAGAATACTTTTGAACGCTGGGCCATCGATCTGAACCACACGTTGTACCTGTACGGCTACACGCAATCGGGTCCGAAGAGCAGCAACATGACTGGCCCCGACGAGTGCGCTCCTTCGGGAGAGAAGTGTCCGGGAGTGTCGCACTCCCGGAATCTGAACGGATCGATCGGAGTGCGCTTGCTGCTTACAGAGTCGATCACCTCGGCGACCAGCGCGGTGCCATTCTACTTTCAACCGACGTTGGGGGGGCAGGACATCAACAGCGCTCTGGCCCTGCCCAGCTATCAGGATTACCGGTTCCGCGCGCCCAATCTGCTACTGCTGCAGGAAAACTTTGAGCACTCGATCTGGGGTCCGTTTGGCTTGAAGTTTCAGGCGGATCAGGGACGCGTGGCGCTCACGCGCGGCGATGTGGGCTTCAGTCATCTGCGGCATAGCTACGCCGGAGGACTGACACTGCGTGCGGGTGGTTTTCCCATGGTCTCAATGATGTTCGCCTGGGGTGGTCCCGAGGGCCACCACAACATCTTCAACATGAATAGTTCGCTGTTGGGCGGGTCGGCGCGGCCGCCGCTGGACTGATCGGTCGATTTCTTCGATGGGTGATATAGCAGCCCTGATCATCTTCTCTTCTTCGCCGAGCGCAGGGGCTGGGAAGAACTCTTTTTCGCCGGTGCCGCTTTTGTCCCGAACACACGGGTGAAAATCTTATCAACATTCTTGAGCTGGCGTGGCAGGTCGAAGGCCTGCTCGATTTGCTTGCGCGGAACGCGCCCCGTGATCTCCTTATCAGCCAGGACTAGCTGATGGAAGTCGAGCCCTTTCTTCCAAGCGCGCATGGCGTGCGCCTGCACCAGTCGATACGCATCCTCGCGGCTGACGCCGTGCTCGACCAGATCGAGCAGCAGCTGTCCGCTGAAGATCAGGCCGCGTGTGCTTTCGAGATTCGCGCGCATGCGCTCCGGATAGACCAACATCGTGTCGATCAGGTTGGCCGTCTTGTTGAGCAGGTAGTCGGTAAGCGTAGTCGAGTCAGGCAGGATGACTCGCTCCACCGAGGAGTGCGAAATGTCGCGCTCGTGCCACAGCGCAACGTTCTCAAAGCCAGCCTGCGCGTTGCTGCGCACGACGCGTGCCAGGCCGCTGATCTGCTCGCTGGTCACCGGATTGCGCTTGTGCGGCATGGCCGATGATCCCTTCTGCTTCTCGCTGAAGTACTCCTCAGCCTCGCGCACCTCGGTGCGTTGCAAGTGGCGAATCTCAGTGGCAATTTTGTCGAGTGTCGACGCGATCACCGCCAGCGTCGCCAGATAATGAGCATGACGGTCGCGCTGTATGACTTGCGACGAGACCGCAGCGGCCTTCAGTCCAAGACGGGCGCAAATCTTCTCCTCCAGTTCGGGTGTGAGGTGCGCGAAGATGCCAACCGCCCCTGAAAACTTACCCACGCGCATGTCTTCGGCGGCGGCCATGAAGCGCGCGATGTTGCGCTGCGTTTCCGAATACCAGTTCGCAATTTTGAAACCGAAAGTGATCGGTTCGGCGTGGATGCCGTGGGTACGCCCGATCATGGGCATGTCTTTGAACTCCCAGGCGCGGCGCTCGAGCACTTCGGCGAGGTGCTGCAAGTCTTGCGCGATGACTTGCGAGGCCTGGCGGATCAGGAGAGCTTGTGCGGTATCCACGACGTCGTTGGAAGTAAGGTTGTAGTGAAACCAGCGCGCGTGTGGGCCCACGATTTCGGCTACCGCGGTGGTGAAGGCGATGACGTCATGGCGCACTTCGGCTTCGATTTCGTGGATGCGCTCCACGCGGAAGTCGGCGCGCTCGCGGATGGCTTTGGCCGCATCCTTGGGGACCAGGCCTGCCTCGGCCAGCGTTTCCGTGGCGGCTACTTCAACGGCCAGCCAGGTTCGAAAGCGGTTCTCGTCGCTCCAAATGCGGGCCATCTCGGCGCGGGTATAGCGCAGGATCACAGTTGGCCTCCAGTGGTGGAAAGTGGACAGAGGATTCTAAATGGAGGGTGGCGAAAGAGGCTAGTGAAGGCTGGTTGAGCATCGTCCCCGCGGAATTTGGAGACTCTGCATGGGGCACACAGTTACACGGTGGGAGGCCGGGTACGGCGCTTTGGGTATTTGATAAGTATATCGTATAACGATACAGTAACAACAGTCTAATCTGTGTAGACTATCGCGGCACGATACAATCGTGCGCATGAAGAGGCTTAGTTTGTCTGATTATCAAGCTCTGGCCGAATTTCGGCACCAGATCCGCAAGTTCCTGCATTTCAGCGAGCGGGCAGTACAGTCCGCCGGGCTGGAGCGGGGGCAGTATCAGCTGATGCTGGCGGTGAAAGGAATGCCGGAGGGTGTACGACCGCGCATTCGCGAACTGGCGAGCCGGATGCAGATTCAGCATCACAGCGCGGTGGAGTTGATCAACCGCCTGGAGTCTGGAGGATACGTTCGGCGCGAGCGGGCCGAGGATGACCGGCGAGAAGTGCTGCTCGCTCTTACAGCCAAGGGAGAGCGGGTGCTGGCCGAGCTGGCATTGCATCATCACGAAGAGTTACAGAGCGCGGCGCCGCAATTGGTGGCATCGCTGAGACGGGTGATGCAGGGAGGCACGCACCGCACGCGAAAGAATTCTGCCCCGAAACCGGGGAACGGTCACGCTATTCGGAAGGCAAAGATCGCTCACGATGAATAACGATCCGGCTGCCACACTCAACAACAATGGGAACGCGATGACGGGAACGCCACCGGCGCAATTCCGGATCGTGCTGGTCTCGTTTCTGGCGGCGGCGATCGGGCTCATTTCGGGGCTCGTGGCGTATGCGCTCTACAAGCTGATCGGCTTGTTCACCAACCTGTTTTTCTTCCACCGCTGGTCGACAGATTTCACTAGTGTTCGCTTTCATCATCTCGGCCCGTGGGTGATCCTGGTTCCGGTGATCGGCGGTCTGATCGTGGGAGTGATGGCCAAGTATGGGACTTCGAAGATCAAGGGCCACGGCATCCCCGAAGCAATGGAGGCGGTGCTGGTTAACCGCAGCCGGATCGAGCCCCGCGTTGCGCTGCTGAAACCGATTTCCGCGGCACTGGCGATTGGCACAGGCGGTCCGTTCGGCGCCGAAGGACCGATCATCCAGACCGGTGGAGCGCTGGGATCGCTCGTGGGGCAGGTCTTGCACACCACCGCGGTGGAGCGCAAGGTGCTGCTGGCTTGCGGAGCAGCGGCCGGCATGTCAGCCACGTTCAACACGCCGATCGCCGGAGTCATTCTCGCCATCGAGTTGTTGTTGTTCGAATTCAAGTCGCGCTCATTTATCCCGCTGGTGATCGCCAGCACTCTGGCAACCGCGGTTCACATGCAACTGCTGGGACCGGGACCGATGTTTCAGGTCTCGGCCATGGATTTCGGAATTCCGCATGCGCTGCCGTTTTACCTTCTGCTGGGACCGATTTGCGGCCTGGCTGCGGTGGCTTTGAGCAAAGCGCTCTATTGGGTGGAAGACACGTTCGAAAAGCTTCCGGTGGATGAGTTGTGGTGGCCGGCAATTGGGGCGCTGATTCTGGGCATTATCGGATTCTTTGTGCCGCGCGTTTTTGGTGTCGGATACGACACCATCGGCGACATTCTGAACGGGCAACTGGCGTGGAAACTGCTCTTGCTGGTGATGGCGGCGAAGTTCGCCGCTCTGGTGATTTCGCTGGGGTCAGGGACATCGGGCGGATTGCTGGCTCCGACGTTCATGTGGAGCGCCGCTATGGGCGGGCTGTTCGCGATTGCTGGAAATCACTTCTTTCCGGCAGCTCATCTTTCTCCCGGGGCATTCGCGCTGGTGGCGATGGGAGCGGTATTCGGCGCAGCTTCGCGGGCTACGTTTTCCTTCATCATCTTTGCTTTCGAGATCACGCGCGATTACAACTCGGTGTTGCCGCTGATGCTGGTGGCTGTGATTGCCGACGGCATCGCTATGCTCTTCATGCCCACCAGTTCGATCATGACGGAGAAACTGGCGCGGCGCGGGTTGCGGGTGCATCAGGATTACGAGGCGGACGCACTCACCCAGGCGACCGTCGGGGAGACAATGGAAACCGACCCGCCGGTGATTCCAGCCGATACGAAAGTTGGCGCTCTGGCGGAACGGATTGCGCGGCATGATCCGGCGGTCGCGCGGTACGAGGCTCTGTTGATTCTCGACGCCGATGGGAGGCTCGCAGGGATCATCACGCGCGGCGACATTTTGCGGGCCCTGGACAAAGATCCTTCCGGTGCGATGATCGTGCAGGAGGCTGGAAAGACCCACCTGGTAGTGACCTACGCCGACGAGCTAGTCTCCGAGGCGGCGGCGAAGTTGCTGCGTTTCGATATCGGACGGCTACCCGTGGTTGATCGCGCCGATGAGCGGAAGGTAGTGGGCTATCTCAATCGCGCATCGATTCTGGCAGCGCGTTCGCGCCGCTTTCGAGACGAACATGTGCTCGAGCCGGGCTGGCTCAAGAGGTCTTCACGTCCGGGATCGCGCGAAAAGTCCCCTTCCATTTCGTAGCGCTCACAATCCGTACTAACAATTCACAACTCACAGTTGTTTCGTTGCAGTGAACTTCCTGATGAGTCGCTGTGTGCGGTGGAGTACGCACTGTGCATATTCTTGCAGTGTTGACAACGAGAGAGGAGTCAACAGAGAATCTCTTTCCAGCCCAACTGCCCTGCCCAGTCGAATTTCTCCGCTCCAGGGGTAAACCCACTCAAATCAACCCATCGAGGAGAATTGTATGAGCAGTTCGAAGCGGTCTTTGACCTTGATGCTCAGCAGTACGACGTTAGTCGCTCTGTTGTGCATTGTCGTGCCCGTCGTCAGTGCCCAGGACGAGGGTGTAACAGTAGATGTCACTCCTGCCGCGAGCGCGGCCTATACTTATTCCAATCTCCGCTACCACATTTTGCCGGCGAACAATACTGCTGGACAAAGTGCGCTCGCGGCGCAGCGATTGGGCTCAACTGTTTCGACGACCCCGGTCAAGGCGGTAATCGCAACCGTGCCTGCTCCGGGTTTCTATCCGGACGACCTGGATTATTTCGGTGGACCGGTTGTGACCACCATGCGTTCTCACGCCGTTTACGTAAATGCGGCTAGCTGCGGTGGGGTAGCCAAGTGCTGGGGCAATCCTGAAGGGTTCCTGCACGATCTGGGATTGAGCACCTACATTCACGTGACCGATCAGTACACGAAAACGTCCGGCACGTATGGGGTCGGGGTGCATGTGTTCGAACATTTCACGATGTTTACGAACGTGATCGATCAGAGCGATCTTCTAGCACTGGTGCATGACGCCGCCGTCGCGTTGGGAACGCCCGGTGGATACGGGCACGAGTTCCATGTGTTTTTGCCGAAAGGAGTGGACACGTGTTTTGACCTCAGTTCTGTGTGCTACTCGCCAGACAACCTGTCGACGTTTGTGTTCTGCGCGTACCACGGCAGCGTAGTGTTCAGCGATATCGGGCATGTGATGTTGAGCGTGGAGCCATACCAGAATGTGCCGGGATGCCAGGCGGCGCCACCCAATCCAAACGGGATGCTCGCGGATTCAACCAATTCTGTGCTGGCGCATGAGCTCATCGAAACCATCACCGATCCAGATATCAACGCCTGGATTGCGGACGAATCTCTCATCGCCAGGGGTGCAGAAATTGGGGACTTGTGCGAGCCGATCGGCAATTCCAAGTTCCAGTTCCTCGATCCCACCCTTATTCTCAATGGCCACAAGTACGAGCTGCAGCTGATGTATTCCAACTTTTATCACGCTTGCTCGCCAAGATGACCGGGGAGAAGTAGCGCTGACAGAGCCCCGCCGAAAGCTGGCGGGGCTTTTTTCACATGTCATTGAACTGCAACGGGAAAATGGTTGTTCTTTTCTAACAGCCAGAGTATCTTTGGGCGCCTGCAGACGGTCTATTTGGGATTTCAAGTAGCGCCGTAGCTGCAAACGCAGCCCTAAAGGACTCTTGTGGAAACAAGTCCATTCCCATTAACTGCTCTCGACGCGCCGCCCAGGCAGCTCACCGCTGACCGAAAACTGATCTTAGCCGCGTCGTTGGGAACCATTTTCGAGTGGTACGACTTCTTCCTATACGGTTCACTGGCGGCCACGATCTCGAGACAGTTTTTTTCGGGCGTAGACGAGACGACGGGGTTCATGTTCGCGCTCGTGGCGTTTGCGGCGGGATTCATCGTCCGCCCGTTTGGAGCGGCTTTCTTCGGACGGCTGGGCGATCTGGTCGGGCGAAAGTACACATTCCTGATCACGATGTTTCTGATGGGACTGAGCACGCTTGCCGTTGGAGTGTTGCCGGGATATGCCCGCATCGGCATCGCCGCACCCATCCTGCTGATCAGTCTGCGACTCTTGCAGGGACTCGCGCTGGGCGGGGAATACGGTGGCGCCGCCGTGTATGTTGCCGAACATGCGCCGGATGACCGACGTGGCTACTGCACCAGTTGGATTCAAGCCACCGCGTCGCTTGGGTTCCTGCTTTCGCTGACGGTCATTTTGACTTGCCGCATGCTGACCAAGTCGGGATTTGAGGCTTGGGGCTGGCGTCTTCCATTCTGGTTTTCGTCGGTGCTTCTGATCGTTTCGCTGTGGATTCGCATGTCGATGGCAGAGTCGCGGGCTTTCCTGCATGCGAAAGCGCAAGGCAAGCTTTCGCGAGCGCCGCTTTCAGAGGTCTTCGGGAAGAAAGAGAACCGGCGCAAGCTGCTGGTGGCATTCGGCGGGTTGGTGATTGGGATGACATCGGTGTGGTATACCGCGCATTTCTATGCACTATTTTTCCTGACCCAGACATTGCGCGTCGATGCCACGACGGCGAGTCTCCTGATGGGCGCAGCGTTGCTGTTGGGCAGCCCGTTCTATCTGCTCAGCGGCTGGTTGTCAGATCGTATCGGGAGAAAGCGAATCATGATGGCGGTGTTGCTGGCATCCGCACTGCTCGTGATTCCGCTGTTCAAAGCATTGACGCATTACGCCAATCCGCAACTCGCGGCTGCTGCGCGCGCCAACCCGGTTGTGGTTTCCGCGGATCCGCATACCTGCGGATTTCAGTTCGATCCTCTCGGCCAAAGGAAGAATTCGACAGATTGCGATAAGGCGAAAGCGCTGCTCTCCAAGGTGGGAGTGCCGTACACCAATGCAACGTTGGCGGCAGGATCGGCGATTCAGATCAATGTTGGTGGTACAAATCTGCGCGGATTTGATGCGACGGCGCTCCAGAGCGCGCTGAAAGCGGCATCGTATCCGGCCCGGGCTGAACTGGCTCACATGAACATTGGGATGGTGCTGGTGTGCCTGACGGCGTTGATCGCACTGGCCACGACAATCTATGGTCCGCTGGCGGCTACCCTGGTCGAGATGTTCCCCACGCGGATTCGCTACACGGCTCTGTCGGTCCCGTACCATGCGGGAGTGGGTTGGATTGGAGGATTGCTGCCCGCCATCGCATTCAGCCTGGTGGTGGCGACGGGAAATGTGTATTACGGTCTGCGTTTTCCGGTATTCATTGCTTCTCTTAGCTTTGTGATTGGAATGTGTTGGGTGCGCGAAACCAGAGGGCGGGATCTACATGCCGACTGAGTCCGGCAATCGCCGCTTCAAGGTTGCGGTGGTGCAGGCCGCTCCGGTCGTGTTCAACCGCGACCAAACACTGGAAAAAGTGCAGCACCTGGCCCGCGAAGCCGCGTCGCAGGGAGCAAAACTGGTTTTGTTTCCCGAAGCGTTTGTGTCTGCTTACCCGAGAGGGCTGGATTTTGGCGCGGTCGTGGGTTCCCGTTCCGACAAGGGCCGCGAAGAGTTTCGCCGTTACTGGGAGAGCAGCGTGGACGTCCCCGGCCCAGCAGTTGATCGGCTCAGCCAGACGGCTCGCGACAATAAGATCTTTGTCGTGATCGGCGTCGTAGAGCGCGATGGCGGCACGCTTTATTGCACGGTGTTGTTCTTCTCGCCGGATGGAAGCTACCTGGGGAAGCACCGGAAAGTCATGCCGACTGCATCGGAACGGCTGGTGTGGGGTTTTGGCGATGGCTCCACTCTGCCGGTTTTCGAGACTTCGCTGGGTAAAGTTGGCGCGGTGATCTGTTGGGAAAACTATCTGCCGCTGCTGCGGGCCGCGATGTACGCCAAGGGGATCGAGATCTATTGTGCGCCGACCGCTGATGCCCGCGACTCCTGGCTGGCCTCGATGCGCCACATCGCGGTGGAGGGACGGTGTTTCGTGCTCTCCTCGAATCAATTTAATCGCGGGCGTGACTTTCCTGCGGACTACGGCGCCGATTTTGGCGATGACCCGGATCGTGTGGTGAACCGCGGCGGGAGTTGCATTATCGATCCGTTTGGAAATTTTCTCGCTGGACCGAACCTGGAAGGCGAAGCGATCCTGGTCGCAGAGATTGATCGCGCCCAGATTATTCGGGGCAAGTACGATCTGGACGTTGTGGGACATTACGCCCGCCCGGATATTTTTCAACTGCAAGTGGACGAGCGCCCGAAACAACCAGTCACGATCCGCTCAGAGATTAGTGAAAGAGAAGAAGAGCCAGTCGATCCCGCGGAGGGATTCAGCCGCGCCTAACGCGCATTCTGCGATTGTTCGACCAGTGGACGGAGCGCTTCGACCGAGACGCCGAGAGTGCCGCCCGAGAACCCATCCATGTAAGCCGAGTTGACGCCGATCACCTCGCCTTTGGCGTTGAAGACGGGACCGCCGCTGCCGCCGTGGGCAGTGGGCGCGTCGTAGATGAGCTTGTCTCCGACCACGTCGCCCAGGTGTCCCCAGGTGGCGGACGGACGAATCAGAGAGAGCGCCGCCAGTTCGCTGGCTGCGCTGATGTCGTTATGGCGAGTCGCCAGGCGCTCGTAAATGTTTGCCGGAGACTTCGCGACCATCCCGGCGATTCCCATGGGGTATCCGACCACGGTCACATGCTCACCGGGAGAACTCGGGGATTTGGCCAACGGCAGAATGGGCAAGCCACTGACGAGATTGAGATCGCGCGCGCGCAGAATAGCGAGATCGGACGTCTTGGACACTGCAGCGGGCTCAAGATTCACCGGAGTCGGCGAACCCGGGAAGAAGATCACGAGACTCTCCAGGGTAGCCGAGGCTCCCCGCTTCATCAAAGCTTCGGACTCCGAGTCTCCGTACCAGGGCTCAGCCACATGGCGGTTAGTGGCGAGCAAACCCTCACCTACGAGAAAGCCGGTTCCAGAAACGCGCGCTCGCACTGCCGGACGCTGGTTTTCGAATCCGACCTGATAGACGCCGTAAATGTATCCGATGGAGTTGCGATAGCGGTTGAGCACCATCGCCGGCATGTCCTGTTCTTGCTTGAGCTGTTCCACTTGGGCGGTGAGCGCGTGCACTTCTTTCTGCAGATCGTCAGGCACGGCTCCCTCGGACGCCTGAGGACCGTAATAGTGCACCATGGCGAGCGCTCCGACGAACATCACGATGGCCAGCACTGCCTGAAGCATCTGCTGCCAGCTGTCGCAGACCGGATTCTGGTCGGGTGGCAGCGGACGCTGCCCGGAATGGAATTGGCTCGTCTGCGGTTCTTCGAACCTTGGTTCGCTGTGCGATTCGGCCATAGTGTGTGGGCAGCGTTCTGTCCAAGTTCGCGACATTGGGGTGAAGCTGCACTGTCGCGGCTTGGACGGCTATCTTCCCGCGTTTGGCGCGGGTTCGCCACGGTACAGAAGGCTGTGTACATGCGATATCGAGGCCGATGATTTGAAAGGAGATGGAGGTCGAAGGTGAAGTACCACAGGGGGCCGAAGCGGCTGTGTCCCCGCTCGGGAGCAGCGGGCGCCGTTAATCGGCGTTGCGCAGTTCTTTGAGAACGGGCGGCGTGGGCGGTTCGACGTGGTCCTGATGGCCGCATTCGCCGTAAGCGACTTCTCCGCGACACCATGTGATCGACGACCACGGTCCGGGATTCCCTTGATCATCGAAGCCTTGCTCGTCGTATTGCACGATGCGGGACCAATCCCGGGCGAGAGCGAAATCCTGGGAAGCGCCGTCGCCATTGTCGACAATGCCGCCCAGGCGCAGCATTTCGCGCGGCGTGAGGTCGGCGCCCAGACGGAGAATGCGTAATTCGGTCCGGGGGCAGGCGCCGCAAGTGCCCGAACCGAATTCGGAGCCGTAGACACGCGGACCAATCTTGATCAGCAGATCTCCGCCGGGAAGACGGCGTGCATCGAAGCCGTCTTCGTCGACGTTGATATCAAAACTCAGCGACCGTACGGGGTTGCGATAACTCAGGTAGGGGCCGCAGAGCCATTCGCTGGTTGCAATCCCGTGCCAAAAATAGTGCACTGGGCGCGCCACGGGTGACAGCGCATCGGGTTCGTACTGGTAGCCCACACCGTCATTCACCAGGATGAAGGCGTCTGATTCGAAGTCGAAGGCCGGGTTGGCTTTGGGAACGAACCAGGCAGGATGCGCGTCGCCGTACTTATCTTTCGCAGTCAAGGGCAGATCGCAAGGCGTGAGTTCGAACGGATGCGAAGGATCCAGGCGCACCGCATTGAATGTCTCCGGCTTGGCATAGACCCGGGCCGCGGAAGAAGTTGAGTAGGCTACCACTTCTTTTCCCGCTTGCGTGGGATTGAAGACGTCGACCATCAGCCGGAGATCACGCAACTCGGTCGAAGAAAGCGGCGGAAAAGCGGTAAAGGGAATGAGAACCTCAAAGGTGTAGCCCGCGCGATTTTGGGCTTGACCAAACCACATTTGCAGCTGCTCGGCCGGCTTCAGCGGAGTCGGAACCTCTTCGCTATTGGGCTTGTCGCTGGCGAAGCGCGAGGCGATCTGGTCGTAGGCGGACGTAGCAAACGATTCGACTGCGTAGTCCGGCGTGACCAGCCACTGCCGCAGGAATAGGCGCTTGAGCAGAGGACGGTATTGGGTCTGGGTGTCGGCCCAGGTACGGCATCGTTTCTCGGCGCCTGAGGCGGAAGGAGCTGCCGGAGTTTCCCCCGCTCCATGTTTCGACCAGTCCGCGCACGAGTCGGCGCCGTTGGGCAGCGCGATCTGGTCGAACTGGTTTCCCCAGCCCAGGGGAGGTAACTCGGGATCCTTGCCGTCAGCCAGCCAGATTTCGACGTGATCCTTCTCGAGAATCAGATTCTTATTGCGGGGAAAGTCAGGTCGCTCACCGTCTACTTCTCCTACGACGAGGAGGCCATAGCCGACGTTCTGCAGCCACACTTGTCCACGGCGAGCGCCTTCGCCATGAGGAATCAGGGTCAGATCTGCGGGGCGGTCGGTGTAAGGAGCGATGTTGGTCTGAAGGCCGCGGTTCAGCACCTGCGGGACTTTAATCGGAGCGGCGGGCTGACTTTGCGCCAATGCAGTCGAGGCTATCAACGAGACCGTAATCGAAAGAAAAGATTTCATCGAGTCCGCAGCCGACGGCTCTGAAAGGTAGGCCTTGGTTGCTGTGATGATAGCGGAGGAACGACCGGCTGAAGATGATCTGGAGCAAATCCAGCAGTTACGAAGGTGGGGGTGCAACCACAGGGGCGGAATCAGGGCTGGTCGATTCCCAAGCGCTCGGCGATTTTTTCGTAAAGGACGCCCTTACCCTGCCGGTAGGGCTGGAACCATTCTCCGTCGATCACAAGTTGGGGGATGGCGCGCTTGCCGGTTTGGCGGATGACTTCCGCCGCCGCACCCGGTGTCATCTCGATGTCGATTTCTTTGTAGGCGACGTTGTGTTTGGCCAGAAAGCGTTTGACGGCGCGGCAATCTGGGCACCAAAAGGCGGAGTAGAGGATCAGATCCATAACTGAAATAGGCGAAAAGCGAGGGCGTTGAGCCTCGTTTGATCCAGATTACCGGATTTTCGCCACTCCCGGCACTGGGTTTGGGAACTTCGCGAAGACTGCCGGATCGTGACCCGGAATGATGAGTCCGGGGCGGGTCGCGATCTGTTTCATGCGGTCTTGAGCGCGCAGGTTCGATTCCGCATCGAGAGTCGCGGCGATCGGCACATGCTTTTCGAGGTTCTCATACAGGTACATGTTGTCGCTCGCCAGCACAAAAGTGCCAGCGGCAGTTTGCACCCCAACGTATTGGGACTGGTAGGTATGTTTCCCGCCAGTGTAGCAGGTAACGCCCGGGATCACTTGCTGGGCATCGCCGTTCACCAGTCCGACTCGACCTTGCGTGTTCAACTTCACCAGCGTGAGCACATCTTCTTCATCGATGCCGCCGTGGGTTTTCTTCGATTGCCAGGCTTCTCCGGCGTAGTAGGCGAGTTCGTCCTTCTGAATCCAGATGCGGGCATTGGGAAACAGATCTACGCCGTCGGCATGGTCCCAGTGCATGTGGGTGATGATGATGTCGGTGATGTCCTCGGGTTTGAGGCCAACCCGGCTGAGTGTCTCCGAGGGCTTGGTGAAATCCTTCACCCCCCAATCCTTGAAGAAGCGATCGTGATAGAAACCAGAGTCAACCAGGATGTTGCGGCCGTTGCCGCGAACCAGCCAGATCATCATGGCGATGTCGATCTTGCGGGCCGGATCCGCGCCAGCCACCAGTTCTGCAACGGGGAAGTCGGGGATGGTGGCGTAACGTATCGCGTAGATTTCGTAGTCAGGCTGCGATTGTGCAACCGCCGGGAGCGCCATTGCGAGGGCCAAGCCAAGCTGCAAGAGTTTCATGGAAGGTCAGATTTAACCACAAGGCCACAGAGACCGGATAGGAAATCTCTGTGGCTTTGACTGGGAAGCGCAACGAGATCGGCTAGACAGCCTCCAACTCGTGATGCGTGCGCTCGTTGACGACATTGCCGGTATTCAGAGTGGAAGCGGGCTCGAATAAGAGGAGCCAGCATTCCTCATCCGCGACGGGACGGTGCTCGACCCCGCGAGGCACGACGATGAACTCACCTTCTTCGACCCACTCATGGCGATCGCGGCCGTCCTTGTCCTTGTATTCCATGCGGAATCTGCCCTTCACGACCAGGAATAACTCGTCTTCATGGTCGTGATGATGGAAAACGAACGCGCCTTTGAGCTTGTCGAATTTGACCATCTGGCCGTTGAGTTCGGCACCAACGTAGGGCTTCCAGAATTCAGTGATTTTCGAGAATTTCTCGGCGATGTTGACTTTGTGCATGGCGACCTCAGATCTGATCTTGGCAGGGAACTTCTCTCGATTGGATTGCGCCGGGGCAGGAAAGTCGCCAGGAAATTTATCGACGCAGAACGGACCAGCGCCGGCGGGAGGACAAATTGTCCTGCCGAGGCGCTCGCTTCGCTTCGCGGGGCGGACGAATGCGTCCGCCCCTCCATGGGCCTAGCGCGCGGGTGCGGGCTGAGGATTGCTTTGCGGCGCGGGCGGCGAGAAGTTTACTTTAGGCGCCTGGCGAGATGCCTCGGACGCGGTGAAGTACGCTTCGTTGGGCTTGAATCCTGCCCATGCAGCAAAGATGTTGTGAGGAAATGTCTGGACGTAGGTGTTGTAGTCCTGCAGAGTGTCGTTGTAACGCTTGCGCTCGACCGCGATACGGTTCTCGGTGCCAGCGAGTTCGTCTTGCAAGCGCAGAAAATTTTCATTCGACTTCAGCTGCGGATAGTTTTCTACGATCAGGAGCAGACGGCCGATGGCTCCGTCCAGTTGATTGTTGGCCGCGATCTTTTCCTGCGGGCTTCCGGCGGACAGCAGCGCTGAGCGGGCTTTGGCGATGTCGCCAAATACGGTCTGCTCCTGTTGCGCATAGCCTTTCACGGTTTCCACCAGATTGGGAATCAGGTCGGCGCGCCGTTGCAGCACAATGTCGACTTGCGACCATGCCGCTTTGACCCCCTCATTCTTGGCGACGAGCGTATTGCGCGTGCTCACGTATTGGCCAAAGAAGATGAGCACCACTAATCCGATGATGACAACCACGACCACCACGGCGATTAATCCTTTGCCCATAAGGTTCTCCTCGACGATGCTAGTTGAATTACGTAGCCCCGACGCATTCGTCCGGGGCCGAATCGTACCTACGACGCTCGCGGCGCTCGCGGGATGGACGATCGCGTCCGCCCCTACACGGGCGGTTTTCCTGCGTCCAACGCGCGATCTACGGCCGCCGCGACCTTCTCGATCGCGGCAAGGTAACGGGCGTAAAGATCCTTCACGTCGAATTTCTTCGGCGTTGCTTTGCGCTCCCGCACGTCCAAGACCTGCTCGATCGCTGACGGATCAAACTCCACCCGCGTCGCCAATGCCCGAATTGCCTCGCGCCGTGCTGACGGAGCGTCTTTGCCAAGAGCGATCAAGGCGTGGCGAAACAGAGTAGCAAACGAAGGCGCGGAATGCAGCACGACATCCCACAATTTGGAATCGCTGTCAGCGGCGAGAAGAACATGCTGCCGAAGCAAAATCAGCTTCTCGCGCAATTCATATTCGACCTGGACGCGGTGCAGGTGCATGGAAATGTGAAGGCCCTGCAGTACGTCTTCGCCAAAGAGGACGCGGTGATGCTGGACCATATCGAGCAACTCGATGGTGAAAACGTCGGCCGAACGCTCGAGTTCATGGCGCGTCATGCACAGCGGCGGCGGTTGCTTCTGTCGATTCCACCACTTGACGACGGGAGCCAGCGTCTGCAAAGCGGCGAATGAAGTCTCCCGCAAGACGCAAAACACATTGAGATCCGAGAGCCCTTCATGAAAGTCGCCGGAGACTGCCGACCCGAAAAGGATTATGGACTCGACGTTGGGTCCGCCGGCCTCGCGCATTCGCTTCACAAATTCGCTGATTTTGTCTTCAGGAACCATCTGCATCCTCACTCGCTACCAGCTGCTGCTGGCGCCGCCGCCGCCGGAACTGCCGCCGCCAAAGCCACCGAAGCCTCCACCACCACCTCCGCCAAATCCGCCGAAACCGCCCCCTCCACCGAATCCACCGCGCCCCCCGCCGAACATGTTGGAAAAAAGAATCCAGAAAAGAATGCTGCGCAGCGGAGTGAAAAGGACGATCAGTATAACGATTAGGACAAGGAAAATTCCGCCGATCGATGGGCCGCGCTCCGGCCTGCGATCATGGCGGGCGGGAGCGCGGGGCTGGGAGTTCGTGAGTTGAACCCCGGCATCACTCGCAATCACATCGGCAACACGGCTGGTAACCAGGAGCAGGGCCTGGCTATAGTCTTCGCTGCGCATCAGTGGAACGGCTTCACGCTGGAAGCGTCCTACCTTGCCGTCGGGCAGGATCGGCTCCAGACCGTATCCCACTTCAACACGCGCCCGGTGGTCTTTGATTGCGTAAAGGATCAGGACGCCACGGTTCGTGGATTTCGCGCCGATGCCCCATTGGTGGAAAAGGTCGACGGCGTAGCTTTCGATATCAGAGCCGTCGAGCGTATTGATGGTAACAACGGCGATCTGGGCATGAGCTTTTTCGTCAACCTGGCGGCAAAGGTCTTCGATCTGCGCTTTGGTGGACTGATCGAGGACGCCGGCGAAATCGTTGACATAGCCGGTGGGCTTGAGTTGCGAGATGGGCTCGGCCCAGGCAACGATGGCCAGCGATACAGCGAGCAACGCGATCAGACGGAGTTTCGCGCGCAAACTCACAGCAAAATTGTACAGGAGGAAAATGGGAGAGCTACGGTTCGCGACTTGACCGAAACTGAATTTGTGATAACCGAATTGCGATCTGTCATTTTAGGTAGAGAAAGTGTCTTAGTGATCGTGCCGGGGCCGGCCATTTCACGCACAATTTATCTGCCGTTAACGCCCGGTTTACAGCTGGGCAGCATCCTTGGCTGATCCTGTCAGCGGGCAACGCTGGCGGTTCCGGAGGATGGCATGAAGTGTCTTCGCAGGTCTTGGATCTTCAGCCTCACACTTTCACTGTCTGGCCTATTCAGCGTGGGCGCGAGTGCCCAGATGAGCAACGTCAGAACTGTCTGGGTAATCCTGATGGAAAACCACAATTGGACGGGGAACAACGCAGGCGCTGCCTTCGGCGCTCCCGATCTCAAAGGCAACCCGCTGGCGCCGTACATCAACGGAACTCTGCTGGATACGTCCGCCCACGCGGAGCAGTACTACAATCCTCCGGGAAATCATCCCAGCCAGCCAAATTACCTTTGGCTGGAAGCGGGAACCAACTTTGGCGTTCTCGCTGACACCCAACCAGGGCAGCCGCAACTCAACACGCACCTGCACCTGACGAGACTGCTGGAAGACGCCGGAATCTCGTGGACAGCCTACGCGGAACCCGATTTCGGCAGCCCGGTGTTCGACGTCTGCCCACTGGATTTCACGTACCTCGATGTGGAGCATCTCGGCTTTGTTTACTTTAACGATGTGAACCAGGGACTGAATCCGCTGTCGGCGGAATGCATAGCGCACGTGAGGCCGTATTACCAATTGGCGACGGATCTGGCCAACCAGACCTCGGCCCGATACAACTTCATCACTCCGAATCTTTGCCACGACGGACACGAAGGTATTTCCCCGTGCGACAGGCTGGAAAGCACGGACAATACCCTGCGTTCTGATACGTGGCTGAAGCAGAATGTGCCGCTGATTTTGGAGTCAGTGGAATACAAGCGGGGTGGCGCGCTGTTCATTATCTGGGACGAGGCAGAAGACAGCGGCGCTTACAGCGACGGTCCCATCGGCATGTTCCTACTCTCGCCGTTCGCCAAGGGCCGGGGCAAGCGAGCGTACAGCAACAGCATCCATTACGATCACAGCTCAACGCTCAAGTCTTTGGAAGAGATCTTCCATGTCGAACCGCTTCTAGGTGCTGCCACGGATCCTGAAACAGTGGACTTGAGCGATCTTTTCCGGGGAGGAAAGGACGAGTAGTTGGATGCTGGGTAAAAAGGCCTCAAGCAAAAGCCGCCAGCTTTTCGCTGGCGGCAAAATGCTTGATGGAGGCTGCTTTTTAGTTTTCGTACAACAAGACGCCTTCGGCTTTTTCCGCGTCTACCGGTCTGTAGAACAGCTTGTTGTCTTCAAGGAAGACCTCGATGAAGGCGGGGCGCATGGTGATCGTGCCCTGAATCAGCGCCTCCGACAATGGGTCTTCGATGTACTTCTGCAGCGCCCTGCGCAGCGGTCTTGCGCCGTAGCTGCGGTCGGTCAGCGTCTGGTTGAGGATCCACTTCTTGGCTTCATCCGCAACCGTGACCGTGATCGACTTCTGCGCCAGGTTCTGGTTGAGCTGCGTAACCATGAGTTCCAGAATCTGGATCAGGTCGGTCTCGCTCAGCGCGTTGAAGATGATGATTTCGTCGAGCCGGTTCAGGAACTCCGGATTAAACGTGCGTTTCACTTCGTTCCTTACGAGTTCTTCGACTTTGTCGGCGATCGCATCTTCTTTGGTCGACTGGAAGCCGAGGCCTTCGCGCTTCTGCAAGTGCCGCGCACCGATGTTCGACGTCATGATGATGATCGTGTTCTTGAAGTCGACTGTGTTGCCGAGGCCGTCGGTCAATTGGCCGTCTTCAAAGACCTGCAGCAGGATGTTGAACACATCCGGGTGCGCCTTCTCGATTTCATCCAGCAGCACGACCGAATACGGAGCACGCTTCACGCGCTCGGTGAGCTGGCCGCCCTCTTCGTAGCCGACGTATCCCGGAGGCGAACCGATCAGCTTCGAAACCGAGTGTTTTTCCATGAACTCGGACATGTCAAAGCGGACCAGGGCTTTTTCCGTACCGAACATGAACTGAGCCAGGGTGCGCGCGACTTCGGTCTTGCCGACGCCCGTCGGACCGAGAAACAGGAACGAGCCGATGGGCCGGTTCGGGTTCTTCAGGCCAGCGCGGGAGCGGCGAATGGCCCGGGCCAGCGCGCTGATCGATTTGTCCTGCGAAATGATGCGCTTGTGCAGTTCTTCTTCGATGCGCAACAGCTTCTGCGTTTCTTCTTCTTTAATCGAGGTGATGGGAACGCCGGTCCAGCGCGATACCACATCCTCGATGTCCTCCCGACCGACTACTCCGGTGGAGGATTCATCGAGGTGGTATTTCTCGCGAAGAGCGCGCAGGTTCTCGCGCTCCTTGCGTTCTTCATCCGAGTAGAAGCGCGCCTTCTCGAACTCGTGGTTCGCGATAGCGTTCTCCATACGGTGGACGATGAACTTGATGCGCTTCTGGACTTCCGTGATCTCTTCGGGTAACGAGGTCTGGCGCAGCTTCACGCGCGCTCCGGCTTCGTCGACCAGATCGATTGCCTTATCGGGCAGGAAGCGGTCGGGAATGTAGCGGTTCGAATGCGAGACCGCGAAATTGATGGCGTCGTCGGTGTAGGTGACGGCGTGGAATTTTTCGTAACGGTCCTTGATTCCGAATAAGATTTTGACTGCGTCGGCCTCGTTGGGAGGCGGAACTTTTACGGCTTGGAAGCGACGCTCGAGCGACCGGTCCTTTTCGATCGATTTGCGGTATTCGCCGGGCGTGGTAGCCCCGATGCACTGAATTTCGCCACGAGACAGAGCCGGCTTCAGAATGTTGGCGGCATCGAGCGAACCTTCCGCCGAGCCGGCGCCGACCAGCGTGTGCAACTCGTCGATGAAGATGATGGAGTTCTGCGACTCCATCAACTCCTTCATGATGGTCTTTAAGCGCTCTTCGAACTGGCCGCGATACTTTGTACCGGCGACGATCAACGAAAGATCCAAAGCCAGGATGCGCTTGTCAGCGAGGAACGACGGAACTTCACCGTCGGCGATACGCTGCGCGAGTCCTTCTACGATGGCGGTCTTGCCTACGCCGGGCTCACCGATCAACACGGGATTGTTCTTGGTGCGGCGGCAGAGAATCTGAATAACGCGGTCTACTTCGCCTTCCCGGCCAACCAGTGGATCCAGCTGGCTGTCCATCGCGGCCTGGGTCAGGTCGCGGGAGAATTCTGCCAGCAAAGAGGATTCACGCTGGCGCTGAGGCTGAGCCTTTTCCTGTGTGCTGCGGGCGAGTTCCTCGCGGATGGTCGAGAGACGAAGGCCGCGCTCATGCAGGATCTCGGCGGCGAAGCACTTTTCTTCTCGCAGCAAGCCTAATAGCAAATGTTCGGTGCCGATGTGACGGTGCGAGAGGCGCTCGGCCTCTTCAGCGGCATAAGCCAGGACCCGCTTGCATTCATTGCTGAGTGGCAGGTCGACAGAGGTTGAGACTTTCTCGCGGATCGTGGTGTGCCCCTCGATCTGCTTACGGATGGATTCGACTGAGGCATGGGAGCGCAAGAAACGGTTAGTCAGGGCTTTGTCTTCACGCAGCAGTCCGAGTAGCAGATGCTCGGTCTCGATATAAGGAGACCCGAACTGGCTGGCTTCGTAGCGTGCGAAAAAGATGACGCGCCTAGCTTTCTCCGTATAGCGTTCGAACATATGCCCTTCCCCTTGACCTTCCCGGCCGAGAAGAACGTGTTCTGCCCAGCCTACCAAACCCCGGTTCGACCCAATTACTACATTATGCAATCAAAGGTCCGTAAACCCAAGTACAGAAACGATACTGTGAACCTTTGATCACGTTACCGAAGAAACCCCGTTTCTTCGGGCCCTGCTTTCTTGCCATCCTGCTGCCCATTCTCTTGCACTTCTTGCCGCTTACGTTGCTCTGGGTCAAACTGCCTCACGCCGAAAGTGATTCCGGCGAAACTTCTTCCACATGGCCGCGCTCGAGCTTCAATACCCGATGACAACGGCGCGCGAACAAGAGGTTATGCGTTGCAATGAGAGAGGTGAGCTGGTGCTCGCGATGTAAGCGCGCAATCAAAGCAAAGATCGCTTCCGCGGTATGCCCATCCAAGTCGCCTGTAGGCTCGTCGGCCAGCAACAGCTTGGGGCCGGTAACGAGTGCGCGAGCCAAAGCCACCCTCTGCTGTTCACCGCCGGAGAGTTCACCGGAACGGTGATGTCCGCGCTGCTCCAATCCGACCTCGCGCAGCCAGCGCAAGGCCTCCGGTTTCGCCTCTTCCCAGGTTAACCCCCTAACCAGCAGCGGCATAGCCACATTCTCCGCCGCCGTAAATTCGGGCAGCAGATAATGAAACTGCCACACAAAACCGGTCTCGCGATTGCGAAAATCGGCCGCCTGGTCCTGGGACAATGAGTTGAGTCGCAATTCGGCGCAGTATACGTCACCCGCGGAAGCTCGATCAAGAGCGCTCAGGATGTGCAACAGGGTACTCTTGCCCGCGCCCGACTCGCCCACTATGGCGAGCATCTCACCCCGCTTGACTTCAAACGACAAGTTCTCAAAGAGCACCAGATCCGATTCGCCGGACCGGAAAACCTTCTTCAAGCCTTCGACTCGCAACACCAAGTCTCGTGTCATTAGATGCAGTAGCTGCGCCTTTCGTTCCGGGACCGCCTTCCCGAGGGGAAGGATGCTTCCTGTATCCGGCCGTCAGGCATTGCCTGACGGTACTTAGATAGTGCGTAGTACCTGCTGGAAGTTTCAAAACGTCAAAACTCCCAAAATTCATAATTCCGTACATTCGAGCAACATACAACGGGCTCAATCGCTTTCCCGTGATTCAAGTCACGGGCGCGGGTGCGCACAATCGTGTCCAAAAAACCAGCGCCGCACCCTCTTATTCGTACCGCAGCGCCTCGGCCGGAAGAATGCTGGCGGCCGACCAGGATGGGTACAGCGTGGCTACAAAGGAGATCCCGACCGCAACTAGCCCGACGATCAAGCCGTCGAATACGCGAGGCGCGAAAGGGAC
>Ga0307478_10001305_pt1 | contig 21942 bp, 25 predicted proteins | sample atmos_gasesECM4C_2_FD_203713 | JGI IMG/M metagenome (GOLD analysis project Ga0307478, IMG submission 203713) | Hardwood forest soil microbial communities from Morgan-Monroe State Forest, Indiana, United States - atmos_gasesECM4C_05 | ecosystem: Environmental > Terrestrial > Soil > Temperate... | reverse complement strand
AATTTCCCTTTAGGCAGTTGCTGGCGTTCTGCGGATAAGTCTCTGAAGTGCGTGTAGAAGCATCTAAGACATCAAGAACCGGGGTGACCGAGGTTACTTAAGGGATGGCGAACCGCTTGCAATACCGAGGGGCAAGGGTGCGGTGACAGAATTTGTCGCTTCCCCCGAGATTGGCATAACAACCACGTCGTCCCAGAATGAAGAATTGGCCCCCGGAACGCTGAGAAAGGGCCTTCAGACCCTATGAGAACGAATCTCGCCACTGTGCTCGATCCCAACCGCCGCAGCAGCGATGCCAAGGACTTTGACACCGCCATACGCCGCAAAATCGTCGGACAGGATCAGGCCGTCGAAAAAGTTGTCGAAATCTACCAGATGTTTCAGGCGGGGTTGAATCCTCCTGGGCGTCCGGTAGGCAATCTACTGTTCCTGGGACCCACGGGTTCGGGAAAAACCCGAGTCGTCGAAGCTCTGGCCGAGTCTTTGTTCGGCGACGCACGCGCCTGCATCAAGATCGACTGTGCCGAGTTCCAGCACTCGCACGAGATCGCGAAGCTGATCGGGTCGCCTCCGGGCTACCTGGGGCACCGCGAGACCCACCCGCTGCTCACGCAGGAAGCCTTGAACCAGTGGCACACGGATAAGCTGAAGCTCTCGATCCTGCTGTTTGACGAGATCGAGAAGGCCAGCGACTCGCTCTGGCAGCTGCTGCTCGGAATTCTTGACAAGGCCACGCTCACGTTAGGCGACAACCGGCGCGTGGACCTGTCCCAGTGCATCATCATCATGACGTCGAACCTGGGCGCGGGCGAAATGACCGGATTGGTCGATGGTGGGATGGGCTTTGCGACGCGGGTGGCGGAAGTCGATTCGAAACTCGACGAGAAGATCTCGCGCACGGCCATCGACGCAGCACGACGCAAGTTCACGCCGGAGTTCATGAACCGCATCGACAAGGTGGTGGTCTTCAAGACACTGCGGTCCGAGCACCTCACCCAGATCCTGGAAATCGAACTTGGTATGGTGCAGCAACGGATTCTGCAGGCGGCCGGCGCAAACCAGTTCGTGTTCACCTGCACCCAGAAAGTGAAAGAGTTCCTGCTGCAGGAAGGAACCGATCCGCGTTATGGAGCTCGACACCTGAAGCGGGCCATCGAGCGCAACATCGTGTTTCCGCTTGCAAACCTGGTGGCCACCGGGCAGGTCAAGCTGGGCGATTTCGTGCGCATCGATCTCACCGGTGAGAGCCATATGACCTTCGTCAAGGAAGCCGAAGGCGCAATGGTGCCGGTGCTGCTGGAGCGCTATGGAGCGGCCGCAGTGGCGCCTCCAGCCGCTGCCGCACGAGCCACGAAAACGGTCAATGCCAGACGGGAATTCGGAGCCAATCCGGGCTTGGCTGAGACGAAGTAGAGATTGGCCAGCAACAGCAAGGGCGCCATTGAGGCGCCCTTTTTTGTTGAAAGCGACACGCGTGGTGGTGACATCCGATAGCTGACAGCCGACAGCTGATAGCAAACGGCTGAACGATCACAACTGTATCCTTAACCGGGGGTTGAATTTGCTCGTATCAGGGCACGCCTTCAGGCGTGCCGGCGAGGGCTGTATTCGTTATGGGCTTTCGCCGCGGTCTTATTTTGGGCAGGGCCCTTAACCCATCCCGCGTGATACCTATCACCGCAAACTGCACGAGCATTCTGGGAACACGCCGGGATGTCCATCCCTCGGCGACATGCCAATCCTGCCAAGATTGCATCGGGCGAACGCACGCCTCGACGTGGGGTAAGCGAAATCTTCTTCAATGCACGCGCACGGCAGAGCTTTTCATCGAAACCATCCGTGCCTATCGAGCCCAAGGCAAATACAGGCTTCATGAGTTTGTTGTGATGCCCGATCATTTTCATGCGCTTATCACCGTCGATGTGAACATGACCGTGGAGAAGGCAGTTCAGCTCATGAAGGGTGGATTTTCATTCCGCGCAGCCAGGGAACTCCGGATCAAAGCACCCTTTTGGCAAAAAGGTTTTTCGGAGATCCGGGTGTTTGATTCGGAAACATTCGAAAACCAACGCCACTACATCCATCACAATCCCTTTAAGGCGCACCTGGCCGCCCGGCCTGAGGAATACAGCTACTCTTCCGCATCGCGAGCCTCAGATCTCGATCCCATGCCCGAGCGGCTCAAGCCGGTGTTCTTGGAAGAGCTCTACGGCGTTCTGGTTTGAGGCGTGGTTTCGGTGGACGTCGCAGTGTGGCTTTGGTATGGAAACATTGAGGAGTAGATACGACCGCGGCTAAAGCCGCCGGGCACGATGCAGCTTTGCGGCACGCCTGAAGGCGTGCCCTGATACGAGCTGGATTGAACGCTGTTTAGAGTGGACGAGCGGGGAGCTGAGAACTGAGAACTGAGAACTGAGAACTGAGAACCGAGAACCGAGAACTGAGAACTGAGAACTTCCTACCCTCCCTGCTTCAACTCCGTCAAAACCTGGCGCGCGATTTCCTTGAGAGTTTCAAATACACCGCCACCCTGAAACGCAATCGCTTCAATGACGGGCTCATTCTTGCGGCGCAGTTCTTTTGCCAGAGTCTCGACGGGCAGAATGTTGGGCAGATCGCGCTTGTTCAGCTGCAATACGTAGGGAATCTTGAAGAAATCGTAGCCGTGTTCTTTCAGATTCGCCATCAGGTTGTCGAGCGCTTCGACGTTCGCGTCCATGCGCTCCTGCTGCGAGTCGGCGACGAACACGATGCCATCGACGCCGCGCAGGATCAGCTTGCGGCTGGCATCGTAGAAGACCTGCCCAGGGACGGTGTAGAGGTGGATACGAGTCTTGAACCCGCGCACCGAGCCCAGATCGAGGGGCAGGAAGTCAAAGAACAGCGTTCGCTCGGTCTCGGTGGCGAGCGAGATCATCTTGCCCTTCTGTTGTTCCGCGGTTTTCTGGTAGATATGCTGCAGATTCGTGGTCTTGCCGCCTAATCCGGCGCCGTAATACACGATCTTGCAGTTGATCTCGCGGGCTGCAAAATTGATGAAACTCAAGAATTTCCTCTAGGTCAACCTGCCGCGAAGGCACTCCAACCCGCTGGAAGCCGCCGCCAAAAATTTTCCTGGGTACTGCTGGCCTTTATACCACATGCTCATGATTACCGGGAGGTTACGCCCGTTACTGAAGGGAGGAGCCCCTGGGCTATTTTCCGGCGGGCAGCGGGTAATAGCCGCTCTTGGCACTGATTTTCAGGCCGGGACGCGTCACCCGCACCTCGATGTCGCGATAGGTGCTGCTGGGCGTCGCCCGGGTCGTGTAGCCCAAGGTGTACTGGTTTCGGGCGTCCCCGGTGGCGCGGGCATAGGCAAGTTCGATGTTGTCTCGCGAAAGTTCCGTGAACACCTCGCCGCCGGTCGCCGCGGAGTATTTGGGCAAAATGTCGCCGTAACCGTAATGCGGCAGGTGTAGCTTCTGAAGTTTGCTGTAGACCGGAATCGCGGACGATTCCACGCCGATCGCGTACACCGTGATTTCGCGCGACAGCAGAACCTTGAGCACGTCACTGTAGGAAACTTTGCTGCCGTATTCGCGTCCGTCGCTGATGACGAAGATAATCTTGCGGCGCGCCCGGTCGCGCTTGCCGAGGTCCAGGGCGGCTCTCAAAATCGCGTCATTGAGGACGCGCACGTCCTTGGGAGGAGCGATGTTCGGCTGCGCTCCCGGACGCTCCACCGGGATTCCGTTGATTGTGGGCCCTTGCGGGCCTAGCGGGCCGTTCATCACGGGGGCGCCATTGTTACTGCCGCGCTCCAGCTTCATCTGGTTCAGAATCGACGTTAGCCTTTGCCCCGAGGAAGAGAAATCGGAGACCTGGCTGACGGTGGTGCTGTAGGTGTAGAGAGAAACTTCGTCATAGGGACTGAACGCCCCGGATAGCGCCGAATAAGTTTGGTTGATCTTCTGGACGGCTGTATCGGGCATGCCAGTATCGAGGACCACCGCAGCCGAGAGCGGAAACGGATCGCTGGTAAAGAACTTCAGGTCCTGCTTCTTCCCGTCTTCAAACACGTTGAAATCGCGCGGCAGAAGGCCGTCCACCAGATGGCCGCTTTCATCCTTGACGGTTACTGGCACCAGGACAAAGTTCACGACCGCCTTGTAGGTGTAAAGCTCGTCCCGCGTATTAATCTGATTCTGATCGCGGGGAACGCTGCCCGGGGGAACGGTTTTTACGGGCGGCATCGGCGGAGGGTTGCCCTCTGAGGGAGGTGGTTCATTCGGGGGGGGCGTGGCTGGCGGTCGTTCCGGTTTCGGTTCCGGTTGCGGGCGGCTGGGTGGCAGATTCGTCGGAAACGGCTGCACCGGCCGCACCGCCGAAGGGGCGTCCGGGATATCCTGTTGCCCTTGTTGCTGTTGCCCCTGATCCTGAGCCGCAAATACGCACGCGGCCAGAAATACGACAAGCGCCAATGCCCCTATCCGGAACCGCCAAGTCCACTGACTCAAGGTCTTCTTCTCCGTTCGAGGCAACCGTCCATCCTTTGGGATGCTCAAATGCATTAGATTGGTGCATCCCACCTTACTGGATTGGTGCATCTCACCTTACAGGAATAGACTAACAAAAGTCCCACGAGAAATTCCGTAATGCTCAAAGCTCTCACACGTTCGTTGTGCCTGACGATTGTCTTCGCGCTCGCCGGCGCTATTTTTGCGGTTGCGCAGGATTCCAATCCTGTGCTTCGCGATCAGACCAAAAACCAGAACGACGATCAATCCATGGAGACCCTGAAGGTCCGGGTCAACGTAGTGCAATTGTTCTTCAATGTGAAGGACAAAAAGGGCGCTCTCATCCCGAACCAGACCAAGAATGATTTCGACCTGCTGGAAGATGGCAAGCCTCAGACCATCAAATATTTCACGGCAGAAACCAATCTGCCGCTTACGCTGGGGATTCTCATCGACTCCAGCGGCAGCCAGGCGCGCGTGCTCGAAATGGAGAAGGAAGTGGGCGGCGCGTTTCTCAATGACATCCTGCGTGATAAAGACGAAGCTTTCGTGATTGCGTTCGATGTGAACGTCGACCTGTTGCAGGATTTCACCAACGACGTGCGCCGCCTCAAAGCCGCCCTCAATAAAGCAACAATCAATACCGGCGGGGGCAGCGGTGGCGGCATCCCCGGCCTGGGCGGCGGCCCGATTCCCACCAGCAACCCGCGTGGAACCCTCCTTTACGATGCGGTGTATCTCGCCGCGCACGACGAGCTGTCGCACGAAGTCGGGCGCAAGGCGATGATCCTGCTCACCGACGGTGAGGACCAGGGCAGTCAGCTACGGATCCGGGACGCGATTGAGGCAGCGCAAAAGTCAGATTCGATTTGCTATGTGCTGTTGATCGCCGACCGCGGATTTTATGGTTTTGGCGGATATTCGGGCGATTCGGAAATGAAGAAGCTGGCGAACGAGACCGGAGGCCGGGTGATCGAAGTTGGAAACAAGTTCGAGAAGCTGAAAGACGCCTTCGAGCAGATCGCGAAAGAACTACGCAGCCAGTACAACGTCGGCTATACGCCCAGCAACGCCACGCAGGACGGAACCTTCCGCAAGATCGAGCTCCGCTCCAAGCAAGGCTACAAGATCCAAACCCGCAGCGGCTACTACGCCATTGCCCGCAAGGAATAGCGCCGGCACGTAGGGGCAGACGCCCTCGTGCCGTCGAGCGAAGCAGAGCCTTGCACGGGCTGGTCAGGTCGCAGAGAAGCACCTGCCAGGTGTCAGGCGTCAGGATATTGTTCTGCTCAGGGTTTGCTTGCAAGCAAGTCGTAACTGGCTATCGTGTGCTTTCGTACCAGTTCCGCCAGGCCGCGGAATCCGTTCCGAAATTCTGTCCCGAAATATCCCCCAGCGCCTGGAACACCCAGGCTCGCTGTTGTCCACTGAGCGATGGATCGTCGAGCCACGACACCAGGCTCGCCGCCGCCGTCATCCGTTGCTCGTGCGTGTACATGCCCGATTCAGCGAGAGCGCAAGCTGCCCGTTCCTGCACCACCGGCGAGGGATCGTTGCGGAAGCGGTCCAGCATCATCGGGATGGTCTCGTCCGTGCCCACCAGCGCCAGTCCGTTCACTGCGGAAGCGCGCACAACAACGGACGGATCGGACAAGTAGGCTCCAATGATCTTTGCGGTATGCACCGGGTCGACCCCGCGATTGCCGAGTGCTCCCAACTCCCATAGCGCCCATGCGCGCTCGCTGGAATTGGCGACCGCCTGCTCCAGAAACATCAGCCCCGCCTCATCTTGGGTCACTCCGTCCAGCGCCAACTCTGCTCGTATCGCTGCTTCGCGAGCATGAAGATCATGAAGGTTGAGCGCCACCGTGATCCATTGCGTGGCGGTGGAAGTTCGCTCAGTTTTGCCGGTCCAGGTTGCAGATTTTGTCAGAATGTCGTCGGCAGCGCCTGTATCCCCGGAGGCCAGCCTCCGCAGAAGTTGTTCCGCCTCGGCCTGCAAGCTGGAGTCGATTCGAGAGCGAGTACCAACCGCTCCACGTCCCCTGATGGACCTTCCCGAAGAGACCACGAGATGTTTTCCGGCAAAATTCAGGATGAAGACCGCCGTTCCTATCGAAAGCACCGCGGCGGCGAATATGGCGGGAGGCACGGCCCGCAACAAGGTTGGTCCTGCTGTTCCCGGGCCGATCGGGATATTGCTGGTTGCCGAGGGATTCCCTGTGGATGCCTTTTCAATCTCGGTCAGGGTGCGGGTGACGTCCTCGTCCGCCGGCTTGAACTCGGAGTCGGTGTGCGGCAGCCCGTCGGTTTGCGAATGCCATGGATCGAAGGACATCCCGCAAAGCGTAGGACAGGCAGAATCGGCTCACAAGTTACCGGAGTGTGTGTTGGGGAGTTACGGGACTGGATTATGCGAGGCGTCGAGCCAGCGTGTTTCGGGGCTGAACATGTGTTCTTGCCGGTTCCGGCCCCCGCGAACCTTCTCGAGCATCCGTGGATGTTTTCTCATCCGCGAAGCTCTCGCTCTTCATGCGGGGAGGCTTCAGATCCCAGCGGCAAAAAGCGCAGCGTGTGGTCTGGGTGTAAACGACGCGGCCGTAGGCGACACAACGGTAGTTCGGACAAAATTTCATGATCATGATCGTAGACGGCTGCCGTCTGGGAACCCGGCCCCGTACTACCGGCGTAGCTGCTCCCGCTGCTGGACCGCTCCTGATGCAACGTAGCACGATCTGAAAAAATTGCACGCGCTCTTTTTTCGCTGGGATGGATTGATTTTTCTGCTGCGAGAAAATCGGGACCAAAAATGGAGCGATTGGTCTACTTCTTGCGATCCTTCACCCGGCGCACAAACTTCAAGCCCGACCAGACTTCTGATACGGCGCACACCTTCACATCGACCAATCCCGTCTCGAGCCCGACCCGGCGCACGTCATTCTCGTTGATGTCCGTCGCCACTCCCGAGGACTTCTTTGGCCATGAAACCCAGAGCATCCCGGCCGGCGCGAGATCTCTTGCCAAGCGTTCGAACTCGTTCTTAAGCTCCGACTGTTTTTTCGCAAACACCATAGCGAAGTCCAGCGGGCCGGCGCCGTCTTTCGCAATTGAGCATGCAGCCAGCGCTTCCCGCAGCTCCGCTTTCACGTCGGACGGGAGTCCGACAAAGATCACACGAGACCCTTCCTTGATACCAAGCTTCTTTGGAAGGGGTGTACCTGAATACCCGGGCATCTCACTGCGCGGGCGCGAAGTATCCGCGGCGGGAGCGAACGTGCAGGTTCTTGTGATCCGCGGCGATGATTTCAATGGTGCGGTAGCGCCCGTCCGCGCGGAAATCGGCCGGCTTGTAGGAGACGGCATATTGGCTTCGCAATTCGTCCTGAATTTCGGCGAATGCGTTGGCCACGTCGCGAATCTGGAAGGGGAAGAACGCGCGCCCGCCAGTCGCGTCGGCAATGCGCTCGAGCACCTTGTCGCCTTTGCCCTTCATGCCGGAAATATTTGTGCTGATGGTGTAGACGATCACTTCCGCACGCTGCGCCATCTCGATCGATTCCTCGCGCGTCACGTGGCTCTGGTTGTCCTCGCCGTCGCTCAGAAGAATGATCGCGCGCCGCAAAGGTCCGCTGCGCGGCGCTTTCAGCAACTTGTCGCGGCAAGAGAAGTAGAGAGCGTCAAACATTGCGGTGCCGCCACCGGGCCGGAGCAAGCGTACGCCACGGGACAGGCTTTCGGTGTTGTCGGTGAAGTCTTGTGTCACCTCAGGAGTTACATCGAAGCCCACCACGAATGCCGTGTCATATCTGGGCCGAATGGTCTGGTTCAGAAACTCGATCGCCGACTCCTGCTCGAATTTGAAACGGTCGCGCACCGAGTTGCTGGCATCGACCAGCAGTCCCACCTGCAGGGGCAGGTCTGTCTGGTTGCGGAAGTCTTTCACTTCGTCGGCAGGTTTGGAGTCATCGATGACTTTGAAGTCGTCCTTCTTGAGATCCTTCACGTAATGTCCGTGCTTGTCGGTGACCGTGAACACCACGTTCACTTCGTTGACCGTCTTGCGGATCGTTGTAACCGATTCGTCATCCTGGGTCGATGATTGCTGCCCGTTGGCCGCTGTCGTCGTATGTTTTTCATTGGAGGACGCCGGAGGAGGCGCGGCCTGCGCTACGCTCGCCGTGCCGTGGGTGGCAACAGAAGAGGCACTCTGGCCGCCTGAGGCAAACGCGGCGACGGTCCATAAAGCCACTGCCAGTGAGGAAAGAAACAGCCGAAAACTCATCCATCTCATTATATGCGCATGCCCAAACAGAGAAAGTTGCCCGAAAAAAGCAACACCGTGGAACCAGGCGGCGCTACGGTCTCGACCTAGGACTGACGCCAAACCAAAGCCTAGAGCCCAGAGCCCTAGAGCCCTAGAGCCCTAGAGCCCTAGAGCCCTAGAGCCCTAGAGCTCAGAACCTTGTACCGTTCCGAGAAAGCCTTCCAATTCCCCCGGCAGCCCGCGCGCAAACGACAGCAACTTTCCCGTGCGCGGATGATGAAACTCCAGCGCGCCGGCGTGCAGAAAATTTCTTGCCAACGACATCGCGCCTCCAGGTCCCTTCACCTGTACCGGTGCTCCGTAGACCGTGTCGCCCACGACGGGATGTCCGAGAGAAGAAAGATGGACGCGAATCTGGTGCGTACGCCCGGTGTCGATCTTGATCTGCAAGAGCGTAAATTTGCCAAAAGCCGAGTCGACACGCTTCTCTACCCGATAGTGCGTGATCGCTTCGCGTCCGCCGGCGCGCCGCGTGGTCATACGCACTCGCCGAACACTGTCGCGACTGATGCTGCGATTGATCGTTCCCTGATCCGCCGTGACCCAGCCGTGCACCAGCGCGATGTAGGTTTTCTTTACTTGCCGTCCGGCAAACTGCGCAGCCAGCTTGCGATGGGTTTCATCATTTTTCGCGACCACCATCAGCCCGCTGGTCTCCTTATCCAGGCGATGCACGATTCCCGGTCGCAGCTCACCGCCTGCATCGGAGAGTTGCCCGAAACGATGCAGGAGCGCATTCACCAGCGTTCCGCGATTTCTCGCATCCTCGGTCGCGCCCGCCCCGGCGTGCACCATCATGCCGGCTGGCTTATTCACGACGGCCAGGTCGTCGTCTTCATAGACAATATCAATGGGGATATCTTCGGGGATGGCGCGAAGCGGGGCTAGCTTCGCCGGACCGATCACTCGGACTTGTTCTCCTCCCCGCAGACGCAGGGAAGGCTTGGCCGTCTTTCCATCGACCAGCACTTGTCCCTGCTCGATGAGTTGCTGCACGCGAGCGCGGCTGACGTCCGGGATTTTGGCAGCCAGAAATTGGTCCAGACGAGTGCCTGCGTGTTTCACCAGGACCGAGAAGCTGTCAGGGGACGCGCCTGTCATGAGGAAGGGAAGTGTACTGCAACCAAGGCGTGCGAGAGCACGAGCCCTCGCTGACGACCAACGACAGAAGCCTGGCGAACTAGCGGCTCGCCACTCGGGACTGAGTGCTTGGGACGGCGACGGTCTTGTGCACACCGCCCTTGAGCCACCAGATCACCCCACCCAGAATCACTAGCCCAATGGCGATCAGCTGTGTCCCGCTCATCAGCCCGCCAAAGACCGAACCGCGGCCGGGATCGCCACGGAGGAATTCCAGGAAGAAGCGCGCCACTCCATAGATAACCAGGTACGCGCCAAACACCTGGCCATCAAACTTCTTGCGCTTCAGCATCCACATGAGCAGGAAGAAATTTGCCAGCTCAACCGCGAATTCAAAGAGCTGGGTCGGCTCAAGCGCCTCGTTGAGAGGAGTTCCGACCAGATCATGCGCCACAGGATTGGTGAACGTGACGCCCCACCAGCCGTGCGTGGGCTTACCAAAGCAGCATCCCGCGGCAAAACATCCCAGCCGTCCGACCGCGTGTCCGATGGCAAGCCCAGGCGCGAAGGCGTCGCAGGTCGCCAGCGGCGGCATGCGCTGGCGCCGGATATACCACACTGCGGCGATCAGCGCCGCGATCAGGCCGCCGGAGAATACGCCTCCAGCCTGCAACGTGCTCAGACTGAAGATGTCGGTCCAGCGCGGGTAGGTGTTCCAGTCATAGATGACATACAACACCTTGGCGCCCACGATGCCGGCCAGCACCACGAGAATTCCGAAATTCCAGGCCTTCTCCGGATCGATCCCCTGCCGCGCCGAGTTGCGCACGCTGATCCAGAGCCCCAGCAGCACGCCGGTTGCGACCAGCAGGCCGTAGGTCGGCAAAAAGAAGCGGCCAATATGAAAAAGTTGCGGATACACGATTGGTTAGATGCGCGACGCACTCATCGCGTCGTTCCCAGTGTAACAGGCAAGCGGAAGAATCGAGGCGGGTCAACGGACTGCTTGCGCCATCAGCTGCGGACTACCAGCCAACAGCGAAATAAAAGCCGACCCGCTGAGCCGTGCGGTGGGCCGAGAATGAACCCGTCCTAGACGGTGGGAACCTGCCGAGACCCTTTAGGCATCTCCGCATGGCGGAGCATCGCACACCGGATCTGATTTTCGAGTCAAGTCCCCGTTCATTCGGTGTTGGTTCAAAAATCGGTGACCACCATCACCAACGCCGCAGGCCGGCTTTCAGACTTGGATGCTAGGGAAAGTTGCAAAGATGCGCAAGGGGCCAGCCGCAAAAAGTTGGCACTCCGCTTGCCAGCAACTTTCGTTATGGGATAGCGCCGTAGACAGGCCATTTACTTTTCCGCGGATGGTGCCGCCAATTACGTGCGGCCAAAGAAAAAAGCCGCGAAGGCGGCTTTCGTCACATGGAGTTTACATTTCAGCGAATCTCATCGCGCCTGGCGAGACTCGTCCAACACTTCATCCAGCGCATTCGCCAGGCGGTTCGCGCGCTGCACATAGGAGTTGCCGCCGGCGTGGCTGTTGCGCTTCAGCAGATGATATTCGTCAGCAATGTTCAATGCCGCGAGCACTGCCAGTCGCACCGTATCGATGGTGTTGGTCTGCTCCGCCACGGCCCGCATCTTGGCATCGACATATTCCGCGAGCTTCAAGATGTATTCCGGGTCCGAGCCGCGCAGATTGTAAGCCTGATCGAAAATTTCCACGCGGACGCTCGTGTTGTTTACGTCTTTCGCCGGATTTTGTCGTGTAGCCGTTGCCATGACAGATGTCCTCTCTGGTCCCGTTCCGTTCGATGCCGCGCCTAGCTGGCGACCTGCTCCTCGCCCACTGTGTCGATCTGGCGCATCATCTTTTCGACCCGTCGCTTTACCTCTTCGCGATCTTTGCGAAACTGCACCGCCTCGCGCCGCAGGGTTTCAATCTCCTCTTCCCGTTCCTTGAGTTGCTGGCGCAACCGCTGCACGTCGCGTTCGGCCGCGAGCCTGCCCTCACGCGCAGCCTTATACATCTCAATAGTGCGATAAACCTTGTCTTCCAGAGCCTGGAAATCGTCGGCAGGAACCTCGGCTGATACCTCTTCGATCGCTTTCAGAGACATGATGGACTTCTTCCCGAGAGAGAGATTGCATTGCTTCTGCGCAGTATACCCCAGAAATTTGTGGAAGCCACTTAACAATGTCGTAGCGATTTTGCGTCAAGCCATCCGCCGAGAACGATGCTCAGCCTGGCGGCAGCGCGAGACCGCTTTCCTGAAGTACAAAGCGAACCCGCTCTGCAACGGAAACGCAGGGCAGCTCGACCAGTTCGTATCCCAGGTCCTGATACGTGATGGCCAACGTCTGGCAGGTTCGGACCGCCTCATCAAAATCCTGCTTGCGCTCGCGGTCCTGCTGGAAAATTTCCCGCCAGGGAGGAGCAATGAAAACGCGACGATGATAGCGGAAGATCTCGGCTGCTTTTTCGAAATAGGCCGGAACAGGCAATTCCGACAAACGCAAGTAGCCGACCACGTCGGGCACGCCGCGGTCGAAATACACAGGGCCCGTCTGCTGCTCGGCCATGCGGTAGGAGCGCATCTCCCAACACAACATGAGTTCGGCAAAAAGCGCGCGATTGTTCCATGGCACCGCTGGTCCGCCAATGCTTACCTGATCCTGAATAATGCCTCGGCCCGCTTCCAGCGATCTCGAAAATCCCGCGCGTTCGAGGGCATCGATCAGCGTGCTCTTGCCCGACCCAGGCCCGCCGGTCAGAACCAGGAACCGTTCTGTCGTTTCGGCCACGCGAACCCGCTATCCGGCGCGGCGTATTTTGCTGAGCCGCTTGGCCGCCTCATCCAGCGTCTCATCGCGCTTGCAGAAGGCGAACCGTACCTGTTGCGCCCCATCCCTCGGGTCACGATAGAAACTCGACCCCGGCACGGCGGCGACTCCGATCTGGCTGACCAGGTAGTTGGTGAAAGCCAAGTCATCCGGGAAGCCAAACGCGCGGATGTCGGTCATCACGTAGTAGGCGCCGCGGGGCAGGAAACATCGGAATCCCGCTTGCTCCAGAGCCGGGATCAGCCGGTCGCGCCGCTTGCGATATCCGTCGGCCAACTGAGCGTAATAGCTCTCGGGCAGGCTTAGTGCTGAGGCGCCCGCCTCCTGCAATGGCGCGGGCGCGCCCACCGTCAGGAAGTCGTGCACCTTCCGGATCGCATCCGTGATGCGTGGTGGAGCGATTGTCCAGCCCACACGCCATCCCGTCACACTGTAGGTCTTCGACATTCCATTGATGGTGATGGTCCTCTCTTCCATCCCAGGCAGCGATGCCATGGAAATGTGCTTCGTCCCGTCATAGAGGATGTGCTCGTAGATTTCGTCGGTGATGGCGAGCACATCAAACTCCACGCACAAGTCGCGAATCAGTTCCAGTTCGGCCCGCGTGAACACCTTTCCTGTCGGATTGTTGGGCGTGTTTACGATGATGGCCTTGGTGTCCTTCTGAAACGCGGCGCGCAGTTCGCTCTCATCAAAGGTCCACTCGCCCCCCGACTCTTTCGGCGGCCGCAATTTGACGAACCGTGGCTTCGCCCCACTCAGAATCGAGTCAGGCCCGTAATTCTCGTAGTAGGGCTCGAAGATGATGACCTCATCACCCGCATTGCAAACGGCGAGCAAGGTGGAAATCATTGCCTCGGTCGAGCCGCAACAGACCGTCACCTGCTTCTCCGGATCGACGGCGACCCCGTGCGCGCTCTGCCACTGCCGCGCAATCGCGCCCCGCAAGCTCTTTGCGCCCCAGGTGATCGCATACTGGTTGACGTCGGCGCCAATCGCCTCCTGCGCTGCCTTCTTGATTTCGGCAGGCGCGGGAAAATCCGGAAATCCCTGCGCCAGGTTAATCGCCCCGTGCAGCATTGCCTGCCGCGTCATTTCGCGAATGACCGACTCGGTGAAGTGCGAGACCTTGTCACTGAGGAAATGTTTCTGTTGTTGTGCCAGCTCAGCCATGATCGCGTCAGCCCCTATTCATTTCAGATTTCAGATTGAAGATTTCAGATTAAAAACTTCAGATTGCCGGGACTCGTGGAACCGAAAAAAATCTGCAATCTGCAATCGCCGTTTTCTATTTCCCAAACACCTTTCGCTTCACGTCGGGCGAGAATTTGTCGAATGCGTCGCCGGCCTTTGACTGGCCACGCCCCAACCAAACCAACTTCATGCAGACCCCGCACTCTCTGGTGCATAGCGGAGAAGAGTGCGTTGACGGTAGTGTTCGTTGGTTTCGACTATATAGCCAAGCCGGCGAATCTCCCAGCGCTGGCGCCTTTTGCACTGATCGTCGTCGCCGGTATCCAAGCGCCTGCCCTGAAACTGCACCGCGCGAGGTGCACTGAAGATGCAGCCGGTGGAGCATTCCTGCGCCATTTTCTACCTGATCGCTAAATAGGGTGTACAGGGAAATCATGAGCTTTCCCAATGCTCAGCCAACATCTCAGAAGAGTGAGCGCAAACCCACAAGTCGAAAAAGTTGCTGAGCGAAGCGCTGCCGGGCAATCCGTGCAGAACAGCATTCTCCTGCAAATCCCGGAGAACGAATTTGAGGCAATTCAACCTCATCTGAAGTTCATCCCGCTGGAGCTGGCCACCTGCCTGCATCGAGAACGCGAGACCATCCACGCGGTGTACTTCATGAACCGCGGCATCGTTTCGATGCTGGTAGAAACCGATGATGGCCGCAGCGTGGAGGTGGGCGTCTGCGGACGCGAAGACATGATTGGCCTGGGCTTAGTGGCAGGTGTGGAACGGCTGACGCATACTGTGATCGTGCAGGTGCCGGGGGATGGCTTTCAGATCGACGCGCAAGCGATGAAGCGAGTCCTGAACTCTGCGCCGGAGCTTCGCAGTATGCTGGTTCTGCGCCTTGGAATCCGTGCGGCGCAGCTTGAACAGAACGCCGCCTGCAACCGGCTTCATAATGTCAGACAGCGCCTGGCGAGATGGCTGCTGGTCACGCACGACCTGCTCGATTCCAACGTTATTCAGACCACGCACGAGTTTCTCTCAAAGATGATCGGCACTGACCGTCCCACCGTCAGCGTGGCCGTAGCGGAGCTCGAGCGCGATGGAATTCTGGAGCATCGGCGCGGGTCCATCGTGATCCTCGATCGGCAAAAGCTCGAGCGCCAGACGTGCGCGTGCTACGGAGCGATCAAACAGCTTAGTGCAGAACTCGGGGTGTCATTATAAGCACCAGAGCGTAAGGAATCCGACCGACGAACCTGCTGGCCCTCAGCTAGCCTCACTGCTTTCCGCCAATCACACTGAAATCGAACGGTGCGCAGGGAGACGCATGGACAAACCGGAACGCTGGAGGGAGTTGTGCGCGCAGGCTGCGGTCGAGCAAGATCCTGAAAAACTCATGGAGTTGGTAACCGAGATCACGCGCCTGCTTGAGGAAGAGCAGGAGCGTGCGAGATTAAGAAGGCAGCAATCTCCGCCGAAGCCCGAGAACACTCCCGGGAAATGAGTCCCGTCGCTACACGGTTCCAGTCGCGCAGGTTCATGTGGGCGAAGCAAGGAGAGTTGGAAATAAGAACGTGGGTAGACTTCAGCTGCGGAGAATCCCGCCCAAGTCCTCGAGCGCTTTGATGATCTGGTCGGACCAGCGCGCAACTTCGTCCTCGCGCAGGGTTCGCTCACCCGATTGAAACACTGCCCGCAACAGGATCGAGTACTTGCCAGGTGGGACGTTTCCGCCGCGGAAGATCTCGACCGGAACAAAGCTCCGCAATTCCGTAAGCCGCAACTTGCTCACCGCCTGCTCAATCTGTTCGAAGATTACCGAATCGGCGAAGACGAACGAAAAATCCCGTTCCACTGCGGGATAACGCGGCAACGCGCGATACCGGGGTTCCCGGAGATCATGCTCGTACAAGCGGTCGAGATAGAGTTCGGCTACGAACACGTCCTGACGCAACTTGCGGGCCGAGGCGACATCCGGATGCATTTGCCCGAACTGGGCCACCACGGTGCCGTCCATCACCGCACGCGCCGAGCGTCGCGGATGGTAGTAATCGGGAGTGTCCGAATCGTAGTGCAGCTTTTCCGAGGCGAACGCCGCGAGCAGTTCCTCGATATCCCCCTTCAGGTCAAAGAAGGTCAGTGTCCGCCTCTCGGAGGGCTGAAGCACATTCAGGGGCTGCGCCCGGCCGCTTGCTCCCAGGCAGATCCGTTTCGCTTCCGCCGAGTGGGAATTCACCGCTTCGTAGACGCGCCCGGTCTCAAACAGCCGTACATCCTCGGTGCCGCGGTTGAAGTTGTAGGCAAGCATGTTCAACATGCCGGGCACGAGTGAAGTTCGCATCACTGACGCTTCCGCACTCAAAGGATTCGCGAGGGCCAATGCCGACCCGGACGAGAACCGCTTCGCATCCTCTTCGGAAATGAACGTCAACGAGACCGCTTCGTCATAACCGAGTCCGAGCAGGGAGGCGCGAACTTTCCCGTCTTTGCGCTCGTCCGGCGGGTCGACGACTGCTCCCGCAAATGCCGGGAGCGTATTCGGGAAACGGTCGTAACCATGCAGGCGCGCGATTTCTTCAATGATGTCGATTTCGCGCTCCACGTCCAGCCGCCAGGAGGGAACTGTGACCTCGAACTCCTCGCCTTCATGGCGTCCCGCGACCGCTTCGAATCCCAGCCGCGAGAGAATCCGGAGAACTTCCTGGGCGCTCAAGGTCTTGCCAAGGATGCGCTGCACTTCCGAGAGATTGAGGACAATGGGCGCCTGGTCGCGGCGGCCGACCACCACGTCGATCAAGTCGCCGGTCAAGGTTCCGCCGCCGGACGCAAGAATCATTTCCGCTACCCGGTCGGTCGAGACAATCGTGGACTCGAAATCGGCGCCCCGTTCGAAGCGGTGGGATGCGTCGGTGTGCAATCCATGCCGCCGGGAAACCTTGCGGATGGTCGCCGGATCCCACCACGCGGATTCGATGAGGATGTTACGCGTGCGCTCGGTGATCATCGTATCGAACCCGCCCATCACGCCCGCGAGGCCGACCGGCTTCACCTCGTCGCATACGACGAGGTCTTCAGTAGTGAGTTTTCGCTCGACTCCATCGAGAGTCTTGAGCGTCTCGCCCGCGCGCGCGAAACGAACTACAATGCGGGCTCCTTTCAGCAGATCGAGATCGTAGACATGCGTGGGCTTGCCGATTTCCCAGAGCACGTAGTTGGTGGCATCGGCGGCGTTGTTGATGGGTCTTTGATCCAGAAGTCCAAGCCGCTCTACAACTTTCGCTGGCGATGCTTTGACTTTGACATCGCGCAGCACGCGCGCGGTGAAGCGCGGGCAGTAGCGGCCATCCTCGACCGTGATCGTGACCCCGGCAAGACCGGTATGGGGTGGGAGCTTCGGCGTGATCGGCTTCAGAGGAACGTCGTAGAACGCAGAAGCCTCCCGCGCGACGCCGTAGTGGTTCATCGCGTCGGGACGATTGGTACCAATCTCGGTCTCAAAGACCGTGGCTTCGCCTGTGCCCTCGATGCCTTCGACGGCAATCCCAATCGAAGTCAGATCGTGCGCAAGCGTGCGATCGTCGACTTTGAGGTCGACGAAGTCGCGAATCCATTGAGCGGAAAGTTTCATGAAAATCAGCTATTAGCCCTTGGTCGTTAGCTTTTAGCTCCTTCGATCGCCGATACCTTGTCTAACCAGGAGAATATGGCAGCGGTGCCCGCAACGTGAATGAACCCGTTCCACTCACCGACCCAAAGGCTTCTAAAAAATGATTCCTGTGGCAAAGACCTTAGAAGCTCGCTATCAAGATTCTGACGCAGGTCGCAACCATCAATAGTCAATTTCGCCGAATTCCTGAAGGGGTACTTAACATCCGGCGGTTCCATGATCAGAAAAACCAATCCCGTGATCTCGATTCGCCCTGCTCTGTATTCCTCCCAATTTTCTTTAGGCCCGTCCAGCTTGCCTACCCAGACTGCGACCTCCATCGTCAACGTGCGCTGCTCATAATCGACGGCCAATCGTTTTATTTGAGCGTCGTGAAGTCCATTTGGCAGCGAATTTTCGATTTCCTCGAGTGTCATCGGAGCACGGTCTTGTCGGAACCGGTACTGTATTCGAGCTTAGAGCTAAAGGCTAAAAGCTGCGAACTGCCAGCCAGCGACTGACGGCCGTTCCTACCCGAACTGCTGCAAGAACCGCACATCGCCCTGAAAGAACAGCTGAATGTCGTCCACACCATATTTCAGGATCGCGATGCGGTCCGCACCCATGCCGAAGGCGAATCCGGAAACGTTTGCCGGATCGTAGCCGTTGTCGCGCACGAACTCGAAGACATTCGGATCGACCATGCCGCAACCCAGGATTTCAATCCACCCGGTCGTCTTGCAGGGACGGCAAGGCTCGCTCCCGCGGCGTCCGCTGCCGCCACAAATGAAGCAACTCACCATCATTTCGGCGCTGGGCTCGGTGAAGGGGAAGAACGAGGGACGAAACTGGGTCTTCACGCTCGAGCCAAAAAACGTCTTCATGGCGTGATCCAGGGTGCCCTTCAGATCGCCGAATGTGATGTTGGTATCAACCGCCAGCCCTTCAATCTGGTGGAACATGGGCGAATGGCTGGCGTCGGGCGGATCGTTGCGATAAACCTTGCCGGGAATGACGATTCGCAACGGCGGCTTCAACTTCTCCATGGTGCGAATCTGTACGGGCGAGGTATGAGTGCGCAGCAGCAACCGATCGCGGAGAGCTTTCTTCTCCTGCCCGGCGAGGAAGAGCGTGTCCTGCATATCGCGCGCGGGATGGTTGGGCGGAAAGTTGAGCGATTCGAAATTGTAATAGTCGGTTTCGATCTCCGGGCCCTCGGAAACGGAGTAGCCGAGATTGCGGAAGACGCCCACGATCTCGTTCATGGTCCGGATGACCGGGTGCTCGGCGCCAAGCCGGCGCCGGATACCGGGCAGGGTGATGTCGACGCGTTCGCCCTCGAGCCGGCCGGAGGAAGCGCCGTCGCGCAAGCGCTCCAGCGTCGCTTCGACCGATGCTTCGATTTTGCTCTTGAGTTCATTGACGCGCTGTCCCGTATCCCGCTTGGCTTCTTTGGGGGCGGCCTTGAGCCAGAGCTCGTTGATCTGGGTAGCGATCCCGTCTTTGCGGGCGAGCCAGCGATCGCGGAAGACTTTGAATTCGCTGTCGCCTCGGACCGAGGCCGCTTCTGAGTCAAGAGCGGAGAGCAGATCGCGCGCGCTGTCCTCCAATCCGCGAGCCGAGAAATCGGTCAGCTTGGGAACCTTGTACATGGGCTTTGCTGTCGCCCCTTGCAAGGGGCTTCGCTCTTTTTACGAATCTCTCTCCCAGCGCTTGTGCGCTGGGCTAATGAATGCCGCTGCTACGTGGCTAGTGTTTGCAGGCGTCCAGCTCTACGAGCATTCAGCGGCTTCCGTCAGAGTCGGCCAGTTGGAGTTTGGTCGCCCGGCGGTTCGAATACTTTGCGAAATTTTCCAAAACTTACTTGTCATTCCGACGCCAGCGGAGGAATCTCGTTTGTGCCCGGGCTGTTGTGGGTGCGACTGCCGTCGTTGTGCCACGTCTTTCGCAATCGCCGCACAGGCGGAAATCCATTCACGAGTGCTGAGCCAGGGAACGGTGGGAGGCGAGCCTGCCGCTCCACGATTCTAAGTCATTGCTGGAAACTGAGAGCTGTTCGCAAAATGGCCACAGGGCCTCAAAGCCGAAGCTCGCAGCTTCTATGCTGCGCCCAGCGCGTTTTTCGCCTGCTCCGCCAGGTTCTTAAACGCGGCTGCGTCTTTCACGGCCAGATCCGCGAGAATCTTGCGATCGAGCTCGACCCCGGCCTTTTTCAGCCCGCTGATAAATCGCGAATAGCTCAGGCCGTTCTGCTTGGCGGCGGCGCCGATGCGCACGATCCAGAGCGAGCGGAACTGGCGCTTGCGCTGCTTGCGTCCCGAATAGGCGAACTTCAGGCCGCGCTCGACGGCCTCTTTCGCGGAGCGGTAGAGTTTTGATTTTGTAAGGAAATAACCGCTGGCGCGGTCTAATATTTTTTTCCGCTTGGCGCGGCGTTTGGTTCCACGTTTTACGCGAGGCATTGCTTTCTCCTGTTTATTTTTTCAAACTGCTGGCGGCTGGAGGTAAGGATCGTCGTGGACGATTTGGACCTCTTCACACGCCCGGGCACGATACGCTGCACCCATTTTTTACTGCGGCGAGGGCGAGACGCCCTCGAAACACCCGGCGGGACGCCGGCGCTACATACTAGCCGGCGCTACTAAGCGTACGGAATCATGCGCAGTACTTTGGGAGTATCCGCGTCACTGACGAGCACTGCCTTGGCAAGCTTGTCTTTGCGCTTCTGTCCCTTGGAGGTCAGGATGTGGCGAAGATGCGAATGACGCCGCTTCACCTTTCCAGTGGCGGTTTTCTTGAAGCGCTTGGCGGCGCCCTTGTGTGTTTTTAATTTCGGCATAGATGCGTTCTCAGTTCTTAAGATTCAGCTTCCAGTTGTTAGCTCTACGACGCACACGAAGTACTCATGTGCGTGTAATCCGCACCAGGTAGTCTAAGAGCTAAAAGCTGCTGGTGCTCAGGCTTGTTTCGCCTGGGGCTGCGGCGCCGGTGTTGCGGGCCGCGGTTTTTCTTTCTTGCCGCCGTCTTCCTTTTTGGGAGCGAGAATGGCGTGCAGCGTGTTGCCTTCCTGCCGGGGGCGGAACTCCACAATGCTTTTGTCCTGGACGTCCTTGATCAGCCGTTCGAGAATCTGACGTCCCAGGTTGGTGCGCGTCATCTCTCGTCCGCGGAAGAAGATTGTCGCCTTGACCTTGTCTCCTTCGTCGAGGAAACGCAGCACGTGATTCTTTTTGGTCTCGTAATCGTGATCGTCCACATTGATGCGGAACTTCACTTCCTTGACCACGATCTGCTTCTGATGCTTTTTAGCCTCGCGCTCTTTCTTTTCCTGTTGATACAGAAATTTCCCGTAGTCCATGATGCGGCAGACGGGCGGGGTGGCAGTTGGCGAAATCTCAACCAGGTCCAGATTCTTTTCGCGGGCCATCTTGAGCGCTTCGTAAGGAGGCAGAATTCCGATCTGATTCCCTTCGTCGTCGATTACGCGGATTTCGCGGGCGCGGATGCGGTCGTTCGTGCGGATAAACCTTTTATCGATACCATCCTCCGTTGTAGTTTCGGCAGAAACTAGACCCAAAATTATAGCATGGGCAGTAGGCGCTTACTGTAGCATGCGCCCTTGCAACGAGAGGTATTTAGCCTACGTTTTCACGAATATGCAGTTTCATAGGATGGGAAGGCTTTCTACAACAACTGGGATTTTACGATGCACTAAATGGCTGGAAATCGCGCCAGAAGGTTTGGCGTCCGGTTTGCTTGCGGCATAGCCAGGAGTTCCACCCATGCCTCAGGAGCTTTCTGTTTCCTATCAGGCGGTCAAGACCAAGGTGCATCGGCTTATGGATGCGGCAGTGGAAGGCGCCAAGACCGAGAGCGATATCGTGGAGTGCATCGCTCGCTGGTGGTGCCTGGTGCAGCCGGCTGATCGGGCGGTTGCGCGCAAGTACCTCTTGACTGTGCTGGAAAGATCGAACGCCACGCTGCAAGCAATCGCCACAACCTTGTCGGAGCTGGAAGGATTTGCTGGCCGCGAAATCGCTCCCGAATCCCTGGGGCAGTCGCCGGCACAATCCCAAAACTCACCCGTCAATCGCGCGTAAGGGCTCGCAAATTCGCGCAAGTCTCTTGGAAACTGAAGGTTACAGAATCTGGAATCCCGGCTGGGGGCCGGGATTCACAACTTCGCGCCGCTGAATCGCCGCGATCATGCTGGAAGGACCGGGTCCCTCGGAGGAGTCGATTGATTCGGGTCCTCGTGATGGGCGACGCGCCACATCAGAATCTCGGCCTCGAGAATAGGGCAGTCAGCCAGGTCGGATCGAATCGCGTCAAGCGTCTTCCACAAGTGGAGAGATTTC